>Ga0137397_10001611_pt1 | contig 15799 bp, 22 predicted proteins | sample czorhiz116metaG_FD_106658 | JGI IMG/M metagenome (GOLD analysis project Ga0137397, IMG submission 106658) | Vadose zone soil microbial communities from Angelo Coast Range Reserve, California, USA - czorhiz1.16 metaG | ecosystem: Environmental > Terrestrial > Soil > Vadose zone | place: USA... | reverse complement strand
TTCGGACCATTTGAGTCGCCCTGCAGATTAAACAAAAAGCCGGACAGATGGGCGGGTCTCGACCACTCACCCGTCTCGGAGAGAAGGTCCCCAACCCCCGTCCTCGGTTCGCAGATGCCCTCTAGATCTCCAAACGTGGCCCGTTGTCGTAATGTACCTGGCCGACCGTCCCACACGCGCGCGCCCTTGTCCTTACTACGCACAACTCTACAGTATTGCATTTATATCGTCCAGTCGGACATTGGCGTCTTGCTGCTTCCGTTTTGATTGGCAAACAAAAGGGCCTGGTGTTCGATCGACGTTTTCGAGATCGATGTTCGCTTGGCAGCGCTCTTTTCTCGATGGGAACTTAGCGCCAATAATCAAGCCGAGGGTGGGGTCTTGGGTGTTCCACTGGCAAAGGACGCAGATTTTGTCCAAGGCCGAGCAGTTCGGCCGTTTGGCGGGAGTGCCAGCAATTAGCCCCAGTTGGTGAGAAGACGCTTCCCTTACGTTCGTGTTGGTCTGTCAAGGTAAAACTCAAGGTTGAACGAGCCCTGGTGCACGACATAAAAAGGCGGCAGGGGCGGGCAGGGTCGTGAAGTTAAGTGGTTCGACAGGAGTTTATGGCTCGCGGTTTTGAGAGATGGCCTCAAGGCAAGCTGAGAAGACACGAATCATACACGAGGAAACCCCTTTCCCTTGGAGTGGGAGGTTCATAGTGAATGTGACTAGGTTTCGGCGGCGCAAGGATCTGCGAGCATCTTCCAGCTGAGCGTGGTGTCAGCTTTACTTGTCGTAAAGGATGGTGTCTGACATGCGCAACAATCTCCGGCGCGACCGGGAAATACGTACCAGCGCTTGATACAGTTCTTTGTACCACTGCGACCCTGCGCGGTCAAGGTCGGATGGGTCTCATCATAATCATACTCAGGCTGTAGGCACGGCCGCTTCACTTATCCCTTATCCGACTTGTGCGACCTCCCAATTAGCGATGGCAGTTATGTGAAATCAACGATTGATTTGTGGCGTGACAATTTGCGACCACTCGAAGAAAAAATCCTTTGTTGGTGACACCCGCTGCTCATACCGAGTACCAACGCTCATATGTACGCGTGTTAGGCAAGATGGCACCGATCGTGAAGAGCTGAATTTGTCGCGAAGCGCAACCCCTTCCGCATAGAACGTTTTCTGTGTTATCTATCTCAAGTGAGAGCGGCGTGTCCACCCATGGACAAAAAGAGTATGTTCCTCGGAGGAAAAGCGCTCTTGATAATGCCGTTGTCATCAGTAACTATCATATTCCAGCCATCACGGTCATCACAGCCGAAAGCTTCGAGTAGGACCGCAGTTGATTGGTTTCCGAAAGATAACCATCAAATGCGACTATTGATGTCTGTCATGCCAACTAATACTCCGCAGAACGTAATAGACTTGCGCACGGGCTGGGTTTCGAATGAACACAGAACTGATGTCCTGGTCGGGGAAAGGCGGGGGTTTAAATCGGTGATAGAGGGTAAAACAGTCCGAGTCGGTAGCAAATCAACGCATCCCATCATACATATCTCGACGCGAATACAGAGCATGATATTTCACCAGGTTTTGCATATTCTTGGTAAGCGCCTCACGCTGCACACAAGTTTACTTGTTACAGTATGCAGAGCGCGGGTGACTTCGGATCAGCATCAGGCACCGGTGAAATACCTGCGCATGGTTAAGCGCCAGCAACAGGAATATCGAATGGCCCCTTAGTTAGCCATGCGTTGGGCGGCCGTCTAGATTCTCCGCTTCCGCTCCCCCGACGCGCCTATGAGCGCCGGCGAGGACATCGCGGAGTGACACGATCGCTCTGGCGGGAGTTTGCGTGGCAAGAGATCGCTTTCGTTCTCCAGCATGGGTCGTTTTTACAAAGGAGACCACAAAAAACAGTTTCAAATACTCAGCTGAGTAAGTCCACGTGTGATGAGGAGGCGTGTGACCGTGATGCCGGGGTCCCTGAGTTCAGGCTTTTCTCTCAGCGCTTGAACCAAGTACAGATTCTTGGATGTCGCACAACGCCAAAACCAAATATAGGACATCATCACTAGCCCGGAAAAAGCGAGAAGAAAGTCTCAGTCCAAAGTAAGAGATGTGTCAGATATCCATCTCGTAAATAAATCCTTTTGGTAAGGTGAGCGGGAGTTCAAGTCATTCGTTCCAATGACATCGAGGGACTCACCAATGCCGCCTCAGGTTGGTCATATGGAACCATATGTCTGAAAGGACAAAACATGGTCAGCGAAAAGGGAGAAAACGTCCCCAAGGCCCTATACGTACCCGGCTTCGTATACGTTCACGAAAGTAACGTTACCCGCACCGAAACCACTTCCCCCGGCTGTGCGCACCTCACCAGCAACACGACCAGTGCGCGCATTTACCCATTGGATATACGGCGCCGCCTTGAATTCCTCGTGGAACGGGTTGTCGAGCCTTTCAACCCAGGCCGCGTTTCCCTAGAGACAACAAAGCAGCATAACCATATTCAGCATGCCTCGGCGGAGCCTTTTATGAACCGCACCATATAGTTACACATCATATCTGTAAAGCCGGAAATGGAGGGTAGTCAACGATGGAGTTGCTGCAACGTAACAAAGCTCATTACCGGCATTTCCGGCGTATACAAGGAGACGGACCCCATGCTCAATCAGTTTGGGAAGAAGCGTGGCGCTGTTGTGCATGCCATCACCCTGGTACATGAACGCCTGGTTAATCTCCATGTTGCATGAATCGAACTTCCTTGATGGATTCACGCCAAGTGCGGCCTTGATCTTTGGGTTGTTCATCCACGCTTCAACCCAGCCCAACTGTTTGTAGCAGAGCGGTCCGTCTTTATCCTTGGAACGGTCGCACTTGCGGCGCACATCATATAGATTCAAGCCGGTCTCTGGAGTACGATGTTCTTAAGACCAAAAGCCATTCAATGGGGGAAAAAACTTACGTTGCAGAGGGCCAAAGAGTTGGCCCCAGCAGTACAGCGCTGCAGGTACACAAGTCATTCTTGAGCCAAAGTTATAGCACGACTTGATAAGCCGTTGGCATGTCGGGACTTTTGACCTGAGCGCCGTACATTGAGCTCCCTCAGGGTCATCATAAATTGGGTATGGGCCATCACAGGCATAGTCAGGGACGGAAGCCATCTGGACGTATGGATCTGTGATGCCATTCGCAAGGATGACAGAGGCAAGATTGATCTTGGGTAACTTCGGAACAGGTGCAAGAGCGAGTTCCTTGTTCTTGTCGTAGATGGTGGAAGCAATGTTGGGCGCATACGTGCCACCATAGCTTTCCGCGGCAAGATGGAAAGGCAGATGGGCGTATTGAGGGAAGCGGGTGATGAAGAGCCCAAGGAAGGCGTGAACATCTACACCAGCGACCGGGCTCGTATTCACGGTCGAACCGTCTGAGGAGTACGAGTATCCTACACCAACGGGCTGGTCAAGGAAAATGATGTTGGCACGCTCGTTCCATGAGTAAGGGTTACGCGTTGTGTTCTTCCCTTCATCGGTGATGCGACAAGGACCGAGTTCGAACAATAGGCCAGTAGAGGAGCTACAACCAGGGCCACCATTGAGCCAGAGGACGAGAGGATCTTTCCTTGGATTGTTTCTCGACTCGAAGAACCTCGCGCCAAATGAGGGGATACATCACGAGGATCAGTCAAACGATAACTCACCAAAAGAACAAATGCTTTCCATCAGTAACGTCGAGGTAGCCAGAATACTGTTTGACAGATGGGTCGCAGAGATGCGGCTCGATCGTCCGGAGCTGATAGTCGGGTAAGGCCGAGTGCTTCACAACCTCGTCTTCACGATCGCGCAGGTTGAGCTGATGGCATGCCAGAGTGGTGAAGAGACGTACACACAAGCCCATTCTGCTTCACAAACTCCTTGCTGTTCTCAACCCAGGTTTCTACCTTGTCTTCGTACTCAATGTTGTGTATGACAGTCGCGACGTCGTTCTCTACTGTAGAAACGAAACCTTCACGTGAGGTATCGAAGAGTGCGGCTGCATCGCCAAGAACAATCTGCACGTCGCTTGCGGGCGCCGCAAAGGCAGAGCGGATGTAGAGCAGTGGTAGGAGTGTCCACGCCTTCATTGTCGTCACACAGGGACTTGCACGATTTCGTACTCAGCCGCAACCGCAGCTGTCAACGTAATATTTTAATTTTGATAACATTATGTTAAGTCACGTTGTTCAAAAATGCGTGGAGGTGGATCGTGAACCAGAAGAGCGTAAAATTGACAGATGAGAGCGAATGCAAGGTGCAGCCATATGCAGAGAGAAATCTCATTATCGAAGAAAAAAAGCACTAGGCGTAAAAGCGAGAAATGATGCAGATAGAGACAGAGTTGCTGCTCATAAGATGAGATGCGATGGGGTTTTGGATGGTGAAATGATGTTAACACAGATTATGGGGTGTACGAAACCTTATGACAGAAGATATTCTTGGGTTTGATACATTCCGATTTTGCGTTGTCGGCCGTCGATGTTGATAACTTGATATTGCCTTGTTGAAATGTTGCATTAGACCCAATTGGTGGCGAGCGGGTGAGACATAAAAGTGAAGGAATATCACGACTTTCGTGCGTCGGATTTCTGCCGGTCATTCTTTTTAATAGCCGTAGTATGCACGCTACCAAATGAGATCGCGGTTAGAAACGTTGTAATGTAAAGCGCGTCAGAGACTTCACCATTCTGTCGCTGAAGATTCGTAACTAAATGAGCAAGACCGATAATATTCCCCGACATGGTCGCATCACTCACAATAACCAGATGACCTTTGAACCAGTCTTACAACCGCGGAGAGTAACGATATGCCCACGGATCGACTCGTACAAATGCGTGCGCTGGTCCTTGTCGACCTTAAAACGTTCCGGTTAGGATTCAACCCACGTGGAAAGGGGTCGACACACGTTCGGGAGGACAGACGCGATTAATTGGCTTCCGGTAACTGACAACGCTAAGTCAACGATGATGGCTCTACGGCCACTGCGAAATTGACGTATGAGCGCACGCGTGGCCGGCCACATTGGGAATAGAAGGCGCCACCGTACCCTTTCGTGGACTCAGCCATGCGCTTGACGAATCTGTCGAGCGTATCCTTGCCACCCTCCTTGAGCGCCTTCGTGACAGACTTTGAACCCTGCTCGTTCGTAGCAAATTCGAGAAGCCCAGTGACGAGATGATCCAAAGCCATTTGGCGATGTTTGGCAGAGCCATGCTCAAGAACTAAATAGAGCGTAATTGATAAGCGTCTGTCTGGGCTTAGCATCCAATGTGCGTACTGTGTTGGATACAGTAAGAACCCCATTGGTTCTTGGCGACCTCGCCGAAGACAACTGGGCCTTGGTTGAGCAATTCTTCGACAATTCCATCCTTGGCACACTCTTCTAGATTTTCGAAAGCATGCTGGATTCGACATTAGGAAAGTGTAAGTGTGAACACGCATAAACCCACCTGTACCACGAGAGATCCCGTCTCATGACAGGCAAGTGAGGCCCATTTCCCCTTCAGAGATTTATTGACGCTGATTGAAGGCAGATTAGCTGACACTCGCCTAGAAGGATGTGAGACCCACTATGTAAATATTGGTGGGGCGGGGGGTGTCCACGTCAATTCCATTATCTGCTCCACTCATTAACACGCATGTCTTTCAGGCATTCATCCTCAGGTACCTTGCTCCAGACGTGGGATGCATGCTTATTTACGAGTGTTTGCGCGGGGTCGCCGAGTAAGAGTTCGGAAACGATGAGTAGGCGAACCTCTTCCTCGCAATCCAAAGCCTTCTGGAGAACGTGACAGCCGTAGCAATTGCAAGCAAGTTCGACGATGCGACCTCTGGACAACGCAGAACGTGGATCAGTATCACTCAGGCATGAAATTTCACATCACAAAGACACACCTCATACACTGAACGATCTTGCGCCTCTCATCAATGCTAGAAGCTGCTTCCAGGCACCGCTGAACAGCCCAGTTGCCGAATCTACCAAAAAAAATTATGTAAGGCCCACTGGCAGCATACTTTATCGAGGCGACATTACCGGTGAGCCATCATCTCAAATCCCCTGGCGCATATGGCATCAATGATCTTGGCGCGCTCACCAGGATCGGCGATCTTAAGTTTCTGCTGAAGAAATATGGAAGCTTGCTGGTCGGAGGATTTGATAATACGCGAGACAAAGAGATGATACGGTGGTGATGAGGAAGGGTGCAAGAGCGAGAGGAAGTTGATCGGCTGGGGTCGTCCGTCAGCAAGGCACATTTAAATGATGAGCCGCGAAGGCGACACTTACCTCGTTTCCCTGCAGAATACCTTGCGGCCCCTGAAGTGAAGCTGAGGAAGTCTTCTGAGAAATGCTGGTTTCTTCTGCGACGAGACCAGAACAGCGGTCCCTGGCGCAATCGTCGGGACGAAGCCAATCGGTGGGAGGTTGTACTCGATCAGGAAACCAAGGTACATCCGGGGGGATGCGCCGGTCGCCGACGTGCACTGAGTTGGGAACAGGAGGGGGGAACGTAGAAAGAATAGATGACCTTTCGGGGAATTGTTCATAGATTGCAACTCCTTCTTGCGGTTGGAAAGGATAAGTGAGTTGAGGGGGTGGAAAACGAGAAGGTTGAGTGGAGAACATGTCCTGGGAACGATATGCTCCAGTTTGTAGCTGTAGTCCTTGAGGGGAAGGAATAGAAGGGTGATGATCGTAGGGTATATCAATCTTGAGACACGAAGCCCTTGCGGGCGAATCGGTGGGGGTCAGAAGCGAGGATGTCGCAGAGATAGGAGACAGATCTGGAGAGGTATTATTATTCATACACGGAGGTTGGATGCGCGCAAACGGGACGGGAGAGTTGAGATCCAGCGCACGAAGAAGCTGTTCGATGCGCTAGGGTCGACGCTCTGTGTAAGCCGACGGTTCGCGCACACCGAGAGTAAGACCACTCACATTATTGACTGTGTCAGGGCTGGTCTTCTTCCTGCCGTCGCCGATAGCCCCGACATCTTTTTTGTGGTCGACCCGGAAGAAGTCGACAGGGCCGAATACATCTTCGTCCCTTCTATCGGGAGCCGAAAACGTAGTAGGGCCACGTCTGTCGTCGGACCTCGTTCTGACCTTTTCCTCTTCAGCGCTCTGAGAAAAAGAGGTGATAGCTTGCTGCCAGGAAGCCTCGGTAGGGTGGGGCTGAGGGGCCCATATGGAGGAAGAAAGGCCGCGCGATGGCGGAGGAATGTCCTTCAAGACGGGGATGAATGGCTGAGAAGACCCCATGGTGGATGGGAGACAAATGCGTGAAAGGTGGGAGTCGGTGCAAGAGTCACGCTAGGACGATCCAACCTTTTATACAGCCCCTCAACTAGACGTCCAAAGTGTCCAACTGGGAGCTCGTTTTCAGCAATACACTCACCAAATATGGACATTTCACACAGTCACACACCACCGCTTGGCAAGTTTCCCTTCTTCGACTGACACTTCTAGATAACACGAGCAAATTCTTTTTGACAGACCGAACGGTTTGGAATTGGCGTGGGGAAACATCGAGCGGGGAGCCCCCATCGTGCGATAGTCCACAAGGTGCCCGCCCATGTCGACTGATGATGTGATGAGATATGGTCGCCGCAAGCATCAAAAGCGTGGCGAAGATCCCGATAAAGATAGCTGATATGAATGAGAATGGGCATTGGGGGAGTACCAAGATGAATTCATGATTCATGAAAGAATGGATCGTCAGGAGTTTGTAACCGATCAAATCAGATCGTGTCACAGATGCACGCTTGAACGAAGGAAAGCAAACGCTGGCAGAAGCGAGACGAGCTGAGAACTCACGTTTTCCATGCTCTCTTGGGGACGATCCCATCGTCGGCGCGATCAGAACATCCCTTTGTGCGCGACGCTTAATGATCATATTGATTGACAGTCGATGCACTTGCTCCCATATATGAAACGTGGCGGCGACGAGGCAACGAACATCAGCCCGTTAAGCGGTTAACAGCGCTCATGGTCGTCCACCCAGGGTACCGGCGACGTGGAACTAATGTTTAAGCGTACAGGTGGACTCCCTTGTGCACGCCTCAACGCAGGATGCGGGCGTGAGAAGGACACGCCTCAGGTTCATAAACCGTACGGGTTCGGGGCAGATACAGTAGATATGAATAGCTAGGCGAATGTCCCATGTATTGCACTTACCGCACTCTTTGACACGAGAAACGAAGCGAGACAACAACGCGCCGGAACCTCCTGTTCCCGCTGTGCCCAACACATACGATACATATGACAGACCAGAAAGACACCTCGATCGACAGACGCTCGGTGTCTGTCTTCTGCGTGTTCAACCCTGTTATGAAAGACAACCCTGAAAGGCTAGCGATCTCTGCTGCCTCATCGAGAATAGAACGCCTTCGGGACACCACCTTGCGAAGGGTCGAAGGGCTTGAGTTCTAGAATAACCAATAGGGCATTGCTAAAGCGCTTATCACAAACTCCTTTCCTTCGTTTATCGGGGCGGCGCAACGGGAAAACGTAAGGTCACCGGACCATGAGTCCGCCACCTGTCGCTGGGGTACCACTTTTCTCCACAGGTTCCTTTGGGTGTCACAACGAACAATTTGGGCAGCGACCCCACACGACACATGTCTCGGGAATACGAATCGGAGAAGCAATGGCCCACGGTAGTGGCACAGGACAAATCGCATCACGAGAAGCTTAAGTACAAAGCTGACACGCAACCAAACAGGAGAACCTAAGAACAGGACTTACTATCGATTTTGACAACGACCATGCCATCTGGTCCGGTAATAACGGCTGTACACAGTCAGGTCATATTTCCAGTTCGATGGTCCCGTCGCATGCAATCTTGCTGGTACTCACTCGCAGTCATAAGGCAACGATTTCGAAACCAATACAAGGTTTCACATGCACGGCGCGCAGGTTTTCCCTTCTGGGACACGGAGGCGACGCCACAGACAAACACTCTACTCCAGATAAACCCCAATCACGGGCTAGTACTGCCTGGAGTATCGTAGCGCTTGACCTGGTCAGTCAGTGTTCTGTTTGCAGTAGGCAGATGCCACGCATACCCAAAGACTGGAACGGGAGCTGTGCGCGCAAATGACGCGATGCATCAGCTGACCGGAACTTCGTTGAAAACAAAGTTTCGTTGTTAGGATGGGAAGACACACCATAGCCGTAAGTGTCTAGACCTTTATTACAGGCGCAAATGGGGCGGTGGCACAGAACAGGAAAGCTCCGTGACAGCGCCAAGGCAGGCGAAAGTTATGGAGGTGTTCCGCAATAAGAGGCTGAGGAAACGTGACAAAAGACATAGAAAGGTTGACAGACAGAAGAAGTGGGCGATAACGGCAAGTTGGCCCCAATACGTACAGCCGAGGGATAGTTGAGAAAGGTGGCCAGGGCAGGAAAGCGGATACGCCGTCCTTGTGAAACAATAATTAGGGAGTAGATGAGAGGCTGGTGGAATTGATTTTCACGACAGTACAAGCGTAAGATCGAATCGAGGATTGATTCAGGAGTGCATGCCAAGGATTCATGGCACACGTGAAGGGCGAGCAGACTAGTGCAAGATACCCTTGACTTTGCAATGAGGTGAGAAAATCAAATGTACACAGGAAGCCACCCCCTGCGACACATGTATACATTGCAATCGGCTTCCGTAAAGAGAGGACTTTCTCCGGTGACGGAACCAGAGTGCCCGATGGGGCAGTGACAAGTCGAACAGCTATGGGGTCCTTGTGTTTACGACTGGCAGTTGTCTGACGGATGCTTCGTGATAATCATCAGAGAACGAATGACGGAGCGCGCAACTGTGCACAGGTATATCTGGAGCGAGGAGGATATTACGACACCTTGAAAAAATAATTATCATAGATATCAAGATGGAGGCACGCCACAACAAATGTCCAGTCTTGGACGAGCCGTAGTTAGACCGATGACAATGTGCAGAAGAAAAGCATAGACAGACATGAATCAAACCACGGTTACTTGGGTAATCGGATCGAATCGAATCGGAGAAGACTTGCGAGTGTGCGTCTGTGATAATCGATTGGGTGAGGAGATCCCACCGAGCTGGTTGAAGACCTTGAAGGTCACTTTTGTATGACAACGCAAGGATGCACGCAAAAGAACACGAAGGAACCCAAATGGAGACGAGACGAGAGCAGAGTTGAAGGGAATATGAAATAAAAAGGAGAAAAGCGGAGACACGTGTCAAGTGGGGATGAGTAGGGATGACGAGGTGAAAAGGGAGAAAGGGAAGAAGGTAGTTGGGTGAAGGCACGTAAGCACATGACGGGAATTTCAGAGAGGCCATGAGACGACCCAAGTTTACGTCAATGAAGGCAGTTTATGGAAACGGGATATTGAGGGAAGCGGAGGTGGAATGAGGTCAGAAGGGGGACCGGTAAGGGACCGGAAGGGGGAGGGAGAAAGGGGGGCGGTGGGGTGGGGAAGAGGAAACCGGAGCGGAGCGGAGGACGTGGCCGTGGATGGGGCGGGATTGATGGGGCGGACGGAGATGAGAAGTGGGGAAAGAGGAGACCGAGGCCAGAGAGCCGGTATCCGGACAGGCCCGGGCGCTTGGCCGTCGTGTTGGCCGTCGAGGGATGAGGGAATCTGTAACTTGGTGAAAAACAAAAAACGGATATTGGATAACAGCGTAAAACCAATGCTGTACGGTACAGGGTTGTAGGCCGAAATATTAATGAGTGGGATCTCGAGATAACAAGACGCCGAGGGGGTTTGATTGAAGAGGCGAATGCATAAATTAATCGACTTGCCGCATTTGCCTTATAAACGACCTTCATGTTCCCCCCGTCTATCCCTTCCGACTCCCTTCCTCTTCGTTTTTCACTCTCCTCCCCCTTCCTCCATCCATGCAGCCGACTCTCTCTCCTCTCCGAGCAATCCCCGTCGAGATCCTAGAACGCATCGCCCTCGAGCTCGCCCTCTTACACCCTCTCGGTCCTCCCGTCGACCTCATCGCCTTGCTCTGCACATGCAAGTATGTGCACAACACCCTCTCCTCCCACACCTCGCCCCACCTCTACGCAAAAATATTCCGCGGCATGTTCGACGTGAATGCACCCCGCCGCAGGTTAGGCAGCCGTGCCCTCCGACCCCACTTCCTCGCCTTACAACTCAAGACATGTTGCACCGCCCTCCGGCGCATCCGTCGCCGGGATATCTCCTCACCAGACATCGAGGATCTTCTGCGGACCGCCTTCATCCTCTTGATAGAAAACGACGGGAAGAACCGCGCGCAGCTCGAGTGGGCCGACACCTATGCGTTCGTCAATGACTTTGTCCGCCATCGGTTATGGCAGGGCACGGTCAATGGTTGGCCCAGGGATACACCTCTGCATGCATTGGCACTGTGGGTCATGTGGTGTTTGACAGATAAAGGTGCCTTATCCATCCGCTCTCACCTTCCTCCTTGCTGATCGTTCGCCAGATGTCCTCGCGCGCGAATCTCCAGATGAGCGGAATGATCTGGTCACATTCGTCCTCCCTTATGTTGTCGTGGCCTTTAAGGTCTATTTCTTTCGTTCTCTTCCTCATTCCCTCAGGTCTCATATCCTTTAGTACCCTTCCTATTTCGCCCCAGACCATCAACTCTTTCTACCCCTTCCGGAAGAGTGTGAACCCAACGATCTGGTCTCGTTGCAAACTGCGCACGGCGAATACCCCGTCCTCCCTCCTCGCGGAGATACCATAGTCGAGGTGTTCCATTTTGGCCGCCCGATACGCTTCCGCACGCCACCCATCACCATCGCCGCCAAGCTTCTCTACTTCTCTCGTCGCGAGTCGATTCCCCTCGACATTCCAGACAACCTTCCCGTCGATCGGCCAACTGCTCTTGCGCTCGGCCGCAGTTGGGGCCAGACTCAAGCTGACATCATCGAGGTCAACTCGCATGCTGGTGCACAATTCATTGAGGCATCGGATTGGGATTGGAAGTCGACCCTGACGCCAGAGCAAAGGCTGATCGAGGAGGATGGTGTATGGAGACGTGACCTTCGTGCCCCGAGCGCTGCTTGGGATAACGACTGGGAGCGCTTCACCGCGTGCTGGAACCCCTGGGCAAACGTCGAATTGAAGGGTACCGTCTACACGTTCGGATCAATGGATGGTCTTTGGCAGGGTCGATTGCTGGTGCGTTTCATCTTGCTACCCTTCCTTTCTAGTCCAACCCCTCGACCCTAGATCCCAGAAGGGCCAGGGTATCTAGCACTCGCGACCAACCCTAACTACCCCGAAGGCTTTGGCGAGGGCTCCCCATTCATGTCCACCTGGCCACTGTTTATGCGCTTAAAAGAGCACCACTGCATCAGCCCCCAAATACCAGTGCCTGCTGGGGGCGCAGAAGACGATGCACTCGATGATGGCATTCGTAATGCGTGGTTCCCTCCAGTGGATCTTGTCACGCGTCGTGTACGTCGTCTCATGTCTTAAAACTTGACGCCATTCGAACTTAGCTTGCCTTGACAGGGTCGCGCCACCCTCACCTACAGCCACAGGGGCGAGATACACAGGACGGAGCACGAAACATTCGAAGAAGGCCGACCTAACTCCCATGATGAAAATACATGCCAGACGTGTCGAGCTCGTGGCAACTTGGACGAAAGTATGCGCGGCGTCGAAGAGGGTTCTCTTCCGCGCCACTCGGACTACGAGGATGTCTTCGCAGAGGCTGGTCTCACGAAGCCATCGTACGACGACGATGACGAAGAGGACACCCTCGAGACGACCTGCGGAGGTATAAGCGACATAATCTTCACTGGAGAGGTGCATCATCTATTCTGACGCTGATTCCTTGCCGATGCTGACCATTTCGCACAGACGGACCCAAATCACGGCATGGCTTGGGGACGGTTTACTTTTCTTGGCCGCGTGCGCTCGTGGGATGGCCTGATCGCACTCGTGCGTCTGCCGGTAAGTGTTCCCCTTGGCTGGCAACGCGGCGGCGTTTAAGATGACCCTGTTCGCAGACTGACCCGAATCAGCTGGGTCGATCCAGATGGGTCTTCCGAGGCTACCTCCACTACGGCAAAGTGCTCGTTGGTAGCTGGCGTGGCATGACAATGGACGTCGAATCCATCCCTTGGGAGGGGCCCTTCGTCGCTTCGAAGCGTGCTTAGTGGCAATGATATCTTGGTTCCATGATTCCCTTTCAAATTTTCATCTATTTGCATACTTTCTTGCGTCACCGTCTTACCTTGTAAGTATACATACGTGCTTCTGCTGACACCCATCTACGCTACGCACTGGACTGGTTTTTCGTTGCGGCAACGCCTGAAAGAAAGGATTTTCGTATTATGTATTCCCTCCCATTTTCGTATCTGATTACCCACTATTCTTGCTCATCTTTCCCTGCCACGCCTTACGATATCTCTCACACACACACATACACTCTCAGATTCCCACACGCCTTATGTATCCCGTAGAATCTTTCTTCTATAGCAGAACGCGGAGCTGTCATACATGTAGATAGAGGCACATAATTCGAGCACGACGACCAGCCATCATCAAAAAAAGCGATCAGAAGTGCAACGAACTTCGGATAACGTAGAGACGAAGTGCGAGTGGCGGGTTCTCCTTGCCTCGGTTAGGTAGCTCCGCTATTAGTAAAAGCCCGTGACCATTTGCGGGTACGCGCAGTAAAGACGCGGCGTTAGCACGTTTACGCTCAGCGCGCATGGCCACGCCCATGACACAATCTACCCATCCGAGCGGAAAAAAGGTATATCATGAAACTGATTTCGTCCCTCGTGCTCATCGAGCAAAGCAAAAAATTCAAAAATATGTACCTGCTCTTTGCGCGGGTCTCAAATATAGAGCCCATCCACCTCCCCCGTGCGATCCGCGGCGCATGTTGTTGCTTTGTAGCACACACGTAGCGCTTGCTCTTATTTGTTTCTCGGTACGGCACTCTTCCATCACGACATGAGCCTCGGCACACACTGGTCAGGCTTGGCGTGGTGATGGTAGACGTATGATGTGTGGGTGAGATGAGATGCGATGCGATGACCGGACGGAGGAATGAATGAATGAATGAATGAGGAAAATGAACGGGGAAGTGAATGATGGGTGATGAAGGGGGTTTGTTTCGGACCGAGAGACGGCGATCAACGACGAACGTTATAGGTAAGCTTCGCGTTAGAGGTGATGATGAGTGAGCAAAAATATACGTGAAGGGAAGAGGGCAGGATACTGCCGTAGATGTCTACGTCTACGGACACGCCCGCGGCCGAGACAAACTCCCGGCGTTAACGGCGCTTTGGATTGCTGCGCGTGGAGCGTGCGCGTTGTCAGCAATGTTTCGATGTGGAGATCAGAGAGTGACAAGTGGAAAAGACTCCGCGTTTGCTGGTGGGCCAGGCTAACATACAGTCCCCTCCCATAACCGTTTGCGAAATTGCACCGATGTCACGATGAGTCTCGCGCGCGCGCGTCGAGTTGACGTGGAAGGGGGGACGGAGGGGGTCCCTCTTACAAAACGTGATGTACGTTTCACCGGGAAGGGGGCCTGGGCGTAAAAACGGAGAGCTTATCTGAGAAACATTTGTTTTTTTTCACAAGGCGAAATTACCGTGAGTAATGAAATTTCTTCGGAGTCGCGGACGCTGTTCATCGCATAGGTCGACGGCGGCGGTTCTTCTTCGAAAAAGGTCGAAGACTTGGGACCTGGAGAATTCTGAAACGCCTGGGAAAGGAAGGGAGATCGATGAGATGTCGTGATGAAGGGCTTTTGCCTGACGCCGCAGCGAGAAGTGACGGGAAAAGAGAGAGATCAGAGTCACAAATATCTCCGGGCGCGTGCGTGCGACCGTGGTGTGTCGTTGGTTGTTCGTACGAGTCATTTTTTAGGTCGTGTCATGGTCATTTTGCAATTGTTAGGAATGGAGGCGAGGAAGCGAAGAAACAAAAGAAATGACACGTATCGTAACCCCCTCCTCGTCACTCGATCGCCCCTCTGGACATCGACGTTGCGCAGTCGGTGGTGTCAAGAAAAAGGACTAGATCGTCATGCGGGAAAAACATGGGCTTGGTTCTTTCTTCGGGCCTAGAAGGCCTTCCGTCTACAGCATCATCATCAGACATGTACAGGGCAGAGCGGAACTTAAGCAGGAACATTACGACAGCTAACGACACTCGCATGATCGCCGTGGCAGCGAGGCGCTAGAAACGGCACAAAACCTGACACGCCGCAGGAATCAGGTCAATAAAGTTCCGTTGGACAAGGCATGCATTAAGATTCGTATTTCGACACTTGCAATGATGGATGGCATATCACTTGCGCATGCAACGCTGGCACTGACAACCCATGACTTTCTCGGACATGCCATGGATTGGGAACTCGAATACGAACCCACTTGGACGGCGATGCCGAGCCATTCCATATCATCCACCACCACCATCACCACCACCATCATCACCATCGTCATCGTCATCGTCATCTGTATGTCCGATTCACCGTTATTCCCATGGACGACAATCTAAATTCGCAAAGGCGTTCGTGGAGCGCACCCCAACGACTCGGACGTGGGAAAACCGAGGTACGGCGAAGAGTGCCACTTCCGACTCGGAGTCGATACCTGAATTTTAGTCTCAAGCCCATCCGTTTCCAGAGTTTTCCATTTTTTATTCTCTCTTTGCTGCATGTAAAACTGCGCCAAGACAGTCCTGTCAATGTCCGGACGGGACTCGAACCGTATACAGCAGCGGACCGGACCTGTCAAGCAAGGTAGGTAGAGGGTATCGGTGAGAT
>Ga0137397_10001610_pt1 | contig 15801 bp, 7 predicted proteins | sample czorhiz116metaG_FD_106658 | JGI IMG/M metagenome (GOLD analysis project Ga0137397, IMG submission 106658) | Vadose zone soil microbial communities from Angelo Coast Range Reserve, California, USA - czorhiz1.16 metaG | ecosystem: Environmental > Terrestrial > Soil > Vadose zone | place: USA... | reverse complement strand
CTCGCGAAGCCGCTCGAGCGAGTCCTCGATGCGATGACGGCCGGCGGCACCAAGGCCAGCCCGCGCGCCGTCGACCGGGAGACGGAGCAGCGGCTGCGATCGCTCGGGTACGTGGTCGCGCCGGCCGACCGTCCGGCGCACAGCTATACGGCGCGTGATGATCCGAAAACGCTGATCGGCCTGCAGGGTCGTCTCGATCTCGCGCTCGACGCGCTGAAGAAGGGGCAGATCGACGACGCCGAACAACTGCTCAAGGCGCTGATTGCCGAACGGCCGGACTTCACCATTGCGTACGAGCGCCTGGCGTTCCTCTACCGCGAAACGGCACGGCTTGACGACGCCATCGGCGCGCTCGAGTCGGCGTCGCACCACGGGCCCCCCGACGCCGAGCTCCTTGCAACGCTCGGCGGTTATCTCCAGGAAGCGAATCAGCTCGATCGATCCGCGGCGATCCTTGAGGCCGCCGTGAAGCTGAACCCCGCCGAGATCGACGCGCTCGAGAAACTCGGCGTCACCTACACGCGCATGCGCCGCTTCGCGGATGCCGAGCGGCAATTCCGGCAGGTGCTGGCAGTCGACGCAAGCTCGCCGACGACGTACAACAACCTCGGATCGATGTTTCTGATGGCCAACCGCAACGCCGACGCGATCGCGGCGCTGTCGCGCGCGGTCGCGCTCGATCCCGCGCTCGCCAACGCGCACAACGGTCTTGGCGTCGCATACGCGCGCCAGGGCGACGCGAACCGCGCCGCCGACGAGTGGCGCAAGGCGCTGGCGCTGCGTCCGGACCTGGCCGACGCGCGCGAGAACCTCGAGCGAATCACGCAGAAATAAAAAAAGGGCCCCGCCGCGGCGAGGCCCCAATCTACACTCAGCAATCGACCGTCAATCAGCGATCGACCGTCAATCAGCAATCATCAATCAATCAGCAATCATCAATCTGAAATCTGCAATCTCAGAATTCCAACCTGACGCCCGCCTGGAACACGCGCGCGTCGAGCACCGCGATCACCCGCTTGTAGGTCGGCCCTAAGGTGAGCACGAAGTTGGTCACCGGATCGGCGTTCAGCACGTTGTAGATGTCGAGCATGCCCGACACTTTCGCTTTCCCAACGCGGACACTTTTGTCGAGCCGGAAGTTCAAGAGCGCGACGTTGTCGGAGCGGTTCTGGTCCAGGCTCTGGGTGAAGAACGGAGCGCCGAAGTTCGACAAGTTCAATCCAGGATCGGTGAGCCCGTCCCCGACGATCGGCGCGTACGGGAACCCGCTCTGATACCGGAGGTTCGCGGCAAACCCGATTTCATACGGGAACGTGTACCGGCCCAGGAACTGGAAGTGGTACGTGGTGGTCTTCTGCCTGTTGGGCGCCGCTGGGTTGGGCGTCAACTGGAAGTTGACACCGATTGGATCCGCACCGAGGGGGCGTGTGTCTATGTCGAGCGCCGACCGCAGATCGTCCCGCCACTGGTAATCGAAGCTCGTCTGCACGAAGAAGTTGCGCAGCCGTTTGTCGAACGCCAGCTCGATAGTGTCGTAGTGCAGGTTGCCGTCCGGGAAGTTCGTGTAGATGCCGTCGGTCTCGTCGGCAATCGAGTTCGGCACGTCCAGCAGGTTGTACCTCGTCCCGTTGAAGGTCTGAACTGTCGGCACGGTCACGTTGCCGACCCAGGCCGGAACCAGGTTCGTGCCGTAGAACGGCATGAAGTTGCGGTGGTTCTTGCGGACGTAGGTGAGGCGCACGGCCGACTCGCCGGCGAGCTGCGTCTCGAACGAGCCGCTGATCTCCTCCGTGTACGGTGTCTTGGTCTTCGGATCCACCGGCGTCGAGTCGGCGCCGGAACGAAGGCGCAGCGTCCCGAGATTCTGCGGCCCGTGATACCGATGGTCGCCGTTGACGTCCCTGAAATTGTACTCGGCGATCGAAATGCCGCCCGGGTTGACCGCGGAAAATCCGTCGGCCATGTTGTTGTAGTACTGGCCGTAGAACGCCTTCAACACGGTCCGTCCCTTGCCGCTGAGGTCGTACGTCACGCCGAGTCGTGGCGCCGGGTTCGTGTTCGCGAAAAACGATTTGGCTGCCACGTTGGTCGAGGCCGGGAAGATTCGCGCGCCGTCGGGTGCGATGTCGGTGATGACCGGCTTGCGGACGGCGTCGCCGTACCCCACGCGCTGATAGTCGAATCGAAGACCAAGCGTGATCGACAACCGGTTGCTCGGCGCCCATCGATCCTGAATGTATCCCGCGTAATGGGTGTCGAGCGTCGGGCCGACGGTCCAGTCCGTCCCGTAGGTGTTCGGGTCGCCCGTGTCGATGAAGCGGATCCGATCGGGCGCGCACGCCGTCGGGCTCCCGCACGCATAGGAGTAGCGGATCGGCCCGGAGCGACCATTGTGACCGTACCGGTATGAGTCGTACAGGTACTCGAAGCCGAACTTGAAGTCGTGGCTGCCGGCCTTCGTTCCGGGCAGGTAGTACGTGCTCTGCGCCTTGATCTGCGGCTTCTTGCGGAACGTGCTGAACGCAATCCAGCCGGCGCCGTCGACGGCGTTGCCCGCTCCGCGGAACTGCTCGGGCGGCCGCACGGCCGGATCGACCTGCACGACCATCGGCCAGTCGAGCGTGAAGTTGCCGACGTTCACGGTGAGGAAGGCCCGGCTCGAGATGACGCGCTGCCACTCGCCCTTGTACATGCGCGACATGCTGTCCTGCGCGCGGACCGACTCGGGCGGCAGGAGCGTCGACAATCCGCGCTTCGGCTTCTGCTTCCGTCCCTGCTGGAAGTAGCCGATGAACGTGTTGCCCTGACTCGCTTTCCAGGTGCCCTTGGCCGTGTAGTTGTCGAAGATGCCAAGATCCGTGGCTACAGATTGGGACACGCCCGAGACGGCCTTGTCGATCTTGAAGTGGTTGTACGCGCCGTAGAACCAGACTTTGTCCCGCGCAATCGGGCCGCCGAGATCCGCGTGGCCTTCCCAGAACAGCAGGTTGGGATTGTCGCACTGCGCGGCGCCAGTGCTGTTGTTCGGGCAGGTGTAGCCGCGCGTGCTTAGGTTGCTGGGCGCCCCATTCGTGCCGACAAAGCCGCCGGGCTCGTAGGTGAGGTGGTAGAGCCCTTTGAACATGTTGCCGCCGCTCTTGATCGTCGTCACCACCGCGGCGCCGCCCGAATTCATCTCGACGTCGCTGCCCAGCGCGCTGACCGATACCTCCTCGTTCGCGTAGTAGTCCTCGTAGAAACCAGTGCCGCCCACGCCTTCGGTGTGGTCGACGCCGTCGGAGATGGTGCGGGCCTGGTTCTGGATGCCGAACACCTCGTAGCCCGATTGCTGGCTCTTGTGGCTGCCGCCCACGTCGAAGCCCTGCATGCGGACGCCAGGCGACTCGGACAACGCGGCCCAGACGTCGGTCGAATTCGGCACAGCGATGAGCGCCTCGCCCTTGAAATCGGCGCCCACCTTCGTCGTCGTGACGTCGACGACCGGCGAGGCGCCGGTCACGGTGACGCTTTCGGCCAGCGACGCCAGCGCGAGCTGCGCGTCGAACGCGATGGTCTGACCCAGGACGACCTGAACGTTCTCGCGGTTCAGCTTCTGGAACCCCGAGAGCTCGAACAGGAGCTTGTACGTGCCGCTCGGCAGCGCGGGGAAAATGTACTTGCCGTCGGCCTGTGTGACCGTCGTCTGCGAACCGATGAGCGCCGGTGACGTCACAGTGACGGCGACGCCCGGCATCACGGCCCCTTGCGCGTCGGTCACATTGCCCGTGAGTCGACCTTGCGTAATCTGCGCGGTCGCGGGCATTGCGCCGAGCATCCCCAACAATGTCATCGCGCCGATGACCACCCAAAGCCTTCGCGATCTCATATGCGCCCTCCAGATGCCTTTTTGGCTGCCCGCATAGTAAGCAGGCAGCTGGGCCATGTAAACACCCAAATACAAAACAGAAGTGAAAAACCGAGAGAATCCAACATCTTGTACATATGTGCCGCTGGCGCCTGGAACGTTGCCTCCTGGTTTGTTCGGCGCCGATCGCTGTGGTAGGGTCCGCCCGGGAGGCCGGAATGTTCTCTCGTCACGCACTGCTCGCGTGCGCCCTTCTCGCGGCAAGCGGCGTGGTCTCGGGGCAATCGCCGTCGCCGATAGCCCCCGAGGCCTACAAGCAGCTCAAGTTCCGATATATCGGCCCCGTCGGCAACCGGATGATCGCCATCGCCGGCGTGCCGGGCCGTCCGAACATCTACTACGCCGGCGCCGCGTCAGGCGGGATTTTCAAAACCACCGACGCCGGCGCCCATTGGGATGCGGTCTTCGACAATCAGAACGTGTCGTCGATCGGATCGCTGGCCGTCGCGCCCTCCGATCCGAACGTTGTCTGGGCGGGCACGGGCGAGTCGTTCATCCGCAGCAATATTTCGATAGGGAACGGGATCTATCGATCGACTGACGCCGGACGCACGTGGACGCGTATGGGCCTGGAGAACACGGGACGCATCGGCCGGATCGTCATCGATCCGAAGAATCCGGACGTGGTCTTCGCGTGCGCGCTGGGACACGCCTATGGACCGCAGCAGGAACGCGGCGTCTTTCGCACGGCCGACGGCGGGAAGAGCTGGCAGCGCACGCTGTTCGTCGACGAGAACACCGGCTGTTCGGATGTTGCGATGGATGCGGCCAACCCGCGCATCCTGTTCGCCGGCATGTGGCAGCTCGAGATTCACACTTGGGGGCGCACGAGCGGCGGGCCCGGCAGCGGCCTGTTCCGATCGGCCGACGGAGGCGTGACCTGGGCTCGGCTCAACGGGCACGGCCTGCCGGCACCGCCGGTCGGCAAAGTGTCGGCGCAAATCGCGCGGAGCAATCCGGGCCGCGTGTACGCCCTCATCGAGACCGGCGACGGCATGCCCACCAACAAGGGTCAGAAGACTCAGAGCGGCTCGCTGTGGCGGAGCGACGATGGCGGCGAGAACTGGGAGCTCGTCAGCTCCGACCGTCGTCTTCGCGGCCGGACGCACTACTACACACGCTTCGCCATCGAGCCCGATAACGAGAACGAGGCGTACTTCTTCGCTGCCGAGTTCAGCAAGACGCTCGACGGCGGCAGAACGACCGTCGATCTGTCGGGCCGGCTCGCGGCTGCGGGCGACGATCACGACATGTGGATCGATCCGACAGACGGCGACCGCCTGGCCGTCGCGCACGACGACGGGTTGAGCTTTTCAGTCAATCGCGGACGGAGCTGGCATCAGATTCAGTTGCCGGTGGCGCAGATGTACCACGTCGCGACGGACAACCAGATTCCGTACAACGTGTACGGGAACCGTCAGGACGGCCCGTCGACACGCGGACCGAGCCACAGCCGTATCGGCAAGCAATCCGACGAAGCGGACGCCGGGCCGATCCCGCGGGGGCTCTGGCACTCGGTCGCAGGCGGAGAAAGCGGCTGGGCGATTCCGGATCCGGTCGACAACAACATCGTCTGGTCCACCGGCACCGGATTCGGGAGCCTGGGCGGCACGGTGGAGCGCTTTGACGAGCGGACGCGTCAGGCGCGCGAAGTCGAGATCTGGCCCGAGACAACGGTCGGCGTCCCGGCCGGCGACTTGAAGTACCGCTTCAACTGGACCTTTCCGCTGGCGTTGTCACCGCACGATCGCAATACGGTGTACGCGGGCAGCCAGTACGTCCATCGCACCATCAACGCGGGCCAGAGCTGGCAGGTCATCAGCCCCGACTTGACGCTCAACGACAAGGCGCGCCAGCAAAGCTCCGGCGGCCTCACGCCCGACAACATTGGCGTCGAGTACGCGGGTGTCGTGTTTGCGATCGCGGAGTCGCCGATCGAAAAAGGCCTGATCTGGGCGGGGACCAACGACGGCCAGGTGCAGGTGACGCGCGACTCCGGAGGCCACTGGTCCAACGTGACGGGAAATCTTCCCGGTCTGCCGATCTGGGGAACGGTGAGCAACATCGAGCCGTCGCGCTACGACGCGGGAACGGCCTTCATCACGGTCGATCTCCATCAGGTGAACAACCGCGATCCGTTCGTGTTCAAGACAACCGACTACGGCAGGAGCTGGAAGTCGGTGGTCGGCGATCTCCCGAAGAGCGTCCACAGCTACGCACACTGCGTGCGCGAGGATCCGGTCAGGAAGGGGATGCTGTATCTCGGAACGGAGAACGCGCTCTACTTCTCACTCGACGAGGGTCAGCACTGGCTGCCGCTGCAGTCGGGGCTGCCGCACGCCCCGGTGCACTGGATCACCGTGCAGGAGCACTTCAACGATCTGGTAGTGGCCACCTACGGGCGTGGATTCTGGATTCTCGACGACGTCTCGCCGCTTCGTCAGCTCACGCCGCAGGCGCTCGGCGCCACGGCGCATCTCTTCACTCCGCGCGCTGCGTACCGCTTCAGGACCGTCACCGAGCCGATGATGATGCCCGACGATGCGACCGAGGGAAAGAATCCGCCCGACGGCGCGGCTATCACCTTCTTCCTGAAGTCGGCGCCGCCGAAGGAAGCCGACGGCAACATCAAGAAGGATGCGGTCACGCTCGTGATCAGGGACACGAACGGCGTTACCGTGAGAACGGTCGAAGCGGGCAAGGACGCGGCCGCCGGCATCAATCGAGTGTGGTGGGATCTCCGATACGACCCGACTCGGGACATCAAGCTGCTCACGAGTCCGTTGCATGTGCCCGAGTTCAAAGTCGGGCCTGACGGGACGCGGAAGTTTCCCACGTCCGGGCCGCTGTCAATCCTGGCGCCGCCGGGAACCTATTCCGTCGCGCTGCTCGTCAACGGCCAGGAGCTCGGGAAGCAGTCGCTGACAGTACGCAAAGATCCGAACACGGCAGGAAGTGAAGCCGACATCCAGGCGCAGACGAAAGTGATGACGGCGATTCGCGACAGCATGAACACGGCCGCGGATTTGATCAATCAAGCGGAGTCGGTCCGCGCGCAGCTGGCTCGGCTGAAAGGCGTGCTGCCGGATGACGCCGCCGCGAAGGCGATCAAATCGAGCGTCGACGATCTCGAGGCCCGGATCGCCGGCGTCGAGTCGCGCCTGTTCAACGTGACCGCGACCGGTCGCGGCCAGGACTTGCTCCGCACGCCGAGTCAGCTGGTCGAAAAGCTGTCGCATCTGGCCGACGTCGTGTCGCTCGCCGACTTCCCGCCGACCGACCAGCAGCTCGAGGTCCACGCCAAGCTCACGACCGACCTCGCGGGCGCTCGCGATCGGCTGCAGCAGATCATCACGACCGATGTGGAGGCCTTCAACGCAAATCTCCGGCAGCGCGGCCTGGGCACGATCGTCTTTTCGAAGCCGTAAAGAGCCACGAAGAAATGCCACGTTTTACCGCAGAGATCGAAGAGATCGCGGAGAATTCCGACGTTCTTCTCTGCGGTCTCCGCGATCTCGGCGGTTAGCGTGGGCGTCGGGACTAGCGGCGTTTTTCGGCTGCCTCGATCAGGCGATCCAGGGTCAGGCGATCGAACTGTTGAGAGACCGAAGCGAGGGTCCTGGCGGTCTTGAACTCGCGCAGCGCCTCGTCGTAGCGACCGGTTCGAGCGGCCAGCACGCCCAGATAGACATGGGGCCGCGGGTCTTTCGGATCGAGCGCGACCGCCTCGTTCAATGCTTTCGCCGCCTCGTCGGCGCGCCCGCGGGCAGTCAGAAGCCGGCCGAGCGACGTGTGATCGCCCGCCTGGTCCGGGAAGGTGCGCAGACTCTCCTCCCACTCGTCCTGCGCGCGCGCGAGCGCCCGGCCGGCGGGGCCCTCGAGCTGAGAGATGCCGCGACTGAGCAGCGCCTCCGCGGCGCTGACGCGGACGAGCCGCGCCTCGTCGGTCAGACGCGCGGCAAGCACAGCGAGCGCGGGTGTCTCCAGGACCATTGGGAGCGCCCGGACCGCGGTGACGCGGACCATCGGTTCAGGGTCCGACGCTGCGCCGATGAGCGAGTTGACGATGGTCGAACCGACGCCCGGCGGCGCGGGCCCGTCGGGCGTCGCGCGCCCATTCGGAGGGACTCTTTCAGGGTCGCCGGCTGCCGCGGCCGACGCCGACGCGATCAAGCGGCCGGCGAGCTCCGCCGCGCTGGCGCGAATCAGCGCGCCGTGCGACCGATCGACGGCGAGCCGCGCGACCGCCGGGAGCGCCGTCGCGTCCCCGGCGCCCGCGCGATAGATCGTGTCCGACATGGCCACGATCGCACGGCGCCGGTCTCCGTTGGCATACCAGCGGTCCATCACCGAAGCGGCCCACTCGGGTGTCTTGTCCTCGTGGCAGGTCGTGCAGGCATTCGGCACGCCGAAACGCGCGGTCATCTCGGGCACGGGCGGCTGAAACGTGTGATCGCGGCGCCTGGTGATCAGCCGCCAGTTCACGTCGCTCATATGGCATTCGACACAGCGGCTCCCTTGCGAATCGGGCGCGTGGTGCGTGTGCGCGCCGACGTCGGCGATGACGCGAGGCGCGGCGGGCTCGGCGCCGTAGCCCGTGACCGGTTGGCTGTTGTCGGCGATCGCGCGCTCCCGATCGCGTGCGCCGGTGGCGCCGTGGCACTGCGTGCAGAGCGAATCACTCTGTTTCGTATGGCCGCGTCCAGGCGCCTCGACCTCGACTTTCAGCGAGTGCGTGTTCCTGGCACTGTGCGCGGTGTGGCAGCTCGTGCAGGTGGCGTCACCACGCCGGAAGCAACCGGTCAAGGTCAGCGCCTGAGGCCGGTTGAAGCGGCTCGGGCGGCCGTCGGGCCAGTACTCGCCCTGGGGATCGTTCGCGGGAATCGGCTCGCTGATGAGGAACGGGAGCGCGTAGTCCTCGGCCTTCTGCCCCGGGGTGAATCCGAAGAACGCGTTGTTCTTGTTGCCGTGGCAGTACCCGCACATGTCGAACACCTGACGCGGCGGCGCGCTGAGCGGCGAAAAGATCCGCAGCAATGGACCATAGTCGCTCGCCGCGCTCACGCTGTACGTGAGCTTCGAGGAAGGATTTCTTTTCCACTCATCCATCTGCTCGACGTGCGCCTGCCCGGGACCGTGACACGCTTCGCACCCGATGCCCATCTCGGTCCACGTCGTCGCGTACGTGTTCGTCGAGATGTTGAAATGCTGCGCGAGGTTGGTCGCGTGGCAGTTCACGCAGGTGATGTTCCAGATCTGGCGCAGATCGTGGGACGGATCGTCGGGAACAGGAGTGATCTCTTTCCAGTCGACCCAGCGCTTCGCCTCGTTGTGCCAGAAGACCGGCAGCACGTAGATGCGGCCGTCCGGCAGCCTCGAGAGATAGCCTTGAAAACGGCGCGCGCCGAGCGTGTAGTGGACCTCGAATGTTTCAGCGGGGCGCCCGAGGCTCGAGACGGAGATGAAGTAGCGCCCGTCACGCATCTCCATCGTGAGCGCGCGGCCGTTCTGTTCGAGGTGTGTGCCGGATCGGAAGTCTCCTTCGACCGTCGCCTCGCCGATCGGCCGGGTCATCTGGACGTGCAGCGTGGATCGCCAGGAAGCGTACTCTGCCTCGTGGCATTGCCGGCACGCCAGCGATCCGACGTAGGCGCCGGACTGGTCCGCGCCGGTTGCGGCCGTGACAGCTCCAGCCTGCGCGCCAGGCTGCGGCACGCACACCACCGCACCGAGTAGCGCGGCGATACCGGCACCGATGAGGCGTGACGGCCAGCGCATGGGTATCCTCACAGGTCTGGCGAGTTTAACGCTTCTTACGCTGCGATCGTCACCGGAGCCGTGGCGGTTGTTCAATTGTGGACAGCCGTTAGGGGGCCCCGGCATTAAGCTGTTGCCTGGGAGACTCCACTGGAACTATCGCAGTCGCCGCAGCGGCTCGGGCACGATCTGAGCAATCAACTCTCGATCATTCTCGGGTTCACCGAAATGCTGCTTGCGGGGATGCCAGACACCGATCCTCGAAAGGCGGACCTGCAGGAAATTGACAGAGCCGCGCAGACGGCGATGCTGTTGGTCTCGAAATCCCTGGTGCGGCCAGACTGACCGGTGCGTCAGCCCGCGGCTCCAGCGTGCGGGTGCCGTGTGCGCACAGTGTGCGCCAGTGGCACAGCGCACATCGCTTCACGCTGACCTCGATTCCGCTTAACACCCGCATGCAGTGCACGATACGGCAAACCGTCGAGGTGGCACTGTTTTGGCTTTTCCTTCCGTGACCCCGCACTCCAGCCGTGCATCGTCCAGGAGAAGCCTTCATGTGTCGTTCCGTCGCCGTCGCCTTGATCGCGTTGTCCACCGAGCGCGCTGTCTCGCGGAGCGCGGCGATCGTGGCGAAGCTTCCTGAGGCCCTCATCCGGTCGCAGCGGTAATCGAGATTTCCGATTGCAGAGTCCCAGAGTGCCGGATGCCGCGCGGATGGTAGTCGAAGCGCCGCCGCCGGTTTCCCGGCCGCGTGCCGGGGCGGAGACGGTGCTCGTCGTTGATGATGCAGAGGGGCTTCGCGCGCTGGCGAAGAGATTCCTCGAACGGCAGGGCTACACCGTGCTGGTCGCCGCGAACGCGGAGGAAGCGCTTCGGCTGTTCGAGGGGAATGCGTCCATCGACGTGCTCCTGACCGATGTCGTGATGTCAGGTGCCAGCGGACCGGAGTTGACCAGCCGGCTGGTCGAGAAGTGGCCGGCGCTGAAGGTGATCTACATGTCCGGGTACGCTGAGGACGCCATCGCCGAACACGGTGTGCTCAATCCCGGGATCGCATTTCTGCACAAACCATTCAACTCAGAGACCCTCAGACGGAAAATCCGTGAAGCGCTCGACGGGTAGCACGCGATCGACATTCCGGCCGCCAGCCGGTTGCTTTTTCTTATCGCCGGAGTGTGCCAAACAGAACACCCCCCCGACCTCTGTTCCTGACAGGCTAGGGCGTTCTCGGCGGGGTGCAGCCCGAGCGGACCAAATTGCGCCGAACGCTGAAGAAGCGGGGCGTTTGCTGCTACGCCAAAGTGAGAACGGCTCTCGAAAACCATTGCCGGTGATTCAGGACTGACATGAAAACAGGTCGTCTGGTTCGGCAGCTCGGGTCCGTCATGATCGCGTTGCTCGCGCAGGACAATGGCCGCTGAGCTCGACCCCGGAGCCAGCTCGCTGCCCGGACGCATCCTGGTCGTGGACGACCACCAGGAGAACGTCGCGCTGATGATCCGCCTTCTGACGCGCGACGGCCACATGGTGCAAGGGGCGTCGTCCGGCGAAGAAGCGCTCCGCCAGATTTGCAGCAATCCACCCGACCTGGTGCTGCTCGACGTGATGATGCCGGGTATGGACGGATTCGACACGTGCCGTGAGCTGAAGCGCGAGCCGTCCACGCGATTGATTCCGGTGGTGCTCATTACGGGGCTCTACGACTCCGCCGACAGAATCCACGGGATCGAGGCAGGCGCCGACGACTTCCTCACCAAGCCGTTCGATCCCCCTGAGCTGCGCGCGCGTGTCTGGTCGCTTCTTCGCAACAAGCGCCTGACCGACGATCTCGATTCCGCCGCTTCGGTGATGGTGAGCCTCGCGCTCACCATTGAAGCCCGCGATGCGTACACCAACGGCCATTGCCAGCGGGTCGCGGTGTATGCGACCGTGCTCGGACGTGCGCTCGACCTCGACATCGAGGACCTCGGCGCGCTCGAGCGCGGCGGGTTCATCCACGACATCGGCAAGATCGGCATCCCCGACGCCATCCTGCTCAAGCCGGGGCGCCTCACGCCGGAGGAGTCCGAAATCGTGAAGCAGCACACGGTGATCGGCGATCAGCTGTGTGCGGGGCTGCGATCGCTCGCGCGCGTACGGCCGATCGTGCGGCACCATCATGAGCGCTGTGACGGCAGCGGATATCCCGACGCGCTCGTCGGCGACTCGATTCCGCTGCTCGCTCAGATCGTCAGCATCGCCGACACTTTCGACGCCGCCACGACGGAACGCCCGTACAAAGCGGCGGTGTCGTTCGAAGAGGCCACCCGGGAGCTCGCGCAGGAAGTCTCTATCGGCTGGCGGTCTGCCGAGCTGGTCGATACGTTTACCCGACTTGTCCGCGCAGACCACTTCGCGCCGGTGGAACGGGCCGGCCGAGTGCCTCAACCATGAAAAAGGCCGCCAGGGCGACCGCACGCCGGCGGAAGCCCGTGCGCGTGGACCGGGCGGCGCAAAGCGGCAACGCTCTCAATGCCGCCATCCTGAATACGGTCACCGACGGGATCCTCGTCGTCGACGACACGAGCACGATTAGGGAGCTCAACCCGGCCGCGGCGCGGATGTTCGGCCGGACACGCGCCGACGCGCTCGGGCGCCCCATCGACGATCTACTGCAGTCGTCGGGGTCCACCGACGCGTCCGAACGACCGTTCGCCCTCGCCGCCGCCGCGCGCGCCGGACATCGCCTCGAGATGACGGCGCTGCACGCGGACGGGAGCCGGTTCCCGGTGGAGCTCGTGTTATCGAGGATTCGCGCGCAGGGGACGGCGCAGTTTGCCGGCGTCGTCCGCGACATCAGTGAGCGCAAGGCACTGGGACGCGCCGCGCTCGAACGGGAGCGCCTCTCCGCCTTCGCATGGGACGTCGGCGTGGCGCTGACGGAAGGCAGGCCGCTTCCGGCCATGCTCGGGCGTTGCGCGCGCGCGATGGTCGATCACCTCGACGCCGCCCTGGCGAGGATCTGGACGAATAGCCAGCGCGACGATGGTTTCGAGCTGGTGGCGAGCGCGGGTGGACCGGTCTCAGCGGGCGGTGCGAGTCCGGACGCGTTCAAGATCGACGAGATCGCCCGCAACCGCTGCCCGGTCGTGACGGGCGCCGTCCTCGGCGACCCGGTCATCGACCAGGAGTGGGCAGCGGCGAACGTCATCGTGAGCTTTCTCGGTTATCCCCTGATAGTCGGCGACCGTGTCGTCGGAGTCATTGCGATGTTCGGGCGCGCGCCGATCTCGGACGCCACGATGCAGGCCCTCTCATCGATCGTGCATGGCGTCGCGTCGGCGATCGATCGGGACCGCATCGAAGCGTCACAGGCGCGGCTTGCGGCCGTCATCGAAGGCACAACCGATCTGGTCAGCGTCACGACGCTCGATCGCAGCGGCCGCGCGTACATGAATCAGGCCGGGCGTACGCTGCTGGGGCTCAGCCCCGGGGAGCCCGTGCCGGATCTCGCGGCATTCCGGACCGAGGAGTCTCGAAGCGAGTGGACCGACGTGATTCTGCCGGCCGCGCTCAGGGACGGCTTGTGGGCCGGCGAAACGACCTATGTGAATCGCAGCGGCCGCGTGATCCCGGTGTCACAGCTGCTTCTCGTGCATGCGGTAGAGGACGGCAAGATCCAGTTGTCCACCATCGCCAGAGACAACACCGCACGCAGAGTCCTGGAAGCCCAGTTCCGCCAGGCGCAGAAAATGGACGCCATCGGCCACCTCGCCGGCGGCGTCGCCCACGATTTCAACAATCTTCTGACCGCCATCCTCGGCTACGCCAAGTTCGCCGCAGACGGCCTCGCGCCGGAAGACCGGCGCCGGCGCGATGTGGACGAAATCATCAAAGCGGCCGAGCGCGCCGCGGGCCTGACCAGACAGCTGCTCGCATTCAGCCGCAAGCAGGTGTTGCGGTCCACATGGGTCGATCTGAACCAGCTGGTCACCGGTGTCAGCGAGCTGCTGCGTCGGCTCATTGGCGAACACATCGCGCTCGACGTCGTGTCGGCGCCAGACCTCGCCCTCGTCCTGGCGGATGCCGGCCAGCTCGAACAGGTCGTCATCAACCTTGCGGTCAACGCGCGCGATGCCATGGAGAAGGGCGGACGTTTGACGCTTGAAACCGGCAACGTGCAGCTTCACGCCACGTCGGGATTGCAGGATCAGACAGTGGTCCCAGGCTGGTACGTGATGCTCGCGGTCGTCGACACCGGCGTTGGCATGGACGCGCAGACGAAACGGCATCTCTTCGAGCCGTTCTTCACGACGAAGGAGCGGGGAAAAGGGACAGGTCTGGGTCTGGCGACCGTCTACGGCATCGTCAAGCAGAGCGACGGGTACATCTGGGCGGAGAGCGAACCGGGGCAGGGTTCGGCGTTCAGGGTGTACTTGCCGCGAGCCGAGCGTCACGTCGAGCGCGACGCCCCGGCGGTTGCGTCCGACTCGCCACTCATGGGATCGGAAACGGTGCTGCTCGTCGAGGACGAGGCTGGTGTCCGCCAGCTCGCGCGCCGCATCCTCGAGAATACCGGGTATCGTGTGCTCGATGCGGCGAGCGGGCACGACGCGGAGTTGATCTTCGCCGAGCACAGCGCCTCGATCGATCTGCTGGTCACCGACGTGCTGATGCCCGGTTTGAGCGGCCCCGATCTGTTTCTCCGGCTGGCCGTCGACGACCCCGGGCTGAAGGTGGTCTACATCTCCGGCTATGCCACCGAAGCGATGGCGCGTCAGTTCGGACTCGATCGCAGCCGGCCCTACCTTCAAAAGCCGTTCACCGCCAATCAATTGGTCTCGACCGTGCGCAGCGTCCTCGATGGTTCTGAGCTGCCGAGACCCGCGGGGAGACCCGCATGATGCCGCACCCCGTTCTGTTCGTCGTCGACGATGAGCCAGTGGTGTGCGCGATTGTGAAGTGCCTGGCGGATCCGGAGGGATTCGATGTCGTCGTCTGCGCGTCCGCCGCCGAGGCCATTGCGGGGATGTCCGAACGTCCGGCCGACATGGCTTTCGTCGATCTGCTGATGCCGGAAACCAACGGCATCGACCTGCTTCGTCAGATCCGCGACGCGGTTCCTGCGTGCGAGGTGGTGTTGATGAGCGGCGTCGCGACCATCGACAGCGCGGTCGAGGCCGTCAAGCTTGGGGCACGCGATTACCTGACCAAGCCTCTCGACAAGGACCGGGTCACAGCGCTGCTGCAGGATGTGCGCGGCGAGGCCGCCCGCCGCCAGCGGTTGCTCAAGATCGAGAGCCGCGTGGCGCACGAGTTGGAGTATTGCGGCATGCTCGGGCGCAGCGCGGCGATGCAGGAGGTCTTCTCGCTGATCCGCCGCCTGGCGCCGCACGTCCGCACCGTGCTGATCACGGGCGAGACCGGGACGGGCAAGGAGCTCGTGGCCCACGCGCTGCACCAGCAAGGGCCGCGGCGGTCCGGCGACTTCGTCAGCGTCAACTGTTCAGCGGTTGTCGAGGCGCTGTTCGAAAGCGAGCTGTTCGGCCACGTGCGCGGGGCGTTCACGGGCGCCACCGAGCACAAGCAGGGCCTGTTCGAGGCGGCCCACGAGGGCACGCTGTTTCTCGACGAGATCGGGGAGCTGCCGCTGTCGCTCCAGGCGAGCCTGCTGCGGGTCCTCGACGACGGAGCGGTTCAGCCCGTCGGCGCCGTCGAGCCGCGGCGTGTGGACACCTGCGTATTCGCGGCGACCAACCGCGATCTCACGCAGGAGGTGGCCGCCGGCCGGTTTCGATCGGATTTGCTGTTCCGGCTGAACGCCGTCGAGGTGGCGCTGCCGCCGCTGCGGAACCGGCCTGAAGACATCCCCTATCTCACGTCGGCGTTCGTCGCCGACTGCGCGCGGCGACTCAAGAAACCGGTGCTCGGCGTGACGCCGGCCGCGGAACGGATCCTCGCGAGCTGGGCCTGGGACGGCAACGTGCGCGAGCTGCGCAACACGGTCGAGCGCGCCTGCATGCTGGCGGAAGGGCCCTACCTCACGGATCGGGATGTGAGCCGTGACGCCGTCGCGCGCCGACCGGCGGAAGGAAGCGCCGTCGATTGCGGTCCGATGGCGGAAAACACTGACAGTGTCGAACGCGAGCGCCTCGTCGACG
>Ga0137397_10001609_pt1 | contig 15801 bp, 22 predicted proteins | sample czorhiz116metaG_FD_106658 | JGI IMG/M metagenome (GOLD analysis project Ga0137397, IMG submission 106658) | Vadose zone soil microbial communities from Angelo Coast Range Reserve, California, USA - czorhiz1.16 metaG | ecosystem: Environmental > Terrestrial > Soil > Vadose zone | place: USA... | reverse complement strand
GAATTCCCTCGACGCCATGACTCACTGCCATCATACAATATGCAGATTCCCCCGGTATTCGGATGCGAGCCTCTGTTCCTCGGACACCGAAGGACAGATCATCATACCACCGCCGGGGGACACCGCCCCCATGATTACGCCCACTGGCACGCCGGGACAAGGACAAGGGCATGCTATACGATACGGCGAGCTCTGTCCAAGTGCTTATGCTTCCATATCAAATACAGGGGCTATGACCCGGCTCTTTTGTTCGACGTATTGAACGTTGAACGACGTTATGAACAGCGAGGTGGAGCTCATCCCCACGTTTTTGGCTAGGAACGTTCCACGGGTCTGTTTAGAAACATCTAGTGCCCTACTGCCCAAAACGAACCGTTTTCAGTTTTCGCCCTTGGCCCTTCTTTGGGGGTTGGGGATGTTCGCGCGGGTAAACCTCGCACCCTTGCACCCTCGCTCGCACCCCGGGTTGCGTCGCCTGAGCGAGGCGCGCTACTCAGACTCTATTTATTGGAACGTAGCGGACATCCGTGACCGACGGCTGTGTCCTTGGCTCGCCGAAGGAAGTCAGAACTATGTACGCTTCGGAACTTGGGGCCGCCTGTCGTTTCCGCCGCGCACAAGGAGCGATCAAAAGTGTCATGTGGTCGTGGTGGTGACCGTGCGGGCCTTATCCTAGGACAACTACCCACATTAACCCTACAGCGCCGTCGTTACGTATTACCCCAGGAAAGCCATCGTTGGCTGGAGCTCGGGGTTCGGAACTTGTGGGGGTGGGGAGGAACTTATTTAAAATGCGAACGAGTGCGTCCCGGGAATTGGTTGACTTGAGCAGACGATTGCGACTCGTCGTCCACACAGAGTTGAGGGTGTCGTCCGATGACAAGGACTGGTGCTCATACAGTACTACAGTTGTACCAAATCAATTTCAATTTTGTTCGCATCGCTGCCCTGGCTACAGTGGCTGCTGTACAACACCGTACTTGTACTATTTTGATTGAATACATTATCCTAGATGCCCATCGTTTGTTGCCATGGCACGGGCCACGGTCGACCAACCGTGTCAATACCGTGACATCGACGTGCCCCAAGGTACGGGGAAGGAGCTCGAGACCACGGTACGGGGTACGGGGTACTGTAAGCTCCCTCAAACTCCAAAAAAAAAGGTTCCTTCGCGCCACATAAACGATGGTGGCGCCACGCCCTGCCCGGTGATTGTTCAGTTTTTTGTCCTCATCAAAACAGCACGCGCCACGACATAAAATTTTTGGAATACTGGTGGAGTGATGTGAGCCCCGCATGCTGGCTGGCAGAAGTGACGGCATTGCATTAATATTGTCGACACATGCATGGAATGGCCTCGACAACCCAGAAGTCCCGGGCGCACCCAAGCGTCCGCGCGACGGTCCCCCAATACTGTCAGCGGTGCCCGTGCTTCTTTACCTCATGGGTCAAAGCTCGCAGCAAGGCCAAGTACTGTTGTACTAGTACCCGTTATGTCGATCCTCATCCATCATCCATCGATCAATAGATGTACAGTACCGTACAGCACACCGAAACCAAAAAAATAAAACACCCCGGCAACATAACGAACAACCCCACACACAACAACAGCCACAACACACACGCAAAAAAGTTGAGTAGTATGAATATACAACAAAAGGCCACCGAAGATGGATGGTCCATATTGCTTTTCTATGAAAAAAACAAACAAAAACAAAAACAAAAAAAAATCAGTCGCCTCGAACAAAGCTAAGCACCCGGCGCAGCCGGCTACCCCCGTCCTCAGCCGCGGAGTCGCGGGATTGTTGTCGTTGATGTTGTTGATGTTGAGGCTGTTCCTTCTGCGAAGTAACGTTTCGTTCCTCCTTTTCTTTCGGGATCGTGTACGCGTATCCCGCCGCCCCGGCCATGTAAGGATAATATTCCGGGAGCTCTGCGTCCCGTCCGCCCGCCACCACCCCGCACTCCTCCTCGAGCGGTAAATCTTCGACGGGATCTCGGATCCGCACGTCCACGACGTGGTACGGGGGCAGCCGACGCACGACGAGTTGCCACGCTGCCGGTGTGATGCACGCAATGCTCGATTTGCCCGTAGTGTGGAACGTGATGCGATCGCGGCGTATGCCCCTCAGTTCTGGATACGCATGTTTGGCGAGATCGATAGCTTCCTGTTGAATCATAATCATAAATCCACCAGAACAGGGAGGGGAGGAGGAGAAAAATAAAAAGGAATTGTGACTCACGTCGTGAGACCTGGCTGCAGGTACCCATGCGCTATTGTCGTTGTAGCGGTAGGTCAATGCCTCGGGGAAATCATCCTTCACGGGGTTGACTGCTGGAGTGGTAGAGGAGGATGAGACCGCAGACCGGCGCCCCATTGACAAGTGAAAGTTCATGACAACTACAACCAGGAAAGTGGGGCGAAGTGCCGTGTCCCCCTGATAAATGGGTCCAAGAACTTATATTTGTGATTCGGAGGCTGTGTCCCCTCCACGTTTTGAAATTACTGGACTGTTACCGAACGTTGGGGAAACCAACCCAAATTCGCATTAATAAGTCGGAGTTATCACGGACGGTATCTGACGCGCGCGCGCGCATCTGCACGCCGAGCCCCCTATTTGTTCCACATACGGTTGATCGGATGTGCCCCGGGTCGGCATAGATGATTAGAGGTAGGTAGGAATCGACAAGTGACGCCGCCCCGAAAATCTGTGCGGGACCGATAATTCTCTTAGCCGTGTCGACGATCGCAGGACATCCCCGCACGCCATGCCAAAACTGTACAATAAGACGGCTGAACTAACTACATTCATATATCGTCACTGAAACGTAAATGAAACGCGCGAATGTGCAACGAGGACATGTCCGGGAGTGACACGTTGCGCTATTAGCGCATCCGCATCTTATTTCGTCGCGATCAGAATCTATCAGCTTCGAATGTGACGCAGCAAGCACCTCGTGTACTATCTTTGCGCCTGATGCCGGAGTGTGCATGGCTTGGTGCGCGAAGAGGACATGGTTGAGGCAAGCAAACACGCAGCATGGCTTCACACACAAGGGAGTAGACGATAATGAATAGGTCCCTTGTTACCAGGAATGGGAAGGTATGGGAGTCGGTGAGGGACGAACTCTCTCATTAAGCTCCTGTCGAACAGATCAATTCAAAGCCCATCAGGCATTGGCAAACACGAGGCACGATGTGGCGGCGTGTGCCTACGGCACGCCAAGGGAGTGTATGATGGGTGTGTTTGGTGAGGGGAGAAAGTTCGCAGCTGTATCACCAGAGGCAGAACTTGAAAGGAAGGGAAACGTGATAGGGACGGCGATCGGTGGCCTATTGGAACCGATGGGGAAACAGGCCAGGTATTCGAAATGCGCAGCACTGAGGATCCAAGTAAACAGCCAACACGTCAAAGGAAGGGCGGCGGGCGCTGTTACTTATATAGGCCAACTACCTGATGGAACATTAGCAAATTTCCTGGATCAATGGAAACCGGCGACATTGACTATCGCCACTAGGAAAGTGGGAAAAGAGGCACTCACCGCAATGGGATTGGTCGCTTCTCTTCTCAGGATATACAGTACAGCATAAGCTGTACGAAATCGTTAGGTCGACGAGGAACATTCCCAGTCGAAGGACGGTTTCCCAGGGAACATCGGGAACTACGCAACCACTGGCACTGATCACGTGTATATCAGCGCCTGTACCGTGCAGTACAGTACAGCTGGATCTGGACGCAACAAAAAATTTCCTCTGCGGGCGAGAAAAACCAAAGCCAAAAAAAATCCCCATAAATGGTTTGGCGACAATGGTGGGCGTTCAAAAAATTGTCTATGCCGTGCGGAGCAAAGCAGAAGCATACCCCGTCGGCGCTGTGTTATACGATGTTCGGTTCCCGCTGTGTTGCTGCGGCGATGCAGCTGCGGTCTGCGTACAGGCTCTTCGGCTCGCTCGCAATCGGCAGTACTACTGTGGTGTGTGAGAGATCCAGTCGCCACAGGGGGAACACACATTGGAAGGGAAGCGAACAAGAGGGTGGGAGGGAGCGCATTCCGCGAAAGGCAAGACTTGTGGAGGAGCGGTGGTGAGAAAGGACAGTCCTACATGCACCTACTTGTAGGTTAGCTAAGAAGGTCTCCGAACGCCTGGCTCGCGAGGCTACTTGTAGGTATATCAAGGCTCGATCGTCGCGGCTTTCCCATAGTAGTCGAGGGGGGGGCGGTGGCAACGTCTCCTGTGGCCTCGTACGGCAAAGAAGACGTTCTCCTTTCTCCGGGGGTGCGGTTTCGTCGTTTCGAGGGCCTGGCACACGGAATGTATTTCATTCGGAAGGAAGTTGAAGCCCGGGGTGCGGTGAGGTTTTTTCGGACGGCTCATGACAAAGGCACAGAGGTCCAGAGGACGTTGTATCTGGCAAAGGCAAAGCTGACCCCGATGTGCTCGCGGCCTTTGCGCTATCGCTTAGTCATCAGTACTCGGGTCGAATCTCCTGGCACTGGCCATACGTTTCGTTTCGATCTTTCAAAGTCATGGACCCTGCACGCCGAGAAAGGACCCTTTACAAGTATAACGCAACTTTCTGTACGCAAAAACCGTGCGCACCGCACTCAATTTCCCGTGGCACTGTTTGGGCTGTGTTATCAGTCCATCTACGCTCGTTGGGCGCATCGATTCACATCGGGCGCTGGTCATTTGGGATAGACGCAACAGAAAAGCCCTGAGCCTGGCACGTACCCAAGACGCAAGACGCACGCGCCTGACTGTCGGAAAAATCAACAGCTGGGCCACTGGTCAAACGACTCGGATTGCTCGATGTGCGGCCAATCGCATATCGCCCTCTCTTTCCAGTTCATGCTATGTAGACATAGGTGGAACTGGCGCAAAACTGGACGAGCTTGTCTGTCGCTGGCCAGGAACCATGCGCTTGGATTGCACCGAGGGCGGATTTCTGGCCCCGGGATGTACCGTATAATAACCTTTTTTCTCTCGCTCACTAGTACTGTTCTGATTTAGTGTGTCAATGACCAAGAGGTGGTGGTCTGCCTTGTGCATGAAAAAAGCAAGCGGAATTCAGCAACTCGGGCACCGGATCTGTCGATGGTGTCACGAGTGGGTGTTATCCCCTCGATCGTCGCCACCTCCTGAGGCTACAGACCTGGAGACGTGACGATTTCCAACAGAGCAGGGCGCGCGACTACAAGTAGTACATGGATGCGTCAAAGAAATGGTGATGACGACGTTGGCTTGATTCAAGCCTCCACTACATATATATTCTGTGTCTCTGTCTTATGATCGTCGACCCGTGCCCCTTGCAGACAGACGCCGCTTGCTGGATCGCCTCGTGGTGGCTGACCCGCATCCGTCTTCGCTATGGAATCCAGGTTGCCGTATGGGTGCATGGATGTTCCTGCACCCGTCGCGAAGATGGAAAACACATATGCTCCGTCAAGAGAGATAAAGGGAACCACCCGATCCGGGCGGTCAGCTGAGCTGAGATGGAAGTTCAGAAGAATGACTGTGACGTCGTCGCGTGCGGAGTCGGCATTAATATCGACTTTTGCTCACCGGTGATGGGGTATCTCGAGCCCATATCATCCAGTGCTCGACGTTGTCGGCTACTGTAGCATGTCTCAATTCTCAACACAGGTCGTGAGCCTCGCCAACTCTGTCTTGCAAGTGCGGGCCGCTCCGGATCAGGCATGTTCTATTTTTATCTCTCTTTGGCTTTTCATCTGAACATCGTCAACCACGTCTTAGGGCGGTCTCTTGACGGGGAAGGATCCAACTGAGTTCAACTCGGCAGATCCTCTCAGATTATGGATCATACAAGTTGGTCAGTCACTTGCGCTCCGAGTTTGTCTCTCGACGCTGCTCTCATGCCCTCATCAAAGGCATCATCATCATCATGACCCAAGTTTTGAGTATGGGGCTGCGCAAGCTACGACAGCCTCGTGTCATTGCTGAGGTACTTGGTGGAATCCTTCTCGGTGCGACCCCCGCTCCTTCCTGGCATGTCCTTCAGCTGATCCTCTGCCCAGGCCCGACTGCCTTTGGCCGTATACCTGGCTTTACCGATCACATCTTTCCCTCCCAGTCTTTATCATACCTCTCTCTTGTTGCCAATATCGGACTCTGTCTCTTCCTTTTTCTCGTCGGGCTTGAGATCGATATGGCCGTCATCCGTCGCAATGCGCGCCTATCTCTCATCGTCGCCGCTGCCGGCATCACCATTCCATTCGCTTTCGGAGCTGCGCTCGCAATTCCCCTCTATCATCACTTCATCGACGCGTCCCAAGTGTCGTACCCGCATTTCATGCTCTTCACCGGCGTCGCGTACTCGATCACGGCTTTCCCCGTGTTGTGCCGCATTCTGACGGAGCTCAAGCTGCTCGACACGACCGTAGGGATAGTCGTCTTGTCGGCTGGCGTCGGGAACGACATCATCGGATGGACGTTGCTCGCCCTCAGCGTCGCACTCGTAAACGCTCAGAGTGGGCTGACTGCGGTCTGGGTCTTGTTGGTCTGCATCGCATGGACTCTCTTCATGCTGTTTTTCGTTCGCAAAGTACTCTTCTGGGTTGCTCGCAGCACAGGCTCGATAGAGAACGGTCCAACCATATTTTTCATGACATGTACCATTCTGGTCCTCTTTGGATCCGCTTTTTTCACTGACGTAATCGGGGTCCACGCCATATTCGGTATGTTGTCCCCCTTCGTCGGTGCGTTTCGTATTTCTGGACTAAAGCACAGGGGCATTCCTTGCCGGGGTTATCGTCCCGCGCGATGGTGGCCTCGCGATCGCTCTGACCGAGAAGTTAGAAGATATGGTCTCCGTAATATTCCTTCCATTAGTGAGCTTTCTCTGATTCCTAGACGCATATATCACCTGATGTTTTCCAGTATTTCACACTTTCTGGCCTCTCGACCGATCTTGGCTTGCTAAACACAGGCGAGTCTATCCATACAAGGAATACAGATGACTGGCTGATAGGAAATTCTCTCGTTAGGGACAATATGGGGATTCACACTTGCCATCTGCACTCTCGCTTTCACCGGAAAATTTGGTGGCTGTGCACTGGCGGCGAGGTACACTGGCTTCAGTTGGCGTGAGGCCAGCACTATTGGTTCCTTGATGAGTTGCAAAGGGTCAGTTTGGCCAAGTATCACGACATCACTCTATCTAATCGCTGTCCTCTAGACTTATCGAGCTGATTGTGCTCAACGTCGGATTGTCAGCTGGTATTCTGACGAGGGTGAGTAGCTATTTTTCACATGACGTTTCATTTGTAACATCATCTGTCACCCCTAGCGCGTCTTCTCGATGTTCGTTCTCGAAGCACTTGTCCTCACCTTTGCGACTACGCCCACCGTTTCCTTCCTTTATCCTCCTCACCTTCGTACGCGTGCTACTGTCTCAGGGTCATCGTTTGCGAATGTTCGTGACCGCACGGACGATGAGAGTGGCGCTACACATGCGATCAAACACAACGAAGAGGGCCTCACGAAGCGTCGTTTCACCGTGGTCCTTGACAAGCTCGAACACCTTCCAAGCATGATGGCAATCACGCAACTACTTCAACCCCCGCCGCCCGCTTATTCTCGGACAGAAATCTCTCTTAGCCAAAGCCACGCAAGCCAAGCCGAGGTGCCGACCCATTTTGGTGCACTTCGCCTCATCGAGTTGGCTGGTCGGCCATCGGACGTGATGAAATCTTCTGCCACGGATGCGCTGTTACATACGGATCCTTTGATTGCGATCTTCCGTACGTTCGCAGAACTGAATGGGTTGCCCATATCAGCTGCAATGTCCATCGTACCCTTCGACTCACTTGCGACCAGCGTCGCCGAGCACGTCCGTGCAGTTGAAACACAACTTGTGCTGGTACCTTGGCTCCCTTCAATCCAGACTCCGGAGGTTTCGGACACGGGCTCGCCCAGCGCAGCATAAGACCGCGGCACTCCCTTCGACATGCTCTTCCGTGCGGATCGTTCCACCTCCTTGGTCCACTCGCAATTTGTGCGAGGCGTGTTTGCGCAGGCGGGAACGAATGTCGCGCTGCTCATCGGGCGGGCGCCACTCGCCGGGAGCGAGCAGACCCACTTGTTTCTACCCTTCTTCGGTGGGCCCGACGACCGGCTTGCCTTAGACTTTGTCGTGCAGTTGTGCGCCAATCCACGCGTCCGTGCGACGGTGCTGCGCGTCACCAAGCGCGTCGTCGATGCCAACGTCTCGGCTCCCGAAGCGGCGCATATTGCCGGCGATGACGACAAGGATGAGGAGAACGCGCGGGTGAACGCGGCGACCATAACTTCTTTGCGATCGGTACGTACTTTTTGCTTTGCCCCCCAAAATGAAGAAAAAGCCTTTCGCGTGTCATCCCCCGTAGCTGACGATGGCATCAGATCACGACCGGCTTCCCGGACACGATGTACGGTAACGCAACGACGCAGACGCGGCTGCAGTCCGAGACTGCCGACGGCATTGCGTGGGCACGATACGCGCCTGCGCGCGAGGAAGACGGAGGGCCGCGCCACGTGGGAGGCGGCGCGTTCGGCGAGGCGCTGTCGCGCGTGACATTCGAAGAGCTTGCGAGCCCCGAGCCACTGCAAGCCGCGCTGCATCGCGCGCGCCTGTTGCAGCGCCCACTCGTCGTCGTCGGGCGGTCGCGCCGGCTCGCGGTGGAGGACCACCATGCGGAGCTCCGCGCGCTGGAGGCGGAGCACGGGGCGACGGCGCCGGTGCGCTCGGACGTGCGCAAGACGATCGGAGACGTCGGGACGGCGTTTGTGATGGCGGGCATCGACGCGAATTTGCTCGTGATGCAGGCATTTGGGACACTCTCGGATTAAGATTAAGACTAACATAACTAGTCGCATACCGCGTGGAACTCGTCGATCGCGTCTGTTTTGATTGGTCATTGTTCTTTCACAGTGCCAGATTTAGACGTGTAAAGGAGCGCGATATTACATGCGTTGAGCATAATTTACAGATATGTAAAGACATGGACGAATATATGATCAAGGACCAAGCGAGTCGGGGTCGAAGGGCGGTCATCAGTGTTTGCTATTCTTTTCCTTCTTCGTCCGTTCCTTCTCCTCATGCCTTTTCTCCTTTTTCTCCTTCTTTGGAGATCTGTCCTGCTGTGCGAGGGTAAGTCTCCTCACGGACGAACGACAGACAACCCATCGCTCACCTCAGCTAACGCCCCCGCCCCCTCTTCCGTCTGTTTGCGCCTTTTCTCCTTCTTCAACGCCTTCTTCTCTTCCTTCGACAACTTGACCTTCTTCACTGGCACGTCACCAGCATCACCACCCTCCTCGTCCTCGTCCACATCCATCTCCATCTCGTCCAACTTGCGCTTCTTCTTCTTGTCCTTCTTGCCTTTGTCCTTCTTCCGCGGTGGCTCTGCTTCGATGAGAGGGAGCGCGTGTTCAACACCCTCCATCATATTAGCTTCCTCCTCCTCCTCCTCCTTCTCGAGCTCGAGTTGATCGAGGACTTTGCGAATCGCGTCCGCGTTTTTGCCCGGTGGGGCGCCGGTCTCGAAGAACGCGAGACGTTCTTCCACCTGTTGGCGCAGCGCCTCGCCGAATTTGGGCGTTGGTGTGTCTGTGTGAGTGTGTGGTCAGAGACAGATGGACTGCGCGCGTGAGGGAGGGAGTCGGTATTACCGGAGAAACAGTCAATGCGCGAGGCAATGGAGCACTTGTTAGCAAGGAAGCGTGAGATACGACCTTTATGTTTGGGACCCGCACGGCCGATGAAGGACGAATGGTAGATCAGACCGTACTGAGGATGCGGATACGTGAGCGGCAGGGTCAGTAGTAGGTAGCGGGAGGATGACCCACCTTGGGCGTGTTGCCCTTGGTTTTGAGGGCGCGGAAAAGAGCCTTCTCTGCGCCGAGGATTTGTACCGTGCTGGCTGGGTACTTGCTGAGGTTGGTCAGGGAGCCCGCGTGGCTGATGAGGCGGGCACCGATGCGCTCGCCCAGTAGAGCGGTGAGACTGGGCGCGACGAGGTTCATTTTCTCGGCGAGGTAGGAAGTGAGGGACTTGCGGTAGTCGGCGATGGAGATGACGCGGGTGGCAAAAGCGGAGATGTTGAGCATGTCGATGTCGGATAGGGCCGAACCCATCGAGCCAGCGGCAGCGTCGATGACGTTCTGCGCTCGTGTGGTATCGTCGCCGAGGAGGGCGGCGAGGTCGTGGAGTTTCTCGGCCGTGAGCTTCTCTTTTGGGCCGATGAATTTTGCGACGAGAGCGTACTCGTAGTTGTCCGGGACGAGTTTGACGAGTTCGGGGAAATGGTAGCCGTACCACTCGCGTATGCGCATCGAGAAGAGGTTGACGTCCTTGTCGAGTTGGTCGAGGAGCGCGATGGCTTGGATGATCATGTTATCGACCCGGTTCACGTTGAACTTTAACTTTGAGCGCGAGTAGGAGTGGCCCAGGCCGAGCTGCGCTTTGGTCAGGTCGTCCGCCTGCATACCTTTGAGCAGTTTCGACGCGTGGAAGCGGATCCCGCGGATGAGTTCTATCGTCGATTCGGACGTGTCGCATTTTAGGCTGAGAGTGCTTTTGATGGAGTTGGCTAGGATCGGTTCCGAGACGCCGAGAACGATGGAAGAGCCTCCCTTGGGTTTCGACAAGTTTAACTCGAGGAGCGCGCTGAGGTCCTCGTTGACCGTGCCTGTCGGCGTCGACGCGCCGGCGTACGGAAAATAGATCAATCAAAAAGGTCAGTGTGAGGAGAAACTTTGTTCACGCACCCTCCGATACATCGTTTGCGTTCTCCAGCGCGTGCGCGGCGCTTTTGAACGGGGAAAAGCTCACGAGGGAGACCATTTTCTTGAATTTTCCTAGATCCTCGATGGACTTTTGGACAGCCTCTGTCATGGCAGCGATTTCCTCCCGAAGTTTGACTTGGAAGATGGCGTATCCCGACGCCGACTCGAATAGGATGTGAGTCGCCATCTCTCGATGATAGCTCGTGGCCGTCTTTTCGTTTGGAACGGGAACGGATGAAATTATTGCATGGCGTGAATGCATTACATAATCACATATCAAACCTAGTTGCTGTCCATGCCGTGCAAAATATCCTTTGTTCCACCTCTCGATGCCATACGTGAGTGTTCGCCATTCCGTCATGCTTGCATAGGTTTTGATTTAGAACTGGGTCGTTTCCCCGAGCCATGTCACCCGATAACGTGTTCGTTTGACTGGCACCCGCAGCAAGCAACGTTTCCTAGGCCCCACACCATTCACGTCCACAACATCTCCCAGTTCAATCCACCCCCGTCTGATTGGCTCCTTGAAGATGAGATCCATCGCACACGTTCCGTAGTTCGGGTGCGTTCTTCGGAAAGCACCAGGTCGTGCCTCATGCCCCGGGTCTGGATCTCCCAGCGATTCGTTCCCTTACCACGCCGATTTCTTTCTACACTGTCATAAAACGTCGTCCCATGGAAGCCGCCGCCCTTCATCCGCAGGCCAACCCAACTCGGGTATAATGGCCTGGGCCTACCAGTGCAGCTACTGGTATAGCATGTCAACCAATACACAGCTTGTTGGAAGCACCGCGGCAGGGCCGGCGCTTAAACTGGATAGATCAAGTGACAACTGTCAAATACACACAGAGAAAACCGAGAAATCTCCCCCCGCGATCGGTTTCGCGAACGGGGGCCAGCTGCGGCCCGGGATAGGTACCCAGATTGCGCACGGGTCATTGCCTCGTGCCTGAGGGGAGGACTTATATCTCTTTTGCAGCATGCCTTACGGCTTGCACTCCTTCCCCCCACGCCACCTTCACTCTCCTCCGCTCGCAGCAGGTTCATATAGCTGCTCTCCCTTGAATGCGGGGTCTCCGCGACCAACGATCCAAATCTCCCCCTACCCACTTATCCCTAGGTCGTCCCTCTAATAACTAAAGGTAGCGTCCCCCCTCTCCTCTCCTCACCCAAGCGATATCTCGGGGCTCATCACGGACTGATCTTCGCCAGTCTCAGCCTCGCCCTTTTTGCTTTGTTTTCTTAACCACGCCCTTACGATTACTCTTTACGATCGCTCAGACAATGCTCAGGACAACCACCACCCACAACCCCTGGGGGCGTACCTCTACTCCCCGTGCCCCTCGAATCAACCCTTGTCCACTACCCGAAGTCAGAAGCCCACTAAGGATTCCACCCATCCCGATTGCGATATCATCGCCACCACCAGCGACTTCCATGTCGTCGACGATCCCGAGACCATCGACGACTCACCGCCGCCGACATCACGGGTCCACCGATGAGCCCGGATATTCCTCATCGCTGGAGCCTTCCTCCGCCGCACCACGCCCACGCCCATCCTCCCACGTCGTGCGAACGCCGCTAGCACCGGCGCCGCCTCTGAAGGGAATCCTCAAGACAGGTGAGGGGAACCGACCCGAAGATCATGATTTGCTGATGTAATCATATATATTGATTATGATTACAGGCAGCTCCGAGTCTTCTGTCGTCTTTAGGGCGTCACTGATCCAGCAAGACCGAGACGGCTATGCCTCCTCTCCTGAAAAAGGAACTTTTCTGAGACCACCGCAGGCACCTCAAAGCCGGTTACCAAAAAGCAAGCCCCCTCCGGTCGCAAGCACCTCGCGTGCGTCCTAAGATCCGAAGAGCATGTAACACGAGGGCTGACTCGCTCCACAGGTCCCAGTAATCCCAATACGCCACCCGCAACGTTGCACTGGAAGCTCCTCCCTTTCGACCCCCAACGCTCAAAAGGGAAGCTGAAGTTCGACTTTGCGCGCGAGGTTGACGAGATCATCCTCACTGAAGGCCAACGCGGTTCGCGACCACTGAGCGTCCCCGAGCGGAACAAGTCGGCCGCCGAGCCTGGCCTTACGGAAATGGTCATCCACTGCATGGAGCTACCGGACTGGCCGGTGTACATCGCGCGCCAGTCGGGTATCCGCTGCGTGGACGTCTTCGACGCTATCCGCGATACGTACAACGTGGTGTTGACGACCACGGAACGTTCGATGCACCAGTCTCGCGTCCGAGACATTGAGAGACGCCTCCCCCCTACGCCGGAGGGCGCAAAGAAGGGCGTCCGCCGTCGCGATCTTCTTGATGGAAAGACGCTGTTCGTCGGGCTCGATTGGAGAACTTCTGACTCGCGCTACCCGAACGGATGCTGGTGTCTCCAAGTCGGCGCTCTAACTCCGTAGCGCCCTTACAATCGGACCCATGGCCTCACTCTCATCCCCGATACTGTTCCTTGACTCGATCGACTCCTCTTGTTAGCGCTTATGCTTTCGCCACGCCATGGGTCAGGGTCATCTTTTTTTTTTTTTCAAATCCCTTCATCGCATGCACCCTCAAACAATACCCTCACCACAACTGCAATCCTTCACGCGTCATGGTAATTTTCCCCCTCTTTCTGCTCCTTTTTGTTATCGTTATGGGCCATCTAGGGGACCAGTGTATTTCTCTTTTGATTCTTTTCCCTCCTCGCGTCATAATTATTCAAGCACCCCTCATGGTTTTTGTACCACTATCACATGCTTCCGCGCTGGTCCCGGAGATGTAGCCGTAGTTCGTTCCCGTACGTCGTCGCTTCACGGATTCCTTGGACGCATCCCGAACGATCGTCCATACTTAGTCCATGCTTTCTACTGCTATTGTTGATACCAATAATCGTACGGTACGAACATGGATATCATACACGCCATCCGAAATAGGGGGAGATGACTTGAAAAGTTGAGACAAAGCAAAATGGGGACACAAAGCAAAGTGGGATGACTCTACGCCCGCCGCGAGTCGGAGTCATCAATTGTCTCGCTCGGCTCTTGCTCTCCTCTCAATTCAATTCAATTTACAGGCACCGTAGTACGGATGGGCCAAGCCGCTCGTCCCTTGGCGCCTTTCATATATAAATCGTCCCGATTATCGGGATATCCGGCGAGGAGGGGTGCTTACGGGTAATCGATCGCGAAACAAAACATCTATCTATCGCGATCGCAACGTGCCGGAGTGGTGGGGCAGACTGTTGGATGGAAGGGAAGGGGAAGAGTGTGAGATTAGTTAGCCGCGCCACCGACACCCCAACCACGCCGGCCAACTGGGGGAAACGTGAAAGGAAAGGGGGAGAGGGGTCCGAATGATCCCTGCTGTATTCGCTCCTGTCCATCAACCCCCCCGTATGCCTGTTTTCGCTGTATGCTTAGTACACGGGTTTTGATGGATGGTGGGCGGTGGAGATTATATCTCGGTTGTGACGAGTCCGCGGAGCTCACACACACGCCTTGCGTGTGGGTACGTGGGCGCGTGCTCCGAGTCGCTTGTCAAATGAGATTGTACGTCCTCCGCAACTGATGACCGCTCCACAAGGGCGTGCGCTGCATGGATGGGATATGATCCATCCGATGCGGAGGGGTTTGTTTCAGAGTCAAGGGCACTTTCTTCTCGAAAGGCATTTACTGGTGGTATATGCAAGTAAGTCAGACTTAAAAGCTCGTCGGCCAATATCTATTAACTGCATTATGAACGAATAGAGGTAATCTTCCAAGGAAGAAAGTAAAGAAGAAGGAAGAGATTTCTCGGAGATGAACATATCCCCACGTGCATGCATACAAACATTTAGTTTGGGCGGGGGGCTCGTGCCCTAGCTGGCGCTCAATAGCTTTGATGAATGACGGAGCGCCCTTTCACTTGCCCCTCTCCGAGAGAGAAAGATGAAAGAACAGTATGCGGCATGGGCCTTAGGCCTTGGGCCCGTTCTCGTGCCGTGAAATGGCGGGGCTAGCTTGCCTGCAGGTCATATAGAAGAGGGGAAGAGGGTTGCCGTGCGTGTGAAGTGAACTGGAAACGTCTGATAGAAAACAGGAAATTGCGCAAAGGATAGAGGGGAAAATATCAAAACGGGGATTTTGGGGGAGGCAAGCCTTGAAGCGTGTTGATGGGTATCATGGGTTAGGTCCAAGAGAACGATCCAGAACCGAAGCACGGGGGTTCCAGAAACGCAAGTTTGTGCTTATGATCAGGAAGGGAGCGCACACGCCGGCGAAACCCCTCCCCAACATTTCGTCTTTTTCGAACGCCCTCAAGGACTGCGCCAGTGAATTTGACCCGTTTGACCATGGCGGAAGCTTTTCGGTTCTGTCAGATTATCTTTTCTTTGGTGCTATGCTCTTAGCGGCTTAGCCGGAGCAGGGTGGGCAGCGCCTCTGTCGTCTGCGGCGCGAGAAAGGTCCCGCGTGCCAGCGGGTGTTTTCGGCGCCGAGAGAAGCAGATGCGCCGGGCACCCACACTGGCAGCTCGAATTGGGGGAAGAAGTGGGGACCCGTGTGTAAGAGGGGCCAAAAAGAGATTGGTCTAGGTATGCGTGCATGTATGCGTATAGTGTATGAAAAATGAAAAATGAATAAAGACGAGAATCAAGCCGATCCGAGGACAGGTTTGAGGGGTGGGAATGGACGGGGTGTGGGGGAAGGGTGGCCACAATCGTGGTCATGCATGCATGCACGCGTGCGTGCGTGCGGGCATGCGAGACATGCGGAAGCAAAAGGGCGTGGAAAGAAGTCGTCAATCCAGAAGCGTGTTTGTTCGCGCGGCCAATGGAAGTGAGCGGGTTGCGATGCCCGGGGCGGCGAAAGAAGGCAAAGGGGTCTGTGGCTCCGGGGGAAGAGAGAACGAAAGACTAAGACCTAAGGTAAGAATATACGATGAAAACAGAGGGTCAGTGAGGGGCAGTGTAACCAGCACACTTACCGGTTTGCTGCATGCAATGTCAATGTGGAATGTGGACTCGAGTTCGGGTG
>Ga0137397_10001608_pt1 | contig 15802 bp, 13 predicted proteins | sample czorhiz116metaG_FD_106658 | JGI IMG/M metagenome (GOLD analysis project Ga0137397, IMG submission 106658) | Vadose zone soil microbial communities from Angelo Coast Range Reserve, California, USA - czorhiz1.16 metaG | ecosystem: Environmental > Terrestrial > Soil > Vadose zone | place: USA... | reverse complement strand
TAGTAGAGCGGCACGCAAGCCGCGTCGGCCACCGGCTCGTCCATGTGCCAGACCAGGTCGGGCAGGAAGCGGTGGAAATCCTCGGCGGTGACGGTCACCTCGCGGTGCTCGGTTCCGAGCGCGGCGGCCACTCGCCGGGCCTGGTCCAGCTCGGAGCTGCCGTCGTCGGCGAGGTAGCCGACCGAGAACGACTTCACGCCGCCTTCGCCGCGCTCCTTGCGCAGGTCGATCATCTGCGCGGCGATGCAGCTCGAGTCGAGTCCGCCGGAGAGGAACACGCCCACCGGGACGTCGGCCATCAGCCGCGCCTCGGTGGCGTCCTTCAACCGCCGCCACAGCTCGGAGGCGAGCTCCTGGTCGCTGCGCGGATCGGTGTCGTCGGGGAACTCGCACTTCCAGTAGCGCCGGATCTTCAAGCCGCCGTTCTCGAAGACCGCGCAGGAGGCCGGCGGCAGCTTCTGGATCCCGGCGAACATCGTCAGCGGCGCGGGCACGTAGCGCGCGCTCAGGTACAGGTCGAGCGCCTCGTCGTCGAGCTCGCGCGGGACCGCGAGGTCGCAGAGCAGCGACTTGATCTCCGACCCGAAGAGCAACCGGTCGCGACCGAGGTGGTAGTACACGGGCTTCTTGCCCAGGCGGTCGCGGGCGAGGAACAGCCGCTGGCGGCGAGCGTCCCAGATGGCGAATGCGAACATCCCTGCGAGCCGCTCGGGAAGCTCGTCGCCCCACTCCTCGTAGCCGTGGACCAGCACCTCGGTGTCGCAGCGGGAGCGGAAGACGTGCCCCTTGGCGATCAGCTCGTCGCGCAGGCCGAGGTAGTTGTAGATCTCGCCGTTGAACGTGACCGTGACGGTCCCGTCCTCGTTGTGCATCGGCTGCGCGCCGGCCTCGGAGAGGTCGATGATCGAGAGCCTGCGATGGCCGAGGGCCACCGCGCCGCTGGTGTAATGCCCGCTTCCGTCCGGTCCGCGGTGCGCGATGACCTCGGTCATCCGGCGCAGCAGATCCGGGTCGGCAGGACGATCCTTGTCGCGGTTCAAGAAGCCGCTGATGCCGCACATGCTGGTACCCCGTAGAGGGAGAGAACCCGTTCCAGGCCGTCGGCCGGCGGCTCAGCCGGCCTCGCTCGCGCCTCCTTCGCTTCGGCCATGGCCTGCGCGAGCGCCGCCGCGTCTGCGGGCGGCACCAGGCGCACCCCAGGCGGACGACGGGCCACGGTGGTCGCGATCACCGGCCGCCCCAAACCCAGCGCTTCTCGCACGCTCACCGAATCGCCGTCGGCCAGCGTGGGCCGCAGAAACACGTCCGAGGCCGAAATCAGGGCCAAGGCCTGGGGCCGGTGAAGCTCGCCGAAGCCGTGGACGCCGGAATCGCGCAGCGCCTCGGTTCCCGGGCCGTACATCGCCAGCGCCGCCCCCGGCAGGTGGGAGCGCACCTCCGCAAACGCCCGGAGGAGGACTTCGAGCCCGTACACCGGACGGGAGGTGACGGCCATCGCGCAGAACAGGGGCTGCGCGGACTCGCGGAGCTCGCGCAGTCCCGGCGGGGCTGCCCCCGGCTGCAGGAACCGTCCCGAGAAGGCGGGCAGCACCTCGAGGTTCGTGACCCCGCTGACCTCGAGCGCGCTCTGGAGCGCCGCGCTGACGGCGATCACGTTGCCGAACCGCCGTCCCACGATCCTCGCCACCGCCCGCCGCGCCGGGGAACCGGACAGCCAGAGCGGCAGCAACCCCGAGTGCAGCGTGAGGATCGCGCGCCGGCCGGAGAGCTGTCCCGCCGCGGCGCAGAGAGAAGCGAGCATCCAGGACCTCGGGCTGTCCCCTCCGGTGTGCACATGGATGCAGAACCCGCGCGCCGCATAGAAGGCGAGCAGGCCGAAGAAGCGGACCGGTCCGCCGGAAGGAACGACCCCGTCCGCAGGGAGCTGCCCCTTGCCGATGTCCAGGACCTCACAGCGAGCGCCGCGCTCGCGCACGAGGCCCCGGAGCTCCTCCACGTGCGTAGCGACACCGCCGTTCGGGGGCGGGAAGTCTCCCACCAGGAGAACTTTGATGTCCTGCGGCATGGTCATCGGCGTGCGATCAAGGAAGGCTTCAGACCCTCTGCAAGCGCCGCGCCGCGGGAATGTGGATGCCTGTAGAGGGAGGCGAGGGAACGCGCGAGACCATCGCGTAGCTCCGGGCCAGCTCCTGGGCAACCGCGCGCGGAGCCGCGAGCGCGAGCGCCGCCTGGCGCGCATTCTGGCCTGTCCTCCGGGCCAGGATCGGGTCGTCGACGACCTGGGCCATGCGTGCCGCCAGCGCGACTGGAGCGTGCGGCGCCACCAGCCAGCCCGTGCGGCCCTCGCGGACCCAATTGGCGTGGAATCCGACTGCCGTGGCGATCACCGGCGCGCCGACGGCGAGCGCCTCCGGCAACGGGTCGGGAAGAACAGCGGAGCGGCTCGGGCCGATCACCACCGCCGCCCTGGCGAAGACCGAGGGAAGCTGTTCGAGGCCGATCGGGTGGACCACCACCCGGTTGAGCATGCCGGCGGCCTGGGCCTGGGCCCGCAGCCGCGGCGCGTCCGCTCCTTCGCCGGCGATCAAGAGCTTCAGCCGGGGACGGGTCCGGGCAATGGAGTGGAAAGCGAGGATCAGATCCTGGTGACCGCGATCGGATCCGTCGCACGGCCCGGCGGCAACCACCCAGCGGATCGCGGGGTCGAGCATCGGCGGAAATAGCGCAGCCGCGCGCAACTCGTCTCCTACGTCGAGCAGGCCGCGCAGGACGGTCGCGGCGGACGGCGCGACTCCCTGGGCGATCAACTGCTCGCGCACCGCCGCGCCGCCGCACACGACCCGGCTGGCCAGGCGCGCTGCCCGGGCAGTGAGCGGGCCGAAATCGGCACGCGAGATGTGCGCCACCACCGGGAGGTCGAAGAGCTTGCCGACGATGGCCGCTTTGAGATGCGCGGCCCGCGCATGCACGACCGATGGGCGCAAACGGTACACGGCGCGAGCCAGTCCGAGAGCGCCCGTCGGGGCGACCGCCTCGAGCCGGTAACCGTATTCGCGCAGCGACTCCGCGACATCCCGATCCGGCACGCCGACGAACGCGACCCTGCACATCCTGTTCCGCATCTCCGCCTCCCACGACGCCACCCCGGCAAGGGAGCGCCCGGTGGGAAGGTGGGCAGCGTCGTTCACAGCGGCAACGCCCTGGCGCCCGCATCAGCCGTCCACGGCAGGACAGCCCGGATCAAGCCGCAGCGGGCGGAGCGTAGCCGAGGAGCGTGCGCCGGATCCGGTCGAGGGCCGATCCCTCACCCGGGACGGCGGCGATGACGCCCAGGTACCCGGCGACGTACACGGCGCCGGCCGCGCAAAGGGCGAGGAACGGACGGGGATCCTCCGCCGACAGCCTGGAGATCAGTAGCACCGGAGCGCAGGCCGCCAGCGACGCTCCGCCCAGGACGGCGAGCTGCCGCCAGGGGAGCACCGCGCGCCAGGTGGTCTGCAGTTCGCGGCGGACGCGATCGAGCATCGCGATCCGCAGGGCCGACTCCGCCAGCGCGTGCCCGCCGATGGCGCCGACCAGGCCAAACAGCTTGAGCCCGATCAGAACCGCCGGAACGGTGATCAAGAGCCGCACGCAGAAGATGCGGAACATCCACCGCGTCTGCCCCAAGGCCCGCAGCACGCCGTCGAGGGGCAGCGCCGCGAACGGCGTCATGGCGATGGCGACGCGGAAGATCGGCACGCTCGGGTCGTACAGATGGGTGAAGAGCGCGGGCACGAAGAGCGCCGCGGCGGCGATCAGCCCGGCGGTGAGAGGAAAGAAGACCGCTGCCAGCCTCAGGTTCGCATCGTGGAAGAGATGGAGGCGCTGGGCGGGCTCGGTCGAACCGGCCAGCCGGACCTGGAGGATGTCGCTGACCGGCGCATACAGCAGGTTGATGATCGGCACCTGGAAGCAGCCCTGCGCATAGATGGCGAAGGTCGCCGCGTCGACGCTCCAGCCCACCGCCCATTGGTGGAACGTGCGCTGGGGGATGTCCACCAGCACCGCCGCGCCGAACGGCAGCGCGTAAGCGAGCTGCTGGCCGAAGAGCTTCCAATCGATGGTCGGCCGCCCGCGCCGGAAGAAGAACCAGCACTGCAGCCCGAAGCGCACGGCGCCATGCACCGCGTAGGCAGCGAAGAAGCCGCGCAGTCCCCATCCGAGCAGCAGCGGCACGACGCTGGCCGTCACGCGCACGGCATCGGAGAGGAAGATGATCCATGAGGCGGTCCGCACCCGGCCCTCGGCGGTGAGCGAGATCTCCAGCGGCGCCGAGGCGATCATGAAGAGCGCGATCAGCGCCATCGACGGGCCGAAGTCCGCCAGCTCCGGGTTGCCGAACTGCCTGGCAATCGCCAGCCGAGCCGCGTAGAGCAAGATGGCGCAGAAGACTCCCAGGGTGAGGAGCGAGACCGAGGCGTGGGTCAGCCAGGCGCGTTCCCGGCCGTCCTTGCGCGGGATGAAATAATAGAGGCTCTGCGCAAGCCCGAGCTGCAGCATGTAGTACGCGGTGGTGACGATCAGCCAGACCTGCTTGTAGGTCCCGAACTCCGCCTGGGGGAGCAGCCGGGTGAGGATCAGCGGCAGCACGAATCCGAGCGCGGTCGCGCCCCCGCGCCCGAGCATCAGAGGACCTGCTTGCTTGAGAATGCTTCCGGACCTGGCCATCCCCGTCACCCGTGCGCGGAGATGCCCTGCTCGTCCTCCGGCCTCCCGGAGCTTCCGAAATTGGTCGGGCGCGCGCCCATCACCGGTCGCTGCAGGGCGAGCATGCCGAGCGTGTTCTCGAACTGGCAGGCAATCAGCGCCTTCGAGTAGAAGCCGAGGATGCCGGCCGACGAGGCCTCCCACAGGACCTTGCGCTTGAGCGCGAAGGGGTCGATGCCCGGCGCGTTCGGCATGTCCTCGGTGGTGACCGCGCTGACGAAGCCCTCCGCCTTCAGCGCCTGCGCCACCCCTGCGCTGTAATACCCGTTGCAGTAGGCGAAGTGGCGCACCGGTTTGCGCACGCCTCGCTCCAAGACTGCCTTGCACTGCGCGATCTCGCGGCGCGCGTCATCGAGCCGCTGGTGGGTGAGGACCGTGTGCTCCGCCGTGTGCGCGCCGGTGAGGATTCCGTAGGCGTCCATCTCGCGCAGCATCTCCCAGCTCAGCGGCAGCTCCCCTTCCGGCGGCCGGTGGCAGGCGAGGTCGAGGCGGTCTTCGAGCGCGTCCGCCAACCGGAGCAGACCCGGGGTCGGGTAGCGCGCGATCAGCCGCTCCAGTGCGACCTCCAGAGGCGGATTGCCCCCCAGGACGTCGATCAGCCAGCGCTCTCCCGGATTTCCGACGCCGACCGCCATCGGCCCCAGGCCGCGCTCTCGCATCCGCCGCAGGGCCGCGAACAGCCGGTCGTGTCCGAGCCGCCGCTCGGTGCCCGCGAAGCCCGATGGCACGTAGATGACGCCCGGGACTCGCAAGTCGCGCATCACCGGAAACGCGTGCGCATAGACGTCGCGGTAACCGTCGTCGAAAGTGATGGTGGCCACGTCGCGGGCCGCCTGGCGCGTCCCGTTCAGAACGGTGAGGGCGTCCTCGAGGGAGACGATGTCGTGGCTCTCCTGCAGGACCTCGAGATGCCGCCGGAACGTCTGCTGCTCGATGTTGAGGCTGAAGAGGCTGCGCTTCTCTTCCTCGTCGAAGTCTTTCACCACCCGGTGATAGCTGAGGATCAGCACGCGGCGGCCGCCGACGGCCCGCCGCTGCACCGCCGAGAGGAACTCGCGAGCGCCGGAGTAGTGCAGCGCCAAGGCCGCAGCTCCCTTGCCGGCACGCCGCGCCACCTGGATCGCCCGCGCTTTCAGCCGTTCCATCTCCACCCTCCACCGCTCCACCGCAACGGAAATCTGTGCATCCGCGAGGCTCACGGCTCTCGCAGGATCCGCCACGCCCTCGAGATCCGCGTTTCACCGGCCGATGGCGCTCTCAGGATCCGGCGCGCCCGTCGCATCGCCTCCAGCGCCCGCCGCGGCACCGCGGCCTTCAAGGCCTCCCGGGCGGTCAGCGACGTCCCCAGGGCGGCCCTGGCGGCGCGGCCCCGCGCCCCGCGCCACAGGCTCATCTGCACCGTCCAGCGCTCGGCCCGCGCCCATTCGCCCTTGTAGCTCTCGTTTCCACGCAGGAAATCGAATTCCCGCGAGCCGTCCGCGAACGCATCCTTCACGGTGCGCGCGAGCAGGACGAGCCCCACGGACTTCCCGGCCCAGAGGGGATCGTAGCCGGACTGGTAGTAGTTGAACTTCTGGCCGTGCACCACGCCGTAGACGGATGCGACCGGCCGCCGCGCCACCAGGAGCGTGTACATGCGGAGCATACCCGCCCGGGCCAGCCGCTGCGTCGCGTCCCGGTGGAATGCCTCGGTGCGCTCGTCGGTCAGGCCGTCCGATCCCCCGTCCGCCGCCCAGCGCGCCCGGTGCAACGCGATGAGCTGCTCGGTGGCCGGTCCGGCCTCCTCCGGGGCGCGCGCACATCGGATCGCGGCGCCGGGCTGTCGCCAGATCCATTTCTCGCGGCGGCGCAGGTTCTCCCGCCGCGCCAGGGTGGCCAGATACTGCTCGTAGGTGCCCTCGAGCGGGATGGACGGGCAGAGGTACCGCAGACGGGCACTGCGCACGACGTCGTCAGTCACCCGCCGCGGCGGAAACCGCTCGGCCAGCTGGAGCGCCGTCTGGCTTCCGCGCCAGAGCCCGTCGAGCTCGCACACGTCCCAGGGGAGATCCATCAGCCTGTCGAGGCAGATGCGCAGGACCTCGCGCTCGCGTCCGGGCTCGGCGAGCACGTCCAGGTCGTCGCAACCGGTCTCGCCGTCCCCGAGGAAGGCGACCCGGCGCACCGGGACCCCCCCTCTCCGTACCGACTCGGCGAAGAGCGGCATCAGCCCGATCAGCCGGCCCCCCTCGCGGACGCAGATGCAGCAGATCTCGCGACCCGCCCCGAAGTGGGTCCACCATGGCTCGAGCCATTCGGGGCCGAGGAACATGTTCCCCGCTCGCGCGCGCTGGTTGAGCTCGCGCCATTCCGCGGAAGCTGGCACCCCGACTCGCGTCTCGATCGGCAGCACGTCGATCACCACCGCCTCGGTCACCGCAGCAGCTCCCGCACGCAGTTCGCCACGTGCTCCGTATCCGCGGGGGAGAGATCCTGGTGCACGGGCAGCTCGAGCACGCGCTCGCGCAGCCGATCCACTTCCGGAAATGCGCCGGCCGGCAAGATGGGATGGCGGAGGCGCCAGAAGTCCACCGTCTCCACCCCGCGAGCGAAGAGGCGCGCCGCGGCGCCCGCCTTGTCGTCGACCGCCATCGGGTAGAAGAGCGGGCAGACGCCGGGCTTCAGCTCCCCGGTCACCGGAGGAACCACGTCGCGCAGCATCGCGTAGAGATGGAAGTAGTTCCGCCTGCGCCGCTCGACGATCCCGCGGAAGTCCTGGTTGCGCAGCAAGAGATGGCTGGCCGCGCTCATCCCCAGGTCGACGTCGGCGCGGTTGAAATGCTGAGTCCCGGTGGAGACCCGTTCGATGCTGGCCCGGCGCACGAACCAGTTGCCGGCCTCGCGGAAGGCCTGCCGCGCGCGGCGGCCGGCTTCGCCGGCGCGCAGCTCGAGGTTCGAGAGCAGGCTGCCGATCAGGTGCGAGGCGGTGCTGGAGAACGACGGCGGGACCGGCGGCGGCAGGAGCGCAAGCCCCTTTGCGCGCTCGCCGCGGACCAGCAGCGCTCCCCCGTTCGGGACTGGGATCGTCTTGTAGAGGCAGAAGACGGAAACGTCGCCGAACGAGCCGAGCGGCATCTCGCCATCGCGCGAGAGCAGCGAGAGCGCGCAGTCCTCGATCACCGGCACGCCCAGCTCGACGGCCAGCTGACGCGCGGCCCGCATGTCCTGCGGAAAGCCGGCGTAGTGGATCACGTACAGCGCCGCGGCCCCCGCGCTGCGCGCCCGCGCGTCCTCGAAGTCCGCGCGCATCTGCCCGTCGACGCGGTAGAAGACGGGCACCGCGCCGGCCGCGAGCAGGGTCTCGAGCTCCACGCCATGGTGGTAGGCGGGCACCAAGATCTTATGACCCGAGAGACGGAGCAGCTGCACCGTGTCCCAGACCGCGTTCCGCGCGAAGTAGCGGTAGCGCAGACCCGGCTGATCGAACGGGAACACCAGGCGTGAGGTGGCCGCCAGCCGCGGGAACAGCATGTGCGGCCAGGCGGTCTGCATGCACGGGATCATCCGCTTCGGCGTGGGCGCCTTCTCGCCCTTGCCGTGGGCGATGCTGAGCCGTCGTGCGGTGTTCGCCATCTCAGGTCCTCCCCCCGCGCAGCGCCTTCAGGATCGGCCCGATGGTGAACCGCGCCGCGTGCACCAGCCTCCCAGCCGGCGTGGGCCGGAAGATGGTCAGCCAGCGGTGCGTTCTCAACTGGCTCTCCCAATCGAGCTTCCACTCCATGCAGGGGCCGAGGAAGTCGAATTCGCGAAGCTTTCCCGCGCAGGAGTCGCGGATGGCCTCGGAGACCATCTGCTGCCCCGGCGAGTGCTCGTGCAGCGACTCGTCGTAGCCGATCTTGACGAGGGAGTGGCGGCCCCCGTGCACGATGGAGAGGTGCGCGGCGACGGGCTTCCCGTTCAACCGCAGGACCCCCAGGACCAGCGCGCCGCGCCGCGCGGCATCGCGGGCGACCTGCGTGTAGAAGCCAACCAGCTCGGGCCGCTGGGCGATGGCGGTCCCGTCCCGGCCCTTCCAGCCGCTGGCCTCGATCTCGAACAGGTCGGCGAGGGCATCGTCCAGCGCCTGCTCGTCCTTGCCGTCGATGCGCGCGTACTTCACCTCGCCCTGCTCGGCGAGCCTGCGCTTGCGGCGGCGCAGGTTCTGCCGGAACTTGCCGTCCAGGGCTTTCTCCACCGCCTCGTAGCTGTCGGGCAGCGGCAGGTAGGGCGAGTTCAGCGAGAGCCACAGGCCGCAGGGGTGCCCCGCCTCCTCCGCCCACTTCTGCAGCTGCCACTCCGGGGCACCATCCGGCAGGTCGCGCAGGCGCAACCGGTCCCAGCCGGGCGCCGCCCGCAAGGTCTCCCAGATCAGCCGCAGGCCTTCGTCGGCCCTGCGTCCGAGCAAGACCCCGCCGCGCTGCGAATGGTCGTTGACCGGCGTATGCCAGGTGGTCATCGGGACGAAGCACGTGTCGGCGCTCCGTTCCCGCGTCTCGATCAAAGGGACGGCGGCGGCGATCTCCCGACCCGCTCGCGCGACGAACGTGCGCACGATGGCGCCCGGAAAGAAGTTCTCGAGGAAGGCCCGCAGCCACTCGTGGCGCAGCATCGGCTCGTCGCGAGGCCCCTTGCCGAGCGCGTCGTTCCAGGAACGCTCCAGCCCGACGAATCCGTCGCGCCCTTCGACCACCTCGAGGCGCAGCCCGGCCGGCTCCTGCTGCCGCAGCGCGACGCTCACCGCGCGCCTCGCCCGAACAGCACGATCTTGACGGTGTGGAAGCAGATGGCGAGGTCGAGGAACAGCGACTGGTGCTGCACGTAGTACAGGTCGTACTCGAGCTTGGCGCGCGCGTCCTCGACGGATGAGCCGTACGGATAGCGGATCTGCGCCCACCCCGTGATGCCCGGCTTCAACGCCTCGCGCATGCCGTAGAAAGGGATCTGCGTCTTGAGCTGCTGGACGAAGAACGGCCGCTCTGGCCGGGGCCCGACGAACGACATGTCTCCCGCGAAGACGGCGAACACCTGCGGGATCTCGTCCAGCCGGGTCTTGCGCAGGAACGCGCCGACCCGGGTCACCCGCGGGTCCTTGTGCGAGGCCCAGACGGGGCCCGAGCCCTTCTCCGCGTCGGAGCGCATGGTGCGAAGCTTGCGGATGCGGAAGATCCGTCCCCCCCGGCCCACCCGCTCCTGTCCGTAGAAGACCGGGCCCTCTGAGTCGAGCTTGATCAGCACCGCCAGCAGCGCCAGCAGCGGCGCGGTGCAAACGACGAGCAGCGCGCTCATCACCAGATCGAAGAGGCGCTTCACGGCCGAGGGCAACGGCGAGTTGAGCCCGTCGCCGATGGCCAGGTCGCTCGGGCGCACGAGCACCATCGGAACCCGCCGCAACACCCGCTCCGCGAATCGCTGCGCGGGCAGCACGGTGACGCCGCAGAGGCGCAGCCGGATGAACTCCTCGATCGGCAGGCGCGAGCGGCGCTCGTCGGAGGCGATCACCACCGTATCGACGCGCAGCTCCCGCACCGCTTCGCTGAGCGTACGCGCGGTGACCGCGATGGTCGGATTCGCGTGCGGCTGGGTGGGTAGCGCCACCACGGCGGCCAGCGGTGTCTCCTCCGCGGGGCGCAGCGCGGCCACCCTCGCCTCCGCGATCGGTCCCTGGATCTGCGCCGGAGCGCCTCCCGGTCCCACGATCAGCTGGGAGGAGGGCAGCACCTCGGGCGCGGGCGCCAGGGCCATCTCGTTCGCGGCGGTGCCGTTCTGCTCGAGCAGCGTCCCCGCCGTCTCGATCACCTCGCCCCCCGCGGCCGCAGCGGAGATCTGCGACTCCGAGAGATCGACGGTGGGGTCGAGCTTGCCCGCCACCTCGTATTCCCCGAATGCTTCCGTGCGCACGATGCGCTCGATCTCGGCCGCCCGTTGGCCGGCGCCAATCACCAGCACCCGGTTGTGACCTTGCTCGTCCATACGCGCCACCAGGGCCGCGCGTGCGAGCAGCACGCCCACGCTGGCCACGCCCAGAGTTTCGATCAGCGCTCCGCGGGGAAGGGTCCCGCCGCCGAGCATGCCGAAGATCGCCGCCGCGAGCGCCGCGAACCCCAGCGCCTTGAGGACGGAAGCCCCCCGGGCGCGGTCGTTGCGCATCACTTGAGGATCGTACAGATCTGCCAGGTACAGGGCGGCCGGCACGCACGCGCCGGCGGCGACCAGCGCGGCCAGCTCGCGCCAGCCGCGCGCGTCGTGCCCGCCGATCCAGAGCGCCATCCCCACCAGCGCCGCCTCGACGAATACCAGCCGGGCGGCGCGACCGCTGTACCAGTGGCCCGAGAACTGCGCCATGGAGCGCTCGCCCTCCTACTTTCCACTGGTGAGCTGCCCCTTGACCACGGGCAGCGGAGCCGGGACGCGGGACGGTTCGACGCCGTTCAGCACCAGGCCCCAGACCGGGGCGCCCTGGAGCGAGCGCGTGGCTTCCGCCACCTGCTCGCGGGGCGTCTCGTTGGCGCGCGCCACCATCACGATGCCGTCCGCCTTGTACGCGACCACCTGCGCGTCCGCCGTCGCCAGCGCGGGCGGCACGTCCAGGTAGATCTCGTCGAACAGCGTGCGCAGCAGCGACAGCGTCTGCGCGAACCGCTGGCCGGCCAAAAGCGACGCCGACTCCGCGCCGGGGGCGCGCCCGGCGGCGATCACCGCCAGGTGCCCCTCGTGGTAGCGGCCCAGCGCCTCACCCACCTCGGTCTTGCCGGTGAGCACGTCGGCCAGGCCGGCGCGGCTGCCCATGTCGAAGAGCTGGGCGAGACCGCCGCGGCGCAGGTCGCAATCCACCAGCGCCACCCGCGCGTCGCGCGAGCGCGCCGCCGTCAGCGCCAGGTTGGCCGCGGTGAGCGAGACCCCTTCGCCGCGCACCGCGCTGGTCACGGCGATGATCATCCCGCCCTGGATCGCTTCGCCGCGGAGTGCCCGGATGTGCCGCAGCCGGTGCAACAGCATCCGGTACTGCTCCGCCGCCACGCTCATCGGCGCGGTGAGCGCCACAAGCCGCTCGTCGACCGCCGTCTCTGCCGCCGACCCGCCCTCGATCCGCTCGAGGAACCGGCCCCGGCTCTCCACTGCCTTCGGAATGCTGGACATGCTCATCTCCCTTTAGCCCCGGCCGCCGCAGGCGGCTTGGGGGCTACGCTTTTGAAAATTTCGTGGGCAGCCCTTCACGTTCTACGCCTCGACCTGGTGCATCGGGAGCAGCGCCACCGTCCCGCCACCCGCCACGTTCAGCTCGGGCACGCACGCCAGCACCGGCAGCGCCAGCGCGTCGCCCGCCTCCATCGCGCTCCGCAGCGACCTGTCCGACAGCTCCTGACCGATGGAGACCGCCGCGCCCAGCGCCAGCGCGCCGAGCAGCGCCAGGAGCAGCGCCTGGCTGCGGTTCGGGTTGGCCGGCGTCGCCGGCGGATGCGCGCTCTCCAGCACCCGGTATGAGCTGGGGCCGTTCTTCGCCTCCAGATCCGCTGTGATCTCAGCCTCGGCCTTCTTGGAGACCAGCTGGGTCACCTTGACCCGGACCATGTCGGCGTCACGGTTCAGCTCGGAGAGCTGGGTCGCGACCAGCGGCGCGGAGGCGATCAGCTTGTCCACGTCGGTCTGGCGCTTCTCCAGCGTCTCGACGCGCTTCTTGCCGCGGTTGATCGCCTCGTTCATCCGGCGCAGCTCCAGATCGTTCGCCGCGGCGCGGGTGCGGGCGGCCTGCAGACGGCCGCTGGTGGCCTCCAGCTCGCGCTTGAGGGCCTCCACGTCCGGGTGATCGGGCAGGAGCGATGCCTGCGCCGTGGCCAGCCGGGCGCGGAGCGTGTCGTGGAGCTCCTCGAGACGGCCCACCTCGGTGTCCTTGCCGAAGGGCTGGGTCCCGAGCAGGTCGATGCGGCGCTGCGCCTCCTTCATGAAGGTGTCCTCCACCTCCATCTGCTTGGTCAGCTCGTCGCGCTGGTGGTAGCGGGCGTCGACCAGCTCGGGCAGGGCGTCCGAGTTGGCGCGCTTGAAGGCGGAGACCTTCTCCTCGGCCTTGGTCAGCTGGCCGCGCAGCTCCGCCAGCTTCTGGGTGATGATGTCGCGGGTGCGGTTCACCTGGCCGGCGCGCACCTGGAGGTTGCCTTCGATGTAGAGCTCGGCCAGCCGGTTGGCGGCCTTGGCCACCGTCTGCGGATCGCGGCCGCGCACGGTGATGGAGAAGGCGCTGTCACCCTCCGGGTGCACCTCGGTGTCGTTGCGGAAGGCCGACACTGCGTCGTCCAGGCTCTTCTCCCGCTCCTTCGGATAGAGCTTGAGCTCCTCGATGGCGGTGGCCATCACCGACCGGGCGTAGACGCCCTCGCGCACCGACTTGACCTTCGTCTCCAGGTCGATGGAGCTCACCACCGGCACCACCAGGTCCGGGTGCGGCGTGAACGGCTCCACCATCACCAGCGCGCGCGCCTTGTACTCGTTGGGCAGGCGGGCGATCACCAGCGCAGCCAGCACCAGCACACCTCCGCCGACCAGCGCCAGCGTCTTCCACCGGCGCCGCACCGCGGCCATCAGCTCGTCGATCGTGTAGGTCCGATCCATCGTCTCCCCTCTCTCCTTCCCATCCGCGGCCGCGGCCGCGAGAGATCATTCGAAGCGCATCTTTTCCCAGATGAACCGCAGCTGGAGCACGTCGCGGTCCACCTGCGCCGCGACCGTCACGTCGTTGATCCGCGCGTCCCGCAGCGCGGCGAACTCCAGCCTCAAGTCGCGCGTGAACTTCCAGCCCAGGGCCACCTCGGCCCCATACCCGAGGGTACCCTCCTGCAGCGCGTGCCCGACGTCCGCGTTGCGGTACATGCCGATCCGCAGCCGCGTGGCCACGTGCTCCCAGTCCCGCGTCAGACCCACCTCGGCGATGTCCCCGATCAGCGGGCCGGCATTGCTGGGACCGATCACCAGATCGTGCCCCACCGTGAGGCTGATCGCCGTGGTGGGCGTGTAGCTCTCGAGGGTGAAGCGCAGCACCGGCTGCACCGCATGATGCATGCCGGTCACCAACACCGCGCCGCCGCGCGTGATCATGCTGGCGTAGGGCGTGAGCGCGTAGGTGTACCCGAGCAGGGCCGAGTGCGCCTGGTCGAGCAGCCCGCCCGGCGCGCCGTTCGGCGCGAGTGGATTCGGATCCGCGCCCACGCCGAAGAAGAGCTGCTCGCGCACGCCCAGCTCCCATTTGCTGCGCGCGCTCGTCTTCCACGCGTAGCGCAGGTGCGGCGCGACCACGTATCCGTTGCCGGGATCGCCCGCGCTGAACGCCAGGGCCTGCGCGTTGAGCCCGTAGTCGATCTCCGTGCGACCGCTGAGCGCGTGCTGGATCTCGCCGAAGAACCTGGCGACGAAGATGTGGTCCTGGCCCGGCCGGAGCAAAAGGCCCAGGCCGGCGATGGAGAACGGGTCCTGGGAGTAGGTCGCGCCGGTGCGGATCTCGAGCTTGTCCCGCTCGGACAGGTGCGCGCCGGTGCCCACCAGGCAGGTCTCGCTCGACGCGAATGACCCGCCGGAGAGGCCGAACGTCTCCGGATGGGTCAGGCGCGCGAAGCCTGCCTGGCAGTCGACCGTCGCGTGCAGGTTGTGCTCGCCGAAGATGTCCAGCTTGAGGCCCGGCACCACCTGGCCGAACGAGTCGGCGCCCGACCCGTTGAGCATCACGTTGTCGTTGTAGCCCGCCATCAGCGAGACGCGCGGGCGCCACTCGAGGTAGACCTTCGCGCTCGCCCCCCCGGCCAGCAGGAGCGCGGCGAAGGCCGCGCAGAGCGCGTGCTTCGTCGCGGCCATCGGCATCGTCCCTTACGGCACCACGACGGTGTCGCCGGGCCCCAGCGTCACGCGGCTCTTGCCGCTCACCAGATCGTCGTAGGAGACCGCCACGCGGCGGCCGTCGGCGCGCAGCACGTGGATCTCGCCGCGATCGGCGAACTCGGCGAGGCCGCCGGCCAGCGCCAGCGCCTGGAGCACGCCCATGCTGTTGCGCAGCGGGAACGCGCCGGGGTGGCCCACCATCCCGGTCACGTAGACGCGCTGGCCGTTGACGTCGTGGACGATCACGGTCACGCGCGGATCGCGCACCAGGGTGGCCAGCTGCTTCTGGACGGTGGCCTCGAGCTCGCGCGGGGTGAGGCCTTCGGCCTTCACGTCGCCGAGCAAGGGCAGCGTGATCCTGCCGTCCGGCCGGATGGGCACGGTCCGCGACAGATCCGGCTCCTTCCAGACCGAGACCTCGACCACGTCCTCGCGGCTGAGCCGGAACTCGGTGATGTGCTTGACCTCGTCGTCCTGCACGGGGCCCGCGTGCGAGCAACCCACCGCGACCGCGAGGACCCCCATCCACAATCCGACAACCCTCGACATGCTTCCTCCTCCCGCATCCCTGGGCGGACGTGATCGCGTGCCACCGGGAGCACGCGCCATGCCAGCGCCAGCCGGCCTCGGTCCGCTGCTGCCTCCGCTCTGTTTGCAGTCTCTGGACCAGCCTGGCAGGCCTGCGCTCTTGCGCTTCGACGGTGCCTGCAGTGGACGAAAGTTCCGCGCCGAAGAACGCGCGTACCCACGGTCGCGCGCGGTGCCTCCTCGCAGACGGCCTTGGCGCACTTTTCGCTAAGTGCAGGCGCGTGGGCCGCGGGGACGGTCCCGTAAAGGGGAGCGGCGGGATGTTTCGCACGATCGCGGCGGCAGCCATCGTCTTCGGGTTCGCGGCACTCGCGCTCCGGCACTCGACCGTCGCAGGAGCGCTCGAGGAGCCGGTCCTGCTGCTGCTGATGGGGACGCTTTTCCTGGTCGCCGGGAAGCTGTTCTCGACGGGGCACAAGAAGGCGAGCGCACACCCGGCCCCCGCTACTCAGCTCGCCGAGCGGCGCGCCTAAGGAACTCTCTTCAGACCGAAAGACGTGTTCGTGCCCGTGCTGGTTTTCGTGCTCGGGACGTGCTGGTGCTCGCGCTCGTTTTCCTGGTCGGGACTCGTGCCCGTGCTCGTGCT
>Ga0137397_10001607_pt1 | contig 15806 bp, 12 predicted proteins | sample czorhiz116metaG_FD_106658 | JGI IMG/M metagenome (GOLD analysis project Ga0137397, IMG submission 106658) | Vadose zone soil microbial communities from Angelo Coast Range Reserve, California, USA - czorhiz1.16 metaG | ecosystem: Environmental > Terrestrial > Soil > Vadose zone | place: USA... | reverse complement strand
CGATCACCCCCTGTCCGCTCTCGGAGCCCTTCAGCGAGATCTGCGGCGCGCAGGTCCACTTCAAGCTGGAGAACCTGCAGCGCACCGGCTCGTTCAAGGAGCGCGGAGCAGCGAACAAGTTCGCGCTCCTCACCCCGGAGGAGCGCAAGCGCGGCGTGGTGGCCGCGAGCGCCGGCAACCACGCGCAGGCTGTCGCCTACAACGCGCAGCGCCTGGGGATCGAGGCGTCGATCGTGATGCCCGAGACGGCCCCGCTCAGCAAGGTGCAGGCGACGCGCAAGTTCGGCGCGAAGATCGTGCTCTGCGGGAGCGGCTACGACGACGCGTACGCGGAGGCGCGGCGGCTGCAGGAAGAGAACGGCTACGTCTTCATCCACGCCTTCGACGACGACGACGTCATCGCCGGCCAGGGGACCTGCGCGCTGGAGATCCTCGACCAGGTCCCGGGCGTGGACGTGCTGGTCGCCTCGATCGGCGGCGGCGGCTGGCTCGGCGGCATGGCGCTTGCTCTCAAGTCCCTCAAGCCTTCTGCCCGGGTGGTTGGCGTCGAGTCCTCGCACCTGCCCAAGATGCGGGCCGCCCTCGACGCCGGTGGCCCGATCGTCGTTCCCCACGCGAGCACGCTGGCGGACGGCATCGCGGTCAAACGGGCCGGCGAGCGGACGCTTCCGCTCTTCCGCAAGTACGTGGACGAGATCGTCGGCGTGGACGACGAAGAGGTGGCGAACGCCATCCTCGCGCTCATCGAGCGGGAGAAGACGGTGGCGGAGGGGGCCGGGGCGGCGCCTGCGGCTGCGCTCTTGCAGCGGAAAATCAAGGGCTTGAAACCATCGACCAACGTCGTCTGCGCGATCTCCGGGGGCAACATCGACCCGAACCAGATCGCCCGGATCATCGAGCGCGGCCTGGTGGTCGATGGCCGTCGGGTGATGATCGCCGTCCGCGTCCCCGATCGACCCGGCATGCTGGCCGGGGTCTTGAACATGGTCGCCGCGGAGCGAGCCAACGTGCTGGAAGTCCACCACAACCGGGCGTTTTTACAGGGAGCCATCGGGGACACCGAGATCGATCTGACGCTGGAGACGCGAGGCCCCGAGCACATCGAGGCCTTGATCGCCGCCCTGAAGGCCAAGGGCTACAAGGTGGTCCGCCGTTGAGCACTTTCGGCATGCCCGCCGACCTGTCACTGTTTAAAGGATCTGGATTCGTGCGTTCCTTGTTGATGTAGGTGTTGCTGGATATCCTCCTGTGAAGCCCGCCTGCTGAAAGAGTTGCCGCCCATGCGAAAGCCCGCTCGTCTCGCCCTCCTCGCTCCTGCCGCAATCGTCGCCTGCCTGATGGCGCTCTCCAGCGATCGCGGCCCCCTGCAGGCGCGCGAGGCGCACGCCGCCGTCGACCCGCAGAAGGACAAGAACTACGACCTGGCGGGGCTCGAGACGTTCCGCAAGACCATCGTCCAGATCAAGGACAACTACGTCGACCCCAGCCGCATCAACCCGAAGGAGATGTTCACCTCGGGGCTGGAGGCGGTGGAGCGGCAGGTCGCCGAGGTGATGGTCGAGGTGGGCGGGCCGCCTTGCGATGATCGGCCCCCCGCCCGCGAGCCCGGCACGTCGCTGCAGGGACCGTCCAACGGGGCGCCCCAGGGCGGAGTGCTGGAGACGAACCGCGCGCAGCAGGCCGGCTGCGGCCACGCCAATCCGAGCATCCCCGAGAACCACGTCCGGGTGACGGTGGGCAACGCCACCAAGGAGTTCGACTACAAGGAGATCGACTCCATCTGGCAGATCCCGCTCAAGATGCACGAGGTCTTCACCTTCGTGCGCGACAACCTCGTCACGCAGTCCGACCAGCGCGAGATCGAGTATGCGGCCATCAACGGCATGCTCTCCACGCTGGATCCGCACTCCTGGCTGCTCAAGCCCGAGGTCTACAAGGAGATGAAGGTCCAGACCCGCGGCGAGTTCGGAGGCCTCGGGTTCGTGATCTCGATGATCGAGGACAAGCTGACCGTCCGGAAGGTCCTGAAGAACACGCCCGCGTACAAGGGCGGGGTGAAGAAGGGCGACATCATCACCCAGATCGACAACGACTCCACCGTGAGCATGGAGCTGCAGGAAGCCGTGGACCGCATGCGCGGCAAGCCCGGCACCAAGGTGAGCATCTACGTCTCGCACAAGGGCACGGAGGCGCGGCGGCTGGATCTGACCCGCGCGCTGGTCACCTACGAGACGGTGATCTCCAAGCTGCTCGACAACGGGATCGGCTACGTGCGGCTGAGCGGTTTCTCCGGCACCACCACCCGCGACATGATGGGCGCGATCCGCTCGATGAAGCAGCAGAACGGCGGCACGCTGCGCGGGCTGATCCTCGACATGCGCGGGAACCCGGGCGGCCTCCTGGAGCAGGCCATCCAGGTGAGCGACGCCTTCGTCGAGGAAGGGACCATCGTCACCACCGTGGGCGTGAACGGCACGCTGCGCGAGCCGAAGCTGGCCCGGGCGGACGGCAACGAGCGCGAGTTCCCCATGGCGGTCTTGATCAGCAGCGAGTCCGCGTCGGCCTCCGAGATCGTGGCGGGCGCGCTGAAGAACCTGAACCGCGCGATCATCGTCGGGCGCCAGAGCTTCGGGAAGGGCTCGGTGCAGGTGCTCTATGACTTCAAGGACCGGGACACGGGCGACGAGAGCGCGCTCAAGCTGACCATCGCCCAGTACCTGACGCCGGGCGACGTCTCCATCCAGGAAGTCGGCATCGTGCCGGACATCGAGCTGGTGCCGGCGCGGATCCTCAAGGAGCGCATCGACCTGTTCGCGCCGCCCAAGACCTTCCGCGAGGCGGACTACGACAAGCACTTCTTCAACGGCTTCGCCCGCGACGAGGAGCAGGCCAAGGCGGGCCGCGAGCGCGTGCAGCAGAAGCCGATCGAGACGCTGCGCTTCGTGAAGGAGGAGACCGCCAAGGAGCGCAAGAACCGCGAGCTGATCGAGGCGGGCCAGGTCCCGGAGGAGGACGACGACGATCCCTCCGACGAGGACGGGGTGGTGGTGGACTACCAGATCGAGTTCTGCCGCGACATGCTGCTGCAGGCGAACTCCACCGATCGCCGCCAGCAACTGCAGCAGGCCAAGCCGTTCGTGGAGCAGCGCCGCGCCGCCGAGCAGGAGAAGGTGCGCAAGGCGCTCGAGGCCATGGGCGTGAACTGGGCCTCGGCGAACAACGTCGCCAAGGGGCAGGCCAAGGTGCAGGCGGAGATCCGCGCATCGCGCACGCAGGCGGGCGGCACGCTGGAGATGGCGGTGACCGCGCACAACACCGGCAACGTCCCGCTCTCCCGGCTGCGCGCGTACACCAAGAGCGACAACGGCGTGCTCGATCGGCGAGAGTTCGTCTTCGGGCAGCTGTTGCCGGGCGAGAAGCGGACCTGGACGGTGCCGATCAAGATCCCCCGCTACATGCCGTCGCGGAAGGACGACGTGACGCTGCGCTGGGAGGACGAGGCCGGTGACTCGCTCGAGGAGGCGCGCACCGAGACCGACATCGCCGAGCTGCCGCGTCCTGCCTTCGCCTGGAGCTATCAGGTGGTCGGGAACGACGGCCTTCTGCACAAGGGCGAGAAGGGCGACACCGCGGAGATCATCGTCGACGTGAAGAATATTGGCACCGGCACCGCCTTCGACGCCTACGCCGCGCTGCGGAACCTCTCCGAGGACAAGATCAACGTGAAGAAGGGCCGCACCAAGCTCGGGCCCCTCAAGCCGGGGGAGACTCGGAGCGCCACCTTCGTGCTCGAGGTGAAGAAGCCGCTGGACGAGGCGGTCCCGGTCCGGCTCGAGGTGGGCGACAAGGATCTGTACGAGGCGCAGCGCGACAAGCTGCTCTTGCCCGCGGCTCCGCCCATCCCGCTGGCGGCCGCGACCCAGCCGGTCCGGGTGCAGGTCGACACGGCCATCCTGGCCACCGCCCAGGAGACCGGCGGGAAGCTCGCCACGGTGAAGAAGGGCGCGGTGCTCTCGGTGCATGGCAAGGTGGGCCAGTTCTGGCGCGTCGAGTGGCAGAAGGGCCGGATGGGCTTCTTGCCGCTCGCGGCGGGCAAGGAGTCGCCGGGCGCGAAGGCAAATCTCAAGACGGTAGCCGCGGTCACGCAGTCGGAGGCTCCGGCGATCAAGCTGGCGAACCTGGACACGTCGAAGGGCGGCGTGGACACCGACCAGGACCACCTGAACCTGGCGGGCAGCGCGACCGACGCGAACGGCATGCGCGACCTGCAGATCTTCGTCCAGCACGAGAACGACTACCGCAAGGTCTTCTTCCGCACGGCGAAGAAGCCCGGGCAGCACGCGGTGGGCGCTGCCACGCAGCTCGACTTCCAGACCGACCTGGCGCTCAAGCCGGGGAACAGCACGGTGGTGATCATCGCGCGCGAGGACGATGATTTGCAGACGCAGCGCACGGTGGTGATCCACCGGAAGCAGCCGGTGGTGGCGCAGAAGCAGGGCGAGCGGGAGCGGGTGCAGCGGTAGGCCGACCCGGTCTACCTTCTACATTTCGTAGCCGTTCGGCGGGGCGCTCCGATGGGGCGCCCCGCTGGCTTCGGGGTTGCAGTGTCCATGGCGCATGGACCGAGTTGCACAGTCGGTGGCGCTCTCGACCTGCCTGTTCGTGCCGGTTTTCCTCGCCGTGTCGGCTGCCAGCTTGTCGCGGCCGTTTGCCAGGTTGTCCGCGTCGGCACCGTCCATCGGGATCGTAGCCGCCGGAGCCGCTGTTCTAGCAGCCGTGAGCGCAGCAGCGCAGCTTCCCTGGTCGTCGCCGTCCTGGTTCCTTCTCGTGGGCCCGCCCTGGATCGGCGCCGCGCCCTGGGCGGCTGTGGAGATCTTGGCGGGTCCCTCGCGGCGGCAAGACGAGTCGTTCGCTGCCGCCGTGATCGCGGCGTACGGCGGCGGCGTGATCGCGGTCTGCGTCTGCCCACACATCCTGTGTCAGACGCTCGTCGCCGGGGCTGCGGCAACCGTCGCTTACCTCTCTGTTCGTGGAGGGGCCCGCGGTGAACTGGGAGGACAGAATGCTGATCGCTTGCCCCGGTCCCTTGGTTGAGTCCGGGTTTTTCGGCTCCCTCATCCTGGCTGCGATGGCCTCGCCGTGGGCGTACGGATTGCTGGCTTTCCCAGCCTGCGCGGCGGTGCAGTCAGTGGCGGGGAAACGATTCGCCCCGCTGCTCGACCGCGGGCCGGTGGAGCGTCTGGTCGTCCTGGCGTCGTCGCTCGTGGGGGCCTGCAGCGCCGTGTTGCATGCGGTCGGTATCGCAGCGATCCTGGATCCGACGGGCAGGAATGTGCGTATTGCTCAAGTCCTGCTCGCCTTCATCGCGCCGGCACCTTTGGGCGCCATCCCGTGGGCTGCCGGCGAGCTCGTCGGGCGTGAATCGGCGCATCGAGGCGTGGCCTTGTTTTCCTCGATGGCGGTTGCCTACCTCATCAGCCTGATCGGTTTTGCAGTGCTGGAACCGCGATTCCCCGCGACCTCGTCTCCCGCGATGATCGCCCTGCAGTCCGCCGTCACTCCGCTTGCCGCCGTGGGCGCGGCCTGTGGTTACCTGGCGCTGCGCGGGAAGGCCCTGGAACCGGCGCCGCCCGAAGCCGTCGCACTCGACCGGATGGCGTCGATCATTCCAGCTCGATGAGCGAAAACCGGTCGTTGCGCGGCATCAGCAGCCGATCCGGCGGTGGGATTGACTCCGACATGTAGTCGCCCGGCGTCGGATCTCGCCTAGCCGCGCCTCCATTCGGCTCGGCCCACTCTGATACGTGATGAGACAAGGAGCCGCGCTGCGCGCTCGGGAAAGCGGCGCGGGAGACCACCCTCATGAAACGCATCGACCGCCTCCTTCCCGTCGTGACCGGTTGCAGGAAGCGTGAGCCGCCGCCGGCATTTTCCTTCGGGCCCTGCGCGTGAGTGATTTCGAGGAGACGATCGCACGCCGCGCACGTGCTCTTCGCCTCGGCAGCGTCAGGAACCAGATCCTGGCGTTTGCCGTACTGGCCATGCTGGTTCCAACGCTCGTCACGACGGTGGTGTCCTACCAGCACGACCGGGAGTCGCTGATCGAAACGATCGACGCGGAGCTTCGCGGCGCGACCTCGGAGTCGGCCCGGGAAATGGCCTCATGGCTCGACGAGCGCCTCGATGCGCTGCGCGTGGCGGCCAGCTCGTACCTCGTCGCCGAGAACCTTGCCAAGGTCGACAAGAAGGATGGCGAAAGGGCGCTCGGACGCCTACGGGCACATCTGAATTCCCTGCGCGAGCGGTTTCCGGACCAGGAGGCGCTCCTGATTCTTGATGCGACCGGGCGCATCGTGACGACCAGCAGCGGCCGGACGGGGGGCGTTCGCCTTCCCCAGGAGGGGCTGGCCGGTCTACGAACGGGCGAAGCGTTCGTCAGCGAGGCATTCTGGGATGTGGCGCTCGGCAAGGCTGCGCTCGTGCTGGCGGTTCCGATCCGAGAGGCGGACGGACGGTTCCTCGGTGCGTTCTCCGCAAAGCTCAATCTGCATGCCGTAACCGACATGTTGCCGCGGCTCTCCTCGCTCGACGCGGCCGACGTCGCTCTCGTGACCGACCAGGGCAAGCTGATCATCAAGTCCCGGGTCAGCTCCGCCGAGCTGATGCGAACGAAGCTCCCGGAAACGACGACGAGCGCCCTGTTCGAGAAGGAGGGCCAGACCGTCGTATACAAGCGCGCGGACGGTCAAAAGGTGATCGGCGCCGTGCGACGGGTCCCGCGACTGCGCTGCGCGACCGTCGCCGAAATTCCGCTCTCGCAGGCATCGGGTCGGGTTGGCCGGCTCCGGAACGCCACCGCTTTGCTGATTGCTGTGCTCTTCGCGGTCGTCGGGCTCATGGCTTATGTCCTGGGACTGCTCATCGCGCGCCCGCTGGGGCGCCTCACCGCGGCCGCTGCCAAGGTCGCCGCCGGCGATCTGTCGGTCGAGCTCCCCGGCGGTGGAGTTGGCGAGGTGGGCTACCTGACCCGTGTGTTCAACACGCTGGTCACGCGGCTGCGCGAGCGGGAAAGCCAGGCGGAGCTGGAGCGCCTCTCCGTCACGGACGCGCTCACCGGGCTCTACAACCGCCGGCACCTCATGTCCACGCTCGCGACCGAGGTGCAGCGGTCGCAGCGGCTCCGGCGCCCGTTCTCGGTGCTGATGGCAGACGTCGACCATTTCAAGCAATACAACGACACGCTGGGCCACCCGGCCGGCGACGCGGCGCTCGCGAGGATCGCGGACATCTTGCGGAAGACGACGCGCGGCGTGGACTGCGTGGCACGATACGGCGGGGAGGAGTTCGTGGTGATGCTGCTCGAGACCACGGCCGGAGCGGCGTCAATCGTGGCCGAGCGCATTCGGGCCCGCGTGGCAAGCGAGGACTTCGCCGGCACGAGGATCACCATCAGCATCGGCGTGGCGGAATGTCCAACTCATGCCGAGACCCCGGAATCGCTGATCGAGAGCGCCGACGCCGCCTTGTACGAAGCGAAGGACAGCGGACGCGATCGCGTAGTGACCGCCGACGCGCAACAGGGACGCGACAAGGAAAAGAAAAGACGACGTGCCCGGACGGCGCGGCTGGGAGGCACGTAATCGTCGCCCGACCAGACGCTCCAGGATCTCCTTCACCACCTTCTTCTCGGGGTTACTCCAGCTCGATGAGCGAAAACCGGTCGTTCCTCGGCTGCTCCTCGGGCGGCTTCTTTTGATTCGGGGCGGTCGGTGGCTGCGACGTCGGTGTGGGCTGCGCCGGTTGCGGCGCTGGACGCTGCTGCGGAGTGGGCGGCACGGAGCTTCGGGCCGGCGGGGCGGCCTCGGGCTGGTACAGCGCCCGGTTGTAGATGCTCCCGGCCGCCCCGGGAGCGCTCTCGCGCCGCTGCACCACCTGGACGGTGACGCCTGGACCGGAAGGTGGCGGTCCGATGGGCCGCCGATACTCGGTGATCGGCAGCACTCCCTGTCCCTCGATGCGCACCGAGATGTTCTCGCCGTCGATGAAGAACTTCTCCAGGACCGGATCCTTCTTCGCCGCCTTCAGCCGCTTGAGGAGCTGCGCGAAGCTCTCCTCTCCTGCGGCGTCTGGCGCCAGATCCGTGCTCTCGCCCGCCTTGGAGAGCGGCAACACGCCTTCCACCACGTACGTGCTGAGGAGCTGCGCGCAGAGCTCGATCAGCTCGTCGCCCTCCATCGAGCGCAGACGCGCGCGCAGATCGGCCGCCACGCGTGCCGCGGGATCCAGGTCCTGACGCTCGCCGCTCATGAGCCCATCTCCGCGGGAAGTTGGCAGCCGATGGTGGTCGCGTTGGAGAAGTCCGCCCCGGTGAGGGCGGCGTCGCGCAGGTCCACGCCGATCAGGGTGGCCCGCGCGAAAGAGGCGCCCATCAGATTCGCCCCGCGCATCGACACGTCGATCAGCCGCGCCCCGGTGAAGTCCGCCTTCTCCATCGAGGCGGCGCCGAGCCTCGCGTCGGCGAAGGCGGTCCGCACGATCAGGGCGCCGTCGAACCGCGCCCGGTACAGCTTGGTGTCCTCGAACCGGGCGACCGCGATCTGCGCGCCGGAGAAGACGGCGTTCATCGCCTCGCAGCCGTGGATCTTCACCCGCCGAGCGCTGATCTGGCCGGCGTCCAGCTCGTTGAGGTCGCAGAAGTAGAGCTCCACCCGCTCGAGGCGCGAGCCGCGCAGACGCGCCTTGCGCAAGGCGGTATGCGCGAACGTGGTCTCGCGGATCCGGGTGCTGGCCAGGTTGCCTCCGGCCAGGTCGCTCTTCTCGATCACCGTGCGCAGCCAGTCGGAGCCGCTGGCGAAGACGGTCGGCATGGCGCACGATTCGATCCGGTCGCCGTTGAAGCCGCCCTGGTCCTTGAGGCGCTGCAGCGCCATCGGTTCCTGGTGCGCGGTGAAGTCCACGAAGGGACCGTAACGCCAACCCGTTCCGGCCTGCAACCGCTGGCAATTCGCGCGGGTTGGCGGTGCGCCGGCGGGCACGGCTCGTTTGCCCGTGCCGGAGCGCGCATGTTAGCCTTTTTGCTCCCATGACTCCCGTCGAGGCCGATCCGTTCGCCGCCCCGATCAAGGCTGCTGCGGCGCCGGCCATGGCGCTATCCAGCCAGCCCAAGGAAGTGGCGGAAGACGTCCAGCGCCAGGCCCAGCTCCGCAGGGTGGACAAGGACATCGAGCATCTGATGCGGGCGCGCTACCCGCTCATCTACATCCTCTCCAGCGAGGAGAAGCGCGTCGAGAAGAGCATCGCCGACGTGCTGCACACCCGGGAGCGGGAGAAGAACTACCGCACCAAGATCTACACCTGGAGCGTCACCGAGGGCGTGCGGCTGGGGAAGGAGCCGCAGGGTGACTCCAAGGATCCGCTGAAGGCGCTGCGCTTCGTGGTGGAGGCCAAGCCGGACGAGCGCGCGGTCTTCATCCTGCGCGACCTGCACCCGTTCCTGAAGAACCCGGAGGTCGTGCGGCTGTTGCGCGACATCGGGCGCAAGCTGAAGGAGGAGCTGAAGACCGTCTTCCTGATCTCGCCCTTGCTCGCCATCCCGCCGGAGCTGGACAAGGAAGTGGCGGTGGTCGAGTACCCGCTGCCGGAGCTGAAGGAGATCGACGCGATCTTCGACCGCGTCTCGCGCAACACCGGCGCGAAGATCCCCTCCGGGCAGGAGCGCGAGCACGTGGTGGAGGCCGCGCTGGGCCTCACCGCCGACGAGGCCGAGGGCGTCTTCGCCAAGTCGCTGGTGCAGACCGGCGGCGCCTTCGACATCGACGTGATCCTCTCCGAGAAGGAGCGGATCGTCCGCAAGAGCGGCGTGCTGGAGTTCTTCCGCACGCAGGAGAAGATGGACAACATCGGCGGCCTCGACGTCTTGAAGGGCTGGCTGCGCAAGCGCCAGGCCGCCTTCAGCGAGGAGGCGCGCCAGTTCGGCCTGCCGCGGCCCAAGGGCATCCTGATGATCGGGATCCCCGGAGGCGGCAAGTCGCTCACCGCCAAGGCGGTGGGCGCGGCCTGGCGGCTGCCCCTGCTCCGCCTGGACGTGGGCAAGATCTTCGCCGGCATCGTGGGCAGCTCGGAAGAGAACATGCGCCGCGCCATCCAGATGGCCGAGGCGGTGGCGCCTTCGATCCTCTGGGTGGACGAGCTGGAGAAGGGCTTCTCGGGCACCGGGTCTTCGAACAGCTCCGACGCCGGCACCGCGGCCCGCGTGTTCGGCAGCTTCATCACCTGGCTGCAGGAGAAGACCAGCCCCGTCTTCGTGATCGCCACCGCCAACAACGTTGACGAGCTGCCGCCCGAGATGATGCGCAAGGGCCGCTTCGACGAGATCTTCTTCGTCGATCTCCCCACGCTGCCCGAGCGCACCGAGATCGCGTCGATCCATCTCAACCGCCGCGGCCGGAATGCGAGTCAGTTCAACCTGGGCCTGATCGCGGAGAAGAGCGACGGGATGACCGGGGCGGAGATCGAGCAGGCCGTCGTCTCGGCGCTGTTCGACGAGTACGACCGGGCCGGCAAGGCCGGGATGCTCACCACCGAGGGCGTCGTGCACTCGTTGCAGGAGACGGTGCCCCTCTCGCGGACGATGAAGGAGAAGATCGCTGCCCTGCGCAACTGGTGCAAGACGCGCGCGCGGCCGGCTTCCTCGGCCTGGCAGGGGGAGGGCGGCGCCGAGGCGGGCCGCAAGATCGAGATCGACGTCGGAGGCAAGGGCGCGTGAGCCACTTCACGCAGGTGGAGACGAAGATCAACGATCTCGTCGCGCTCAAGGCCGCGCTGGCGGAGCTGGGGCTCGAGTTCGAGGAAGCCACCGAGAACCAGCTGGTGAAGGTGCGCGGCTGGAAGGGCTCCACGCTCACCGCCGAGGCGAAGATCAAGGCGTCGAAGAGCTACGACATCGGCCTGCAGCTCACCGAGGAGGGCACCTACAAGCTGGTCGCGGACTGGTGGGGCATCGAGGAGGAGATCAACGAGGAGGCCGCCAAGGTCCAGCAGCGCATCATCCAGTGCTATGCCAAGCACAAGGTGAAGGCCGAGGTGGCGAAGCAGGGATTCACCCTCGACGAGGAGCAGGTCGAGGCGGACGGCACCATCCGGCTGGCCGTCTCGAAGTGGTAGGGCGGGGGGACGAAGAATGGCCGACAAGCAGAAGATGGAGATCACCATCCTCCCCAACGGGGAAGTGTCCATCAAGGTGCTGTGCGTGCCCGGCCCCTCCTGCGAGAAGGTCTCCGCGGCGCTCGAGGAGTCGCTGGGGAAGGTGAAGTCCCGCGAGAAGACCGCCGAGTACTACCAGGAAGAGCTCGAGACCACGGAAATCACGCAGAAGAGCGGGTCTTGATTCGCATCACCCATCTCACCGGCAGCCTGCAGGGGACGGCCTCGTTGTCGCCCAAGGCCGTGATCCGCATCGGGCGCGGCGAGGACTGCGACGTGCGCTTCGACCCGCGGCTCGACGCGCGCGTCTCCACGCACCACGCGGAGATCCGCTTCGAGGACGGGCAATACGTGGTGGTGGACGTGGGCTCCACCAACGGCACCCTGGTGAACGGCAAGCTGGTGCGGACGCACAAGCTCCGCTCGGGCGACAAGATCGCCTTCGGCGCGCAGGGCGGGCCGGAAGTGCGCTTCGACATCGAGGAGGGCTTCCGCAGCAACGGGGCTTCGTACGGGTCTGCCTATGCCGTCCAGGCTGCGGCCGCCGTCGCGCCGGTCCGCAGGCCCCCGCCGAATCTAAGGCCGCCTCCCGCTGTGGCCGCGGCGCCTTCCCAGGATGCCGCCGAGCTCGCGCGCGAGGCGCAGCTCCGGATCGCGCAGGCGCGCGCCTCGTCCAAGGGACAGCCCTCCGGCCAGACCATGTTCATCATGGCCGACACCTTCAAGAAGGTGGAGGACGTCACCCAGCGGAAGGGCCGGAAGCGGACCGGGAAGATCGTGACGGTGATCCTGACCCTCTCGCTGGTGGGCTTCGGCGCGCTCGGGTTCGTGATCTGGCAGCAGAAGAAGCAGATCGAGCAGATCCTCCACCGCAAGGACAGCCTGGACAAGCAGATCTCCAAGATCCAGCTCGCGATGCAGCTCGAGTCCGATCCCGAGAAGCTGGCCTCCCTGGAGGAGCAGCTCACGCTGCTCACCGGCAAGGCGCAGGCGGCCGTCGGCGAGATCCAGCAGAAGGACAAGACCGAGGCGCAGAAGATCGAGCAGTCCGGCGACGAGCTCGACCGGGAGATCCGGCGGATCCTCACCAAGTTCAACTCGCAGACCTACGCGGTCCCGCCCATCTTCAAGGATCGGTTGAAGCATTACATCGATCGCAACCTGCGCCAGGCCGGGACGCGCACGATCTACAAGCGCAAGCAGCAGTACTGGCCGCTGATCGTGAAGGAGTTCAGCGCGCTCGGGCTGCCGGAAGAGATGGGATACGTCGCCTGGCAGGAGTCGGGCTTCGACCCGCTGGCGGAGAGCTCGGCGAAGGCGAGGGGGATGTGGCAGTTCATGGACTTCCGCGCCCGCGAGTTCGGCATGCGCGTCGACCTCAAGCGCCGGATCGACGATCGCACGGACGTGCTCAAGAGCACCAAGGGCGCCGCGCGCTATCTCGCGAACCTCCTGGCCGAGTTCGGCGAGGATTCCTTCATGCTTGCCATCGCCTCGTACAACAAGGGCGAGAACGGCATGCGGCGCGTGCTGCACGACATCGCGCAGCAGCCGGGCGGGTTCCGCAAGGACAAGCGCGATTTCTGGCACCTGTACCGGTTGAAGAAGCTGCCCGAGGAGACGCTCGAATACGTTCCGCAGATCCTCGCGGCGGCGATCATCGGCAACGATCCGAAGAAATACGGGCTGGAGTGAACGAAATGAAAGAGACATCCATGAAGACGACTCCTCTTGCGCTCGCTGCGCTCGCGGCGCTCGCCGGCTGCCACGCGGGCTGGAACCCGATCGGCTGGCCCGAGAAGTTCTCCGTCTCCAAGGAATCCAGGGAGGGGACTCTCGGAAAGAAGCAGGAAGCGACGCTCTCGAACGAAGGCAACCAATACATAGCGGCGTTCCGATATGACCTGCCAGCGTCGGGCTCGTTGATTGCGACGGCAAAGCCCGTGAACCCGCAGGCGCAGGTCTCCATCGCCATCTACTCCGAAGGCAGCGGCAACGAGCCGATCGCCAAGGGCGAGCCGGGCAAGAAAGCCGAAGCGAAGGAGCTGCAGCCCGGCACGTACTACGTGGCGGTGATGGAGCCGTGGAAGGAAGTAATCCGCACGAGGGTGGAGCTGCGCACCGTCTACAAGCCGGACGATCCGGACGCCGCGCAGCAGGCCTGCAAGACGCAGGGGACGGCGCGCGAGCTGAAGGCGGAAGGCGGGTCGGTGGAGGGCGACGTCGACTATTCGGCGCAGAAGCGGACCTGCTGGTGGAAGGTGCCGTTGACGGCGGAGGGTGCCTTGGCGCTGAAGTTCGACAACAACGGCGCAAATCTGTCGGCGGAGTTCGTGCCGCCGCAGGGAGCGCCGGAGAAGATCGACCCGGTCGCAGGTCTGGCGAAGAACGACCTGGCCGCAGGCGACTACTTCGTCAAGGTCTACGCGAACGACGCGGGCGACGCCGGCCGCTACCGGCTCGCGACCACCTTCAAGCAGGGCGACACCTGCAAGAACGGCGGGCCGGCCTGCTCGCTGGAGGGCGCCGAGGAGCTGAAGCTCCCCTCCGACTCGAAGACCGCGGACGTGGACTACTCGAAGAGCAAGCAGTTCCACTTCTACAAGGCGAGCTTCAAGGAAAGGGGCAAGCTGACCATTACCTTCAAGGTGATGCAGCCGACGCGGGGATCGAAGGTGGCCGCGTACTTCATGAAGAATCCGGACGACGAGGGCGACAAGATCAGCGGCACCTCCGTGACCAAGGACATCGATCAGCCCGGGGAGTTCTACATCCGCGTGCAGGCGCCGGAGTCCGGGGACTCCGCGAAGTACGCGCTGGCGACCATCTTCCAGCCCTCGAACTTCATCGGGGCGGACGTAGTGGAGATCGGGCGCAGCCCGTGTCTCTTGACGGTGAGCGCGGGGACGAACCAGGGCGTGCGCGCCGGGCTCGGGTGCACGGTGGTGAATGCGGCCGGGCAGGCCCTGGATTCGTGCGTGGTGGACCAGACGTTCCCGAACCTATCCAAGGTGAAGCCGGCGAACGCGCGGTGCAACGTGGCGCCGAATTCGAAGGTCCAGATCAGCGCGCAGTAGGCGAAGAGAACCGGACGGTCGAGCCGCCCCCGCGAACGGGTTGCCCCCGACGCAAAGTTTCGACCACCCCCGACGTCGGATAGATCGATCGGGTGGAACAATCTCGAAGCTGGCGGCTCCGCTGGCGCCGAGCCGCTGCAGCCGCAGCGCTCCTGGCGGGAGTCGTCGTTCTCGGTCGTCCGCTCGTTCACTTTGCCCGGACCGCGGTTCGGGAGCGCTCGTTTGCCGTCGTGGCGTCGGCCTGGGCGCCCGGCGCGGTCGAGGATGTGAGCCGCCTCGATCCCACGCCGGTCCGTCGGATCGTCCAGTTGCCGGAGAGCTACGACGGAGCCGTCGCGTTGCTGCGCAGCGTGCTGGCCGATGCCCGAGCCCGCCAGGTGCCCGTCTCGATCGCCGGCGCGCGTCACAGCATGGGAGGTCAGACATTCGTCAGGGACGGGATCGTCGTCGACATGCTCGGCCTGCATCAGATGCAGCTCGACGAGCCGCGCGGGCTGCTTCAAGTGCAAGCCGGCGCCAGATGGGAGGAGGTCATCCCCTTCCTCTCCGCTCGCGGCTTCTCCGTCGCGGTCATGCAGTCGGACAGTCCGTTCACCGTGGGCGGATCGCTGAGCGTGAATTGCCACGGATGGCAGAACGATCGACCGCCCATCGCCAGCACCGTCGAATCGTTCCGGCTGATGCTCGCGGACGGCCGGATCGTCCGCTGCAGCCGCACCGAGAACGCCGAGCTGTTTGCCGCGGCCCTCGGAGGATACGGCCTGTTCGGGATCATCCTGGATGCGGACCTGCGCGTGATCCCGAATGCGCGCTACCGGATCGTGCACCGTCTGGTCCAAAGCTCGGAGTACTTGGACGCGCTCGACCAGGCCATCCGCTCCGGGCCCGTCGGGCTCGCTTACGGGAGGCTGAACGTCACCCGTGAGCATTTCCTCGAGCGGGCGATGCTCACGACATTCGTGCGGACTTCGGACGCCTTGGCGGCGGAGCCAATCGTGGAGCCCGGGCCTTGGGCCGCCACCGCCGAGCGGTTGATCTTCCGGGGCTCGCAAGGAAGCGAGTACGGCAAGGGGCTGCGCTGGACGCTGGAAACGAGCCTGTCGGATTGGCTCTTCTCCGGCAGCACACACCGCAACCAGGTGCTGCAGGGGCGAGTGGAACTCTACCAGAACCGCGACCCGTCGCGCACCGACGTGCTCCACGAGTACTTCGTTCCCCGCGAGAGCCTCGAAGAATTCCTGCGCCGGGCTCGCTCCATCGTTCCGGCGCACGGGGCTGATCTCATGAACGTCACGCTCCGCGACGTGCGGCGCGACCCCGACTCGTTGCTGACCTACGCCGCGGGGGACGTGATGGCATTGGTGCTGTTCTTCTCGCAAGCGCGGACCGCGGAAGCCGAACTTGCCATGCAGGCGCTGACCCGGGATCTGATCGACGCGAGCCTCGGCGTGGGCGGGCGGTACTACCTTCCCTACCGGCTCCACGCCACGCGCGAGCAGTTCGAGCGGGCCTATCCGAAGCACCGGG
>Ga0137397_10001606_pt1 | contig 15806 bp, 13 predicted proteins | sample czorhiz116metaG_FD_106658 | JGI IMG/M metagenome (GOLD analysis project Ga0137397, IMG submission 106658) | Vadose zone soil microbial communities from Angelo Coast Range Reserve, California, USA - czorhiz1.16 metaG | ecosystem: Environmental > Terrestrial > Soil > Vadose zone | place: USA... | reverse complement strand
TTCTAGCATGTGATCGCACGCGCTCCTCCGAGCCTACAACGATTATCGAATTCGAGACTCCTCGTGCCAGAGCTGACCGGCAAAAACTGCCAACACCACTAGTTGTCGTCCGCAAAAATGAAAAATCGGCGATTTGGCCTTGATAGCATCCGGCATGCGCGATCTCATTCTCCTGTTCGCTCACATTGTGACCACCCTTGTTCGCCTCGCTGGTCCCGGCTGCGTGCGCTCCGTTGTTGCGGAATCGGCTCTGCTCAAGCACCAATTGTTAATCCTGAATCGTTCCCGCCGTCGCGCACCGAATCTACGCGATTGCAAGTAAGGTGAACGCCCGCAACGCGACCGATTAGCCCTTCCAAGTAATCTACTCCGACTACAAGGAGCTAAATCCCCCGGATCTCCAGACGGATGTGTTCTTTCCTTCCCATATCGCTCAAAAGCTCAGCGGAGTAACTGTGCTGGATCTGACGATCAGCAAGACGGACAACAATCGTTTCCCGAAGGCTAGCCACGGATGAATGGAAAGGAGCGGACGCTCGGAAGGCACTGGCCGGCTGTTGAAGAACAAAGGAAAGGAACTCGTCCGCTATTTGGTCGGCACTCAATTTCCGCGCTGCAGGATTTATCCCTCCAAGCGCGCTAATGGCAGTCCAGTTCAAAGCTCCAGCGGAACCGTGATGACGTGGTCGACTCTGTAACCTTATATATTGCCGGTATATAATGCCGGTGGAAACGGTGGACAAACTCACAGGGGCACAGGATAATCGCAGCAAATACTTGTAGCATCAACAGTACGCTGTATGTGTGCTTGCGTTGATGGGGTTGCCAATTGGGAGAGCAGATTTAATGGTAAAGCGCAGCATCTGTGCAGCCTTAATGACTGTTTGCGGGGCGCTCGGCAGTATGACGGCGGTTGCCGCGCAGGCTGGTCCTGAGCCAGGACAGTGGGGCGTGATCCAAAACTATTGCTTCGGCTGCCACAACAGCAAAGCCCGCGTGGGCGGCTTGGCCTTCGATTCGATGTCCCCCGACCGGATTTCCGAGGATGCGCAGACATGGGAAGCCGCGATACGCAAGCTGCGCGGTGGTCTCATGCCTCCGCCCGGCGCTAAGCGTCCGGATAAACAGTCTGTGGCGGAACTGATCTCGTGGCTCGAGAACAAGATCGATACAGGCGTTTCTCATCCACAAGCCGGTCGTGTGGCAATGCACCGCTTGAACCGCAGAGAGTATGCCAACGCCGTACGCGATTTGCTTGGTCTTAATATTGATGTCGCGGCATTGTTGCCGCTTGATGACGTCAAGGGCCACTTCGATAACGATGCTGCCAACTTGCAGGTGTCGCCCGCCTTTGTTGACCAATACGTCTCTGCCGCGCGCGAAATAGCGCGGCAGGCCGTGGGCGACGCAGAGGCCCCTGCCGTGACGATCACCTACGGCGACGTCGCGAACATGGTGATTTCTCTACCTCCCCGTGGTGATCCCGGCACCGGCAGACAGCAGCATCACATTGAAGGGATGCCTTTCGGTACGCGAGGCGGGTTCAGCGTCAAACATACTTTCCCTGTAGACGGCGAATACGAACTCACCATCGGCGACATGGCGCTCGCGCGAGAAGTGCCGAGGATGGAGTTCGAAAACACCGTGATTGCACTGCTTGACGGCAAGGAATTCTACCGCACCAATATTGGTGGCGAACCCGACCACAAGGCGATCGACCAGCGTCTGGAGCCAGCAGTCGAAGAAATCAACGGGCGGCTGCGGAAGATCCGCTTTAAGGCCACGGAGGGGCAGCATGAACTGGCCGTGACGTTTCTCCATCGCAGCTTTGCCGAAAGCGACGAGCGCATTCGAACCGTGGCGCTGGAGGGTGGTCAGGAGCGCATACAGGCGGCGCACGCCTTGCAGATCCGTGGACCTCTATCCGTCACCGGCATGGGCGACTCCGTCAGCCGCAAGAAGATTTTTGTCTGCCGGCCCCAGGGGAAGGCCGACGAGACGTCCTGTGCGCGCAAAATCGTCGGCAACTTCGCGCGGCTCGCATTCCGGCGCCCCGTGACCGACGAGGATCTGAATCCTCTGATGGCCTTCTATAAGGCCGGGTATGCGGGCGGAGGCTTCGAACGAGGTGTGCGCGAGGCGCTCAGTGCGAGCCTGGTGAGCCCGCATTTTCTGTATCGTGCGGAATCGGGAAACGCGGCAGCGGGGAGCCGCACACTGAGCGATGTGGAGTTGGCTTCTCGTCTTTCCTTCTTCCTATGGAGCAGTCTGCCGGATGACGAGCTACTCGACCTCGCCACCAAGTCGCGCCTCACCCGGCCCGGCGTGTTGGCCAAACAGGTGCGCCGCATGCTCGCGGACCCGCGCGCAAAGTCGCTGGTCAATGATTTTGCGTTCCAGTGGCTCAACCTGGCCAAGCTGGACGAGATTGCCCCTGACAGTCGCCTGTTCCCGCATGCGAGCGGCCTCCTGGATCCTCGCGCGCTGTTCAAGGAAGAGCTGCAGCTGTTTATCGACAGCGTGCTCCGGAGCGATCGCAGTGTCGTCGAACTACTGACAGCGGACTACACCTTTCTCAACGAACGCCTGGCAATGCACTATGGCATTGAAAGCGTCAAGGGAAGCCAGTTCCGTCGAGTGACACTCGAGAACACGTCGCGCTACGGCCTGTTGGGCAAAGGCGCCATCCTGAACTTGACCGCTAATCCCAATCGCACGTCACCTGTACTGCGTGGCGCCTGGATACTGGATCGCCTTCTCGGCACGCCGCCGGCACCGCCGCCGCCAAACGTCGAAAACCTAAAGGAAAACAGACCCGGTCAAAAGGCGCAAACGGTACGGGAGAGAATCGAACAGCACCGTTCGAAGCCGACTTGTATGGGCTGTCACGGTGTCATGGATCCTCTTGGGTTCGCGCTGGAAAATTTCGATACGGTGGGTCAGTACCATACTCGTGACCCGCAGGCTCTGACTCCCATTGATCCTTCCGGCGTACTGCCCGATGGCACGCCGATCAAGGGGCCCGATGACTTGCGGCGGGCGCTGGCGGCACGGCCCGATCAGTTCGTTCAGGCGCTCACTGAAAATCTGTTGACCTATGCCCTCGGCCGCAGCACTGATTATCGCGACATGCCGACCGTGCGAAAAATCGTGCGTGGCGCAAAGGCGGATAATTATCGTTTCGAGTCGATCGTCCTCGGCATTATTTCAAGCGATGCTTTCCGCAAACGGGAAGCTCCAAACGTAAGCCAGGCATCTGCGAAGTAGGCGTTGATAGAGACTGGAGGAATGTAGGCATGTTTCTTACACGAAAACATTTATCACGACGCACCCTGCTCAAAGGTGCTGGCGCTTCGATCGCCTTGCCTTTGCTGGACGCCATGATCCCGGCCCATACGGCGCTCGCGCAGACCGCCGCAGCACCCAGTCCGCGCCTGGGTTTCGTTTACTTTCCCCATGGCGCCCTTCAGGAAGAATGGCAGCCCAGTCAGATCGGCGGTGATTTCGAGTTTCCGTTTATCCTGAGGCCCCTCGAACCGCTGCGTGAGCACTTGACCGTGGTCAGCGGTCTGCGCAACAAAGGCGGGGAAGGCGGCACCCCGCACGGCTACACCGAAGAAACCTGGTTGTCCTGTGTCCTCCCACGAAGTCGCAATGCCGCCACCGGTCGTGGCGTGACGGTCGATCAGATCGCCGCGCGGCGCCTGGGCAAGAACATGACATTGCCGTCGCTGGAACTTTGCGGTGAGCCGGGTGGCAACATCTCGTATCGAACGCCACAGCAGCCGCTACCGATGGAAAGCAATCCTCGCAAGGTTTTCTACACCATGTTCGGTCAGGGCGATACCAGGAAAGAACGCTCCGCCATCTTGAACTCGACGAACAGTCTGCTGGACTACGTGAGAGAGTCTACAGCCAGCCTGAACCGCAAGCTCGACGCCGGTGATCGGGCCCGGGTAAGCGACTACCTGGATTCCGTGCGCGAAATCGAGATCCGCGTGCGGAAACTTGAAGCCAGTATGGAATCGATGGTCGATTTGCCGGATGCGCCGCTTGGCGCACCTGAGGACTTCGGCGAACATCTCGATATTCAGTTCGAAATGATGGCGCTGGCCTTGCAGACGAATCGCACTAATGTGGCATCGATGCGGATGGTCAAGGAAGCCAGCATGCGTGTTTACAAGAACCTCGGAATCAGCGAAGCCTTCCACCCCACGTCCCACTGGGGAGGATTTCCGGAACGAATTGCGAACCTGAGGCTCATCCAGAACTATCACACCGCGGTTTTCGCGAAGTTTGCCGAGCGCCTCAAGGGCATGCCCGATGGCGGCGGGTCGATGCTCGACCATTCGATCATTTTGTTCGGGAGTAACATGGCCAACAGCGACGCTCACAACGCTGATCCGCTTCCGCAGATGCTGGTTGGCCGTGGCGGCGGTATCAAGGGAGGACAGCATCTGCACTATCCACAGGACACCCCGCATGCGAATCTGCTGGTCACGATTCTGGACCGCGCGGGCGTGCCTGCTGAGGACTTCAAGAACTTCGCCGACAACACGGGGCCGCTCTCGGAGGTGTAGTCATGGGGAGCTTCCTGGTCCGAACCATTCTCTACACGGGGTTGCTGGCCGCAGCGTTGCCTGCCGCGGAAGTCAGCGTGAAGGCTGCCACTCAGAAAAGCGCAGCCGCTGACGTCAACCGGCGAGAAGCGGATGGCAGCACGCCACTGCAGTGGGCGGTCTACGAGGGAGACGTCGCCGAGGTCCAGCGTTTACTGAAGGCGGGAGCCAATGCGTCCCTGGCGAATAACTACGGCGCGACCCCGATGGGGCTCGCCGCTGAAGTCGGGAACGCCGAGATCATCAAGCTGCTGCTCGAAGCCGGCGCCGACGCGGACTCGTCCAATCCCGACGGGCAAACCGCGCTGCTGGCCGTCGCGAGAACAGGCAATGTGAAAGCGGCAGAGCTATTGGTAAAGTACGGCGCCACAGTCGATGCGCGGGAACGATGGGGCGGACAGACCGCGCTGATGTGGGCGGCTGCGCGCCGGCACCCGCAGATGATCCAGTTCCTGATCTCCAAAGGCGCCGACGTCAATGCCCGCTCGATTGATCGCGACTACCAGCGTCATGTTACAGCCGAGGGGCGTCCCAAGAGTCTGGACTCCGGAGGACTGACGCCTCTGCTGTATGCCGCACGCGAGAACTGTCTCGCCTGCGTAAAGGTGTTGCTCGATAACCACGCGGACATCGACCTGCCTGATCCTGATGGCGCCTCGCCGCTGCTGGTGGCGATCATGAATGTAAACTGGGATCTGGCGAAGCAACTGATCCTGACCGGCGCCGACGTCAATCAGTGGGACATCTATGGAGAGGCGCCCCTGTTCACAGCGATCGGCCTGCGCAATCAACTCTCCGGAGGACACGCGTCGATCGACCCTTTGAATGAGACGGACGGCCTGACCATCGTTCGCATGTTGCTCGAGCGCGGAGCCAATCCCAACATGCAGCTTTTCTTTCGCCCGGCGAATGTGCGGGGCTCAACTAATACGCGGGGCTCCACTCCGCTGATCCGTGCGGCGACCAACGCCGACCTCGACGTGATCAAACTGCTGTTGGAATACCGCGCGGACGTCAATCTCATCATGGCCGACCGACAGACCGCCATCATGGCTGCGCTGGCGGGCCGGGCATCGGAGGCCCAGGCTCTCGAGATGATACGCGTGCTGCACGATGCCGGCGCGGACGTCAATGTCATCGCCCTGGTCAACCATAGGGAGGAGAGTCGGGGCGGCACGGCCCTGCACTACGCGGTCCGCAAACGCTATAAAGAGGTCATCAAGAAACTCGCCGCCTACGGCATCAACATGAATGCCAAGGATCAGGACGGCCTCACGGCGCTCGACTATACGCAGTCCCGCGGCTTCATGCCCTTCATGGGGCTCCAGACTCCGCTGTACAAGGAGGAGGCGGCGCTTTTGCGGGAGCTCGGCGCAACTGAGCTATTCGCTCGAAGCCCCGTGTGGCCGGTCCTGGGTCCACCTCAAGGCATCGAAGCGGACATCTGGCCGCTGGGTGATTCACGAGTATATGAGCTGTTTTACAAGCACGATGGCAACTGAGAACCGGTTTTCGCGACGACGCTTTCTACGTGCAGGCATTCAGGCCGTTCAGGTCGTCGGTGCTGCATCGTTCGGCGGCACCCTGGCGCGACTCCATGCCGGCTCACCGCAGAGCTCTCCAAAAATTTCAGCAACGGATCTCGGGGGCCTCACACTGCTCCAGGGCGCCGGTTGTAATGTGATCGCCATGCGCGGCAAAGACGGCGCGCTCATGATCGATGGCGGGCTTGCGGCCAATGCTGATGCTTTGCTCAAGGCCGTGAGGGAACGAACAGGTAGCAGTCGCGTTCATACACTGATCAACACGCACTGGCATCCTGAGCAGACAGGCGCCAACGAGGCCGTGGGTCGCAACGGCGGCGTAATCTTCGCCCATGAAAAAACGCGAATGTACCTGAGCAACGCCGTCACTTCCGTAACTTTTAAAGGTCGTTTTGGACCGCTGCCTAAAGAAGCGCGACCGAACAAGACGACTTACGGTGATGGTTCGCTGGAGTTTGACGGGAATAAGATCGACTACGGCTACCTGCCCGCGTCGCACACCGACGGTGATCTCTACATTCATTTTCCAGAAATGAACGTGCTGGTCGCGGGCGGACCCGTGTCCGGGGAGCAGTGGCCCATCCTGGATTACCGCAATGGCGCCTGGCTGGGCGGCCGGGTGCGCGCCCACGAGAAACTCGCGGGACTTGTTCGTCCCGACACCCGCGTCGTCCCGGCCCAGGGTCGAGTGATTGCAGGCAGCGACCTCATGCGTCACCGGGATATTTATCAGGAGCTGTTCCTCACCATGATTGCCTACATGAACATGGGCCTGGGCCCCGAAGACGTCGTGGAACGAAACCCCCTCAAGCAATACCAGGCGGAATTCGGCGACCCTTCCGTCTTCCTGTACGGCGCCTACCGCAGCATGCTCATTGCCTACGTACCGGACTAAGGTGCGGTCGGAAGGCTTGATCGGAATCACTTCGAATGCCGTGACAGGACAGGTCTGGTTTTCGGACAGTCGAAACTTTTCCGCGATGAACGACGCTTACGTGCGGGTGTTCAAAAGCGACCCGCCTGCCCGAGCAACGATCGGCTCACAACTGATGTCCGCCGACAATCTTGTGGAGATTGCCGTGATCGCCGTGAAGTGAGCACATCCTGACATTGTTGTTCTGCGCCGAAGCCATGGCCCGCCAGCGCCGGCATGGTGGTTAATGTTTGCCAGTCGGCACAGGCCGGTATATAAGGGTCGGAAACGAGCCATGAGGAGGAGGTTTCTATGCGCTTTGTAAGTGCCCATTCGTCTCAGGGAAAGTTGCTTGCGGCCCTGCTTTCGATCGGACTTTGCTTGATCGTTCTGTCGATGACGGAACCGGTTGCCGCCCAGCGTGGCGGAACGGCCACCGTATTCGAAGGCGCGCGGCTCATCACGGGCGATGGCAGCGCTCCTATTATGGATGCCGCGTTTGTAGTTGTGAACGGGCGGTTCACTGCGGTCGGACGAAAAGGACAGATCACCGTTCCGGCAGGCGCCGCTCGCGTGGATCTGACCGGCAAGACGGTCATTCCCGCGATCATCGATGCGCACAAGCATCTCGCGGTCGAAAGAGATGCTCTCATCGATCAGTTGCAGCATTTCGCGTACTACGGCGTCGGGGTTGCGATGAGTATGGGCCAGGATACCGGTGACGTCGCTTTCCAGGTGCGCCAGGAAACGATCCCCAATGCTGCCCGAAACCGTACCGCGGGACGCGGGCTGACGGGACCTGAGCCCGGACGCACAACGGCTCCCTTCTGGGTCAAAACGGAAGCCGAGGCTCGCAAGGATGTCCAGGAGCTGGCCCAAAAGAAAGTGGATCTCGTGAAGATCTGGGTAGACGACCGCGATCACACTGTTATGAAGTTGAGCCCAGCGCTGTATAGCGCCATCATTGACGAAGCGCATAAGAACAACCTGCGCACGATTGCTCATATTTTTACACTCGAAGATGCGAAGGGAGTTCTCCGCGCCGGCATCGACGCCTTCGCTCATAGCGTCAGGGACAAGGACATCGACGACGAATTCGTCAATATGATGAAGGCCAAGCCCAATATGATCGTCGATCCGAACCTTCCCGATCGCGGAGTGAAGATGGACAGAAGCTGGCTCCGTGAGAGCATGACCGCTGAAGAGTTTCAGAAAGTTCAGGCCGAAAGCAAAGACGATCCGAAGGCTCAGGCATTCTTCGGAATTCAGTCCCGCAATTTGCGAAGGCTGAATGCGGCGGGCATTAAGATCTCCTTGGGTACGGATGGAGGCGTTCCGTGGGCCGCACATGAGGAGATGGTGGACATGGTCGCTTCAGGCATGACGCCCGCTCAGGTCCTCGTCGCGGCGACCCGGAACGCGGCCGATCTGTTGCAACTCAAGGACGTCGGCACCGTAACGAGCGGCAAGAGCGCGGACTTCGTCGTGCTGGACGCAAATCCACTGGACGAAATTACCAATACGCGCCGGATCAACACCGTCTACCTCCGCGGAGCACAAGTAGACCGCGCTGCGTTACGTACACGGTTTACGGCGCCCAAGAAATCGGAATAAAGCCTGTCGTTCGCCGAAATGGATATTCGAGGGCTGAACGAACATGGCAATAAGTTGGCTCTCTCACAATCGGAATGGACCGATAGATAGACGAGTGAAAGGTCCGCGGGAAGGTTAAACCTGCGGTCAGTATCTCTGATAGCGCGATCGATCTACCCCGCGTCGCGGCGACCGAGGCCGAACCCGGCGAGTGCACACGCCGATAGTTGCTATCGGCGTGTGCAAAAAAGAAATTGCGGTTCGACGAAGATCTAGTACGGGTAACCTTTAAGCCTTGGCGTCTTGGGCTTCCAGTCAGGTAGAGGAGCGTATTTGTCACCAATCGGCATCTTGACCTTCGGCAGACTCTGGGCGTCGATCACTAGGTCCTCCGGGATGACGCCGTTTATATTGAGCAGAAACGCCGACAGCGCGTATACCTCATCGGCGGTCAGCGTTCCCTCTCTATTGAGGGGCATGGCGCGATTGATGTAATCCCAGACGATCGTCGCGAACGGCGCGCGAAGCGGCAGTATTCGTTCCCGTTTCCAGACCTCGAGATCCGGGCTAAGTTTGCTTTTCAAAATGGGCGCCGTGCCCTCGATACCCGTCGCCCCGTGGCATCCCCCGCACCCTTTCGCGCGATAGACCTGCGCCCCCTCCTTGGCGGTTCCCCGCCCTGGCGGGAGTTCCCCTCCGGTAGGGCCGATGGAGATATCCAGCCCACGGATCTCTTCTGCGCTCGGCGTGCGTCCCACACCATAAGTAGGCGACTGCGCCAGCGCGGAGCCCGCTATGAGTAACACCAGCGGCAGGACCCTAAGCATTCCCATTGGTCACACTCCCGTCACTGGCGACCTTCCAGGGCTGAATCGTGTTGTCCAGTCCCGGCACGCGGTATGAGGCATCGTAGGTCGCGTTCCAGTGCTTGGCGACCTGTGCTCGCGACGGTTGAACCGAACCCAGTTCGTCCGTGCAGCGCGACTGAAGCTCGGCCTCTTGTCCGTCCCAATTCCACTGATAGCCGAACCGGGCGTGCGACATGCGATGCGCGATCCCCCCCTTGATCTCGGCGTTATTCCAGTGCCGGCCGCCGTCAGTGGACACCTCCACCTTCTTGATGGCTCCGCCACCGGACCAGGCCAGGCCGCTGATTTCGTAGGATCCGCGGCCGGGTAGGCGCTGTCCGCCGGAAGGGAAAGTGATGACGGATTTGGGCCCGATCTGGTACTCCAGCGCAGCGACCTTAGCCTCCTCATCAAGATGCCCGAAGTCGTTATAGTTCATGTAGTACCGGTCCACCACCTTGATTCGCCGCAGATATTTGGTGTAAAAAATTCCCTCGAACCCGGGGACCACCAGCCGCAGCGGAAACCCGTTCTGGGGCCGCAGAGCCTCGCCGTTCATGCCGTAGGCCACCATAACGTCGTCCATCGCCTTGGCTATCGGCATGCTCGACGCTCCCTTCACTTCCTCCGCCCCTTCCGCAACGAACCAGGATGCCCCGGCTTTCAGGCCGCATTCCTTGAGCAGCACAGAGAGGAGCACGCCGGTCCATTCGGCGCAACTCGTCATTCCGTGCGTTTCCTGGACGGTTTTCGCCGCGCGCGACGTTCGGTTCCCCGCGCACTCGATGAAATGAAGGCGGGTGACGGATGGGAGGCGCTTCAAGTCCTCCATGGTGAAGGTCAGCGGACGGTCCACCATGCCGTGGATCAGGAGACGATGCTCCCGGGGATCGATGTCGGGGATGAAGGCACCACGCGTCGTCGCCGTGTAGAAGAGCGAGGACGGCGTGATCACGCCCACCGAATCCTGGAGTGGGGCCGCCACGTGAAAAACGAGCCCGAAGTTATCGGGCGAAGGCCTGCCGCCGTGGGGTATGCGTACCGAGGTTACGTACTTCGAGCGGTCGCCGTAGGCGATCTGATTCTTGTCGCCCTTGATCATTGGCGGGGATGCTGGTGTTTGGCCGATCGCGGGTGTCGCTGCTCCCAACGTTAAACCGCCGGCCAGCGCGGCGCTGCCTTTCAGGAATTCTCTTCGACCAGGTCGTTTCGATCCCATGGGTTTCTCCTTCGAAAAATGAGCCTTGCAGGAAATCGCGTCGCGAAAGCATACGCCGGGCTCGGGCGGATAGTCAAAATAATCGGCATGATCGGATGGGGCAGGTGGGTCGAACGTGGGGCGGCCTTTGATGATCGACGAACTTCTTGCCTTAGTTAATTAGCCCAACATTCTTTAATTGATCGCGACCGCCCAAACTCATTCAGTCTCCCAGGCTCGCCGCCATTGGCCAAGCCGTAGCGAGCACCGCCGCTCCGCTCAACGCGAGAGGCAGCGCAAGGCCGAATCTCAAAAGAAATGTCCCAAACACAGCGCCCGCGAACATGAATACGATCGATGCGACGCGGTGGCCAATCCTGAAATTACGGCCACCGGCCAGAGAGAAATCTGCTGCGAGTGCGGCCAGCGTGGTTGTCAGAACGGTCGTCGTCAAGTCCTGAACACCGAGTTGCCGAATCGTCGCGTTGCGCAACCCCATCGCCGTGGCCGCAACAACGATGACGAGCCGTAGGCCTTCAAGATTTAGTCCCGCCGAAAGCCCCGTTGAAAGGAGCGCCGCCCCAAACAAAAGCACCGCTTCAACGGAAACGGCAATCCATATCCAGCGGCGACGGCTTCCACTCGCCGTCATCGCAATGTGAATCCGGCCGCCCGCAATCGCACCGGCCAGAAATCCAACCAGAGAAAATAGCGCACGCTCAGCGGACAGCCCAGGCGCACCCGCGAGCGCAAAGGCGAGGAATAACACGTTGCCGGTCATGTTTCCCGTCAAAATGCGTCCCAGCCCGAGATAGCTCACAGCGTCAACGACTCCAGTAACCACCGTCAGAACGAGAAGTGAAACGGCCATCGGCCCGCTCTCCACTCCCCTCTCGACATCAGCGATCGTTTTTTTTGGCGGTTGGGTCACATTTCACTCCACATATGCGTTCGTTTTCCGAGAAAGAATTGAATTGCCGGTGTGATGATGAGGGACAGCACCATAGAGATTCATTAGAGCGAGTCTTAGCTTCCTGTCTCGGGCACCGTCATCACCTCCAGCAGATGACCGTTGGGATCCTCGAAGTAAAACCCGCGGCCCCCGCGACGTTTGTTAAGCTTGCCATCGGCGTGGCTGAAGGGCCCACTGCCGTACGGAATTCTCTTCGCCTTAACCCTGTTGAAAATCGCATCAAAATCAGTCTCGCTGATATGAAACGCATAGTGATGACTTCGGCCGCTCTTGGGATCGAAACCCGGACCGCCCCATCCTTCGGGTTCATCCGCGAAAGCGAACGTGAGACTCTCATTGATTTTCACCAGTGCGAAGTGGCCGTCGCTGGTAACCTGTAAGCCGAAAATTTCGGCGAAGAACTTCGCGGAGGCGACCTTATCCTTCGCCGGTACGATCGTGTGATCTAAACGAATCGCCATACTCCCTCCCAACGCTTGCAGTGCAAGGACAATGCCAATCCTAACCCTCGACAGTTACATACATCGAACCGTTCAGTTTCACACACCGTGTATTCCGTTTTTTCTCAAACATTGTCGATTCTGTCAGCGTTCGACTTACTAATGAAGAGACAAAGTGTAAAGGTCGGTAATCCCGGTGGACCACAGTTTGGCGGTTAAAGTCCAGCTCGGAAAGTGAAGGAGACCACTTCAATAGGAATGACTTGAAGACATAGAGGAGGACCGACGATGAGAAAAACATTCGCAGCGCTGCAAACGTCAGTGGACGGTTTCATTGAGGGACCCAAAGGAGAATTGGATTGGGCGATGGACAATGATGATGAGATGTGGGGAGAGGTTCACGAATCGCTCAAATCAGTGGACACCTGTATCCTGGGCCGCGTGATGTATCCCGGTTACGAACAGTACTGGCTGGGTCTCCTGGCCAACCCGCCTGCCGGCATGAAGAACGAGATCGCTTACGCGCGTTGGGCCGATCAGACACCCCATATCGTCGTTTCCAAAACCTTGGACAAGGTCGCGTGGAAGACGACTCGGATCGTCCGTGACGTGGAGGAAATCCGAAAGCTAAAAGAACAGCCGGGTAAGGATATGTATGTCGTCGGCGGCGCCACACTGGTGGGCAGCCTGATGAATCTTGGCCTCATCGATGAGATGCGACTGATGGTCAACCCGATTGTTCTGGGCGGAGGAAAGGCGCTCTTCAAGGATGTTAAGGAGCGTCGTGCGTTGAAGCTCGTTCGGACGAAGTCACTAAAGTCCGGCAAGGTCAGCCTGACTTTCAGCGTGCTTCGATGAGAAGAACCAGCGAGCGGTGCCGTCGCGCTGCTTTAATCGTAAGTGAATGAGAAATAGCTCGAGGCCCCTGGATGCGGAAGGACCATCTCGGATGGATTCGTGGATCCTCGAATAATATTTGGAGCGAGCGTTTTGATGAGTTTTGTGAGTTCTGCTGTGATCGCGAAGCTCTTTGTCTGGCCGTGGCTTCGGAATGTGAATCGATATTCGCTGACCAGGTTGGTGGCGCCTCATATGTTTCTTCATTTCATCGGGCTCAGCTTTAATGCCTGGCGTGGTCTCCTCGCTGCCGGTAGCCTTTGCGGTTCCTGCTGCGTATGGAGTGAAGAGACAGCAACTGCCTGATGAATTTTCTTGTGGCACTGGAACTGCCCACGTAATGTGCCGGCGCCGCCGTTTTCGGTGGTAAACGGACTCGCGGGACATCGATTGATTCGCGACAGAGACGGCGCTCAAGGCGAGTCACGAGGCTCTGGTACGATTGCGCTGAGATTGCGGCAACCCTCACTCGAAGCGTCGCGCCCTCGCTCAGAGTATCGCGAGCGAAGCAAAAAGTGTCGCGAGCCTCATTCGAAGCGACGTTCGCGTCGCTCAGAGTGTCGTGAGTGAAGCAAAAAGTGTCGATCGCGACGCTTTGAGGTTCGGTGGAGCGGGATGCAGCAGCCATGAAGCCGGGCTTCCCTGGCTTCATGGCTGTTGAACGGTAACGCCTCAAGTGTCATGGTTGCCGGGAGCAGGTGCTGGAGTCCGGGCTTCTCCTGCAATTAACAAAATACCGGCGGTCATAGACCGCCGCTACAGTTCGGGCTGCCTTCCCGAAGCATTTTCCCGCAGCTTCCGAGCTTTCGCCAGAGTCGTCGCATTCCCACTGCATTACTGCGAACGGAGAACCAGACCGGACCCTATCACCACACCGACGGCAAGATCTACGGCCCTCGTGGCGGGCGCGACTTCTATTTCGAGGACCCTACGCCTGTGATGTACTGCCATTAGAATGTCTTATAGAGGAGGCCGGCATGTTCACGTTTCAGCCGATCGGTTACATACGCTCGCCATACTTTGAGACCACTGAGGTTCCGAGAGGTCCCGGAACGCAGCATCACGCGGAAGGAGTTCTCGAAATCGCTCCCGAGTTCGAGCAAGGCTTGATGGATATCGAGGGTTTCTCGCACCTTTTTGTCATTTGGGTTTTTGATCGAAGCGAGGGCTACGCGCTCACCGGAGTTCCACCAACTGACGACCGCCCCCACGGAGTCTTCGCAACCCGCTCGCCCTATCGTCCGAACCCTATCGGTCTGACCGTTGTCGAGGTCCTCGGTCGCGAAGGCTGCAAAGTGTGCGTGCGCGGGATCGACATGCTCGACGAAACGCCAATTCTCGATATCAAGCCTTACATGTCCGGCATTCCGACAGAGAAGCTCCGCCTCGGATGGTTTGCAGAAGCCGAAGCACGCAGAGCAAAGTCGAGCTAGCCGGAAAAGCGAGCGAGGCTGACGGGTTGCCGGGGAACCGGTTCAACAACACTGGAGGCTCGCCGGCGCCGAAGTTGCGGGTGTAGAGGCCCACGCCATCGACGACGATTTCTCAGTGGAACTTTTGGGCATCACTCGTCCTTCTGAAAGATTGCTTCTCAGGTCGAAGCCATCATTAACAAGGATTCAACCTTCGCATCCAAATCGCGCGCGACCTTCAAAGCCTGGGAATTTTCATGAGGGCTCAAGAAGCTCGCCATCCTGTCGTAAGAGAGGTGGACTCCATCGGGACGTTCATCGATCAAAAGTGTGACCGGCGCATAGGAGCCAGCATCGGGAACATGCTCGAGCATCTGTTTCATGATGAGCGGATTCCCGGCGATCAGTCGCAAGTTCCTGGGCGCCGTACTCCCTCGTGGAGGCTTCCAAGAACTACAAGACGCGCCACGTCCCTTTATCCGACTATGCAATCGAACTGCTCCGGTCATTACCTCGCGTGACCGGTTGCGAATACGTCTTTGCCCACGCGCTAACGAAGGAGCGCTGGCGCGATCCGCGAGGGCCGTTCTATGCAGGACGCAAGGCGGTCGGTATGGAATCGGTCGGGTTTCACGATTTCCGGCATTTCCGGGCGAGCCAGTGGGTGATGAGAGGTATCGATCTACGGACCATTCAGGAATTGTTGGGGGATCGGGATACCACGACAACGATGCGATACGCGCACTTCGCGCCGAATCACGCGGCGAAGAGTATCCTGGCCGCGCATCGGACTGAGATGGAAGAGCTTTCGAAGAAACCCGTCGCCATAGGCGACAAATAGGCGACAAGAACAATGGGTTTTTGTAGTGCTTTTGGTAAACTGTTGAGATTCAACGCCGCCGGAGTGGCGAAATTGGCATACGCAGCAGACTCAAAATTGGATTTTTGCAGCTTTTGTCCGCTTCGAAATTCTTCGCAACAGCTTGACGCCACTGAAGAAAATAGCCTCGACGCTCTGAAGCCGTTTGCTGGGCTTTTCAGCCATTTTTGAGGCTTTTTGAAGGATTTATTACCCAAATTATTACCCAAAGTTTCGAGCGACCGGAGCCCCGTCGTCCTGCCGGTGTATCTACATTGTTGACACGCTAGCGCGAACTAACGTATGAGTGGAAATGAGGTACACAAGTGAATCATGAAGAGCGTCGTAAAGAAATGGGGAAATAGTGCGGCCGTGCGCATTCCGGCTGCGGTAATGGAAGCGATCCCCCTTGAACTCGATGAATCGGTGGATGTGCGTGAGGAAGCAGGTCGGATCGTCATCGAACCGGTTCGGCAAAAAGCGTATGACATAAACGCGCTGATCAAAGGG
>Ga0137397_10001602_pt1 | contig 15828 bp, 24 predicted proteins | sample czorhiz116metaG_FD_106658 | JGI IMG/M metagenome (GOLD analysis project Ga0137397, IMG submission 106658) | Vadose zone soil microbial communities from Angelo Coast Range Reserve, California, USA - czorhiz1.16 metaG | ecosystem: Environmental > Terrestrial > Soil > Vadose zone | place: USA... | reverse complement strand
CGAACGAGCGCCGCCCCCGCGGGATGGTGGGGAAGGGAAGGCCGCTTTTTTGTTTTTTGACTATTGTGTGAAAAAGTTGGTCACTCACTGTTGATGAAAAAGTGAGATCGATCGCCGAAGCTCCGGAGGGTTGGGGGGAATCACTGCATGAAGCCATGAAGGCGAGGCGAGCTGACCGTGAGTGCTGTACGTTGTGGGCGTGGCGTACGGTAGGTTGGGATGGCTTCAAGTTCAAGTTCTATGATTCCATATGATTCCATGTACCGATTCCGACGATGGCCGGATGGGTTGGCTCGTGGGTTGTTGTGCCTATCCACTGGCAAAAACGTGCGATCGTCACTTGGCTGTTGCGGTGGGGGATGTTTGTGTTGTCTTAACAAAACAGACGGTCCCGTGAGAGAGTGATGATGTGAGTACGCCACGCAAGTAAAAGGCGACGATGCATGCGCACGATTCATTTCGAATTTTCAGAAAACTTTGTGTTATCGCGACGACGACAGACAGACACGTGTGCATGGTGTACAGTGAGTGGTCGTGGTTGATATACATACATACACACCGCATCAAGGCAAATCTCAAACACAACATGCAACACACGCACGGACACACACGCATACATATATACAGCATGTACACGCGGTGTGAACAATCCGGACCCTGAAATCTATACACTGAGATCCTCCTGTGCGGGAGAGGGCAAAGGGGAAAGAAAAGGAAAGGGAAAAATGTAATGGGGGTTCGTCCGCGCGCGTCGTGGCGTTCGTTAGAAAGTAGATCCTTCGGGAGGTTGTGGGAGTTTGCGATTGTTGAACGAAGCCATCTCTCTATCATGGATGTGAGTAGATGGATGGGGGACGACGAAGGTGGATGGAGGGGACGAACCGACGAATCTCGACGAGGATGGTCTCGATGCTGTTGTTTCGGTTCCAGTTGGCGAGGACGGGCAGCTTGTTAGGGTCTACTTTGCCGTCGGTCTGCGAGACGAAGGGCAGATTGACGCGAGAGACGAATTGGATCGTGGGCGGCAAGTCGGGGTATGCATCGCCGCAGTGTATCTTTAGCGAGTAGATCCGGTTCTCATGCACCGTCTAGAAACAAAAGTAGATTCGATTCGATTCGATTTTTTCGTGTTGCGATGTGCGGACGCGTGCGTGGGACGGGGTTGAGGGTATGTAATGGGATGGGTCGGGAGGAGTGGGAGGAGAGAGGAGATGAGAGGGACGTACGTGTCCTGGACCGATGATGGTACCGTTCCAGTTGGACATGAGGATATCGTCGCTGTCCTCGAGGCCATAGGAGCACGATCCGTCGCCGATGCCCTTCTCGCCTTTTTCGAGTTCCTCGAGCAGGCGAAAGTTGCGTGGAACTGTGTTGAGATAGGGAGATTGTTTGATCAGTGTGAGTGTGATTTATTGGAAGAGAGGGAAATTTGAAGCGCACTCTTAGCCATTGGTCGAGATGTCTTTGCTTTGTTCTGCGTAGACGTTGTGCTAGTGACTCGCTTACGACGGCTCGATCCGCTTAAAACGGACCGGATCGATGATAGGGAGATCACTCTCACTCTCATCTCATCTCCGTCGAATGGAAGATAAACACTTTTCTAAATAGCGAGTGCGCCTTGCGATTTCAGCATGCAAACATCATCTACTTATCATCACAGATAGGGGCACTATCAGTGCCAGGCCCGAGTGAGCGTGGCAATGAGGGACGCAAGCGGCTTCTCACGACCACCTCCTTCACATTCCCTATCCCCCTTCATCTGAGGAAAAAGGTTGCATCGGAGAAGTGTCGTGGGACGTAGGACGTGTCAAGTAATTACAGCAGCTGATTACCATTGCCGCCGCGGCGTTGCGGAAGGCGACCTGAGGCGATGTGGTGAATGAATCACGGCTTACGTGAAACCTCTTTTTGATACACTCGAGGAGGACTGAAAGCGAGCTGGATGTTATAATATGCGTTGGTTGCCTGATGTACGAGTGATACGGGCACACGCAGAGGCAGCGACGTGGCGGAGGCGGAGGCGGAAGGCGGAGGCAGATCCTAGGGACAGTCACTACTTTGACCGACTTGTCACTGCCCTCCGCAGCAGCAACCAGGCTCTTTAATTCCCGTCGTTCTCTTTCCAACCATAGCTCATCCACAAGTCTTCGACGTCTTCTCGAATATACCACTTAAATGTTCAAGGCCACGCCTGCAAATCCTTACGACGATATCGTCGGTACGTGAATGGACGCCGATGTCCTTTCCCTCCGACTCTGATCCAAGTCCCTTCCTTCCACGAAATAGTAAAAGCGACGGATGAGGACCTGACCAGCGAGAACTGGGAGATCATCCTCAACATGTGCGATAAAGTACAGGATGAGGGCGAGCAAGGGTGAGTCCCTCGGCCCCACCCCACCTTTCCCTCCCCGATCGTGCGCACTCAAGTCATTGGCAATCTTTTCCAGTGCACGAAACGTCATCGCGGCTATCTTGAAGCGCCTCGCTCACCGGAATCCGAATGTACAATTGTACTCGTTCACGCTCGTCGAATCGCTCTCGAAGAACTGTGGCAAAGAGCTCCACCAAGAAATCGCATCGAGAGCCTTCACTCAGGCGTTCGAAAGATTAATCACCGATCGCGTGCGCAAAACCATCTTGAAACCTTTGGCGAAGCTTCTGACTGGGCCTTCTTTCCCCCCTGCTTTCCATCGTATAGAATACCCATGACAAAGTCCGGAATCGAGCGCTGATGCTCGTCGCGATGTGGACCGAGGACTTTGAGAGTGATCCCACTTTGGGTCTCATGGAAGAATGCTACGAGACCCTCAAGGCAAAGAGTACGGCAGTGCTTTCTCTCTCTTCAAACCCTTCGCCTGTGCTCAATCTAGGTTTTCCCGATAGATTATAAATTCGAACCTGGTGACGAGCCGCCGCCGGCGCATGACGACGACGAGGCGCGCAAACGCGAGGAAGAGGAGTTGCAGCGCGTGCTCGAGCTTTCCAAACAGGACAAGGGCGGCCGCAGGAACTGGAACGAGTACTCCCTCGCGTCGTCAAGCGGTGCAGGTGGCTCCGGCGGCTCACAAGCGAGCGCACAAGCGAGCACAGCCCTTCAACCTGCCCCCGCGACTTCCTCTTCGTCTTTTTCCGCCGCCGCATCGGCCCAGCAAGCACGTTCTACCGGCTACGTCCCGGCCACGGAGACGCATGCTCAACCACAAACTCGACCGCAAACCACTACACCTGCGACCGTGGAATCATCTCCTCAATCGTCTCTAGCGGCACCACATTCACCCACGTCTTCTACTGGGGAAGCCTACACTGTGACGCGCGTGCGCGCGCTACACTCCTTCAAGCCCACTGAGCCCAACGAGTTAGCGTTCGAGAAAGGTGATGTCATAAAGGTCGTCGATAGGGAATACACGGATTGGTGGCGAGGGCAGCTCAGGGGTCGCACAGGAATTTTCCCGGTCAACTATGTCGTACGTTCACGTCTAACCTCTAATTCCACCTTTACCGGTACTCACGTCCTGGTGGCATCTAGGAACCTCTTCCGGAACCCACCGTAGATGAGCTGGCAGCCGAAGCGCAGCAGGAAACTGCCGTGTTCTCGCAGGCGGCCAACGTCGATCGGTTGTTGACGAAGCTGCGCACTTTGGACCCCGCCAAGGATAATCTTGCCGACAACGAGGAGATCCAAGAACTCTACCGCTCGTGCATGACCCTTCGCCCGAAGATCGTCAAGTTGATTGATAAGTACAGTCAGAAGCGCGGTGTGTTATCCCTCGTGTGTATTAAACGAGGTCCTCACGGATCTAACGATTACGTTTCTTGCTCCATAGCCGACCTAATCTCAATGAACGAGAGTTTTGTCAAAGCGCGTACGATATTCGACCGCATGATGGAAGAGAGCCTCGCACGTCATAGTGAATGTATGGTCGTCTGTTCTCCCCTCACTGTCCCCCATCGCTGATGTTGGGACCTTTTGCAAGTCTACGAACAACAACAGCGCGCACCTTTCCCAGGACCACAGCCTTCGTTCCCGCGGGCAGAGTCGCGCGTACAGGGACATGCACCTAGCTATGGCCAACCCGCCGATCAACCGCAAGCCTATGGGTGGAACCCAAGCCCGTACGACCAAGCGGGATATAATAATGCCTTTCCTGCTCCCGCAACAGCCACATATGCACAGCAGCGACAAGGTGGCCCCGTTCCGGACCCGCGTCTCAATCTCGGACGCAGTGGCTCGTATGCTGCGCGGCAACCTCAACCCCACGGACAGCCCGTGTCACAACAAGTGCAACAGACTCCACAACCACATGCCCAGACGGCGTACGTGCAGCCATATCCGCCACAGGACGGCGCCGCGCCACCGTACTATCCCCAGGCACAACCACAACAGCAGGCAGAGGCTCCCCTGCAGCCGGAGCAGGCTCCAGCTCCAGCTCCAGCTCAGCCCCAAAACCAGCAGTCGCACCCACATGCGCAGCAGCAGCAGCAGCAGCAGCAGCAGCAGCAACCGCATATCCAATCACAATTGCAGGCCGCTCCATCTCAGACCTCCCTTGACGTGCAGCCCCAGACGCAGGGGGTGTCCCACCAACCTCAAGCGCACGCACCATCTGCCGATACACCCGCACAGGCACAAGCTCAGGCTCAAGTCCAGGTTCAACCCCAACCCCAACCTCAGGCTCAGCCGCAAGTGCAAAAGCAGCAGCAGGCGGCGATGACGGGTCCACCTTTTGTGTACGACCGGAATGCGACGTACCCGGACCAGAATGTGCAGGCGTGGGCACAATACTACGCGCAGGGCGGCATTGATCCCACAGGCTCGGTATACTTCATCTCCGTGCCCGGCATCACGGATGCGCACGCCCCGCCGGCCGCCGCCACCGCGGTACAACCGACGGAAGGACAACAGCAACAGCAACAAGCCGGCTCCGTCTCGGGCGCGGAGCCCACAGTCGTAACACAGGGCGTCCACCACCGGCGTCAAAACTCGTTACCGAATCCGTACGAGCCGGGTAGCCCATCGTCCGCGTCTGCAGAGAACGCCGGAGGCCATCGCCAAGGCTCGTTGCCGAACCCGTACGGGCTGAATAGCCCGTCGTCTGGAGAGAACGTTGGAGGCCACGGCCCCGCGAGCGCAGGACCAGAAGGTCCCCATGCTGGCGCGCGCGCGCCGTGGCAGGCTGCGACGACGCTGTCGGGACAGTTCGCACAGATGCGCGTGGGTGGGGAGCCGAGCGTTGGTGCGTGAGAGAGGAGCCGTCATGATGTGAATACAAGCGGAGTTGGGAGAAAGATTATTGTGGGGAACGGGGGGGGAGAAGGGGAGAGGGTGTCCCGCCGACTGGGATACAGGATACCCTGACGATGGTCTCCGGATGAACCAACCAACAACACTAGTATCCTTGCTATGTCACTGCCCTTGCGTTGTTAGTTCTTTCCTCTTGTTTCTCTTTTAATTAACGTGCTCTCTTATGTACCGTCCAAAGTCACCTTACCCAGAAATGCTGCAGTTCTTGTTTATACTCATTTTTTTCTTTGGAGCCCCTCCGATGATGCTGTTCGTGAGATGCACCTCCCTTAATGCGTTGGCAACTGGCCGCAGTGCTCGAAGAACGATTTCCGCCGAGTGATTTCAACGGCGCCAGGGATATGTAGTACGCGTACACACACACTTTGCAGGCATCATTTATATTCTCGTCACAAGGGGAAGTACTAATATATACAACATGAACATATATCTAGAACAATCAAGCGTACGTGAGACAAAATACAGAGGGTGGTCAGGCCACCCGACAAACAAAACGAAATCTAAGAAAGCATGGATCAAGCACACCTCGCATACCCAAACAATGAGCGTCAACGTCCATGACATCAAGCTTCCTTGATACCTTTTCGAATCTCGTCCACCCCTTCGTCGAATTGCCAAAACTCACCCGGCGGCGCTGTCGCCGGTTGAGACCGAGGTAGTGGTGGCAGTGGCGGTGTCAATGGCACTCCTCCGGCAGGAGCAGGAGCTTCATCTTTGGCAGTCGCACCTGCACCTGCACCCGCACTGGCACTTGCGCTGAGGGCTGTCGGGCCTTCAACGCTCTGCAGATACCGCGCTTTGACTTCGCGCGCCGAAGCGTCCAACCGCGCCTTCTCGGGGCTCCCATACCACAACGCACGCTCGAGCACGTGTCGCACGGCCGCGCGCAGGACGATGTACCCGTGGCTGGCGGCGAGCGCGATGAACAACGCGCGGGCGAGGACATCTTGCGTGTGCGTGATGGAGAGCGGCGACGTCTCCACGGTTCCCGAGCGAGGATGGAAGAGGTAGACGAGCGCGGAGTTGGTGAGGGCGGAGAGCCAGGCAAGGAAGGAGAGGCAGTCGAGCCATGGGCCGATCGTGTCCGTGCGATGAGGGAGCGGACGACGGAAGTGCGTGACGATTTTGAATGCATCAGAGGGGAACTCGATGACGTTGTTGAGCAGGGCCATCACTTGATACCAACAAGGCGGGAAGGAAGTGTAGCGTCAGTCCAATCGGGTTGCACTCGGGGGAAAGTGGAAGGAACCCACAGGGCGCGAGAGGCCAGATGGTCGACCAGAGGGCAACGTAGCCGAACTGAGAGACCATCTCCTTGTAGTCTTCAAAGAGGTGAAAGTCGGGAAGGGACACCTCCCTGCGTACGCGCTCGAGGAATTCGCGTTCGTCACGCGCGGCCCCGTTCTTCTCGTCCTCAAATCCGACACGCTTTTTCTTGGAGTTGCCCGCACTTGAGCTAGACAGGGAAGGCCTACGCTTACCTGCGCGGACCGCGGCGAATGCGCGCATGACGTAGGGTAGGCCGACTTCAAAGAAACCGCCGATCGCCTGATTTGTGACCATGAATGCGAACATCTGCGTCTCGAGACGCGTACGTTTGAGCTTGGCGCGCGCTGCACCCGTGTCAGACAGGAAAAGGGTTCGTCCGCCCTTTTCAGTGGTGTTAAGCCCAAAAGAAACGGCCGACGATGAGGTGACATCAGAGGTAATGAATCGTTGCACAGTGCCCATGACAGTCTTGCCAAAAGGAACGTATATAAAGGCGGAAAGAGCTATGTCGAGGTATGCTACGACAGAAGCGAGGGCAAATGATTTGATGGTGAGAGAGGCATCGAAAGACGACTGGTGTTTGTGATTCTCCCATTGAGTTAGTCCGTGTGCACGTGTCTGATAAATTGCGAGGAAGCGGGGGATGACCGCGGCGACAATGATTGTCGGGATAAAAGACTGACAACAGCGAGGTGAGATATAGGATATGTAAAAAAAGTCTGCCTTACGACGTATTTGTGGCCAGGACCGGTGTAAAGAGTGGTGACAAAAGCCTCGAATATGAAGATGGCGGTGAGAAGGAGGGCGAGGAGACTCGCAAAAAGGGCAATGACGGGGACACTAAGAAGAATCTTGAGTTCGCGTTTCCACCAGAGATGGCCTTCGGTATAATTCGGGCGGTGATTTTCCACGCGAACTGAGCCAAGACACCCCCACGAGACCGCATAGAGTCGCTCACGAATGCGCCAGTATTCGACAAAGACAACGGACCAAAGGAAGAGAAGAGAGGAGTAGGTGATGGAATAGGCATGCCCAAAGTAGTGGGCTACGAGGCCAATGAGGGCGATGAAGAGGAGTGTGTGGGTGTAGGAAGCGAGGAATGCAAAGTAGAGAGCGACGCCCTCGCCAAACTGAGAAGATGAGCGGATACCATGTGGCCTGTGGAGAGTGACGTACCTGGTTCCGAATAAAATCCAGCTGTTTATGGCCGATATCGATAGTCTTTGTGACAGAGCGGAGCCAAAGATCGTTATATTCGGGGTCGTGAAGGGCCATGATGGATTCCACGCGGGACCATGCATCATTGTCTGGATGTATGCCAAGGCCGCCGTCTGCAGGGGTGCCGGTAACATAGGTGTGCACGAGGCGTAGGCGCTCCGAAGGCGTTAGCGAACTTGGGTCGATGTCCTCGGCACAGGTTGAGAGGCCATGAAGGACATCTGAATGGCTGTGAATGTGACAACGTCATGAGAAAGATGAATTAGTGCGATGGGAAACAGGGATCTTGCCGTTCGCGTTGCAAAAGAAGGTGGAGCTGGTGGCTGGAACAGGACACAAAGACGATAAGTTGACCCTGATGCTCGCCCCGCCTGCCTATGGGATAGAGACCGGCGTTTCGGAGGGAGTCGAGAAGACGAGAATACTGGTCTTCGGCCTCCTGGGCCTCTTGTCTAGCCCTTTGCCTTGAAATGAGGGTGGAAGATACGCTGGCTCTAAAGACGAGGATGAGGTCGATGTCACGGGGCCGAGGCATCGTGAATGATGCAAGTTAAAGTGGGACCCGTGCCGCGTTGCTATCGAAACAATTCAAGCGCGTTATTCCGACTCCACTCGCTTCCTCCTCGTTCGTTCCCGGGGCGAGGCGGTTCGTGTGCTCTCGAGTCCATCAGCACCCTGTACTCAGGCTTATTTCTAGGGTGTTCGTTCGCCAGCCGGCTCTCTCGGCTACAGCGCGCGCATACACTCCATTTTGCCTCCGCCGTTCGACGCTCATAATCTCGTACCCTCTCTTCCTTGCTCCTTCCGCCTTTCCGGAAACGCTCTCTCCACGTGTCCACTCTTTGACTCTCCGTTTTTCGTTTTCCCTCTTTTTCCCCTTCCGTTCTTTACTTCGAACCAACATCGCACTGCGTGCACACTTCTACAATCCTTCGCTCGGGCAGTCTGGAACCGACCTCATCTTCTCCGTCCCCCAGCTTTCCCCATCTGGCCTCTCGTATTGTCATCCCCCGGATCTCATCTCTCACATCTACTACCCCCACCCTTTTACCTTCTACCATAATCCCCCTCGTTCGCAGCGGAGCTCGTTGTTCTCAAGTTCCTGTTCTTTAGATATATATGTGCGTGCAACTTGTCACTTACCCGATCTCTTCCTTTGATCTCACCACAGGCTATCCTTGGACCACTCACGTAGTTGACGCCTACCCTGACTAGACACGATCATCCACCTTTTCGCAGTAAGTTGACTGGCCTCAGTTCTTTCGATATCATCCCTCGCCGTACCGCTGATTACGTGCCGACAGAAAACTTAATTCTCTCATGGCCTTTTTTGCCTCACCCGAACGGGAAATCTATGAGAACCGTCTCAGGCGTTCGCCCTCTACAACGAGCGTTCGCGCTCGCAATCGTCGCCCGTCCGGATCTGAAAGATTCCCACCACGATCCTACATCGATCCTCTTCATCCACCATCCCGCACTTCCACACCTGATGACGTCCCATCTCCTCAAAGTAATACGTCTGGGGCTGTTGTACCTCCTCCCGTTCCTGTCCCCAGTTCAAGTTCGCCGTCTCCTTCGCATTCAAATGTGCTACATGCGCGAGAGCATAGTACGTTAGTCATTTTCTGTGTATTGGTTTCTCGTTAATGTACCCGCCCCACTCAGCGATTCCAGATCTAAAATCATCATTGGAGCCGTCGCAAGCTTCTGTGCCTTCACCTACTGCCCAGTTCAGTGACGGTGCTTCTCTCCGGTCTGACGGCATGCTTCACACAAAGTCTGGACTGCAGCAGCCCCACCCCAGCACACCTTCCCCTTATGCGTGCTCTTCGCGCCCCAAAATGATTATTGATACCGGCTCTGTCTCTGACTCTGGGATTACTTCGCGCACAAACCGTTTACCTGGCTATCTCGACGTCTCTTCGGCTCATAAGGCCGGCCTTTCACCTCTAAACATGCGGCACCCCTCTCCTAGCTCCCCCAATCTGTCTCTATCCGGTTATCTCTCTGATGGCTGTATCTTCGAGCGATCGCCAAGTTCGCCCCACCCATCTCGCCTGGACGTCAAGCGTTTACTCAGTAAGCCTGCGGCACTAAGCGTCGTCTCTACCGTTTCCATTTCTTCAGACTCCGAGTCCCTTGTCCCTCCTCGCTCGGCACTCAACCCCAGCGAGGCCTGGCCAAGCAGGGCCAGGGTCCAGGCTTCACCTAAGCTCGTTATCGACTCTCCATCAATATCAAGGTCAGAGTCACCTCAACCCGAGCAATCTCCGACCCCACCCCCACCTTCATTGCAGCGGCCAAGGAACGTTCTCAGGAAAAAGTCACCCTCGCCCCAGACTCGCGCCGCCATACTTCCGAGCGATATTTCAATTTCATATCCCCCGCAGTCCTCTACCAACCCTCCGGCCGCCGTCCCATCACATAGCCAGCGCTCCACTGGATTGCAGAGCTTGATAAGAAGCCGAGCTGCCACTCCTGCTTCTGCACCGCCTTCTGGCTCAGGCAGGCAGACCCCTGCCGGTGCCATCATACAAGCGTACAAAGAGCAGGACTGCCGTCGTGAAGCTCTTGCGGCAGCTGCAAACGTCGAGAAACGATCGCCCATCATCCCAATAAGCTCCTCATGGCTTGATCCGTCCATGTCTGAGCGAAACCCAGTTCCAGCCGCTGAGGGTGCACCCCGCTCTTCTGACAGTTTCATCATGGTGGACGACCCTCGAGAATCGTTCTCTCGTACTGGTGAACGCAGCTCGTGTGACCCAAGTTCTTCGCCCCATTCCTCCTCGCCGAGTGCAAGTCAACCAATCAAGTCGCTTACAAGAAAAGTGTCCTCACGCTTCCGACGCGGCCTAGCCGCTGTCTCTGGCACGGGAACGCAATCTAGGCGAGGGCACGACGATGGAGAAGTCGTGCGGAGGGTGAACCATCTCCGAAGCAATACCGACGTCCGCGATCGACCTGAGCGCCAGCTATCGTTGGACCCACACAAGGCGAACCGCAAACCCGAACCACTTAGACTGTCAATAGATACGCCGCCTCCTAGTAGCGGCTTAATAGATTCTTTGGACGAGCGTTCAAGTTACACTACAAGGGGCGGATCGGCGTTGAACTCGCCGTACACCCTCACACAAAGCAAGGGCAAGGAAAAGGTTCAGGTGAGGGCCGACACAAGCACAGGTACGAGGTTCTGGAGACTCGTGAAGCGGATAAGCACGGGTGCCTTGCGCGAACGCTTTCAGAACACGAGCGAGGCGCCGCCGCCGGTACCCGCGATACCAAGAGAATTACCGCCTCTGCCGCCGCGTACAACCTTTGAGGTGCAGGTGCCCTCAGAAAGCACGGGTGGTGTTGGACGTGTTGATTCCAGAGACGGGGGTGAGGGCGGGAAAGGCGTCATGAACTACGGTATAGATTCAAATCTGTCCGCGGGCGGCCTATCGTCGCATAGTGACGGCCATTCGTCCACCGCCGCCTACATGTCATCAGGTACCCATGGGTCCCTACAGGGACATGGGGTAGGCGAGCATCCGCGCCGTCCGAGCTTATCGTCATCACCACAATCATCCGAGCCCACATCTACGCACTTCTTCCGCTCTCATTCATCACGCTCCTCGTTCTCTTCGATCATTGGAAACTCGCCCCCACGACAGGCGTTTCCCATATACGCAAAGGCGCGTAGTCCGAGTCCACGGGCTCATCCGCGCACAGAGAAATCTTCCACTTCGTCAGTACGCGGCACCTCGCACGACGAATCGCAAAGCCCGAGTTCCGTACACACGCGGGCGAGGGGGCGCAGTACCTCGGATATACCGACGTTTTCTGTCCCGGACGTCGTGAATAACTTTATCCTTCGCCGCCCCTCATTGGCGCGCCATCAGCGGCACCATGCGCCAACCCGATCGATGATTTTCCCCCGCACTAGCGGGGGTGTCAGCGCGGCTCCACTGCGCCGTGCGGGGAGCGAGGTGCGCCGAACGACGCGCCAGCGTGTACATCTCGATCCTATCTCGGCGCCGGGCTCGTCTGGGCAGAACCGTGACTCGCAGGGCAGCGAGACGACTGTACGTCAGCCGCCCATGTCGACCGCTGCGGCCTCGGCTGGTGCCAACACGAACACGGGCGGCAGCACGGTCGAACGATACACGTTCCGTGAACTTGGGAGCGAGCGGAAAGATGCATGGACGTCGCAGGAAAAGGAGGACAAATGGCACGCCCTTTTGGAGAAGAGTGCGCAGGCCGGGGGGACGCTGCATCTGGGCGTCGGGAGTGCGCAACTTGCGTCGGATAATATCAGATTCTCGTCAAGCACGTTTTCGTCGGAGTCGATCGTGTGACGTGATATTTTTGTATTTATTTAATTTCATGCCAATTTATACCCTGACAAGTCCATATTCGGCAGTTGTTGCCCTTGATTGTTCGCGCTCGCGTCCCTTTCACGTCTCACTCCTCTTCCACTACAACTCCCTCTTCCTCTTTCCCCGAAACTACAAAAAACACTTATCAAAAAGTCACCCCGTTCGTCTTTGCATCAAATATGGGCGCCACTACTAGCAGCATGTCCGCCGAACCCATCCTCGCAGCTGCCGCGGTGGCAGGCGTGCTGGGTTACGGCTATGTGCATTATGTCCGGCCCGCCCAATGCTCTGGTGATGCGGATGATTACGTGGATGCGACCGCGTCCAAGGTCTCCGCTGCTGTGACCTCCTCGCTTCACGGACAGAAGAAGCGCGGACGGAAACTGCAGCTCCCCGGGGACGCGACGCTGAAGAATTTGGATGTCCTCGATGCGCCCGTCCATACGTCACGGTCGGCTTCGACTTCGTCTGCGGTGGGGACGCGACAGCGACAGCGACAACACCAACCGACACAGCGACAACAACAACATCAACAGCAGCGGGAAGCGCCGGCTGCGCAGTTCAAGGACGTCGTCCCCGGCGGGTTTGATGGGGACGTCCCATCTGCGAATGATGCCGGCCACGTATCGCATCAACACACATCACAGGCGCATTCTCAGGAACAGCAGCATCAGGCGTCCGCGACGGCGAAGAAACCGAAGAAAAAGAAGGGGAAGAAGGCCGGGGTCGTCGACCCTTCTGGGCCGTCCGGCGCTGGCTCTTCTTCGTTGGCGTCGTCGGCGTTGATGGAGGGAGCTGCCGGGCCCGCATCCGTAGGCAAGGGCAAGAAGGTGTCCGCGTCTGCTGCTGCTGCTGCTGCGGCAGACGTCCACGATGAACGCTGGACGCGCGTCGAGGCGCGGAAAAAGAAGGTCACCGTACTGACGCAGGACGATACAGGTGCAGCGTCGTCGCCGGCAGACATCACGACGAGCGATGCAGGCATCACCACGTCCGTGACGGGCAACTCTTCGCCCGTGACCGAGCGGACGACGGAGGACGAGCTGCCTCCTGAACTCGACGAGTGGGTCCCTTTTCGTTCTTATTCTGCTCTTGTTGATGTGTTGATATATCTGGTAACGTGCACGTTGTGTGCGTGTGGCTGGTTTTGTAGGAGCACGATGGAGGTGTCTGCGGTATCGTTGCAGGATGCACCGCCTCGCGTTGTACCCGTGCGACCGCTGCCGGGTGAGCAGCCCGCAAAGGGTTTCTCGTGGGAGGATTACGAAGGGGTGCAGGTCGACGAAGAAGAAGACGCGTCGGGAGAGGAAGAGGGTGGTTGGGGCGTCGTCCGAAGCCGGCGCAGTCAGTTCATCTCTCCATGATAATTAAATTTCGTTGGAAACTGAAATGACACCCCATTCGCAGGAACCAACAAGACTGTGTCGGAAGGAACGGGAACGGGTGCCACAACCACGACTGCGTCGCAGTCACAGCCGCTGACGAAAAAACAGCGCCAGAATGTACAGAGACGGGAGGCGTTGAAGGAGTTCAAACGAGAGAGAGAAGCGCAGCAGCACGCGGCTTTCACAGCTCACAAGCGCGAACTCGACCGCGCCCGTGCCGCTGAGCAAGCTGCTCCTCCCAAGCGTACAGGATCTCGCTTCGATTCGCTGGGTGACTCGTAACCGTTTAAACGAGGAAAATACTTCCGCTTCGGAAAACTACAATATTCCATCCGTTGTATATGTAAGTTATCACCTATCACATTGGCTTGCTCATCTACACACATGCATGTCATTCTTAAAAGGCCTCATGTGCTACTCCAGCTACTAGTCATTTAGAGGGGCATCCAGTTTCTTTACTTTTTCTCTAGCTTCGGTAGTCTCCATTGATCCTAACGTATTCCTGTATACCCCCATCAACAATGCGTACATTGCGGCGTTTCGAGGTAGAGGGACTCACGTAGCTAAAGTCGCAAGTCCAGTACTTTGCGCTTTCTGAGCCGAGGTTGAGGTTGACTCGGATTTCGAGATCCTCCGCGCTGAGGATCTCCTTGGCGCGCACTTCGTCAACCTCTTCTGGCTCACCGTTCACGAGCAGAGGAAGAACGGGGGAGCCATCCGTAGGTACGAAAGAGACGCTCACGCGGGTCGGATCGAGAGGAGTCGATAAGGAAACAGATCCGGTGGCGGCTAACACGCGACCCCAACTGGTGTGCAATCAAGTCGGTCCGGAATGACTGGGTGGAGAGGAGAGGAAAGAGACGCGTACTTTGCGTCTTCGCCGTACAGCGCGGTTTTGAAGAGTGCTGACGTCGAGATTCTCGACGCGATCTTGTGCGCATCTTCGTATGACAGGGCACCCTGCGTAATGAGACAAAGGCATAAGATAGAAAAACACTGTCAACAACTCTCGTACGCGCGTACCTCAACCGAGACCGTAACAAACTTGGTTGCGCCTTCGCCGTCGCGCACGACGAGCTGCGCGAGCCCCTGCATGAAATTGGTCAAGCCGTCGCGGAAGCACAGGAACGCGCCAGGATCACGGGTCTCGTCGATCTCCCGCACGGACACCTTACCCTTACCCTCACCGCCCTCCGCGCCAACGCCCGCGCCGCCCGCTCCATTCGCGAACAGCAGGACTGTGTCGTTCGTGGACATGTCCCCGTCGACGCTGATGGCGTTGAACGAGCGCTGCACGGCATAGTCCAGGGCAGACTGCAACGCGGCGGGGGCGACGGGTGCGTCTGTGGCGATGCATCCGAGGAGCGTCGCGTGCAGCTGCGATTGGGATCGGGATCGGCGAGGGGGAGGTGCGCCGAGCATGTCGGGGTGGATCATGCCCGCGCCCTTGTCGATCCCGGCGATGCGGTAGGTGCGCCCGTCGCCGAGCGAGAGAGCGCGCGCGCGCAGCTTCGGGAACGTGTCGGTCGTCATGAAGGCGCGTGCGGCCGCGTCCCACGCTGCGAAGCCTTGGCCGAGCGCGGTCGAGAGCGGGCCTTGCGGGCGGAGCGCGGCGAGGATCTTGGAGATCGGGAGGGGCTGGCCGATGACGCCCGTCGACATCACGAGCGTCTCCGAAGATGCCGCCGATGATGACGATGACGATGACGATGATGATGATGAGGGGAAAGAAGGGGAGGGCGAGAGGAGGGCGTCAGTGGCCCGTGCCATGGCCCACGCGTCGGCGAGGCCTTGGCGGCCCGTGACGGCGTTGGCGCAGCCGCTGTTGACGACGAGAGCGCGCGCACGGCCGAGGGTCTGGCTGAGGACGTCTTTAGAGACCGTCACGGGCGCGGCTTGGAATGCGTTGCGCGTGAAGCTCGCTGCGGCAGACGTCTGGCGCGAGGAGGACGAGAGGAGGACGGCGAGGTCGAGGGCGGAGGCGTCCTTTTTTACGCCGCTGTGTACGCCGCCGACGAGGTAGCCGCGCGGGAAGAGGTCGTCTGGTATTGGCTTGTGTAGGTATGCTTTGGACGGCGCGGTTTTGGCCGTGAAGGTCGACGTTGTCGTCGTCGAGGCGAGTCGCTTCCACGCTGCTGGAGGCTGTGCCATGAAGACAGTGATACACACAAGCACGTCGATGCGCGGCGATATGACTCTGGTGCAGAGGCCGATTTGTTTGTTTTTGTTCGTTTTCTTTTTTATTTCCTTTCGATTGAGAACACCGCGACGGTTTCTTTTCTTTTCGCTGAATGTG
>Ga0137397_10001601_pt1 | contig 15832 bp, 18 predicted proteins | sample czorhiz116metaG_FD_106658 | JGI IMG/M metagenome (GOLD analysis project Ga0137397, IMG submission 106658) | Vadose zone soil microbial communities from Angelo Coast Range Reserve, California, USA - czorhiz1.16 metaG | ecosystem: Environmental > Terrestrial > Soil > Vadose zone | place: USA... | reverse complement strand
GACGGTAATCTTGTATTCGAGCCAATGTGTCGGTATCGAGTGACTCAGGCCGATGCGAAGGCCGTCTGCAAGAACTATAAACAGCCATTTGCCTTGCCCCCGGTCGGGAGCCATGTCCGGTTATCGGGATCGTCCGTAACCGACCTTCAGCACGGCCACGGGGAATTTCACCCTGTTACCAGTGCCAAAGTACTACCAGACCGCTAAGTACGCTTAAATCGCCTCTAATAGCGTCCCAGAGGCACTCCACAAGCAGGTCTAACGGTAGATTTTATCGAACTTGGCTCCCACGTACCACATAATCGGGCCGGTGATGAAGCCAACCTTTTCGAGCAAGGTGAGATGGCCCCACCCATTGATGATGGCCAAGACCAATATCACGATCCCTCCCACTTTCAGTACGTAATCCAAATAGATTCCATTGGTCAACTTATCCAATAGTGATGGCGATGGTGTTGGCGATGTCATTGTCGTCATTCTCCTTTAATTGTGATGCCCTGCTATATATCCTACCGCTGCCCCAATGCCAAGGTACTCAGCTGCCTTGCCGAATCGCTTAATCCAGCTACCTCCATTGGCAGATCGTTTCCAATCATCTCGTTCTTTGGTAATGTTGACCAGTTGACCGGCCAATAGCTGTTGTTGTTGCTGAGAGTACGATAGCTGCTTTGTAGTCGAATCCAGATTGAGTTGACAGGTCTGGCACTTTTCAATTACCTGTGGTAGCTCAGGGACGGTAGCTGCCGGGATCGTGGCTATGGCTTGGCCCTTGCTATCGAGAGTGATAGTAATTCCCTTTAGAGCTTGAGCTAACTGATCCTGTGACCATTGTATTTGCTGTTGCGGGGTCTTAAGAAGGGCTACGGTCTGGGTCAGGGCCAATACCTGGGCCTTGTTGTCAATCTGAATTTGCTTAATCTGATCCGATAGGGATTGAATTTGCTTGGCTGATTGTTTGTCGGCCTCGTCCCTGGCCTGTTGGCTAGCTTCAGCCGATGCAGCCCTGACTTCAGAACGATGGTATTCTACCGCCAGTCCAATAATGACCAGGGCCAACAATATCTCTAGCCCGACCCTAATCTTGGCGTCTATATCACACCATCCTTTTTCAATCGCATCAAATCCCCAATGAAGTGGACGGTGAAGGCCCCAGCGAATAGACCTTGTGACCATCCATGAAGGAATGGCAAGATTGCCAACACTATCATAAACCCCGTCACCTGTACTGTCAATATCAATTTGTCATTCATGGGTAGATTATTCCGTGCCTTAGCTGGACATGAATATGCTCGTTCTCGGTATCGGGGTCCTCAATGAAACCGTAGAACTTCAATTCTCCTAGCCTATTCATAATACCCTGCAATGCCAATTTCTTGTCCGGTAGATCGTGAGTGCGAATGTCATAAGCCTGGCCTTTGTGGTGGGGGTCATCTGGCCCACTGTGTTCGCCATCGCAGGCCGAGGTAATGGTGAGGTCATGGGAAATGAAGGCGGCGGCATTTACGATAGCCGCGAGGATATACATACCAGCTGGACTGATGATGGTGAACTGGACGCCATCCTTGATACGGACGCAAGGGATCATTTACCTCTCCGTTCAGGTCCATAATACGGATCGGGATGTTCACTGCGAACGAATATCCTTTTATTCTTAATCTCGTCTTGAATGGCATCCATCCGTTCCGTTATCAAATTCCTCATGTCGGCCAATGCGGATTCATTTGCCAGCCTAGTTTCTTCAGTAGTCACTCGCACAATCTCTCTAACTTGAAGTTCCTGGTACTTTGTGAATGTACCGTTGGCCTCATGCTTCTGAGTTCGTAGCGCCGTCATAAACGCTGGCAAGAACTTCAATATAGCACTCACGCCAGCCGCCAGGCCAACACCGATAGCTGCAATTTCCTGTGCAAGGGGGTCAATGGCCATAACCTCACGATTTGTCTCCCGCTCCAGGTACTGGTGGCAATTCCTTTTGTACTCCAGGGAATAGCATTACCAATACCTTGTCACATAATTGGTCACTGGCGAAACCGAGGAATCCCGCTGCCCCCAGGTGGGCCAGGAATCCCGACATGAACTTTTCGAGCGATGCCCCGATTGGTAACAATGGATTTTCCCAGACCATGCAGAATAAGAACACTGACATCAAGGCCCTCAATCCAACGGGTATCCACCTTACAACGAACCATTGCCTGATTGATGTAATGCTATTCAATGTGGATTTGGAAGCTGCGTAGGCTGCCCCCAGTACTCCTGCTGATTGGCCCAGTAAATAGCAGAAGAATATGAATATCATATGCAGGACAGGATGTTGGTGGATCACCATGTCTCCTTTAATTGCTGAAGGCTACAGACCCCTGAATACTGGAATCAGGTGCCCCGGTATTGAGTGGGGCTTTCTTGACGGTGTAAGTATGATCTCCCCTTGTAGTCAAGGTGAAGGTAACTGCCGCATTGTTGGCATAGGTAACGGTACTGATGCCACCGCCGAAAATTTGAGCTGCGGCCCCGGCTGAACCATTCGATTGACCTGTACTGGCCGGGAACATGGTATTGGTCCCATCAGTCACCCACATGGTATAGCCATTACCACTGGACCCGGTATTGATCCACATTGAATAGGTCATCAATACGCGGCAAGGGCAACCTGATGCTGGCATCGTTATGGCCAATGTCGTTACCGTAGTGGTGGTATTGGCGGCAATGGCAACATCGGCGCCTAATAGTGTTTGTGCCCACGACTGGAATGCTAATCCTGCCGCTGGCTTATATATCTCGACTCCAAATAATCCCATGTTAAAGATTCCACCGGCACCGTTAGTTGATAGTATTCGCCCCAATACCTGGCCGGATGATGGGAAGGTAGCCCCGGCATCATGGCAATTACCAGCGACAGTACCACTGATCTGAACGTAATTCCCAGCCGTTGTCGCTCCATCGAAAGTACAGCTGGCCTGGCCTACTGTCGTGATAGACGCCGACCCTGCCGCACCACATCCACTGACACAGATACCAACAGCGCCCCCGGTATCGCCCGTACCGACAGTGACGACTGTAGATGGAGCGCCTGTCAACTTGGCTATTAGGTTAGTCGCGGTCCCCGACCCGTTATTGACGTAAGTGGAGAACACTTGCGAGGTGGATTGCCATGACGCTGTTGATGCCGATGTCGCGGTCGGTACCTGGCCTACTGCTGGGGTACCTGATAGCGTTACGCCATTCCAAGTGGCGACATTTAGATTTGGTACCACTGTCGTTGACGCTATCGAGAATGGCGCTGTCCCAGTTGATAACGTGGATACGATCTGACCTTGAAATGTCTGGGTACAGCAGAATACATTGCTGGCATTGGTAACAGCCGGATTGACATAGCTGATATTGGAAGTCGTGACTGAGGTCGGTATTGCTGCCCCGAGGTTGTAGCTAGTCCCTGTTACGGCATAGTTGCCAGTGAGAACGAGATTACCAGCACTGTCATAGGCCCTGGCAGCATAGTATAAGTTCTGAGGCTGGAGGTTGGCCACGTCATACAATGGCACTGTGGTCCCACTAAGGATGACCCCATTCACGATACGGTAGCTTACCGGGGTATTGGCTACAGCCCTCCCAGTGGTAGTGTCCGTTGCTGGGACAGGCAACTGCATTATCAATGTCCCGGTAACTGGATTACCCTGGGCATCTGTGATCGTTCCCGTCAGGGCTGATGTAGATGTCTTGGCTGGCCACGGTACCAGGGCCATGACAGCGATTACGATAATCAATACCGTCAGTACTTTTCTCATTAGGTCCTCTTAATTGGATCACGATTCACTGGCCATTTGTAGCCAGGGGCAAAGGGATCAATCTTGATTCGGTCCTTCAGTTCAGTTTTCGGCGGTTCATCTAGCCCCTCGACTACAATTCGGCTTTTGTTCTGAGGTGGCTTCAATGGCCTTGGTGGTGTACTCATTGTGGTCCCCGTTCCCTGGCAGCTTTAATTGCCGCTGCCCTGTCTCTGGCTGTTCTCTGTGCCAGCCTAGTCCCAGTAGTTCGTTGTTGCTGTTCCCAGTCCTGTCTACGGTCTTCATTACCTTGACTGGATTCTTGTTCACGACGGGCTACTTCCTCGTCAATAGTTTCCCGACCGCTAGCACCTCGCCTGGCCATTTCAATATCATCCTCAGGTGCCATGGTAGCAGTACGTTGGGCCAGTGATGGCGATTCAGGTTGAGGTGTACGTTCACTCAAGTTGGTAACGGATCGTGGAGGTGGATAGCTCTCAGGGGCATAGACAATGGGATCGCCAAGTAACCTTCGTTGGTCAGCCGCACCAGGAACGCCTCTGCCAGCCATTTCAGGTAACTCAGGCCGAGGTACTGACCCCATCAAATTGGGATCACCTGGCAATGGATTACGAGGGACTGGTACTCTACTAACACCTGACGATGGTGCTATCCCCGTACCTGCCCTCGTTGCTGCCCTCGTTCCCAACGTCATTGGAGCCTCAGGTGTAGCCGGTACTGGAGGTAATGTAGCATTGCCAACCGGAGCCGCTGTGGATGTCCCTACAACTGACGATGGCTTGGCAATAGACTCTGCTTCTGATGTCCCCATTACACTTTCCAGTAATCCCATCTTACCTGATGGCACTTTCATTCCCCTGGCCCCGGCATATCCACCGGCCAATCCACCTACAGTGGCTCCAATCTGACCTCCAGTTTCTCTGCCCTTGTCACCAAACATGCCACCAATTTCCCGTCCACCATATCCGCCCAATGCTGATCCACCGGCAGCGCCAAGAACAGTACGGACAACGGGCTTGACCATTGCCTTGGCCCCGCGTGTAGCTATTCCCTTGCCAATGCCCATCCCACCCAATCCAGCCGTCGCAACGTCCATGTCGCTCATAACGAGTTTACCGGGCTTGTTCTCAGCACCATAGGCTTTACGATAGCCCTCTTCCTGCTTCTCGTTCGTCAATGTCCCTGGCCCAGTGGACTTCACTCTGGATGCCAATTCACCTTTGGATTGCTGTACAGCTCTCTGTTCCATTCCACTACCAGTCTTGATGTCGGCATATTGAGAGCCTAGTTTATTGCGAAGGGCAGCACGCTGGTCAAGGGTAGTGTTGTCCGGTATGACGAGGATTCGTCCATCAGGGAGCTGAATTTCATTTGGCATTATTTCGGCTCCTTCAAGAACTGGTCAAGAGTGACACGTTGGCCACTGGCAGGTGGAGTATTGCCATAGCCACCGGCCCCCATAACGGACTTGGCGGTATCCCTCATGGCTTCAAGGGCAGCTATCAATGAATCCGGATTGGTCTTTAGTCCACCGTAGGCTTTCTCAAATTCCTGGGCTACTTGCAATGCCCTCCAACCGTGCAGCGTTCCACCGAGAGAGTAAATAGATTTCAGGGTACCGTACAATCTCGCTATCTTTGGTGGAGCGTTGCCAATATATCGCTCAACATCAGATATTCGCCCAGGTAATGGCCCTACCCCGCTCAGTACCTCAGGGTCTTTCAACATCTGATCCACTTGGTCAATCAATGGGATGATAGCCCTACCAGCATCGGCCCGTGACTTTGATTGTCCTGTCACTTTCGATGGAATAGACCCAGTGCCAGCACCGGGGCCAGTGCTGCTGCCAGGACCAGCACCAAGACCAGGGATAGACGTGGCTGGGGTATAGTTCCTAGCCTTGGGATTGACCCAACCAATGACCCTATTGGGGTCTGCCGGATCAGGAACGGGTTGATATTGACCGGGTTCAGTTGGAGGCCGAGTCTGATTAATTGGAGCTGGTCCAATGTCGAACCAGTTACCAGCATCGGGATCGTACTGATAGGTCTTATCTCCCATTACCTTGGTGATTGGCCTGGCATCACGATTAGCTTGGGCGATGTCCTCGGCACTACCAATACGAGTATCAGCCACACTTTGACGACCGGCAATTTGCTGATTGGCAATGTTCGTTCTAGTCTGATTAGCTTGTTCAGCAAGATTCTGTCTCATTTGCTCTTGCTCTTGCAATCGGGCTTCAGCTTCCTCTTGTTGCGATAATTGACGAGTATCCTGTTCAGTGGACTGTTGCAGTGCCGTCCTTTGCGCTAGGGTATTCTTGAAGGCTTCATTACGTCTACCCTGGCCAACGCCACCACCAACGGCATTGATACCCAATCGACCCAGTCCCTTCCAAAAGCCTCCACCTGGCAATAGGGTATCACCCAGAGTCTGTGGCTGCTCTGCCGTCCCTAGTGACCTCAATTTGGCTTGATTCTCAGCTACGCGGGCTTCTAGTGGATTCGGTGGCCTTTGAATGCGATCAGCTAGCGATGTAGTCTGCCCTTCATTGATACTGCCACGAATTGCCGATGTAGTTGGTGATTGAGGCGTAGTTCCCCTTGTCCCCGCTGTCCTGTCATCCTCGATACGATGGGCAGGTGGGGCTGAGACTGAAGGTTGAGGTGGAATGGCTTGCGCTCTCCGTTGGGCATCCTCAACCATATTGAATTCACCTTGTTGTGGATCATCACTGATAGTGGATAGCGCCCTCATCCACGGACTCCAATCATTCAGTACTTGTTGAGCCATTTACATTACCTCAGATATTCGCAAATCCACTTGGATCACCAGCCAATGCACCACCAAGAGGACTGACCTTAGCCAACTGAGATGCGAAGTCCTGTTTACGCTTCTGGTAGGCCAATTCCAATGGAGTGACCGCCCCAGTCATGGTCGCTGTGGCTTCCCCGCCAAGAGCTTGACCTTCACTCAATTGTTGGCCAGTGGCCTGTAATTGCAATGGCGCTGTAGCTCCATAAGCCTTGGCCGGTAGCTCGGCAAGAGCACTGGCCTCAGCCCCCTCAGTTTCACGGGAAGCTGCCTGGCCAATAGGAGATTCCTGTCCAAATCCAGCTTGCTTGGCTCGTTGAGCCGATGATGCCTTGGCATTCTCATAGGCATTGGAGGTGGCATCGGTAGAGGTAGCCAATAGCGATTTGTAGTAGGGAGTATCTTTCGTCGCCCCGGCAAAGTTGGCATCAGTGGCATTGACATTGGAGAAGGCTTTGTCCCGACTGGCCCTATCCTGATTGACCATTGAAATGGCTCCCTTTTCTGTATTACCTTGCTTGGGAGTATGCTTCTCTAGTCGAGTATTCTGGCTGAAGTCATGGATAGTCATAGTCTAAAGCTCCTGGGACTTGTCAATGTATACGGTATTACTCTTCCTGTCGCTTGGTCAGTAACTAGGATATTAGATGGAGGTGGAGGTACTGGAGGTGTAACTCCCGGCGTAGATACCGCCGTTGTCGCACTGGCCGGTCCAATCTCCAGCGATGATGCCCCCGTTCTCTTTCTCGCCCTCACCCAATAGAATTTCTTGATACCGGACTGGCCAATATGATCCTGCCACTGAGCACTGTTGCCAGCATCATTCGTCTGAAGGTGAGGATCAGTTAATGCCGGTGTCAACGAGTGAAGGACCTCGTAGTAATCGGCATCGGAAGATCGGGTCCATTGGACAAGGTTCTGAAATGGCTGGCCAGTAGCTTTGACATTGGTAGGGGGATCAGGAATGGCCTGACGCTGACGTAATTGGATTAATTGCTCCCGTACATCAGTGAAAAATTGCTGATGTTGGTGAGTCATCTCACTAATCTCATGCCTGGTGCCATCCTTGTCTACGATGATGCGGACCTTTGGCAATGGCAATTCGGGAACGCCCCTAACTTTCATCGATCACTACTCGGTACTGACATAACTTGTAATTCCATAACGTTAGCCGTTACATCTTGAATTGGGAATTGAATCAATACCGCACATCTTTTGGCTCTCCTATTGATAGCCATTTTAGATGACTTCATCTGAGTCAATGGAGTTTGATAGGGCTGAGTGATGGGACTGTTCTCATCATCAACCAAGTTGAATCTCATCTGGAAAGCCTTGGGGTCCTGGTCGGTGATTAGCCTGGCCCAGCGAAACATTTCAGATCGTTGAGGACTGTCATTCCCATTATATCCGCCAAACCAGTATGCTGGTAACTGTACCGTCCCCAACGCTATCACTGGCGCTGTCCCCGATACCTCGTATGCCTCAACGCTACCACTGACGAATCCAACATTGAGATTGAATGTCATCTGGGGATGGCTGGGAGGATAATTTGGGGACCAGAATACAAACAATGACGCTCCACCACTGATAGTTGATGCAACTAAGGTATAGATATTTCCATTGGCATCTGTCACTGTCGGGGCTAGTCCACCTACTGTGATAATGTGAGTGTATAGTACGACGATGACACCGCTACCGACCCCAGTTGGAGCCGCAAAGGTAGCGACTTGGTTGCCAGCTCCAAACGCCCCGCTAACGAAATTGATCTTTTGAACGATGCCAACTGGTAGCCCTGTCGCACTACCAAACAATGCTAGTACCGTGGCCCAGTTATTGGGAGCACTGAGGCCTTGAGTGGCTGTTCCCGTGAATGGCACTATCGAATACATTGAACTTTGAGCACCACCATCGGCAGCGTCAAGAAAGGTCCATGCCCCTGGCGCTGGTGCCGCCCCGACACCAGCAACGGCCTCAACAAATAGGACAGCGACCTCATTCCCCCTGATGGCATTGGCCGTAACCGAAACCAGATTGCTATTCCCATTGTTGGAGACAGCCTTATCGAGAATAGCCCCAGTGAATACCTGTGGTGGGATGATGGCCTGGTTCCCGATACCGCCAGTGGTATCGCTACTGACTGGGAGATTGAATAGCTGGCCAGTACGACCAATAAGTAATCGGCGTTGAAGTTGGGATGATGTCACTACGCCAATCCCATCAGCCGGGATCGTGCAAATGAAGATGTCTATACTGGCCGAGTCCTTGTTCAGTCCCCACATTATCATTCGATTGGGAGTGATAGAACCATTGTAAGGGACTAGGAGAACGTACCAATCTCGCTCTAGCCAGTTGAAGTAGGCTGACGTACAGTTGGCCTCGGCCCCGGCTGTGATATTGCGAAGTATTGGATAGACCGGACTACTGAGGTCTTGAAGGGAACTAGCACCATCAAACAACTGTACCGTCTTGTCCCCGGCCAGCCAGATCAATCCATAGGGAGTGGCTTGTATCGTGGCATGACTGAAGCATCCAATCTTCCATGGTAGCTCGACTAAGTATTGAGTGAACTGTACTGGCGCTGTATCGGTAATGTCCTCAACTTGCCCTCGTAACATATACATCTTGTCGGTACTGGAGAAGGCTACGATACCGGCCTGGAGTATCCCGATACCGGCAATGGCCTCAGCGCCAATGGCTAGACGAAGGCGATTGTTTGGGGGATAGCATTCTGGAGGATTCCCAATGATGATCCGTTCATATCCACTGTAGATGATGTCTTGTGGGGCACCGGGAAGATTGGCGATGAAGTTACGGCCCTGGCCAACGGCAGCGAATTTGCCAGCGACAGGGGGAGCGTTGAGGAATGGCGCTCTCGTAGTCTGGTCAAGAACGATGTCGGGAGTATTATCAACAATGATGAGATAGGGAATGGCCCCTAGAACGGTAACGGTAGCCCCATTGAAAGTAACTACCCCAGTATTGATATTGACCTCGGCCAGTCTAAATAGATCGCCACCACCATCTATTGTCCTCCACCAGACCAAGGTATCGAACTGGGGATCGGCTGGGGCCGGAGCTGTGGCTGTCAACTGGTATTTGTGATTGACGCCACCGCCATCGGTCTGAGCTGTGGCTGGGGATGCGGTACCGACCTCGACTGGCGATGGCCCAGCCAGATTAGGTGCAGCTCCACTACACTTATAGCTATAGGCCCATTCATAGCCAAATGCTGGTGATAGTCCTCCAGCTACGATAACCACAGTTGGAGCCACGACAGCTTGCTGGATACCGACATTCAATAGGTCAGTCCCAGTCCACTTAACTACCTTTTGGCCATTGACCCCGATGAGGATATTAGCTACCTCAACAAAGGACCATGGATTAGCATTCAATGGGCTAGCCGCACTGACGATAATTGGCCCGATAGTGCCATCGTTAGTGAAATAAGCCAACGTGGTCCCGATACTGGTGAATATCTGCCTGGTACCATTGGCTTGCTGGAAGTCGAATATGAATTGAGGTCCACCTGCCAGCCCCGATGCATTACTCAACTGTTGAGGTATTCTGAATTTGCTTAACTGGCCATTTCCATTGACGATGACATTGAGTAAGTCCTGTGCCCAATCAGGACCAAGCTGGGTCAATGGGAGGTAGGCATTGATCCCATGGAATCGCTTGACAACACGAGGTTCTAGCCCACGACGAAATAAAGTGAAGGTAGGAGTGGAGGCAAAATCACTCATTCAGCATTCTTCCTTAGCCAGTCCCGATTGATCTTCACCATGGCATAGTGTTTCAGGCAATAGGACTTTCCAGAGTCATTGAACGTTTTTGTGCCAGTCGCTGAACAGCGGTAATTATTCTCTGTCCAGTTACATTGCCCTTGGCGCTTCATGTCAGATCGTTTGTGTCGCACACGCACCATCTGAGTCACAAACCTTGAACGTAATCTGCGCTCCGGGCTTCGTCTTGCCCTGCCAGTAAAGAGAATAATCGCTGCTTGTGCTACTGGCAGTGCCAGTGTTCAGTACGGTCCCGTTAGACGATATCGTGTAACTCGTCGTGAGATTAGGCGAGTCTGTCCAATGAGCAGCTACTATGACGTTCGCGCCCGTCGAGTTCCTCGTGACAGACGTGAGCGTCAAATTGTTAGGCGGCGTAACTGGGTCTGGTGGAATTGCAGCGCCAATATGATTCGACAACGGACTATCCACATTCACAGCGAAATTGCTAGCGCAAGATGTGGGTGTCGGGCAGAATGCGGAGACTGCATAACTGTAATTGGCGTTTCCGGTAACAGTCGAATCCGTATACGTCAACGCCGTAATCGTTGCAATGACAGCAAACGTCCCCTCTGAAGTTGTCGGGCACAGACCGGCGACGATAGCAACAGCGCACGGTGCACGCTGCACATGGTAGCTGACGCCGACCACGGAACTGGGTTGAAACGTGAGGACTACCGAATGCGGCGCGGCCTTGGCCGGAATCGCCAGCAGAAGTAAAGCAACTAAGCAGATCAGTTTTTTCATTTTCATTCCCTTTCAGTGAAAGTCAAAGATGCGTTGTCGAACATCGAACTCCAGCGGTTCCCAGCAAACGAGATTCGCAGGTTAGTCGCGGGCTGGTCCCTGACTGGGCAGAGAAGCGTTATCTCTGTGAAGTCACCGAGCGCATGGCCGGAAGCTGAACACAGCGGCTTTTCATAGAACGAATCCAGCGTCACAGATGCGATGTATTGGCCTGGATACCAGTAGAAATAATTCGCCACAAAGAACTTCAGCGTGTAGATGCCGCCAGGCCGCGCTGGAATAGCTATGTCCTGGAAGAAGGTTGCACCGTACCCGGCCACGGCGACCATAGAGCCATCAGGAGCAGGAGGGAAAGGAAAGCCGGGAGTCGGAGAAGTCTCCTTCGCTGGTTGAAATGGTCGGCTCGGCTCTCCGCTCCATTGCCATCCGGTAGTGCCTTGTTCAAAGGAAGGATTCTGAATATGGATGGAGACTGGCTGTGGACTCGCTTGCAGAAAGATTGCTGCGAAAAGAAGAAGTTTCATCATTGCAAGCGGACCCAGTTGCATCCAGCCGCCGCACTACTGACAAGCTGGCTTTGTAGAATCGCTGTCGTGTTCGCTGCGAGAGTCGTTGGCGTTGCACCTGCTCCTGTGATCGTTTCCGCCGTCCCGGTAAATGTCGAGGTCGGCATGGGAACAAGTGTCACCGCGCCAGCATTGATATTGCGAATGTAGATGTTTTGCCCCGTATAACCTACGCAAGTTTGCAGAGTGTAGTTCCCCGTGAAGTTCACGATGGAGTACACGTCCGCATCCTGCATCTGCGTACAAGAGCCGGTTCCTTGAACGGTGATTGCGCCTAAGCCAGTGACAGAGGACCATGCCGTGATTTGTGTCGCGCTGCGCGTGAGAATCAGGAACGTATCGTTGTACCCGAGGCCGACAGGAGTTATCCCAGACAGCGTAATCATGTTCCCCTGGAGGCAATTCGCTGGTGTGGCTCCGAAAGTGATTGTGATGGTATTGCCGGATTCGGTGCCTGCCGTGGTAGCTGTTGCAGCGAGAGCGGCGGCAACATACGTCGTAGCTTCCGAGAAGCTCAAGTTGCCGTAGACGCGGTTCACTGCCCGCTGAACGACTGGCTCATAAACATTGTGAATACCGTACTGTGTCGGGTGGATGCCGTCTGATACAAGCGTCGTGTTGACGCCGTTGCCATCGACTCCTAAGACCGAAGCTCCTACGTCGGCAAAACCATCCGCAAAAGTTCTCCACCGTAAGCGAAGCTCTGTGTTGTACAAGTTCTTCGCCGCCGAGTTGCGATCAATCCCGCTAATGATGACGCATTTGCCGCCGATAGCTTTCCTAGCGTTACAGAATTGCCTATCAAGGCCCACTGCGTTCGCAGCTAGAGCTTGCGTGGAAAGAGAATCATTGGTGCTGGCTTCAAAAACAAATACATTTTTGTTCGCTATTGGTCGCAGTGCGGAGTCTACAAGGAAAGGCGCTTGCTGAGAAATCGTGGTAGTAGTGGTCCCCGAGATTGCAAGATTGATGCTGTTCCAAGGTCCGCCATTCAAGCCGTTAGCTATCGTAGTTGTCCAGGGGACAAGGCCGTTGCCAGCAGTGATCGAAGTCCCTGTGGCTACGAGTTGGTTCAGAGCATCGGAACCGGACAGCAATGGAGTTGCGGGATTGGACGGGAAGGGCGGAGTAATCCCTCTTAGGTTCATCTGAGCCTGCAAGAATGCTGCATCCTGAGCTATTTCACTGGCAGTCAGGGCGCGATTGTAGAATGCGAGGTAGTAAATCTTGCCGTTGAACCACGTCGCGGCACCCGCATTGTTTCCGATGTTTGAGGCCGCCCCGCCTAGCTGATAGTTTCCTGTAGTTTGTTCTCCTGCTGAACCAGGATTACGTCTGAAGCCTGTAATCCCAGGAGTGTTCCCGTTCAAGTACAAAATATCTCCGGTGGGAGTCATCGCTTCGGCAAAAGAGCCGAAGCCGTTGAAGGTTATGGCCGGCAAGGTGTTGAATTGATTGCTCCCCCACGTAGAAAAGAAAGCCGTGTTTGGGCCGAAGTCTCCAAGTACGCCGCCTCCAGAAGTCCAGCCATTGCACGGGCCGCCTCCACCTGTAGGATTGCAGCTAGTGAGCCACATTCCGTTTCCACCAGCGTTGGTTCCCGCTCCATTGCCCATCAGGATGGCGTTGGTTCCGGTTGCGCCTACCCCGGTGCTTTGGAATGAAATATAGGCGATGACGGTCAGGGCCGAGTTTAGCGAAGCTGGCAAACTGACCGCTCCATTCCCGGTGAAGTTGCAGCCGCCTGTAACCGGAATGATCGTTGGAGCCGTGCCAACCGTCCCTGTGGCGTTGTTGCCGTTCCCGGAGTAGTCAAGCAAACCAGCGCACGTCTCAGTCGGAAACATCCGGTATTCAGCCATCAAGCCGGAAGTTACTGGAACTGCTGTGACTCCTGCCGTGCCTGGAATACCTGTGGGGCTGACGCTGCTGCCGCCTGCTAATGCATATTGCCCTACCTTACAAACATAGAAATTGCCTGTATCTATGTCAGTGTAAGGACCGAGGCATGGACCCGATGGCGCTCCATGACCTGTTTGGGGATTGACCTGGGACTTGGCTGGTCCAGGTATCAGCAATGGTATCAGCAATAACAATAGCCATAGTCTCTTCATATCCATCCTTAAAAAAGATGCGGAACGACGCGAGTGTTCTTGGCCCAAGTCTCCATCATCAGGGCCATTTGAATGTCCATCTTTTCCTTATCCGCCTTCTGTTGCCATCCCTGACTATTCATAAACTCATTGACGGTGAGATAGAGGTCGGACTTGGCTTGGACCTTGATGAACTTGTGGACCCCAGTGATGCTGACGTAGGGAATCTCAGCCTGGTCGTAACGAAGGCGACGAGGCTTGGCAATGTACCAGTAACGGGGACTGAAGGCGCTGCCGAGGGCGGGACGGAATTCAAGTACGCCATTGTTAGTCAATTCCCATACATAGTGCTGGAACTCGCTAGCGGTACTGAGAGTGCGAGCCATCCTCCGCATCACTTCGCTATCAATATCAACTTGATTCCAAGCCCTCAATAGGGTATCGCTGGTACGGACCTCTAAATGCCGAATCCAACTCAGATTGTCAGCGGTTGAGTTCGACAGTGGTGGCGTTTGCTCAAACGTTGGATAACCTTGCCATTCTGTTACAGGTTCAGTGTAATTGGTACCGAAAGGGATTGGCTGTTGATTCTGAAGGGCCAGTTGTCCGGCTGGCCCAGCGTAAACGTTGTAACCGAGAGCTGTACCGGGATTGACTGGGCTAACAACTTGAAATACGTTATTGTTGGTCCTGGCGGCAGTGACAGTGAGAGGACTTAACAATGTCTCGCTACCGGATTCGGTGACGAGAGTATAGCCAACATTGAATACCACTGCGTCTACCAGTGCCCCACCAGCAACCTGATTGACAGTTGGAGCGACTATGGGATCAACTATACTGACGATCCTAAATCGCTCGACACCTTGAGCCAAATTGAAAGTGACGGGACTATCGGCCCCGAAGAACTTGGCTAGATGACATTGCATCATTGATAGCCAAATCGTCTCCACGGCATCGCTGATGGCAGCGTTGACGATGGAATCCTCGTCCGGTGATCCACTGAAGTCACCACGGCATTCCAGTTGAATCTCAGTACGAAGGGATTTGAGAGTGTCAATCATTCATTGTCCTTGGCTACCTTTACAGTCATACGAACAGTGGGTTTATCCTCAACTTTGAATTGAGGATCAGGATGATGGGCAGAGCAAAATTGTGGGCCAGGATGCTGGCATTCACCATCACAGTGAGCTACAAATTGCTTGCAAGTAGCACATTCATGGGTATGGGCCATGCTATTTCCCTTTCTTGACCGGGGAAGGTGTATTGCCCAGAGCGTCATCCAACTGGGCTTTTAGATCAGCTATCATCTTGGTCAGATCGGCAATACGGGTATCAACTGGAGCCATTTCGCCAACCGGAGCGATACCGTAATCAGCCAACCTATAGCCACGGCGCTTGATGAGAGCTTTGATTGAATCTGGAGTGGCCGGTACAGCCTTCTTGTTATTGATCTTGTCGGTAATGCAGTATTCGACGTAAGCTGCCCAGCGTTTCTCATCGGCAGCTTCAAACGCCAGCAATGACTCGGCCCTGGCTGATTCAACGTCGTACTCGGTGCCGGTGCCATCGGGCTTATCAGTTTCTTTGACTCGGACAACGCCGGTATAGGCCAGATGTTCGAGAATGAAACGACCGGCTTCCCAAGGTACCTTGATGGCCTTACCGGGAGTGACAGTGAATTTGCGTCCATCGGGACCCGGAGGGGCACCATCAACGACGGCAATAACCTCGTCACCTTCAGTGTAGAGGATCATGTAGTCCTGGTAATGGGAAGGTGTAACTGTCTGCCCTGGTAATGTTACTGATGCTGGAGTTGCCATTTGAATCTCCTTTATCGTGGCTTTAGTCTACGAACTGGAGCTGAAATCTGATCCTTGTGGACATCACCGAAACAGTCAGTGTACTCAAAGTCCACAATGGCATACCATTCAGGGTCCTTCCACGGTATCTGGACCTGCTGTAGCGTTGATACGATCCCGCTACGGCCTTCGTGGGGGCCGCTGACTACATCAACCCTGTCGCCAACACTAGCGTCCTTTGCCATACTG
>Ga0137397_10001600_pt1 | contig 15837 bp, 13 predicted proteins | sample czorhiz116metaG_FD_106658 | JGI IMG/M metagenome (GOLD analysis project Ga0137397, IMG submission 106658) | Vadose zone soil microbial communities from Angelo Coast Range Reserve, California, USA - czorhiz1.16 metaG | ecosystem: Environmental > Terrestrial > Soil > Vadose zone | place: USA... | reverse complement strand
GGCGCCGAAGGGAGCGACCATCGCCGAGAGCGAGGCGCAGTTCGGACCCTGCATCACGAACCCCGAGAAGATCATCATGCTCGGGTTCAACTACAGGAAGCACGTCGCCGAGGTGAAGGTGGCGACGCCGACCGCGCCCGTGCTCTTCAACAAGTACAACAACTCTCTCCTCGGACATCAGGGCACCGTCCGGCTACCCGCCAAGGTGGCGAAGAAGTTCGACTACGAGGTCGAGCTCCAGGTCATCATGGGCAAGACGGCGCGGGACGTCCCCGAGTCCGAGGCGCTCAGCTACGTCTTCGGCTACGCCACCGGCAACGACTTCTCCGCCCGCGATCTGCAGCTCCGCGACGGGCGCTCGGGCTCGCAGTTCATGATCGGCAAGACCCCGGACGGGTTCTTCCCGATTGGGCCCTATCTGGTCGGGGCGGACCTGGTCGGAGACCCGCAGAAGCTCGCCATCGAGACCCGCGTCAACGGCGAGCAGCGGCAGTCGTCCAACACCTCCGACATGATCTTCACGGTCGCGCAGATCATCGCCTACGCGTCGTCGATCTTCACCCTGAAGCCTGGCGACGTCTTCTCCACCGGCACGCCCGAGGGCGTGATCCTGGGCAAGCCCGAGGCCGAGCAGGTCTGGCTCAAGGCCGGAGACAAGGTCGCCTGCAGCCTAGAGAAGTGCGGCGAGCTCCGCTTCACGCTGACCTGAGCCGGCCGCCTACAGATTGAAGATCGCGGCCGCCGCGAGCACCAGCCCCAGCGTCACCGCGGTCACCGTCAGCTCGGCGAGCGCGCCCACTACGAACGGCCGCGCCCCCTGCCGTCGGATCTCGCGGAAGTCGGTCTTCAATCCCACTCCCGCGAACGTGAGCAGGAACGCCCAGCGCGAGAGGTTGGCTAGAGACGCGATCTGCGCCTTGTCGAAGGTCTGGAACGTGGCCAGGAGCGAGACGAAGAGGAATCCGAGCACGAACTTGGGGAACTTCTGCCAGAGGAAGGCCGCCTTCCCCTGCACCGTCTTCGCCTGCCCCTTCGACGCCCAGTAGACCGCGTACGCCAGCACGACGAAGCCGATCATCGCGTTGCGCGTCGACTTGGTCAGGACCGCCACCTTTCCCGCCGTATCGGAGTAGATGGCGCCCGCCGCCGCCGCTTCCGCCGTGTTGTCCACCGCCAGGCCCGCCCAGACGCCGAAGGCGTGCTCGCTCATGTGCAGGAAGTGGCCGATGGCCGGGTACGCGAACAGCCCGAACGCGCCGAGCGCCAGGATGGCGGCGATGGCGAACGCCGCGTCGTCGTCGTCGGCCTCGATTGCGCCCTTGGCGGCGATGATCGCCGAGACGCCGCAGATCGACGACCCCACCGCGAGCAGGCTGGTGAGCTTGGGCTTCAATTTGAACCAGCGGCCGAGCACGGTCATGATCGCGATCGCGACCCCGATCTCGATCACCACCAGCCCCAGCGAGACGCCGCCGAGCTTCAGCACGTCGCCCAGAAGGAAGCGCGCGCCGAGCAGCACGATGCCCGCCTTCAGCCAGAAATCGTACGTGGCGATGCCCGGCCGGAAGATCTGCGCCACGCCCGCGGTGTTCGAGATCACCAGCCCGATCAGGATGGCCCAGAGCACGTACTCGATGTTGGGCAGCGCCAGGTGGTGCGCCTTTCCGTAGTCCTTCACCAGCGTCTCGGCGAGCTTGCCTGCGTAGCCGATGGCGAAGAGCAGCGCGATGCCGGGAAGCAGGCGCACGAACCGCCAGGGAAGCGCGACGGCGGGTCTCTGGATTGCGACCGCCTCGCTCATCTCACCACCCAACCGAGAGGTTGACGGTCTTCACCAGGACGACCAATGCCAGGGCGGCGATCACCGCCCACCAGTCGAGAGATAGCTTTTTCATGCCGCGCACTCGCCTTCGGAGGTCTGGACTTCGAAGGCCTTCTGCTCGCCGAGATCGACGAAATCGTCCGGAGCGGGATGGTCGAGCGTCTCCAGATCCGCCAGCAGCGCGGAGATCCGTTCCGGCTCCGCGCGCGCCAGGTACGCCTCGGGCGATTCGCCGGGAGCGCCCTCCCGCGCCGCCAGCTCCGCGAGCCTGCGGACCGCCTCCGCCACGCGCCGGGCCGGGATCTTGGCCGCCAGCCGGCCGAAGGTGGCCTGCTCCGCTCCGAAGCTGCCCCCGACGAACACGTGGTACTGCGGCACCGCCTTGCCGTCGGCCTTGCGCACCGATCCTTGCAGCCCGATCCCGGCTACGTAGTGCTGGCCGCACCCGTTCGGGCAGCCCGAGATCTTGATCGAGAGCTTGTCGGGGCGGTCGCCCAGCGCCGTGGTCAGCGCATCGGCCATCCCGCGCGACTGCGTCACCGCCAGCCGGCAGGAGTACGCGCCGGGGCAGCTCACCACGTCCGAGATCGTTCGCGCGCCAGCCTTCACCAGGCCGGCGGCGGCGAGGGCCGCGTGCAGCGAGGGCAGATGTGCGCGCCGCACGAAGCGCAGCAGCACGTTCTGCTCCACGGTGGTGCGCAGCTCGCGCTCTTCGCTGAATTCATCCGCGATCTCCGCCAGCGCGCGGAACTGCGCGGTGGTCAGATCGCCGAGCGTCAGCCGCACCGTGACCGCCACGAGCTCCGGATCGCGCTGCCCTCGCACGTTGGTGCGGGCGAACTCCTCGAGCCCGGGCACCGGCAGGCGGTGGCGCGGATTGCGGCGGAGGCGCGGCGGCGAGAAGTCCACCAGCGAGACCGGCAGGATGGGCGCCGCCTTGCGCTCCTCGAAGTAGAGCCGCAGGAACTCCTCCGGCCCCAACTTATCGACCACGAACTTGAGCCGCGCGCGGTGGCGGCGCTGCCGATCGCCGGTGCGGTTGAAGACGCGGACCACCGCCTCGGCGATGGCGATCACGTCCTCGGCGGGCGCGAACTCGTGCGCGAGGATGCCGGTCCGGCGCAGGGTGGAGAGGCCGCCGCCCAGCGTCACGCGGAAGCCCGGCTTGCCGTCCTTCACGCGGGCAAGGAAGCCGATGTCATTGAACGACGCTCCCACGCAGTCGTGCCCGCAGCAGCCGCCGAAAGCGATCTTGAACTTGCGCGGCAAGGACGAGGAGAGCGGACCGCGCAAGAGATGCCGGGTGACCGACTCGGCGTACGGCGTGGTGTCGAACGGCTCCAGCGCGGACGCGCCTGCGTACGGGCAGGCCGTCACGTTGCGCACCGAGTTCCCGCACGCTTCGCGGGTGGTGAGGCCGGCGTCGGCGAGCACGCGCAGCGCGTCGTCGGTGTCGTCGAGCTTGACGAAGTGGAACTGCACGTTCTGGCGCGTGGTGACGTGCCCGCGGCCGGTCGAGAAGCGCTCGGAGACGTCGGCCAGCGCATGGAGCTGCGAAGACGTGAGGATGCCCTGCGGGATCTTCACCCGCACCATCATCGCGTCCCCTTCCTGCCGCTGGCTGTAGACGCCGTTGACCAGCCGGAATGCCTTCCAGGCGTCCGGAGCGATCTCTCCCTGCTCGAACTTCTCGAGCGTGGAGACGAACGCGTCGAGGTCCTTCTCGTCGGCGAAGCCCAGGCGGGCGGGGCCGAGCGTCTTGCTATCCAGCAACGGCATGTTGATCTCCTGCGCCAGCGGTCTGCAGACGCTCCGCGAGCGCGACGGTGGCTCCGATCACGATCACGCCAGGCGCGTCGCCGGCCGGAGCGTCTGCCACGGTGGCGAGCGTTCCCCGCCAGGTGAACGCGTCGGGACGCGACGCTGAAAACGAGATCGCGGCCGGCGTGTCCTTCGGCCAGCCCCGGGCGAGCAGCATCCGCGAGGTGGCGGCGCGGGTGCCGATTCCCATCAGGATGACGAGCGTGGCGGACCCCGGCGCGAGCGATTGCAGCACGGGGCCGTAGGCTTCCTCGGCGTGTCCCGAGACCACCACGAACGCGGAAGCGAGGCCCCGGTGCGTGACCGGGATGCCGCTCAACGCGGGCGCGGCCACCGCCGCCGAGACGCCCGGCACGATCTCGCAAGGAACGCCTGCCGCCGCCAGCGCCAGCGCCTCTTCGCCGCCGCGGCCGAACACCACCGGGTCGCCGCTCTTCAGGCGGACCACGCGCTCTCCCCGCAGCGCGCGCCGGATCATCACCCTCTCGATGGTCTCCTGCTCGATCGAGTGACGTCCGGCGCGCTTGCCCACGTAGGCCCAGCGGGCCTGCGGGGCATGGCGGAGCGCCGCGCGGTCGACCAGCGCGTCGTAGAGGACCAGGTCCGCCGCGCGCAGCCGATCCACCGCTCGGATCGTCAGCAGATCGGGATCCCCCGGACCGGCGCCTACCAGCGAGACGAACCCTCTCATGCGGCCTCCCGGTACAGCTGGTTGAGCGCGCGCAGGAGCAGCGGGCGCCGCTTCGGCAGCGGCACCGCGTCCGCCTTCCAGTGCGTGCGCAGCTCGAGGGCGACGGCCGCCCACGACTCGATGTCATCGGGGATCAGCGCGTCGAGCGCCTCGCGCAAGAGCCCCGCCAGCGCGGGCGCGCGTCCCCCGGTGGAGATGGCGGCGGTGACGCCGCCCTTGCGGAGCACGCCGCCCAGAAAAGCGCTGGCGGAGTCCGCGTCGTCCACCGCGTTGACGAAGATCTGCCGCGCTTCGGCGGCCTGCGCGACGGCGCGGTTGACCTCGGGCGGCGCGGCCGCGACCACGAACCACTTGCCGTCGAGATCCGCCGGAGCGAACTCGCGCTCGTGGATCCGGACCAACGGCCGGCGAATCGAGTCGAGCACTGCCGGCGCGACCACGGTGACGCGCGCTCCGGCGGACAGCAGCGCGTCGAGCTTGCCGGAGGCGATCTTGCCGCCGCCGACCAGGAGGACGTCGCGATCGTTCAGATGGAGGAAGACGGGATACAGGTCCACGGAAAGCTCCTTGCCAGCGAAAAACAGCACCCACGGGGATGCCGGGCGGCAAAGAGCGATCGGGCGATGAGAGGGACGTCGCCGTCAGGCTCGCGCGCGCGCCCGGCGCTTCAGGCCGGGGCGACAACAACAGGCGCAAACCAACTGGAGACGAGTGGTCATCTCGGTCAGGATGGATAGCGGGTGGCACACCGGAATGTCAAGCGCGGCGTCCGATTGGGGGCAGCAGGCCTGGAATTCTACAAAGGTTCCCCGATGGCTGCCCGCAGGCGGTCGGCGTAGCCGCGGCTTGCCCGCAGCTCGAGCCCGGTGTGCAGGATCACGACGAATCCTGTCAACGCACCCGCGTATTGCCCCTGATCTTCCGCAACAACTCGCTCACGTCGCGCTGCACTTGCCGGGAGGAGCGCATCTCTCCCCGGAACTTCAGCCGCCGCGCGGCGAGCACGCGGCTCGGCAGTTTCCAGGCCAGCGCGCCGTCGAGAGGCCGGATCGGGATCAGGTTGAGCAGCAGCATCACTCCGTTCCTCCGGACGAGCCCGTCCCGCAGGTCTTCCGGCATCGGCACAACCAGAGCGAGCGCCAGCAGCACGAACGGCGCCAAGACCCCGCAGAACGCGATCACCGAACGCCGGAGCGGCGGGACGTCGCCGGTCCCGAGCAGCTCGCCGCCCAGCGCATGGAGGATCACGCCCTCGACCCGCAGCGGCGCGCCGATCACCGCCATTGCATGTCCCGCGACGTGCGCGGCGAGCACCGCCAGGTATGCGAGGAGCAGCAGCGGCCGCGGCTGCGCGGCGCAGAAGAGCACCGCTCCCAACGGGAGGCTCCAATGCAACCGCAGCGGTCCGAGGCGCAGCATCCGTCACCCGGGCGCCGGAATCGGGCTGGTCCGTCCGCCGGAAGGAAACGCGTCGGCGAAGGCGCGCGCCGTGGCCAGCTCGTCGAAGCGGTGCTTGAACCCGGTCTCCTTGCGGAGGAGCGAGGCGTCCACCACGATCGGGTACTTGATGTGCGCCAGCGCCCCGCGCGAGAGCCGGGGCAGGCCGGCGCGGCCCACCAGCGCAGCCAGGACCACCTCGGGCAGGGGCAGCACGCGGCGTCCCACCTCGTGCGCGATCAGGCTGAGGGGCAGCGGCTGCGGCCCCGCCACGTTGTAGATCCCCCGCGCGTTGGAGGAAAGCGCCTTCACGATCGCATCCGCCGCGTCATCCTCGTGGATGAAGTGGAACAAGGGGTCGAACCCCAGCACCATGGGTACGACGCGCCCCTTGAGAAAGCTCGCCAGGGTGCCGTGCCCGGATGGGCCCAAGGTGTAGCAGATCCTCAGCACGGCTGTCTGGAGCGCGGGCAGGCGCCAGAGCGCGTTGGCGGCGTACAGGTCGGCCGCGACCAGGTCGGCGAGCTCCGGGTACGTCCCGAGCTCCTGCGGCGGCTCCGACTCGGTGTGGTAGAGCGGCGCGTCAGGTCCCGCCCCGTAGTACGTGTGGCGCCCGACGAAGATCAGCTGGCGGACGCCGTACGTGGCGCAGTATTCGAAGACGGCGCGGGTGCCGCCCAGGTTGATGCGGTACCGCTCTTCCGCGTCGGCCAGCAGCGCCGAGATGGTGGCCATGTGGATCACCGCGTCCGGCCTGGCTTGGCGGAACACCTGCTCGGCCGCGCGCTTGCGGATGTCCACGGGGTGCAGCTCGATCTTCTCGGGCGCCCCCGGCCATCCGCGCGGGTCGATGCCGATCACCCGGTGTCCCTGGGCGAGCAGGCGCCTGGCCACGTTGCGGGCGAGCAGCCCTCCGATCCCCGGGATCAGCACCTTCACCGCCGGCTCCGCTCGAGCATGCCGCCGATCCGCTCCTTCACCTGGTTCACGTAGCCCTGGATGGTCTCGTCGTCCTCGTCGCCGGTGCCTTCGAAGCGCAGCGGCTCGCCGTAGTGGACCGAGAGAGGAACGGGGCGGGGCAGCGGCAGGATCCAGGGCGTCACGGGCAGGTACGGTACGCCGACCAGCCTGCCGACCTTGTAGAGATTGGTCACGGTGGGGATGGCGTCGCCGCCTCCGATGAACGCGAACGGCACGAGGGGGCTCCGGGTCTTGATCGCCAGCCGCATGAAGCCGGTCCCGAAGTCCACCAGCGAGTAGCGGTCCTTCCACAGCTTGGCCGTGCCGCGCGCCCCCTCGGGGAAGACCATCAGCAGCCGGTCCGACTCGAGCAGGCGCTGCGCATGCTCGGGCAGACCGGTGAGCTGGCCGCACCGCGCCGTCCACACCGAAGCGAACGGGAAGCGGTTGAGGAACTTCTCCGCCATGCCCTGGGCCAGCCGGGGCGGGTCCAGCTCGAGAAAACACGAGGCGATCACCATCGCGGCGTCGAGCGCGATTCCGCCCGAATGGTTGCCCACCAGCATGGCGCGGCCCCGCGGCGGGATGTGCTGCAGCCCCTCCGCGCGCATGCGGAAGTAGTTGCGGTAGAGCAGGGCGAGCACGCGGAACACGACGCGGAGATGCCACTTCGAGACGCCGTAGTCGTCCACGCCGCGCGCATCGAACGGCAGCTCCAGCCGATCGACGCGCGCGGAGATCTCGTCGGCCATGGCGGCGCGAACACTAGCGGAAAGCCTCTGCCTCGCACAGCAGCGCAAGGCCGACAAGGCGGGCGCTCCGCGCCGGACCCGCAAGTAGCGCTTCCCTCCGACCCTGCCACATGTTTGATTGGAGGAAATGACGCGCCGCAGGGTCTTCGTCATTGCAGGCGAGTACAGCGCGAGTCCGCGTGATCTCACGCCGGAGAAGCGCCGCCGCGACTTCTTCGGCGGGCCGCATCCCGAGCTTGCGCCCGAGCAGGTGGCGCACGTCTTCTTCCGCTACCCGAACCGCAGCGAGGACGGCCGCACCAAGCCCGAGGACTGGGAGCGCGCGTTCGGCATCCGCGAGCCGGTCGCCCTGCCGGATCTGCTCGCCTCGGCCGCCCATCGGGCGCTGACCACCCTGCACACGCTGACCGGCCGCGACTGGCGCCGCACCTGCGACTCCATCACCGACATGCTGGTCACCTCGATGCCCGGGCTCGACCCCAACGAGCGGGTCAACGTCGGGCTGGTTCCGCAGGCGCTCCAGATCCAGCTCGGCCTCTCGTCGCGCGCGCGCGCCCAGTTCGTGGTCGGGACCTCGGACAGCGGGGCGCAGGCGTTCTCCGAGGCGGTGCGGGCCGCGCGTACGGCGGAACAGCCGGCCACCATCCTGGTGCTCGCCGGACAGATCATCCCCGGCGGCTACGTCTCGCAGTACCAGATCCGCACGGTGCTCGGCGAGGACGACCAGGCGCGCGGACTGGACATGCTGGCGGTGGGCGACGCGGTGATGGACGTGATGCGTCGCTCCTTCGATTTGCCGGCGCACGGCCTGGAGGACTTCCTCGCCCGCGTCGCGGCGCGCAAGGCCCAGGTCGGCGCCAACTATCCCGCGGGCATCAACGCCGGCAAGCCGTTCAAGCGCGACACGCCGCGCACGCCCTGGTTCGACGCCAGCGACATCGCGGTGCCCTGCTGCGGCGCGGCAGCGACCATCGTCACTTCCGACGAGGCGCTGATCGAGGCGATCGCCGCCGCCAGGCGCCCGCGCTTCCGCACCGCCCCCCTGACGGAGGTGCTGGGCGTGGCGGACGGCTCGACCAACCCGGATCTGCTGCACCGCAAGGCGCCGCTGCTCTTCGCGCCCGCCGTGTACGGGGCGATGGCGGGATGCGCGGACGACGCTTCGGTTCCCGTCTCCACCTTCACCTCCTGCGCCTTCGGCGTGGTGCACGACGCGTTCCCCAGCATCGAGCTCTCGTTCCTGCTCGCGCTCGGTCTCGGCTGGGACCGCAGCGCGGAGCGGATGGCGGAGGGGTGGTCCAACCCGGTGGGCGGCCTGCTCACCTTCGGGCACGCCCTGGGCGCGTCGGGACTGGTCCAGGTGAACAAGGCGCACCACCTGTTCTCCGTCGATCGCCGCTATCTGCTCGAGGCCGACTCCCGGCAGGGCTTCCGCGAGGACGGAGCGCTCGCCTTCACCACCTCGGTGGGCGGCCCGCTCTCGCACATCGTCTGCTCGCTCTTCCGCGGCGGCCACCAGAACCGCCATCCGCCGCGCACTCGCCGCGAAGCGGCGGCGACCTCTCCGGTCAGCGCCACCTGGGAGGCGAAGGCGCGGCTGCTCTCCATGCTGCTGCCCTCGCAGCTCCGCGCGGTCCCGAATGCCTGGCTGGTGGAGGGGACCACCTCGGTCAGCATCCGCAGCTGCCTGCGCGCGCTGCCGCCCGAGGAGGTGGCGCGCATCCAGTTCGAAGGGCTGGAGGAGCTGGTCGCCAGCTCGTTCCTCTCGGAAGTGCGGAACCGGCTGCGCACGGTGGTGCGGGTGGCGCAGCAGGAGAGCGAGCGGCTCGGCTCGATGTTCGACGTGTTCCGCCTCCTGACCGACGAGGTGCGGGAGATCGCCACCGAGCTGCGCGCGCAGGGCCGGCTGGCTCCCGCCGCCGCCGGGCTCGACGAGCGCAAGCTGACGGATCGGATCAAGGAGGCGCTGCGGATTTCGCTCGCGCTGCTCTCGCGACCCACCGAGGACGGGTCGCACCGGCTGGTGCGCTTCATTCCGCCCGGTGCGCTGCGGGACGTGGGCTTCGTGGACGGGCAGACGCTGCAGCCCATCGACGTGGGGCCCGAAGCGCTGCCCTTCTGGACCGTGCTCGCCGTGCGTCCGGAGCTGCCGCCACAGCCTTCCCCGGCCAGCGTCTCCGAGCGGCTGGCGGAGATCGCCTCGCGCGGCGCGAAGTCGGCGGCGGAGCTGCGGCTGCTCCGGATCTGGTTCTCGCTCGACCCACCGGCTCCATTGCTGGAGAACGCCTTCCGCGAGGCAGGGCTGACGGTTCCGGAGCGGGGGCCGGTCCGCGCGGTCTTCTATACCGGCGAGGTCGCGGACAAGGGGCCGCGGCTCACTTCGCAGGAGGCGCACGAACTGCTCGGCTACGTCGCCCACCGGGCCCGCGCGTTCCTCGAGGCCTACCAGTCGGCGGCCACGCAGATCGGGCCCGTGCTCTCGGTGGTGACGTTCGAGCGTCCACCGCCACGCGCGGGCGGCGATGCGGCCCTGTTCAGCGCCGCGAGATTCGCCCAGGAGATCGCGCGGAGCGCGCTCGACCAGGGAGCGGTGGTGCGCGCCGCGGTCACCGTCGGCGAAGGGGCGGTGTTCGAGGACGTCAACGGCCGGCCGGCGGTGGCCTCGCCCGCGTCGCGCCGCGCCAACGAGCTGCTGGCGATCGCGCGCACGGTGGCCCCCGATCGGCCCTGCTTCGCGCTCGAGGGAGCCTCGGAGCTGGTGGTCACGCTGTTGGGGCAGCGGCTCACCGGCTGGGAGCGCGCTCCCACCGCACCGAAGGGAACCACCATCTGGCTGGGCCCGCGCTCCTGACCGCTTGACCACCCGCGGTCTTCGCAGTAGAGGCGCGGGTCGTGCTCTGGCGAAGGACACGGAGGCCGGCGGTCCGCGCGCGCTGGTGCCGCCTGGTGGCGGCGATGGGCGCGTCGCTCCTCGCCGCGCAGACGGTGCACGTTCCGCTGTTCACGTCGGCAGCAGCCGCTTCCTGCTGTTGCAGGCACAAGGCGGGCGATGCGCACTGCGCATGTCCGGTCTGTGTGCACGCCCGCGAAACGCAGTCCGGCAAGCCGTTCTACAAGAACTGCGCGCCGGCTTCTGGAGTGACCGCCCTCGCCGCGAAGGAAGCCGCCGTTCCCACCGCGGTGGCGGCGCCCTCGCGGCGGAGCCGGCAGGCGCCGGCCCAGGTGCGGATCGCCTCGCCACCCGAAGATCCACCGCTAGACGTTCCGACTCCCCCTCCGCTCGCGCGCGGCTGATCGCGAGACCCGCCGGGCCGCGTCGCGCCTCTGGCGCCGCGGCGCTTCGTCCATCCGTTTTTGGGAGTCGTGCATGCGCGTTCGCGCAGATTCCGTCCTGTCCTCCTGCCGAGGCCTTCTTGCCGCGGCGCTGATGTCGTCCGCCTCCGGCGGCGTCCGCGCCCAACCGGCCGAGAGCCCCGCACCGGTGGAGCGCGAAGTGGCGCTCCCGGAGTTGGCCGGCGTGCGCCTGTCCGGGTTCTTCATCGGATCGGCGAACTACAACTCGCGCATCCAGATGGTTCCGGAGTTCGCCGGCAGCGCGCCGGTCTCGTCGGAGCCCACGCAGGTGGATTTCCGCTTCGATCAGTTCACCCTCGGGGCGTTCAAGACGTTCTCGTCCTGGCTCTCCGCCGGCGCGAGCATCGAGGTCGAACGGCACGGCCACCGCCACAGCCACGGCTTCGATCCGGACTTCGGATGCCCGGGCACCGGCCCCTGCGTCGAGCAGTTCGGCGCCGAGCCGATCGCGACCGAGGTCAACCTGCACCGGTTCAACGTCACGGCGATCGCTCCGATCGGGAACGGCATCGCGTTCTCGGTCGGACGCTTCGACACACCCTTCGGCTACGAGCGCCATGATGCGGCCCTGAACCTGACCGCCACCCTGTCCGAGCTGCAGCTGTACGGGCGCCCCCAGAGCATGACCGGCTTGCAGGTGGCGACGCAGCTCACCCCGTCGCTGGACGTCGCGGCCTGGCTGGTGAACCGCTGGGAGAACGAGACCACCGAGGATCCGATCGAGGACAACAACCGGGCGAAGAGCGTGGGCGGGCGAATCGGGTTCACCCCGCTGCAAGGCGCGTCGCTGCTCAACTTCGGGGTGGGCGGATTCTGGGGCCCGGAGCGCGACGGCGACGACAGCCACGCCCGCTGGATGGTGGACGCCGATCTGACCTGGTCGTTGGGCTCGCGCCTCGTGCTCGCCGCGGAGTTCGTGCACGGGGCGGAATCGGCCGTCTCGTTCCGGAGGCGCGGCACCCCGTTCGCCGCGCCCGCCGTCGAGGGTGCGGACGTCGCCTGGAACGGCCTCTACGCGCTGGTCCACTACGACCTGCTCGGCTGGTTCGGCATCTCCGCCCGCTACGGCTGGTTCGACGACGCGGACGGCGCGCGCACCGGAGTGGCCCAGGTGCTCCAGTCCGTCACGCTCACGCCCATCGTGCACCTGTCGCGGCTCATCCCCGACCTGCGGCCGCTCGGCGTCGCCTATGCCCGCACCCAGCATGCCATCGACTGGGTCGACCTGAGGCTCGAGTACCGGTTCGCGCACTCGGACCAGCCTGTCTTCGCCGACGTGGGCCCCGGGATTCCCGTCACTTCCGCGAGCAACAGCGCCCACCAGGTGACGTTCCAGGTGATCGCGAACTTCTGAGGAGCCGCCATGAAGCTCTCCCGCTTTCCCTTGAGCGCCAAGCTGTTCTGCACGCTGTTCCTGATGGGGATCGGCTGCGGCTCACTGGCCGCGTTTGCCCAGGCCTCCACCGCCGTAGGCCTCTCGCCGGCGGCGGTGCGCGAGAGCCTCTCGCCCGAGATGCCCATGACGGCGATGGGCCACGGGCAGATGAGCGCCGAGAAGGAGATTGACCTCGCCCAGATCCCGGAGAGCGCGAAGGTCTGGATGCGGACTCCACTCTTGATCCAGACCAGCCACACGCACCTGTTCGGGCAGACGTTGATCGCCGGCCTCCTGGCCCTGATCTTCGCGTTCAACTCGCTGCGCGAGGGCGCCAAGTGCGCCATCGGCGCGCTGCCCTTCGTCGGCACCTGGCTGGACATCGGCGGGATGTGGGCCACGCGGTTCGCATCTCCGTCGCTGAGCGTGCTGGTGATCGCCGGAGGGACGCTCTTCGCGCTCGGATACGCGCTGATCGCCGGCTTCTCGATCTACGACCTCTGGTTCCGGAAGGAGCTGTCCGCATGAACACCAGACTCGCCCGCCTCCTTGCGCTTGCGCTTGCCGCCGCGGCGCCGGTGCGCGCGCACATCACGCCTCCCGTCGTCCTCGCCTCCGACCGGGACGCCGTGGCCCGCCTGCTCGCGGGCTCCAGCCGCTACTTCGTGCGGGAGGTCCGGCTCTCCCCCACGCAGCGCGAGAGCGTCCGGCAGAAGACCGGCTGGACGCCGGACGAGGACCTTTATCGCTTCTACGTCGGCCGGACCGCGGACGCCGTCACCGTCGGCGCGACCATCTTCATCAGCGAGTTCACCATGCACGGCCCCGTTCGCGTCGCGGTGGCGCTTGCTCCGGACGGCAGGGTGAAGGGGGTTTCGGTCGTAGAGGTGACCGAGGAGACCTACGGCTGGGTGAAGCCGCTCCTGGACGGAGGCTTCTTGCAGCGGTTCGCCGGGCGCGACGCGGGAGGCGCCCTCTCCCAGACGGTGGATTCCGGCGGATCGATGTCCCGGTTCTACGCGGGCGTCATCGCGCGCCTGGTCGGTCGGGCGGCGGCGTTGTACGACGTGACGCGATCGACGCAATGACCCGGGCGCCGCTCAAGGGCTCGATTTCCCGTCTGTCGCGGCCGCCACGCCAGGCACCGGGAACCCGCGCTTGCGCATCAGGGCGGCGATTCCGGGGTCGCGGCCGCGGAACTTGCGGTATGCCTCCGCCGGGTCGATGGTGTTGCCGACGCTGAAGACGTCGTCATGCAGCCGCTTCGCGACCGCCTTGTCGTAGGGTCCTTTGGCCTCGAGGAATGCCTCCCACGCGTCGGCAGAGATCGTGTCCGACCAGAGATAGCTGTAGTACCCCGCCGAATAGCTGTCCCCTCCGAAGATGTGGGCGAACTGGGTGGTGCGGTGCCGCATCACGATCTCCTGCGGCATGCCCAGCTGCGCCAGCGTCTCCTTCTCGAAGCGGTCCGGATCGATCTCCGCCGCGCCGGCCAGGTGCAGCTTCATGTCCACCAGGGCGCCCGACAGGTACTCCACGGTGATGAAGCCCTGGTTGAACGTCTGCGCCCGCTCGATCTTCTGCGCCAGCGCCGCGGGCATCGGCTCCCCGGTGCGGACATGGACGGCGAAGCGGTCGAGAACCGGCCGGGTCGAGACCCACCGCTCGAGCAGCTGCGAGGGGAACTCGACGTAGTCGCGGGGAACCGCGGTGCCCGCCAGCGTGGGGTAGGTGACGTTGGAGTTGAGGCCGTGCAAGGCGTGGCCGAACTCGTGGAACAGCGTCCGCGCATCCTCCCAGCTGATCAGGATCGGCTCTCCCGGCTTTCCCTTCACGAAGTTGGAGTTGTTGGAGACGATCACCGGCACCTCCCCGTCGATCCGGGACTGCGGCCGGTAGGAGTTCATCCACGCCCCGGAACGCTTTCCCACCCGCGCGTAGGGATCGAAGAACCAGAGCCCCACGTGCTTGCCCTGCGCGTCGCTGACGCGGAACACCCGGACGTCAGGGTGGTACACGGAAACCGAGCCGTCGGTGATCGGGTCGAAGCGCAGCCCGAACAGCTCGCCGGCGACCCAGAACATGCCCTCGCGGAGCTTCTCGAGCTGGAGGTACGGCTTCACCTCCGCGTCGTCGATCGCGTACTTCGCCTTCTGCACCTTCTCCGCGTAGAAGCGGTAGTCCCAGGGCGCGATGCGGATGCCGGCGTGCTCCTTGTCCGCGACCGCCTGCATGTCGGCGACCTCCTCGCGCACGCGGGCGACGGCGGGCTTCCAGACCGCCTCCATCAGGGCGTCCGCGCGCTCCGGCGTCTTCGCCATGGTGTTCTCGAGGCGCCAGTGCGCGTGTGTCGGGTAGCCGAGCAGCTTCGCGCGCTCGGCGCGGAGCTTGAGGATCTCGGTGATGATCGCCTTGTTGTCGTGCGCGTCGCCGTTGTCGCCGCGCATCACGAACATCCGGAAGACCTTCTCGCGCAGGTCGCGCCGGGTGGAGAGCGTGAGGAACGGCTCGACGCTGGAGCGCGTGTTGACGATGGCCCACTTGCCCGGCTGTCCGCGGGCAGCGGCGGCGGACGCGGCGTCGTCGCGTAGATTGGGCGGAAGGCCGGCCAGGTCGGCTTCGCTCTCCAGCACGACCATCTGCGTGTTCTCCTCGGCGAGCAGGTTCTGGCGGAACTTCGCGAACAGCGAGGCGAGCTTCTGGTTCAGCGCCGACAGCCTCTGCTTGGACGCGTCGTCCAGCTTCGCGCCGCTGCGCACGAAGCGCGTGTACTCGAGCCAGAGCAGCCGCTGCTGCTCCGGGTTCAGCCCGAGGCGATCGCGCGACTCGTAGAGGGTCGCGATCCGCGCGAACAGCGGGCCGTTCTGGACGATCTGGTCGTTGAACGCGGCCAGCCTGGGGGACATCGCCGTCTCGATCGCCTGCACCTCGGCGTCGTTCAGCGTCGAGGTGTGGATGCCGTAGATCGCGCTCACCCGGGACAGCGTCTTGCCGCTGCGCTCCAGGGCGGCCATCGTGTTCTCGAAGCTGGGCGCCTCGGGGGTCTTGGCGATGGCGTCCACCTCGCGCAGGTTCTCGGCCATGGCCGCCTCCAGCGCCGGCTGGAGGTCCTGCACCTTGTACTTGCCGAACGGCGGCACGCCGCCGTACGGCCCCGTCCACTCCGCGAGGAGCGGGTTCGCGGTCGTCTGGGCCTTGGGAGCGATCGCTTCCTCCCGCCTTGCGGGCTGGCTCGCACAGCCAGCGATGATGAACAGCAGTCCTCCCAGCTTCGCAGCGCGTCCGGGGCTTCGCATATGGTGGCGCACCTCTCGAAAGGGCGCGCACGTTAGCGCGAAAGGCCCCCGGCGTCCCTCGCTTTTGCAAGGCGGTCGTCCGCTCGCCCTAGTCTAGTGTCAATGTCGGTCAGGCGACAGACGTTGTCGTTGGACGTTGTCGTTCGACGTTGTCGTGATCGTGGACGTGATCGTGGACGGCGACGGCGACGGCGACGTGGCCGTGGACGACTGCTCGGCATGTCAGGGGCAGCTGCTACACGGATTCCCATGCTCAACTTTCAGAAGCTCGACGTCTACCGCTGTGCCATCGAGTTCTTTGTACTGACCGCTGCCGCTGCAGAAGAGGT
>Ga0137397_10001598_pt1 | contig 15840 bp, 15 predicted proteins | sample czorhiz116metaG_FD_106658 | JGI IMG/M metagenome (GOLD analysis project Ga0137397, IMG submission 106658) | Vadose zone soil microbial communities from Angelo Coast Range Reserve, California, USA - czorhiz1.16 metaG | ecosystem: Environmental > Terrestrial > Soil > Vadose zone | place: USA... | reverse complement strand
GCGATGTGTTACAGTCCGGCCGAGCATCGATGACCTGGAAGATCCTCGCGCCTGGCACGCTCGGCATGCTCCTGGCGCTCGGCTCGGTCGCGGTGGCCCATCATTCAACCGCGGCCTATCAGAACAAGACCATCGTCGTGACGCAGGCCCGCATCACGAAGTTCGGCTGGGCGAATCCGCATTCCATCCTGGGCTTCGACGTCAAGGACCAGAGCGGCCGCGTGACCACGTGGAGCGTGGAAAGCGGCAGCCCCTCGGCGCTGAGTCGTATCGGCTGGAACCGCAACTCGCTCACGCCAGGCGATCTCGTCACGATCGAATTGTTTCCCGCGAAGAACGGCTCCCATGTCGGCCGCCTGGCCAGGGTGATTCTCCGTGACGGCCGCGAGCTGCAGGACAGCCTGTACAAGGACTCGCCGTTTGAAACGATTCAGAAGAAGTAGGGTCGCGGCTATCCTCCTCGTCGTGCCCTCGCTCTCGATGATCGTGGCGGCGTGCTCCAGCCCGGCGCCCGAAGCGGGCGCGAAAAACGCGGCGAGCAGCGCACCTGCTCCTGCGCGCGACCTGAGCGGCGTATGGGCCGGGCCGCCGCTGCCGAAACTGGAGGAGCCCCCGCCGCTCACGCCGTGGGGCCAGGAGCATTACGACGCCAGCAAGCCGACGTGGGGACCACGAGCCGTCGGCATCGGCGACTCGAACGACTCGCTGATTACGTGCGACCCTCTCGGCTTCCCCCGCGCGATCCTGTACGAGACGCGCGGCTTCGAGTTCGTGCACACCCCCGCGAAGACATTTCAGCTCATGCAGTATCAGCGGGTGTGGCGCGAGATCTGGACCGATGGCCGCCCGCTGCCGTCAGATGTGGGTGGCACCAACCCCGACTCGCCAGACCCGCGGCGCTTCGGATATTCGGTGGGACGCTGGGCCGACGACCAGACATTCGTCGTCGAGACGACCGGAACCGACGAGAGAACCTGGCTCGACTACCGCGGGTATCCGCACAGTACGAGCGCGCGCTTCGAGGAGCGTTATCGACGCGCCGCGCCGGACAAACTCGAACTGACGGTCACGGTCACCGATCCCGTCGCCTACTCGCGCCCGTTCGTCGTCCTGAACCAGACGTTCGAGCGCGGCGCCAGGCAGGAGCTCGAAGAGCAGCTGTGCATCCCGTCGGAGGCGCTGGACTACTTCAACACCATCGCCGTGCCGACGTCGACGGGGAAGAAATAGCTATCTGGCCGGCGCCTCGTTGAGGCGCGTCGTGGCGGTCGCCTCGAGCTCGCCGATCCATGCCCGGAACACGTCGGGCGCGACGAACGGATGCGGGTCGCCGGCTTTGCGAGCCGCCAGGCGGTCGACGCGGTCCCAGAACCCCGGATCCATCCACGCGTGTGTGACGATGCGCACCTGCACGCCGTCCTGCATCTGCCCGATGCGGCGCACGCTGGCAAGAAACTGTTCGGCAGCCTCACGGCCGGGACCGGGCGCCGCCCCGCCGAACATGAAGGCGCGATACGGCCGTCCGCCGTCGTACACGGTGAAATCGACGCCGAGCGTGGCCGGTGTGTGACCGCCGAGCACGTGCAGCGTGACCGTCGTCGATCCCAGGCGAATCGTGTCGCCGTCCTTCACCGCGATATCGCGGCGCGGCAGCCGCTCGTTGTTCGGGTTCGGCGCGCGCGTCAGCGCGTCCCAGTCCGCATCGCCCATCGCCAGCCGCGGCCCGTACGCCTCCTGGATCCGGGCCGCGCCCGCCGTGTGATCGAGATGGTAGTGCGTGAGGATGACGTACTTGATGTTCTGCGGATCGAAACCAAGCTTCCGGATGGCCTCGACCGGATGGTCCTTGTACGCGCCTTCGAGCGTGTCGATGAGGATCAGCCCCTGGTCCGTCGTGATCAGCCACGACCCGACATATCCGACGCCCACGTAATAGAGGTTGTCGAAGACCTTGAAGGGCGCGATGTTCTGCAACGCGGCGTTGTTAGTCTCCCTGCGGAGACGCTCGGCGCGAGAGTCGGCTGCCTGTCCCGCGGCGTCAAGGTGTCCGAAACCTGTCGCCAGCAGGCCGGCGGCTACGACGGCCAGTGTCCATGTCTTCGCCAGCATCGTCCCCTCCACGAAGCGTGGTGCAGGCGCAATGCTATATCAATCGGCGATTGCTACGACTCCGATGGGACGAACGTCGTTGCGGCCGGAATTGCGATCATTCGCGGCGAGCGATAGTCGAACGGGACGACGCGATACCGGTACACCAGGCCGGCGCTGCCGACGACGTAGCCGGTACCCGATCGAAGCACGGTGAACGCGTTCACGCGAGCCGGAAAGGCCGTCGCTCTCGTTGTCCAGCGCGTTCCGTTGTCCAGCGTGTAGGTGAACTGACGCGTGCCCACCATCCAGCCGACGGCGCCGGCGGCCGCGACGGCCGGGGCATCAGCAGGCGGCTTCGCATCCGTCATTTGCCACGTGACGCCTCCGTCCGACGTCATGAGCAGCGCACCGCCGGCGCGCAGGTACCCGGTCAGCGAATCCGCAAACGCGACGCTCGCCGCGCGTGCGTCCACGCCTGGTAACAGCGCAACGGGCGTCCATGTCACACCCGCGTCGCTCGTTCTCATGACAGCGGCGGCGCCGGCGCGCTCGACGGCCGCGACCAGGCACCCGGTCGTGCCGTCGGGCGCAAAGCCGATTGCAGCCGGTTCGCACGACTCCTCATGCGGGACGCCATCGACGGCGTAGGCGATGTGGCAGACAGGTCCGTCCTGCCACGTGCGCCCTCCGTCGGTCGTGACGTGCACGTCCCCCCAGCCGCCCACCCCGAAACCGCGCTCGGGCGAGGTGAAGACGACGCGGCTGTGCGGCGCGACCCTGCCGATTCGCGTCCACTGCACGCCGTCGGTCGTGCGCAGCAGTGACCCATCCGATTGCGTCGCCCAGCCGGTCGTGGCGTCGGCGAAGAACAATCGTTCGCAGGAGGGCATTCCCGGCTCCTCGCCCCCCGCCTGGCGAACCCACGTCCTCCCGCCGTCGTGCGTCGCGGCAATGAAGCCGCTGCCCGATGGCGAACGACCCCCGCATATCCAGCCGGTCTCGTCGTCAGCGAACACCACGTCGGAGATGTTGGCGCCGCGGTCGTAGCTCATGGCCTCGAAGATCGCCTTGACCGGCGGATGCCGTATCACCGGCGGTGCGGGATGGAGATGCGGCTTCCTGGTCTGTGCGGACGAGGCCGCGTCGCCGAAGAAAACCGCGATGGCGGTCGCCAGCACGCATCCGAGGCGCCGCCACCGCCATCGTCCGCCGCGCGCCGTCAGACGAGCACCTGCCTCGCATAAGCGATGCACCGCTTCACCTCCTCCACCGTGCTTCGCTCGCCCGCAGGCGGGCAGTCCACGTAGGTGCGGACACGCCACTGCTCCCGATTGAGCAGTTGCAGCACCTCGCGAATCGGCGCGTCTCCGCGGCCCCAGTCGGAGACGCTGCCGTTGCGGCTGCAGTCGGTGAGACGGATGGTGCTGACCTGACGATGATGCTCGCGGAGGAATGTCACAGGGTCGATGCCGGCGGCGGTGAGCTGACCGGTGTCGACCGCCAGCCTGAAGAGCGGCGATAACTCGAGGGCTCCCATCACGTCCGCGGGAGCGGCGGCGTGCGGGCCAACCGGCGTCGGCACCACCAGGTTGATCGCCACCGCCATCTGATGCCTGCCGGCAAGCGGCACCAGCCGGTGGGCGACGTCGAGAGTGACGGTGGACGTCAACGCTTTCGCGCCGAGCGCCCTGGCCATCGCGAAACCTCGATCGATCTCCTCGTCGCTGAAACTCCGGTCGGGGTTGTAGCCGTACGACTCGATGCCGATGCCCGCCTTGCGGAAACGGCTGCCCGTGGCCGAGAAGTGGGCGAGAGGCATCCGCAGCCGCCACTTGCGAAGCTCGCGCCGCATCATCTGCGACATCGACGGGGTCGTCGCCGTTCGGCCCGCGGGTTCATCCGCCGAGCCGGGTTGCAGGGCTCGGCTCGCCCGCGGTGCGGCGTCGTGACGCATCGCTGCCGCGCGCCTCGACGACGCCGCCTGCGGACGTGCCGGCGGAGCGAACGGCTCGACGGACGCGGCGGACAGCTCGCACTGCCGCACGTCACACGCGAGCATCGCGTCGATGATGGCGTCGACGGCATCACGTCCCTGCGCGGGCACGAGGCCGCGGAAGCTCGACGTCTGCACGCCGAGCTGAAGGCCTGCGGCTTCGACGTCGCTGGACCGGCCGAACAACGGCGCGGCAAGTCCAGCGAGCGTCACGGCCGCCAGCTGACGGCGCGAGTACCTCGCGCCGTCCCGTGGTGATGGTGTGGTGCTCATACGTTCGGGTTCTGCGGTTTGCCGATGGCCATCGGACGCATCATGTCGTGATCTTCGTGATCGAGGATGTGGCAGTGCCACACGTACTGCCCCGGCATGTCGAAGGCCGCCACCAGTCGCGTGATTTCTCCCGGATACGCGACGACGGTGTCTTTGCCACCCGTTTCCCACGCTTCGGCCGGCCGGGCCGGCCCCGGGGGAAGCGACGGGTTGTCGCGATCGAACGGCGCGCGGTCGAGCACGCGGAACTGCGTCTGATGGATGTGAATCGGATGCGCGTCGGCGGTGAAATTCCGGATTTCCCATACCTCGGTGCCGATGTTCGGGTTCTCCGTAATCGGATCCATCCACGCGAGCGGATTTCCGGTCCCGTCCTTGTTCACGGTGCCGAGCAGGCCGATGGCCGGCCCGAAGGGAACGGCCTTCGGATCGCCACACACCTCCTGGATTGGAATCTGGAAGGATCCGTCGGGGTTGGCCGCCACGTTCACGGTCGCCGAGTCGAGCTCGTTGAGCGACACGCGCCGCAGCTTCGCTCCATTTGGTGCCGCCGCGGGCGACGCGGCCGCGAGGTTCGAGAGCTTCTCGGGCGCTACGCTGGCGTCGACGCTGCGCGAGGGACGCACGCGGAACTGCATGATGGCCCCGGTGGTCAACGGGTCGGCCGACGGATAGTCCACCCCGGGAACGCCGCCGCCGAAGGGCGAATCGGGCCCGATGTTCAGCAGCGTGACCGTCGTGCCCACAGGGACGTTCGTGAAGTCCACGATGACGTCGGCGCGCTCGGCCGGAGCGATCAAGAGCTGCGCGAGCCGCGCCGGCTGCGGCAGGAAGCCGCCGTCGCTGCCGATCTGCCAGAACGGCAGGCGGTCGCGGTCGAGCGTCAGCAGCATCGTGCGCGCGTTGCACCCGTTCAGGAAACGGAAGCGATAGCGGCGCTGCTCGACGTTCAGGAACGGCCAGGTGTTGCCGTTGACCATCATCGTGTTGCCTAAGAATTCAGGGTTCCAGATCGGCGGCACGTCTCTCGGCTCTCCGGCGCACGTCGTCTGCGGGATGAACGGAATCCGCAGGTCCTGCCTGGACACGCCCTCGAAAAACGCGCGGTCGCCCGGGAAGAACAGCGACCCGTCGGCGTTGAACGACCGGTCCTGGATGAGGATCGGAATTTCGTGGTCGGGCAGCTGACTGGCAACCTGGCTGTCGACGGCGTCGCCGCGCAGCAGGTAGAACGCCGCCAGCCCGGCATAGACGTTCGCGCGCGTCAGGCCGAGGGTGTGGTCGTGCACCCACATCGTCCCCGCCGGCTGATCGTTGCCGTAGTCGAAGGTGGCCGTGCCCGGTGCCCACGTGCTGGCGAGACGCGCCGCGGCCTTCTTCCTGAAGAAGTTGTACCAGGTGCCCTCCGTGGCGTAGCCGCGCGGGATGTTGTTCGCCGCCGGCAGGAACCACGCCTCCGGATAGCCGTCGCTGTCGTCGACGGTGTGGCCCCCATGCAGGTGCGACACGAGCGGTACGGGCCCTCGATACGGCTCCGGGCTGGTGCCCATGAAGTCGCGTGGCCCCGGAGGGTTCGCCCAGTGGAGCGTCTGATCGACGGGCAGCAGGTGCGAGCGATAGTTGCCGGCCCCGTCCATCAGGCCGTTGATCCACTTCACGCGCGTGAGGCGCCGATACCGCGCCTCGAAGGTCGGCGCGGGCGAGTGAAACGTTCCCGAGTGATTGACCGAGCCGTAGGCCCAGATGGTCGTCTGCGGGAAAGCCGACGGCAGGATCTGCTGCCGTACCTGCCTCGCCGCGACTTCGTAGTAGTCCACTCCGGCCGCAGTCCTGGTCGCCGGCATTGCCGGTGGGATCCACAGCGGCGTGACGAAGCGGGGGATGGCGTACGGATCGATCGACCCCCCAGGCACCGCCTGCGCCAGCGCGCGCTGAACGAATCCAAGTCTCGATGCCAGGTACAGTGCCGGACCACCCAGCATGCCGGTCCTCAAGAAATCACGGCGTGTCCCCATGAAGCGTGCTCCTTTTTCGATGTGTCGTGCTGTCGAGCGTGCAGGCGACGATACGGGGACGCGCAGCCGCGATCAAACCGGAACGCCAGTAATTGCGGGGATATCTGCGGTCGAACGGCGCTCCGGCCGCCGATTTAATCTGCGTCTCACGAACGGGTGGGAAGGCTAGACGAGCGTACGTGCGACGGTGTTCAGCGCGTCGCTCAACGCGTCGAGGCGCAGCGGCTTCTGGAGGTAGGCGTCCATGCCGGCCGCGCGGCAGCGGGCTTCGTCACTCTCGAACACGTTGGCCGTCAGCGCGATGATCGTGGGACGATGTGCGCGTCCCGACGCGCGAATGCGGCGCGTAGCTTCGAGACCGTCGATATCCGGCAACTGCACGTCCATCAGGATCACGTCGTAGTCGCGGCGAGCGGCCGCGTCGACGGCATCCTGACCACACGCCGCTTCGTCGGGCTCGAGCCCGAGCTCGTCGAGCATCAGGCGGATCACGCGGCGGTTCGGTTCGTTGTCCTCGACGACGAGAACCGCCATCTGGATGCCGACACTCGCCGGAGATTCCGCCACGCTGGCGTCCTCGACCGCAAGCCACGGGCGGGTCGCCGCGCACAGTGCGTCGTGCAGTGCCCGTGCGCGCACCGGCGCGGGCACGACGTGCTCGAGCGCGGCGGAGGGGTGCCGTCCCGCGCGACGCATGTGCGCCACGGTCACGAGCGGCACCCCGGCGAGGCCCCACGCCGCGCGATTGCGCAGCAGCCGGTCGTACAGGCCGCCGCCGACGGCATTGCTGTCCACGACCACGGCGTCCATGCCGGCGGGCGGAGCGGTCCCCGCATCGTGGAGCGTCGCCTGCACGCCCCCGTTGCGGAGCAGCGACAGGATGTGCTCGCCGACGATGCCCGGACCGACCACGGCCAGCACGCGAACGCCGGCAAGGTCCGACCAGTCGGGCCGGTTCGCGGGGGCGGCGGGTGCGCGAAACACGAAGGTGAACGTGGATCCCTTTCCGTACTCGCTCTCGACGCTCATCGACCCCGACAGCAGGCGGCTCAGCCGGTCCGAGATCGCGAGTCCGAGGCCCGTCCCGCCGGCGCTCTGAGGGCCGGCCGGTTCGACCTGGCTGAACCACCGGAACAGGCGTTCCTGCATGTCCTTTCGGATGCCGATGCCGGTGTCGGAGACCGCGATCGTCAGGGCGACGCTGCCGTGCCGTTCGGACGCCGCGCTCACGCGGATCGCCACCTCGCCGATGGCGGTGTACTTCACCGCGTTCGACAGCAGGTTGAGCAGCACCTGCTTCACGCGGTCCTCGTCGGCGATGACGTCCGGCACGTCCGCGTCGATCACGTAGCCGAGCGCGAGCCGCTTGCGCGACGCCGCCTCGCTGACCGAATCGAGCGCCTCCTCGACCGCCGTGCCGGGGGAGAACCGCCGCGGTACCGGCGCCACGAGGCCTGCGTCGATGCGCGAGTAGTCGAGAACGTTGTTGATGAGCGCCAGCAGTGTCGTCGCGTTGGTGCGCAGCAGGCGGACCAGCTCGCGTTCGGCCGGCGGCATCGGCGCCGCCTGCAGCAGGTCAGTGATCCCGATCACGCCGGTGAGCGGCGTCCGGAGCTCGTGGCTCATGGTGGCGAGGAATTCGCTCTTGACGCGCAGCCCCACCTCGAGCGACGCGCGGCGGTTCACCAGGTACACGCCCATCGCCACGAGGAGCAGCGCGCTGAGCACGATGAGGGCGAGGCGTACCGTCGCGCTCCCCGACCGCGCGCGTTCGGCATCCACCTGTGCTTTCGCGTCGGCCTCGACGCTCGCCTTCAGCGCCGCGATCGCCTCGCGGACGCGGTTGAAGCTGCCCGTCCCCACCGCCTCGTCGAGCGCGACGGCGTGGCCGAGCTCGCCTTCGAGAATGAGTCCGATCACCTCGTCGCGTGTCTGCAGGTATTCCCGCCAGGCGACGATGACCGACTCGCGCGCCTTCCGCGTCCCTTCGGTCGAGAAGAGCGGCGAACGGCTGGCCAGCAGCAGCCGCACGCGCCCTTCGGCGGATCGCGACTGGTCGACGTATTCGAGCTGACGGTTCGCGTCCGAGGTGTGCAGGGCGTACAGCAGGATGCGGCGCACCTCCCCGGTTTCGAACAGCATGTTGTCGACCAGGTCGAGCGCCTCGCCGAAGCGGTCGTAGAGGCCGTTGGCCGCGTCGGCAGACTGGCGGAAGTCGCTCGCGACGACCCATCCGAGCGTGAGGACCGTCAGCGTGGCCGCCGCGAGCAGCGCGAACAGCCAGTAGCGCGCGAGAGAACGGACCGTCCGTCTCATCGCTCGTCGGCTCCGCGGCCGCCGGCTCGACGCCGGAGCGGATAACGCTGGTCATCGGGCAGCATCCCGTCGATGCGCAGCAGCTTGACGGAGGGAGCGACCTCTCCGGCGTTGACGTAGCCGATGGCTCCCGGCGCGCTGTAGACGAAATTCAGCATCCCGGACACCGACTGAATCGCCCGCGGACCGATGTTCACGCTCCCCTGGAACCTTCGAAGCAGGATGTGCTTCGCGTAGTCGCTCTCCGACAGTCCGCAGAGCATCCGGATCGCGTCGGCGCGTTCGGGCTGGCCGTAGTCGCGGAGGACCACGGTGATCTTTCGGCCCTGCGGCCAGCTCTGCGTGTCGAGCATGAAGATGCGGCGCAGCTCGCGGAACGTGAGGTTGTCGACCGGGTTCGATCGGTGCACGATGATCGCCAGCGGGGGACCCGGCGGCCCCTGCTGCGCGACGACCGGCGCCGTGCCGGCGAACGTGGCCGCCGACAGCAGCAGGACGACGAGCAGCAGACGAGGCGTCCGCATCGGTCTGCTCAGCACAGGAAGACAGGATCTCAGGTGGTTCGCTGCAGCTCGATGTGAACCGCATCGGTTGCCGATGGCAGCACGGCGCCGCCGCTCGCTTCGAGGATGCGCCGCGCGGTCCGCAGGCGGAGCGGGCCCAACGGGTGATCCGCGGCGTCATGCAGCGCGGTCCACGCCTGCGGCCAGATGCCGGGCGGCTGCGCCTCCACGGCCAGGCGCACGCGCGGCCCGGCGCCAGCGATAACGCGCACCGAGACACGCGCGCCCGCGCGGCGGTGCCGCAGCGCGTGTTCGACGATCAGCGTGACCGCGCGCGTCAGGTACCGTTCGCTGCCGCCGACCCTTGTCGTCAATGCCCCGTCGACGGCGACCGCGACGTCGTCCCGGGTGGCGTACCGGTCCGCGATCCTGCAGAGGATCGCGTCGAGCGAGACGGAGCGCGACGTCCCGGCGACTGCCTCGAGTGGCTCGCTGAGCAGCGTCAGGTCGGCGGAGATGTCGATCAGCTCGGAGATGGCGAAGCTGATCCGCTGCAGCGCATCGCGGTATTCGTGGGTCGACCGCTGGCGCCGCAGGGCAATCTCGATCTCCCCGGCGGCCGCGGAGAGCGGCGTACGGATCTCGTGCGCGATGGCGGCGGCGAACGACTGCAGGTCGGTCAGGGCAGTCCGGGCGGCAGGTGGCAGTTCAGCCACGCTGCCCGTCCTGCGCCGTGATGGTGTAGCCGATCCCCCTGACCGTGCGAATCAGCCCCGAGGCCCGCCCGAGCTTCTTTCTGAGATAGCTGACGTAGACGTCCATGACGTTCGACCGGGAATCCTCCTTGCCGTCCCAGACGTACATTGCCAGGTCGTCGCGCGAGACCGTGTCGTCGGCGCGGCGCATCAGGTACTCGAGCAGCCGGAACTCGGTGTCGCTAAGGAAGACGCCCGTGTTGTCGACCGTCACACGATGGGCGTGCTGATCCAGCTCGATCGAACCGCACGACAGCACGCCGCCCAGATGGCGCGAACGGCCGCGACGCGTGACCGCGCGCAGCCGCGCAAGCAACTCCTCGAAGGCAAACGGCTTGGCCAGGTAGTCGTCGCCGCCGACGTCGAGCCCGCGGACGCGGTCGGCGAGGCCGCTGCGTCCCGTCAGCAGCAGGACGGGCGTGTCGACGCCTCGCGCCCGCAGGCGGCGGCACAGCGTGAAGCCGTCATGGTCGGGCAGGCACACGTCGAGCACGATCGCGTCGAACCCCCCTGCGGCGGCGCGCGATTCCGCCGAGGTCGCATCGGCAACCGCTTCGACCTGGAACGATTCCTCCCGCAAGCCCCGCTCGAGGAGGTCACGGGTGGCGGCTTCGTCTTCGACAACCAACACGCGCACACGTCCTCCGTCCTGGAAGCGCTGGCGCCCGCGATATGTGTCTTTTCTCGCCGGCTTGGGGGAAAAAGAGGTTGAAGCCGTCGGCGGAGGCAAACGGCGTGCCCCGTGAGGAACCGTGAGGAACCGCAAAAAACGCTACGAACTGCGAAAGTGGCGGTTGACGGCGCGCGAAAAGGTCTTCGCCGGGGAAGACTCCGGTCGCCCTTCGGGACGACATCGAGGGGGGTGAGCGCTCAGAACCGGAACGTGTGCCCGACGCGGACCGTGGCCTGCGCCACCTGCCCGATGAAGCCGCGGCTGGAGATCAGCGCGCTCTGTCCCGCGCCGACGAACAGTTCGCTGCCGGGGCGGTATTCCCAGCGATAGCGCGACGAGAAGGCGAAGTTCTCGCTGATGTTGTCGTACTGCGCCTGCAGCGCGACCTGCATGACCGGCGTGACGTTCACCACGGCGTCCGCGGTGGCGAGGTGGATGTCGACCCTGCCGGTCGGCAGATCGATCGCGTTCGCTTCGTGGCCCGCGTTGATCTCGAAATGGGTGCTCGGCCGGAAGATCAGATTCACCCGCGTGACCACCGCGTCGCCGTCATAGAAGCGGCAGCAGGTCACGTCGGCTTGCAATGTGAGCAGGCGTCCGTTGAACGTGCGCACCCCCACGTTGACATTCGTCCAGTCGTACTCTCGAGCGGGCACCGGCACGCCCCTCGGCAGCAGGAACTGAACGGGCACGTGCTCGAACGAATTGACCAGGCGCAGCGTGACCTGATCGCCGGCCCTCGACCGCGCCCGCATCAGCACGTCGTTGGCGCGCGACTCCAGCGCCCCGCGCAGGTCGGTGTCGAATTCGAGATTGGTCCCGAATTCGAGCGTGTTGAGATACCTGTTGCGGTAGCGGGTCAGGTGCGCGACGGTCGCGACATACTGCCGCACCGCCGCGCGGTTGACGAACCCGAGGGCAGGCGTGAAATCGGCGCCGATCTGCTTGAACACGACATCGCCGGACCACGGTTCGTTGGGGAAGTTGAGCGAGACCGCCGCCGAATCATCGTCGCCGGCAGCGCTCGAGAAGCTCCGCATGTACAGCATGTCGGCCTGCAGGACCTTGCCGCCGAACAGGTTCGAGTTGCGATACTGGAAGTCCGCGCCGGTGACCGTGTTGTCGGTCAGCCCGGTCGGATCGCCGTTGGTGACCACGAATCCGAATTTCGATTCGGCGAGGATCGGATGCGTGGCGCGCGCCACCGACAGTACCTGCCCGCGCCCGCCCGTCGGCGTCCTGTCGGTCAGGACGCTGAACGCACCGACGTCGAAGCCGGCGAACTGGCCGGACAACTTGTCGCCGACGGGCAGGCTCACCTGCTGCCCCTGCACGAGGCCGATGTTGCGCGAGAAGAACGGCCGCCCGTTGTTCGAGGCCCGGTCCCCGGAATTGCGGCCGAAGCTGCGGCCGCCGAATTCGAACGCGGCGACGTCCTGCAGAAAGAAGTCGCGCGTTTCCGGCGTGAAGAGCGAGAACCGCGTCGTGTTCACCTGGCGGATGTCGAGCGGTGCGTCCGAAAAATCCGGGTTGACGGTGAGCGTGTCTGTGAGCGCGGGCGTCACCTTGTAGAACGCGTTGCCGCCCGCGGCCATGTCCAGGCCGGTGCCGCCGGGTTCCAGGCGCCAGTCGTGCTTCATGCGCGGCGCGCCATAGACCTGGACGTCGAGCCCGATGCCCTGCCCGACGTTTTCGATCCCGGTCAGGTCGCCGGTCTGGCTGACGTCGGTGAAGGCGAGCGCGGGATTGACGCCCGACCAATGGACGCGCTCGTTCTTGTGGTAGATGCGGCGCCCGACGTCGAAGCCCCAGGTGGTTTGCGTCGCCTCATAGGAGAGGCTCTTGAACGGAATCACGAACTCCGCCACCCAGCCGTCCTGGACGATCCGCGCGCGGGCGTCGAAAATCGTGTTCCACTCCGTCAGTTCCTCGGTGTTATTGAGCTCGAGCTGGTCCGCGCGCCCGCCCGCCGCGCTGATCTCGAAGTTGTACGCGTTGCGGCGGGTCTGACCGGGGTCGAGATAGATCATCACCGAATCGGATGTGAAGACCTGCCCGTCGCGCTGCATGTTGCGGGCGACGATTTGATCGGGCGCGCTGTCGTAGTTGTAGAACGAGAAATACAGGTTGTTCTCGTCGTAGAGAATGCGCACCACCGTGCGTTCGGTGGCCGGTTCGTAGGGGTTGGGCGATCGCTGCCTGAAGTCGTCGATGACCGCCGCCTTCGTCCACGCCTCGTCCGTCAGGTCGCCGTCGATCGTGGGCGCTTCGGCGGGGTCGATACGGACCGCCCGGATGGTTGGCCGCGTGAAGGCCGGCGGCGACGTCACCTGTCCCGCGGAGGCGATCCCGCAGATGCCGGTCAGCACGAGCGCGACCAGCGACGCGCGTGCTCCCGGCGATGGTCTCAAGGCCTGGCCGGTTCGACGTGCGTCTTGCGGAGCAGCGGCGCGGCCTCCGGGGAAATCATGAACCGGATCATCGCGCGCGCGGCATCGGGCTCCTTCGAGGTCGTCAGCAGGGCGACACTCGACGCGCACGGCTTGTTCAGGAAGCCAGGGAGCGGGCCGACATACTGCGTTCCGGGCACGCCGACCATGATGTTGGTCTGCTGAATGCCGATCTCGAAGTCGCCACGCGCCAGAGAGTCGGCGACGGGACCGCCGCTCGTGAAGATCGTCCTGGCCTTCAACGGCTCGGTGAGACCGAGCTGCGCAATCCCCTCCGCGATATTGGTCCCGCTGCAGCCGCGCGAATAGCCGATCGACTTCGCCGCGAGCAGCGTCTTCTTGTAGGCCTCCACGGTGCTGATGTCGGGCTTCGGCGCGCCCGCGCGCACCGACAGACCGAGGCCGGCGAGCACGAACGGGGTAATCGTGCCCGGCACGACCTTCCCCTTCTTGACCAGCTCGTCAATCGTCCCTGGATTGCCGGTCACGAGGTCCGCGGGACCGCTGTCGATCCGCTGCTCCAGCGCCGTGCCCTCTTCCTGGGCCACGGTCACCGTGTGCCCGCTCGCACGCGAGAAGGCGGCGGCAAGCTCTTTCACTCCCGGCGTCGCGCCCTGGTTGGTGAGAATGACGAGCTCGGCCGCGGCGGATGTTCCGCGCGGCATCAGTGCCAGGCCTGCCAGGAGACATACGGCGGCGAACTTCGCACATGCGTTCATGGCTTCCTCCCGCTCAACGGGCGGAAGTCTATGCTGCCTCGCCGCTGTTGGCCAGCGGAAGGGTGTTTCCCAGCCGGCGTTCGATCGTTATTACCAGAGAGGCCACGAAAGGACGCGCCCATGACACCGATTTGGGAGCAGAGCGACGACGTCCGCATCGCCGCGGCGCAGGAGCGTATCTGGAAGGAGCGCGTCGCGCGCGTCAGCGCGTGACGACGAGCTCCTCCGGCGGGACGTCGGCCATCTCCACCTGCAGGTTGCCCGGGTTGGTCGCGTACAGGAGAGCCGTCGACATCGTGATGACGTCCGCGCGCACGAGCTTTTCCAGCTCGCCGTCGAAGTACTGCATCCCGTCCAGGCCGCCGTCGCGCATCGCGTCGAGCAGCGACTTGCCTTCCGAGTCGCCCCGCTCGATGTAATCCCTCGTCCGCATCGTCGACTTCAGGATCTCGAGTACCGGCGCGCGGCCACCGGTCTTCTTCGGAATGAGGCGCTGCGAGACGAAGAACTTGAACGACGCGGCCAGCCGGCTGCGGATGGCGTCCTGATCGCCCGCCTCGAAGGTCCCCACGATGCGGTCGACCGTCTTGGAGGCGTCGATGGTGTGCAGCGTCGAGAACACGAGATGTCCCGTTTCCGCCGCCGTGAGGCCGATCTCGATCGTTTCGCGGTCGCGCATTTCGCCGACCAGGATCACCTTTGGCGCCTGACGGAGGGCCGCGCGCAGCGCCAGCGCGAAGGTGGGCGTGTCGCTGTGGAGCTCCCGCTGATGGACCGTCGCCTGCTTGTGCAGGTGCAGGAACTCGATCGGGTCCTCGATGGTGATGATGTGCTCGGCCCGGGTCTCGTTGATCAGGTCGATGATGGCGGCGAGCGTCGACGATTTGCCCGACCCGGTCGGACCCGTCACCAGCACGATGCCGTTCTTGAGCGTGGCAATCTCCTTGAGAGCCGCCGGAAGGCCGAGGCCGTCGATGGTCGGAATCGTCGGCGAGATGACGCGCATCACGACGGCGTAGGTGCCGCGCTGCCGGAAGACGTTCACGCGAAATCGTGCGCAGTTGGGGATCGCGTACGACAGGTCGCAGGCGCCGTGCTCCCGCAATGCCAGGAGCGCCGCGCCGTTGCCGTCGATCAACTCCCGGGCGACCCGGCTCGTGTCCTCGGGTTGCAGGGTCGGCACCTGCGGGATGACCACCGCCGTGAGCCGCCCGTGCCTCTCCACCTGCGGCGGACGGCCGGGCGAGAAGATCAGATCGCTGATGCCCTCGCCGCTGTCGAGCATCGCCATGATCATCGCGGCCGCGAGTTTCACGGACGGATTGGCGGGCGGGTCTCCAAAGAGTGATGTTTCCAGGTCGTTGGCGGACAGGGAGTCGGAGGCGCTGACGGTCGAAGCGTGAGACATGATCGCATCAGTTATCGGCGTGAGGAGGACGCGTCGTTACCCGCCCCGACTGACGCAGCGGTGGTGTAGGCTACGGGCCGGCATCCGTGCGCTGAGAGGATGGCCTGATTTCGCCACCAAAGGAGCGGATATGCACCGTTATGTGATTGCTGCACTGGTTGGCACCCTCGCGTTCGCCGGCCATGCCATGGCGGCGGACCCGCAATACACGACGATCAAGATGGAAATCGACGTTGCAAAACCGGCAGCGGCGGTCTGGGCCCGGGTCGGCGGCTATTGCGACATCACCAAGTGGCTGGACAACGTCGAGTGCGTGATCAAGTCCGGCGACGGCGGCGTCGGCACCGTGCGCGTGCTCGGCGGCGGGCGGGTCACGGAGATTCTCGTCGCCAGGACCGACCTGTCGTACGGCTACACGCAGCCCGTGCGCGAAGGGCAGTTCTACAACCTGTATCACGGCTTCGTCGAAGCGAAGCCGGTGACGGCGCAGACATCGAAGCTGCTCTACACGCTGATGTACGACATCTCGGACAAGGCCGATCAGGCGGCCAGGCAGGCCGACATGGCGCAGCGGCGCGCCCGGTTCGAAGGCGCGCTCAAGAACATGAAGATGCTGGCCGAAGCGCCCTAGTTTTTCGAGTCGT
>Ga0137397_10001596_pt1 | contig 15858 bp, 27 predicted proteins | sample czorhiz116metaG_FD_106658 | JGI IMG/M metagenome (GOLD analysis project Ga0137397, IMG submission 106658) | Vadose zone soil microbial communities from Angelo Coast Range Reserve, California, USA - czorhiz1.16 metaG | ecosystem: Environmental > Terrestrial > Soil > Vadose zone | place: USA... | reverse complement strand
GGCTGACCCAGCCCAGCTTGCAGTAAATCGTTTCGTTTTCGTCGTCGCAAAAGTGATGCACGTGCATGATACTGGTACCGTTAGCTTCGCTCGCCAAAAAAACCCCACTTCTCCAATAACCGGGAGGGGATTCGTCCGTGCGTTGGTCCCTCACACGATCGCCGCGTCGGCGATGGCCCTCTACCGACCTCAGTGTCTCCAATTACCTTTGCCTTCCTTCGCACATGTGGCCCCAAAGAAGCTAAGGCGGATCGGTACGGTACGGGAGAAGTATAAAGTAAATATAGCATGCACTCTCCAACCTGATCTCCTCCGGGCAGAAGCTAGAGAAAGAGAGGATATATGCCGACGGATTATCGTTATCCGAGGGACATCCCCGTTTCACCTTCTTGCTGTATGTCTCCAAATGTCGATCTCGACGACTCGGTCTCCTTCTCTTTATCTTTATCTTTAGTTCGCGCTGCCTTGAGCTGTGCCTCCCGCGCCGCATGCGCCCGCATCTGCCCGACCCACTCCTCGTTTCGGCCCGCCCCGCCGAGCCGCGCGAACGGCCCAGCGTCGGCGCTCGCTTCGAGAGCGAGGTTGAGCAGCTCGAGCACGTGTGCATTGATCGGGTTAATCGACAGAGCCTAAGTAAAATTAAAGTATCCGCATGAAAGCAAAGCAAAGATACGTCGATGGAAAAGGAATCAAATTGCAGTCCGTGAGATAAAAAAAAAAAAAGGGGGGAGGCGTACTTCATGATACTTGATGATTGCGTCATCCAACTGATCCATGAGATGGTACACAAGACCCAGGAAGCCCAGGGCGGGCGCGCTGCGAGAGTCAATCTCCAGCACTTTGACGTACGCGTCCCGTGCCTCGTTCAGTTGACCGAGCTTCCGTAAACTCGTGCCGAGGTTGAGCCAGGTCGTCGCCCAGGAAGCCTGCGAAGTTTGTGTGACTTGTGCGATCTCTAGTGCCGATTTAAACATGGCCACCGCGTCGGCGTATCTGTGTGCAGTCTCCTTTGTCAGCCTCGCCGAGATCGGGTCAGGCGAGAGATTCGGAGAGGAGAGAAGGCACCTTCCGTGGTTGAACGCCATCACACCGCGCTCATTGATCAGCAATGGATCTCCGTCGCACATGGCGTTGGCCGCATCAAGTGCCTCGTCGGCTTGTCCATAATTCGAAAGGATGATATGTTCCATACCGATAAACATTAGCGGTAGGTGAGATCTGGGTTTTCTTGTCTGTCAATCGCCCGAGGACGATAAGGGTAGAAGATGAACGCTCACCCGGCGAACATGCGCGCACATGTCGAGTACGCCGTTACGGCGTGGTCGTGCTCGCCTTCGAACGCAAACGTGTGCGCGAAAGCGATCCATGCTGGCCCGAAGCGCGGATCCATCAGAGACGTTTTGCTAGTCATGAATGAGCCTCGGTGCCTGATTGTATCTGAGATATGAACGCACCTAAAGTACGTGCGAGCTTCGGGCCACTTCTTCTGCGTCAGATACCACACTCCGACAGCATACCAGCTCGTCGCAGATTCTGGTTCGCGGTCAACGAGCTCATGCGCGAGTATAAAGAGCTTGGAATGTAAGTGTGGCAGGTGGTGCATGCACGCAATATGTAGAGGCATCGTTGGTGTATGCACCGCTACCAAGCCCAATATCCTGTTCCAAAAGATGAGCACCCATCGAAAGCGATGGTAGGAAAAAGTCTTACCGCGACGTGATGGCATAACAATCTGACCAACGGAACTGCGCATATAGTGCATCCGCGAACGAGAATAAGACATCGGGATTTTCTGACAAGCCAAACTCTTTTACAAGTCGTCTCCGCGTAAGCGCGTGTTCTTCCTCATGCTTATACTTTCGGAGCCGCGACGTGTAGACGAGTTGCACAAACTCGGCGTCTTCTGGCGTCTGTTCGTTGTACGCGAGGGACTGTACAAACTCCCACTCTGTAAGGCAGTCGGCGCCGCGGATCGTAGTCAATCGAAGAGCGGAGGTAGCGCACCTTCTTCGAGCGTCATCATCTCTCCGCCAACTAGTTGTTCAAATGCGTCGTAGCACTTGACATCCAACGCGAGAGCCTCCATGAAGCATGCTTTCGCTTGATCCCCGCGGTTGAGCTTCAACATTAAGAGGCCGCGGAGGTTGCACATCGACGCCTCGACCTGGCAGTCGCGTCAACGCCGCTGGTAGCACATACGGGGTATGGCGCTCACCTTGATACCTCCATCAGTATTGGGCACCGCAGGCCCGCTACGTCCTGGGAGGTTCTCTGTCCATATAAGAAGTCAGTGGTGCTGAAGTATGTACGCACCGGAGTTACGGAAAGGATTGGCTTCGCCGAGCATTTCGGTCGCCTCGGCCCACTTTCCCTGCCTGACGAGACATTGGGCGGCAAGGTAGCGACACACGACACTCATATCGACGAGACGCGACACGCCCTCCTGCTGCTCTGCAGCGACGTCGACCATGGCAGCAGGACCGACGGGAAGGCGTGTAGGAAGTGCGGGCTCGCGAGCCTTGCCCTTTACATCAAACGGGACGGCAGGGGGCTTCGTGGAGAACGGACGGGTGAGAAGCCGCTCTGCACGGGAGTATCGATGCGTCATGAAGTACGTCTGGGCGAGCCAAAACGCGTCGTTCGGGTCATCTGTTATTTTACGCGTGAGCGGAAAGTGGACTGGGGCAGATGGGGAGGACATCACGGCGCACGGGTCCAGGAGAGAATCTTGTCGCCCCAAAACGCGGCGGTGTCGTACAGGTGCTGCATGAGGGCATCATGGCGCCAGAGGCGCATGCGGTCGATCATGCCCCACTCGACGTCTTCGTCGTCCTCATCGGCAGAGACTTGGAACACATCCGTGTTGTCATTGGCCAGGGGATGCCTGCCCAGGCTTCCTTTTTCACGACGATTCGCGCGAGGAGATGATCGCAGGGGAGAAGAGGGTAGGACGGAGCGGTTCGGGTCGAGCGCGAGGGGGTGTGGGTGGGACGGGTTGGCACCGACGAACGAGTTGACTAGAGATTGTGGACCAAAGGAGAAAGAGGAGTTGATGGATGCACGCGAGTGATGATATGCGGGCCCAGAAGGGGAAGGAACGTAGGGGGGAATGTTCGCATTGAATGGCGAAGGTGGAGGTGGAGTAGATGCCATGAGAGACAAAAGGTCGCGTGTTGATCACGAGCCACTTACGAACTCATCGATACCATCAACTTGTACCAATTACATGATGGATAAACAAGTGCGATTGGCTGAATAGCGAGTCGATTCACGCAATCCAAAATTTGGGGTCCGTTGAAATTCGACCGCTGGAAGGTCTACTGTACACAGTGGCATAGCGGGCAGTGTTGCAGGTTACGTTACCTAACTCGGCTCGTGTCGCCTCATCTCTCCTTCTTACTCACCATGGTCCTCGGAAGGCTTGCACACTACGCAATCGATGCAATCCTTCTATCCACTGTCGTAGCAGGCGTAAAGCGCTCTACCGGCTTCGCGTACGTCATCCTTTCGCCCGTGCGCGGAGCATCTCATCTCCCATCTTTCATAGTCCGGACACAGAGACCATCTCCAACCCCACCATTCGCTCGTTGACGGAACAATATCTCGGCTTTGGAGAAACGGTGTTCAACGCACTGCAAGGAACGGTGGTGACCAGTCCTTATTTCAAGCGCAGCGAACGACGACAGTGAGGTTGAAGGCTATGATGGGGAGCGTGACGGGCAGCGAAGCTATACTACCCATGCGGTATCTATCCGCCGGTTTTCTGGACTTCGTGTATATTTATCATGAAGATTTTCTGTGACATTCGAGACTCATTCGAGCCATCTCAACTGACTCTGAACCGGGTTTGTCTCCGACGACCACCATGAACGTTACCCATCCACAACTCTCCAACTTCACACCGCCCCTCCCAGAAACCTTCGTCGCCAATCTCTCCGCACTCAACATCCGCACAGCGCCCGACCTCGTCTTCTCCTCGCCCGCCGAGCTCTTCAAGAAGCTGCCGCCGGGCAGCATTACCTTCCCGGAGCTCACGCGCCACATAGCGCACGTCAGAAACGCGTTTGCGGGTCCCGCTCTCACGGGCGACCAGCTCATCGTCCGAGAGCTAGAGGCGCGCGCGGGGCTCGCGTCCGTGCGTAGCGGGCTGCCCGCTCTGGACGAGCTCGTCGGTAACACTTTCGGCGGCGCGTCGGGCGGTCGCATCGTTGAGATATCAGGGACTGGTGCAAGCGGGAAAACAGTAAGGAGCAACCCCCACCCCTGGTCGTTTGTGGGAAGTGAACGAATCCAGCTGTAAAGTTAACGTCGAACTTTTTTGCGACGATCTTAGGCACTCGCGCTGCACATCGCCCTGCATCATATCGAGTCGCACCCGGCCGACGCAGCGCTGTGGCTCGATACCACTGGCTATCTCGCACCCGCGCGCATCGCCACGTTCGCATCGCGTTCGGTTCGTTTGCGGACCCACCACCCATGTCTTTGCCCCCCCTTTCGTGGCGCTGACGCGTGAATGTTCAGCCAGCGCACAAAGGAATCCTTACGCGACTGAACATCGCACCGACGTTCGACACCGCAACAGCCAGACGTACCATCGAAGCCCTCGATGCCCAAGGCGGCGATGCGAGCGGCACGCCGGAATCACGGGCAAATCGATTCCGGATCGTAGTGCTGGACACGGTGACGGCACTGCTGGGACCGCAGCTAAGTGGCGTTTCTTCGCAAGGTAATGTAAATTGCGACCGCACCCCCCCCCCTCCTCCAGTCCCCTCTTCCGCCCAGCTCGTTTGTCCCATTCGAACTCCCCAAGTGACGTGCGTCAGCTAACGACGACGACGAACATGGCATCGCAAACGCTTCTCTACTACGCCCGCAGGACATGCAGAAATGGCGATGTTCATGCGCCTCCTCCGCGACGCCGCACAGAAGCACGGGCTGTGCGTCCTCGTGAGTTTTTCCTTCGCCCATTTCTCACTCTCATCCACCCACCCAACCCCCCTTACCATTCGGGATAAGTGTCTGATTCGGGTTGCCCCCCACAGGTGCTGAACGACGCGACGGCGGCGGGTCGCCCGGCGCTCGGCCCATCCTTTACGTTTATGAGTGATGCCACGCTGTGGCTTGCGCGCCCGCTGGGGCAGGATCGCGAATTACGGATCGCGGAGGTGCTTCGCTCACGTATATGGGTGTGTAGCTGTCCTTCTTTCTCTTCCCCGCATTTCAAGTGTGTTGATGGTTTGTTGCGACCAGATGACCGGGTCGCGTTGCGCGTTTCGTATAAGACACGGAATGGTGCTGCCACCTTAGGCTTGGGCATTTATACCTGCCCATCTTATCTCCTATAATCTCCTTTACGATGTTTTCCCTCTCTCACACGCCCTGTCCCTCCCCTTGACGAAACAACGGTGCGCGTCACCAGTCTCACGAAAGCTACCTCTATGCCGGAAGTTTATTCTTATGAAGGTTCACCCGTCCCAGTGCTGGACGAGATAAGGTATAACCGCACGAGCGAAGAAACTAAAAATTAAGCTACACCCCACGCAAACATTTCATACAGCATAATTAACTGTCCATGGGACGCATCTTACTACGGTAGTACACAACACCGGACTCACAGATTAGAAAACCTACATCCGATATGAGCACGTATCATAACTATAGAGGCCATAACAAACTTACCTGTCGGGCATGAGGACCGGAGCGAGCAAACTCCATATATAAAGAAGCATGCAGACCCACGAACTGACGACACGCATCCACATGGCTGTTTCGGAGCGCCCGATGTAGATGTCCTCACCATCGGTCGAAGGCGATGACGAGCCCGCACGGATAAAGTTCCTGAGGTACGATGTATGTGTTATTAGCGCACCAACGGAAATGCGAGAAATATCTTCATACCAGTCGGTAAGCAGCATCGCCACGTACATGGCGCCAAGTACAAAGATGATATGGAACCAGGAATACTGAAATGGTGTCAGGCGAGTCAGAGCGGTGTTGAAGCGGACGTACATTATAACGGGTGCCAGAACGCTCGTCATCATGCGATTCACCATAGTCGTCATCTTCATCATCTTCATCATCGTCCTCGTTAAGCGCAGAGGCGGGAATGGCCCTAGGAAAACAATTCTTCTAGAGCGACTCCACAACGTAGCATGATATACTTACCCGGCTTCAACAGCAGCAAGGAGCGCCTGGTACCGCGGGGTCTGTGTACGGCCCGGTTGGCTGCTCACGATGGAAACCTCGTGACTACTACGGTCATCAGGCAATTGAATTTCGCCTTGGCGCTTCTTCCCCACCAAAGCACGGCTCTGTGTTGCAGCACGTGTAGTGGAATAGGCAATAGCGATGAACGTCAAGGCAGCGCCGAGGACTAGCGCCGAGGTGCGGGTACCGCTCGCTGCGCCTGAGCGGAAGGGGTTGCACTTCTCGTGGGTGTGATTGCCAACGGCGGACATTACGAGGTACGTGCAGTAAACAGCAACCATTCCACTTTGGGCGAGCCCCGAACGTGGGTTGTATTCTTGCACGATGGGGTGAATGCAGATGATCGTTATGATAATAGTGAGAGCGAGATTGAATGAGATGAAGAATTGGTTGAGGGTACAACCGGAGCTTGCGAAGTACGCGTACAACACGCCAGTCATGGCGAACGTCACCACGTACATACCAGCTGTCGAACCGATGAGGATCCATTGCCAGAGGTTCGAGTTGTTGGAATTCTCCCATTTTTCGAGACAAGTCTCACTCCAGGAGTGGGCAAAGTCCACCAAGAGAACCAGGCCGAGGAGAATGAAGGCAGTGGCACCGATGAGAGTGACGTAGTTGCCCCAGAATATGAAGAAGTCATTTGGAATGAAGAATGATATGATGACAAACACAAGCCAGAGTAGAACCTTCGGCCCCCACCAACTTGTCATAATGTGAACAAAGGTCCAGAAGAGATGAGCAGCGACACTCACCCATTTTGAATGGCTGCCCGCTTGTCACGGGTATCGCGAACGCCGAAGAGCGAGATACTGAGGATAATATGGAAGAGTGTGAGGGCGAAGCAGACGCGATGAACCTATTGGGATGAATTAAAGCTAGAAAACCCAAGAGAGAGGGCACTCACTGCAAGGACACCGTAGCATTTTCCTTCCTCACAGTCCATCTTTATGTAGTCATAGCTCCATTTCTCAATAAGTTGGATCATGAATCGGGTCTTCATGAGCCACGCAAGCATCGAGTTGAGCGCGAATATCATCTAACATGGGATATGAGACAGATCAAGTTTACTACTTTATTGCAAGATCGTACAGCAAAGCCCATGCGAGTTGCGATAGAGGAGTTGCAGTTGCAAGACTTGCAGAACATCGAGGCTATCATTTCGAAATGGTAAGCGGTCAGTATATGACTATGTCGAGGGTCAAGAGAGACGGACCCGCGGTCGACGTGAAGCAGAACGCAAGTCCTGCGAGACATGAGGATGCGACGGTGCCAAGCACGCCGGTCAACGGGAGAGAAAGTAAGATACCCATCGACGATAAAACCGCTGAGGGCTCCGTTCAGGTCTGAGTGTTGTGGTGTGAGTCGTAAAGCTGCGCTGCTCCGTCGCCATTAACTCACGTTTTCTCACGCCTGCACAGTTATGCTTACTTAATATGGTCGAAAAGGATATAATAAACGCGTGAGATTAATTGTTGCCATCATACGTTTCCGTGGCAAAGTGTGGTTTTTGTCTTTGTAATTATCGGAATGCCATGCCTTCCCCAGCATGTGCATACTCATGGCACTCTTCTTTTCTTTTAAAAAAAACAGTAGGTTTTTGAAAAAAAAAAAAAGAAAGAGGATGGTGAGTCTGCTCGTCGCGGGAAGTGCTGCCGCAAGCATGGAGGTTCTCAGGAGACAACCGCCAGTCAATCGTATGGTTCTTTGCTCGGAAATCGATCTCGGCTTTCGGAACAGCAGAAAAGTGAAGTCAGTCACCCATGGCGCTGCACTCTCGCGGTCGTCACGATAGGCGACCTCGATGCATCGTCGATGCAGACCGTGGCGTACAACCTTTCCGAAATGACTACTGTATGTATGCTTCGATCTCGACCCTGATCATAGTTGACGCTCCTTGGCACTCTCGCCGCCATTGTCGACGCGCAACTCTCATCAGGAAGCACACGCGTCCTGCTACATCCCTCCCCTCTGACCCATTCGCAGTCCCCATCGGCGGGCGCCCTGACAACTTCCTTCCTGCCCTCGCTATCCGCGGACAGGGACTCTTTTTGATGGGTTCTGTTGTCCTTTCTATCTGTGGTCCCTAGGGAGAAAGCTTAGCGTGGTGTTAAGAACTCGTGACAACCTGAGATCAGGTATGCTTGCGGTGCGAAGCGGCTTTCTTGCTTCATGGTGGTTCCATGTCCAGAAAACAAACAGAAGTGGGGTAACCCTTCAACCCTGAGTAGATAAACTGGTCGCTACATCACTACAGGGTTGCTAAAGGCGAATCAGAGGTTCGAAATGGTTCTTTGGTATGAGTAGTAGTAGTGTTGCCAATCGATAAATCGGTGCTGCCCATTCCCTACATCTCTCGTGCGTGGACATGCATACTTAGAAAGTCATTCGTCACAGAACGATAGCCATTGTAGCAATGGCGGAGAAAGCTGCATTTTTGAGTCACATACTACGTTGATATCCCGAACTATATTACAAAGTACTACGTGGGGTTCTGTACCCCGAGTAAATAGGGCCGAGTCGCACGGAAATGGATCCGAAAAAGAAACATACATAGAGATTTGACGGAATCACTACTTGCACTTGCTAAACAGGGAGATGGCGCCGTTGATGAGCATTTTTCCTGGTCGTAGGTGATCTGGCAAAAATTCGACTGCAAAGATCCCGCTTCGGACCCGCGAGTTAAGAAAACGCGAGCCCCACGAGAGCATCCACGCCATCGCCCACAGCCAACCGAAAAACCCTCGCACGGGCGACCCGGTCGCCCGTTCAAACTTGCTCTCCAAAATCAGACCGACGCCCATGAGGAGGTAAAATCCTCCTTGGTAGCTCAACTTCGTCACGCACCCGGTCGCCCAGAGGCACACAATATGCATGAGACCTGAGACGGCGAAGGCGCCCATGACCGCGCCGGGCTGTCCCAGGAGCACGCCGCCTGGACGGGCCCCAACCACGATGAAAAAGTGCCGGAAGAACTGGTGCCAGTGGACGCCCCAGAAGCTCCGCATCGAGGTCGCCATCCACGGTCGGTGGAAGAACGGAGGCCAGTGCGAGGCCGGTTGACGGAGGATGATGCGTCCGATCAACATCGCAACGTGGTACGTCAAATCCAATTGTGTGTAAGCCCACAGGCCTAAGAAAATTGTGGCGAGTAGGACCAAGACTGTGCGATGCAAAAATGGGATATTTGCGTCGAAGAGGCTGCCGCTTCCTATCTTGTCGATGGACGGGCTCATCAAGTACAAGACGTACTGTGAGGTGTCATAAACCGTGAATTTCAAGAATGTTTTAGCCAAGATGGAAACGATCGAAGGTGGGTGATGTGCTTTCGCGGGGAACGGACGGGAGGACCATGACCATCCGATTCCACGCTGATTGAAGAAGAGATCGAGGGCGTCGAGAAGGACGTTTGCGACGGACAAAGGACGTTCGACTGGAGCATCTTGGCCCTCTGGCCACTCGTACTTCCTTAGTGGTTGCTTGATGAAGGTCCATTCAAACGACCTTGATGCCATGACCAACATTGCTGCCTACAACCCCAAGTCAGAACTGCCCACCGGGAAAACTTTTTTGTTTCTTTCAAGTGCACCCACCGCAAACTGAAAGTTCCAGGACCTGATCCGCTCGTCGTTCTCAAACCCGAGCCACTTGGCCAACCCCATCGCGAAATTCAGTCCCATGACGCAGCTCCACGCCTGCCATAGGATGAAAGGCAGTAACGAAAGCTTGAGCATGAACGTGTGCGGGAGGATTGCGAGCACAGCCTGTGCATAGATGCTCAGAAATACGGGAACGACCGCTGCTAGCGTTGCCGGCTGACGAAGAGCAGGATCTGGAAAGTCAGGAAGCAAGGACGACATCACAAGGAGTGGAGGTTGCCGGACACTGTTGGACGATATCCTCCCTTTATACTTGCGATAAATACATCAGAGAATCCACCATGCGGACACCATGAGAACACCTTGCATATGGGGTGTCATCCGGCGTGAGCGGTGGTGCATACAGTGAGTGTCGAGACCAAACCCTTTGAGGAATAGCATATCAGACACGAGAGGATTTACACCAATTTTGTCACGAAATGCGGCATCCTCACTGGCCACTAGCACTAGAAGGCGCCTACAAATGATAGTTTTGTTTACCGTCATGATGTGGGTGTGGAGAGCACGTTATGGCATTGCCGCCTCCATTGGACCGTGTCATTCAGTGGTTGCCGGCGGCTGCTGAGGCTGAAGGTAAATAGATCAGAAATGACGAAATAAACGCCCCCGGTATGCCCGCTCAAGGATGGTGACAACTTGGTCAAAGACAGTGAAGGTGAAGACAACACTAAGACCATAAAGTTCGCCTTTGTGCGCTGTGGTGAACGTTCACCGTGAGCTGTCGACTTGTCTGAGAAGGGAACCACGTGGTCTTAGTTTCCGGCGCTTTCCTATTTAGTTTATCAATTGCCAAATTCGGATACACACTATTTCTAGGAACTTAGCGCTTAGCGCTTAGCAATTATCCAAGTCGTGCAGCTCCACCCACCCCTGCGCGACGTTCACCCAATACAGAACCGGGCATGCCAAGTCTCAGGGTCTGCGGGCATCTTACTGATCCTCTCTTCGCCCACGCGTCCACGATTCAGCTGACCCAGGACTTGAAGAACTGTGACTCAACATCCATGCCATAGCCCACAACCAACCTGAGGGTCCCTGCACCTTCACGCTCGCCTTCCGCCGCCAGATCCCTCAAACCCGCAGCATACACCCACCATCCCCGAGACGAGTCGGAGGAACCGTGTGCTTCGCTCCAATGACGACCGTGACGAAGGCGCGCTTGAACACCTGTTCCCACGCATCGCTCAAGAGACAGCGAGTCTGGTTGTCATCCACGGTTCTTGGAAGAGAGGGGCGGCAACTGAACGATGGCAGATGAAAGTCATCTGGGACAAGTGGCCTTGGTCTCGGTCACAAATAGTATGCTTGCGGTGCGATGCGACGTTTCCTAACTAGAAAACAGAGGCGGGGTAATCCTCCAACTCTAACTCTAAGTAGCAGCGAGCGCAGTGGAGGCCCTGGAGGGGACACGAGACCAGCTCGGAAGCACGCGGGATGTTTCGAGAACACTGGATACTGGATTATTGATTTCATTGTTCGGCGAGGACTATATATATGCTGCGAGGCGTAATGTTTTCCGCGTAAACAAGGAGGTTCTTCAGTGAAAGGGAAAGGGCCTGCCTAAGAGATATAAGGAAAAGCGATAAGTAAAAGGGGATCCTTGAAGAGCACGCCACAATGACTCGGAAGGGGTAAGTTATAGGGGTGGCGGCCTGCTGTGTGATCACCTGCTTGCCGGATGCATGCTTGCCCTTTAGCATAGCAAGTACATCCTATCTACTGATGTCCGTGGGCCGTGGTCGATCAAGGAGAGAATAAGAGAGAAAACCCGTTCATGCCCTTCGCGAATTTCAAGAAGGTTTTAGCCAAGACGGAAGCAATCGAAGTGGAGGGGTGCTCCTGTGGGGGAACAGACGGGAGGACCATATCAATCCAATCCGCGCTGATTGAAGAAGAGATCGAAGGCGTCGAGAAGTACGTTTGCTACAGATAAAGGACGTTTGACTGGGGTATCTTGGCCCTCTGGCTGCTCGTTGTTCCTCAGTGGTTTCTTATTGCAGGTGCTGGAAATTGCACCCACCGGAAATAGAGCGTTCCAGGTACTGAGCTCCTTGTCGTTCTCATACCCGAGCCACTTGGCCAACCCCATCAAGATATTCAGCCGCACGACGCGGCTCCACGCCAGCCATAGGATGAAAGGCAGTAATGAAAGCTTGAGTATGAACGTATTCGGGAAGTTTGCGAGCATAACCTGTGCATACTAGATGCTCAAAAATACGGGAACGACGGCTGCTAGCGTTGCCGGCTGACGAAGAGTTGGATCTGAAAGGCCAGGAAGCAAGAACGACATCGCGGCGAGAGGGAAATTAACTTGAAAGGTCGCCGGACACTAGCGCGAACGTGGCCACCGTGAGGCTGCCTTAGATGCAAGTAAGCAGCAAGTTGCGATCGGGCATATAGTAAGCGGTGGTGGTGTCATGATGTATCCCCGCCAAACCCGTTAAGGCATAGCCAAACACGAGAGGATTTACACCAGTTTTGTCACGAAATTCAGCTTCCATGTCAGCCACTGACACTGTCTAGTGAAGTAAACCAAAAGGCCTAATGGGATGGAAATCGGGCACGCGCCGTGGGAGCAACAGACTCGGAGCGTGTGGGGGTGTCAAGTGCCATCATGATGGCAAGGGGTGTGCTGACTGCCAGTGTCTTGTCTTGGATGTTTCACCCTTGGGGATATGTCCGAGTATCTTGTGCAGATCTCCAAGTCAATCTGCCTGCTCGCGCGCTCTCTAGCTAGCAAGACTGGTCTTTTGTTACCATGGCCACCTTGCGGGTGAGTACAGCCATAAGGCAGCGCCCGCTTCCATCGGACTGTGCTGTCGCTGTCAGTTGCTAAAGGTAAAATGATTAAAAGCGAAAACAATTACGTAAGTGTTACGTACGTTTTCCTGAATGCCAAATCCGGTGAAGAGTTCTGAAGACCACCGTGACACTCTCCGTCAAATCGACCGCTTCAAAATCAGCTAAGGGGCGAGAAACTACAGCCACAGTACTGAGGCCCAAGAGGATGTACTGTAGTGAACCTGTGAACTGTCGGCTCATGTGACGGGTCTGACGGAGGTCGGTGCATCGAATTAACCGAAGTGGGACTTCAAGCGCTTTCCCAAATTCGTATTGAGAAATGTCGATAAGATATATGCCAAGTAGTTGCGGCATGAACGTGCATGAACAATTGAATACGGACGGAACGCGCAAGCAGTAAGTTTTCTGAAGGGGTTAAAATTTAACCCCGTGCTGGTCGCGCAGCTTATTGCAAGGGTTGTCCGTGCAGTTCCACCCACCATACATCCCACGATTTAGCTGCCCAACATCCATGCCACAGCTCGTAACCGCGTAACCAGCCGAGCACGAGGGGTCCCTCACCTCCACTCCCGCCTTCTGCCGCCGAATCTCCTCAAGCTCACAATGGCAGCCCACAGCCATCATCCCCGAGACGAGGAGCGCGCCGAACGCTTCTCCCACATAAAAGGCCACAAGGTAGTCTTGTTCTTCTATTAAATAGAGGGAAATATGCATCATCACACTATGAATGTCTTAGATGCGACCATAAATACGGTACGAAAATGCTGCTTGACCATCGGTACCTCAGTGGCCTCCCCCGCTTCTACCGTGACTGTCCTCTTGGGTGCGGTTGCAATGTTCTATGCCAGTACCGACGCTGTAAGGAGCGGACACCAGAAACATACACCCTTTATGTTACCTTCAACTTCAAAACGAGATCCTCTGTTCAACAAGTTTACAGACGGGTCGCGCTTTTCCGGTGGATGGCGCCTGAGTCTCTCCAGGGTTAACAGGGTCGCAAGATCCTCTGTCATTCCAAGCGCCGTCAGTGCCTGTCATGACTTAGCCAAAGTCAACGACGACGGGCACAGGTCAATTACCTCTGAGTCCTGGAATTTCGTCATAGCTCCACCACTTGGCGCTCCATAGATGTCCTCTGAGATCGCGGTAAGCTCGGCGCGACGGTGAAGAAGGGCGCTAACTCACGCATAGGTCACTTGATTTCCTCCTTGGTACTGGAGCGGTGGTACGCGTCAGGTCAGCGAGACTCGGAAATGCTATATATGGATAGGCGGGCTCACGGCGACATTGGCCACCCAAGGTGCCACAGCACCACAACCTCCACTAGTTGGGGACGATGAAGGGGAGCTGGAGGTCTTTGTGCGCGTTGATGAACTCTGGGTGCTTGCCAACTTTGTCGACGATGAAGGTGTGCTCTCGGGAGACGTGGATGTGCTCGTTCCTGACGATTGGGTCGATGAAACTGTGGGGACCGATTCGCCACTACCTGACAGTGCACTCTTGATGGACGCAGCAAAGTTTCCGTTTTCTGTGTACCAACGAGATAAGCTCCGCTTGGACCTTAGAAAGGAAAGGGTCAAGTGACGCACCATATGCCTGGGATGCATCCCAAAGCATGACTCCGCCAAAGGACGAATATTGCTCACGTGTCTGGAGGGCATAACTCGCAAGCGTGTCCGCGTCGACGTAGCCCGATCCCGCAGCCAGACTGTCTGAAGGTGCACCAATATAGACCTTAACATTCTGATTTGGTGAAACAGTCTTCGCCCAGTTATCCCTGTCGCTTTTTAATATACGGATGAGGAAAGCACAGTTGGGAATACCATTGGTCAAAATTCCATGCCTGACGAACAGTAAATAAGGGAATTGGTCTGGCAGAAAGACACGAGTACTCACGTTGGGGTCGTTATACGACTGGAGACCGCAGAAGTTGTTGTCTGACGAGGATATAAGGCCAATTGTTCGAGGAAGACAGCTTAAACTCACAGAATTGAACGTAAACAGCATCGAACCCTACAGCATTTATCACCTCGCCTAGGTACGCATCCGGGAAAGGGCACTGCGGCGCAGCAGTGATGTAATATCTGTCGTCGAACATCAGAGAAGAGGATAAATTGCGCGACCAAGGGCGAAGTTAGACAAACTTCTTGTTTGCTCCAGTTGCATGCGATTTGATTTGTTGAACGAAAGTCGGCCAGTACGATCCAGTGCCTCCCTCCAAATCCAGATCAACGCTGCGTCCCATTATCAGGCCCAGATTGTTGTCGTGTCATCAGGTCGTTTCTTACCCGTCGAGGATGGCGCTGCCAAATGGACGCGTGTCGTTCGAGCCACCCAGGAAGAGATTCCAGATCGTGTCTGCAAACTGCTTCGCCTGCGCGTCGGATGTGAGGCCCACAGCACCAGTCGCGCCGCCAATGCTGATCGTCACTATCTTTCCTTTTGCCTGGCACGATTGAATATCTGATGCGAGGAAGGAACAGTTGGGCAACGCGGACCCCGGGAATACCGAATTATCCCCTACGTTGCATATCTAGAGATATGATCAATGTTGGGAGAACACGGGTAGAATAAGACCTAACATTTGAAAGATCCAAAGAGGGTAGCCCTCCGTTGTCAAACGCCACATTTAGGAAAGCCAAGGGGAACGTGTCGATGCTGTCATCCTAGACCAAGAGATAAGATAAGATACGGTCGCGAAGGGGGCACGTTGCACCTGGCAATAAAAAGACAAAGTCTTCTGCCACACCGATTTGTCGCTCGTGTGGGTAGCCCCATATGAATTTTGGCCCCAGTATCTGCGTTGTCCGGATCGGCGATCAACCAATCTAAACTACTTTGAGCGCATGCGAGAGCACACTCACGCGACGACCTGTTTAGCATTGGCACGTGAGTCGAGAAAGACAACCAGGTGGTTTTTCTTGCTAGAAAAGGCGCACATTATCATTTCGTGTGTTATCGAACCCAAGAACGAAGAGGGGAGTGGCCAAGGCCAGTGCAAAGGCCAAAGATATCGATATCATAGGTCTGAAGAGAGCAGACATCTAGAAGGTGGGCGGGGAAAACCCCAACAAGAACGAGAAACACGCGTGTCTCAGGCTAGCTTCTTCCTTTTATCCGTACGTGATGAAGCGCCGAAAACTCGTGATCCAGGGGGGCATGCGAGGACACAGCCAACAGAGCGTGTGTG
>Ga0137397_10001595_pt1 | contig 15864 bp, 14 predicted proteins | sample czorhiz116metaG_FD_106658 | JGI IMG/M metagenome (GOLD analysis project Ga0137397, IMG submission 106658) | Vadose zone soil microbial communities from Angelo Coast Range Reserve, California, USA - czorhiz1.16 metaG | ecosystem: Environmental > Terrestrial > Soil > Vadose zone | place: USA... | reverse complement strand
TGCTCAGCCAGAACGATCTGGAGAATGCCCGCCGGAACGTGGCCAGCGACGTGGAGAAGGCGGTTGCTCAGCTCTCCGTCGCGCGCGCCCAGGCACGCGTCGCCCAGCAGGCGGAGCAGACGGCGAAGGAATCGCTACGTCTCGCGCGTACACGGCAGGAAGTGGGAGTGGGGACGCAGCTGGAAGTGCTCGACGCGCAGCTGCGGCTCACGCAGGCGCAGCTCAACGTGGTGGGATCTCTCGTGGACGGCCGCGAGGCCGAATCGGCCTTGCGCCGCGCACAGGGTGGATGAGCAAATGACCAAGGGACGCTGGATCATCGCTGGGGTCGTGATTGCGGTGGTGGGCTTCGCCACCGTGCAGGGGCTCCGGCCGAAGCAGCCGCCGCCCGTCGAGGTGACCACCTCGGTGGCGAAGAAGGGCACCGTGACGCGGGTGGTGACCGCGGCCGGCCACCTGCAGGCGCGCGAGACGGTGAAGGTGAGCAGCAACGTCACCGGGGATCTGCTCTCGCTCAGCGTGAAGGAGGGCGATCAGGTCAAGCAGGGACAGGTGCTGGGCCAGATCGACAAGCGCCTCTACGAGACGCAGGTCACGCAGTACCGCGGCTCCGTGGCGTCGGCGAAGGCGTCGATCGCGCAGATCGAGGTGGCGGTCGAGCAGGACCGGCGCGACCTGGGCCGGGTGAAGAAGCTGGTCGACGAGCGGCTGGCGAGCGCGTCGGATCTGGAGAAGGCCAGTACCCAGCTCAAGATGGACGAGGGGAGGCTGGCCGCCCAGAAGGAGCTGGTGGCCCAGAACGTCGGGCAGCTGGACACCGCGCTCTACAATCTCTCCCGCGCCACGCTGACCGCGCCCATCGACGGGACCATCCTGGAGCTGCAGCACAAGGTCGGCGAGCGCATCCGCGGCTCCGACTTCTCCGAGGACGTGGTGATGCTGATGGGCGGCCTCTCCGACATGGAGGTCAAGGCCGAGGTGGGCGAGCACGAGGTCGTGGCGGTTCACGTCGGCGACGAGACGGCGGTGGAGATCGACGCCATCCCCGACAAGCAGTTCAAGGGGCACGTGGTCGCCGTCGGCAAGAACGCGCAGATCAAGAACCCCGGCACCGACGCGGAGGTGACTACCTTCTTCGTCCGGGTGGGGCTGGACGTCCCGCCCGAAAGCGCGCTGCCGGGCATGTCCAGCGCGGTGTCGATCTCGACGGCCACCCACGACAACGTGGTGATGATCCCCATCCAGGCGGTCACCTCGCGCGAGGCGAAGAAGAAGGAGCAGAAGGCCGCGCCGCGCGAGGGCGAGATCAAGGTCGCGGACGCAACCAGCTCGAGCGGGAGCGGCGGTACGAACGGAACCAACGGAACCGCTGGCCCCGGCAAGGACGACCCGCCCATCAAGGCGGCCACCGGCAAGCCCAAGCCGGTCAAGGTGGTCTTCGTGGTGGACAAGGACGGCGTGGCGCAGATGCGGGAGGTGCAGACCGGCATCGCCAGCCGCACCGACGTGGAGGTGCTGAGCGGCATCGCCGACGGCGAGACGGTGGTGGACGGTCCCTACCGGACGCTCGCGCGCGAGCTGCAAGAGGGCCAGAAGGTGAAGCCGCAGAAGCCCGGTCAGGGGGCCGGGGACAAGGGCCCTCAGGGAGGCCGTAGCTGAGGGTTGGCTACGGCCGGAGATGAAGAACATGCCGCTCATCGAGCTGGAACACATCGTCAAGACCTACGACCTGGGCCTCTCCAAGGTGCCCGCGCTGCGGGACATCCATTTCCAGATCGAGCGCGGCGAGTTCGTCGCCATCGTCGGGCAGTCGGGGTCGGGCAAGTCGACCCTGATGAACATCATCGGCTGCCTGGACGTGCCCACCGCCGGCCGGTACCAGCTCTCCGGGCGCGACGTGAGCACGCTGTCCGACGACGAGCTGGCCGACGTGCGCAACCTCGAGATCGGCTTCGTGTTCCAGAGCTTCCAGCTCCTGCCGCGCGCCAGCGCGCTGGAGAACGTCGAGCTGCCGCTGATCTATCGCGGGGTGGCCAAGAAGGAGCGGCGCGAGCGGGCGATCGAGGCGGTGAAGATGGTCGGCCTCGAGGACCGCATGAAGCACAAGCCGGCCGAGCTCTCCGGCGGCCAGCGGCAGAGGGTGGCCATCGCGCGTGCCCTGGTCACCCAGCCATCCCTGCTGCTGGCCGACGAGCCCACCGGAAACCTGGACAGCCGGACCGGCGAGGAGATCGTAGGGCTCTTCCTGGATCTGCACGGGCGCGGCAACACCATCATCCTGGTCACGCACGAGCCCAAGCTGGCCGCGCGCTGCCCCCGCGCTGTGCGGCTGGTGGACGGGCTGGTGATCGCGGACGGCCCGGGCAGGGACGTGGCGATGGCGAACGCCGAGGCCCTGGGGGCCGAGGCGCTGGCCCAGTTCCACGCCGCCGAGCGGACGGCGGCGCAGCAGGGGGCAAGGCCATGAAGCGGATCCGCCGGTTCTGGGCGCAGCTGCGCGACGCGATCGTGCAGGCGTCGTTCTCGCTCGTCTCCCACAAGCTGCGGGCGCTGTTGACGATCAGCGGGATCGCCATCGGGATCATGACGGTGATCCTGATCTTCATGGTCCAGGCGGGGATGTCGTCGAGCTTCGCCCGCCAGCTCAGCACGCTCGGCCCCAACACGCTGTTCGTGCACAAGTGGAAGTGGGGCGTGAGCGGCAACGACTGGTGGAAGTACAAGAACCGTCCGCACGTGACGATGCTCGACCTGAAGGCCCTGCAGTCGAACACGACCCTGGCGGTGGCGATCGCCCCGCTGGTGAACACGCAGGCCACCGTCTCGTACGGCGGCAAGGACATCAAGGGCGTGGACATCCGCGGGACCACCGACGGGTACCTGGACGCCACCGGCTGGCAGATCCGGCGCGGGCGCTTCTTGACCGCGCTCGATCAGGAGATCGGCGCCAACGTCTGCATCATCGGGGCGGACGTCGAGGACGCGTACTTCAAGGGGCAGGAGCCGCTCGGGCAGCAGATCAAGGTGGGGCCGAACCTGCGCTGCAGCATCGTGGGCATCTTCGCGCGCAAGGGGAATGCCTTCGGCCAGTCGCAGGACCTGCGCGTGATCCTGCCGCTCTCCGCGTTCGTCCGGACCTTCGGCAGCAAGCGCGGCCTGGTGGTCGCGGTGGTCGCGCCGGAGGGCAAGGTGCGCGAGACCGAGGACGAGGTGACTGCGGTGATGCGCAACGCGCGGCACCTGGCGCCGGATCAGGAGGAGAACTTCTCGGTCAACCGGCAGGACAAGCTGCTGGAGGGCTTCGAGCAGATGATGAAGGCCACCAACATCACCGGCATCCTGGTGGGCATCATCACGGCCATCGTGGCGGGCATCGGCATCATGAACATCCTCCTGGTCTCGGTGAAGGAGCGGACGCGGGAGATCGGCATCCGGCGCGCGATCGGGGCCCGGCGGGGGAGCATCCTCTGGCAGTTCCTCTGCGAGGCCGTGATGGTGGCGATGGTGGGTGGGGTGGTGGGGATCGCGCTGGCCTCGGGTGCGGCTTCGATCATCGACCTGATCTCGCCGCTGCCCGCCAAGGTGGACCCGCGCGTGATGCTGGGCGGGGTGATCGGCTCGGCGGTCCTGGGGATGGGCTTCGGGCTTTGGCCGGCGATGACCGCGGCGATGCTGCAGCCGATCGAGGCGCTGCGCTATGAGTGAAGTCGCTCTGCAAGCTCCGCCTGGGGTCGCGGCACGATCGATCTGGTTGGGCCGGATGCGGCGCGGCTGGACCGCGCGACTGGACGACCTGCGGCTGGCGATGGACTCGCTGGCGTCGCACAAGCTGCGCTCGGGCCTCACTCTTTTGGGCATCGTCATCGGGGTGTTCACGGTGGTGGCGATGATGGGCCTGCTCAACGGCCTGCGGAAGTCGATCGACAAGCAACTCGGCGAGCTGGGAGCGAACGTCTTCCAGATCCAGCGCTTCCCCGCGGTGCAGTTCGGGAACTTCTCGCCGGAGATCCAGGCCCGCAAGAAGCTGACGCTCTCGCACATGCGCCAGCTCAAGGACTTGTTGCCTCAGGCGAAGCAGGTGGGCGGGCAGATCTGGGAGTACGGGAAGACCGCCAGCGCGAACGGCAACACCGACCTGGGCGTGCAGGTCGCCGGCGGCACGCCCGAGTTCTTTACCTTGACGAATCTCTCCATCGCCAGCGGCCGCGGGTACACGGAGGCCGAGGTGACCGCCGCCACGCGGGGGGCGGTGATCGGCGCGAACGTCATCGACTCCCTCTTCCCCGGGCAGGACCCCATCGGGCAGAAGCTCCGGCTGGGCCGGATGGAGCTGGAGGTGATCGGCACCATCGAGCGGCAGGGCGGCCTGCCCATCGACACCAATCCGGACAACACCGTGTCCGTGCCGATCACGCTCTTCATGGAGCTGTACGGCACCTCGCGCTCGGTGGACATCGGGGTGATGGCGCACGATCCCGAGTCGATGAAGAAGCTGCAGGACCAGGCCGTGGCCGCCTTCCGGAAGGTGCGCGGGCTGGACAACTCGAAGGAGAACGACTTCGAGGTGTTCTCCAACGAGTCGGTGCGCGGGATGTTCGACAACCTGGCCACCGTGGTGACCATCGCCAGCGCGTTCATGTGCTTCCTCTCGCTGATCGTCGGGGGGATCGGCGTGATGAACATCATGCTGGTCGCGGTGACCGAGCGGACCCGGGAGATCGGCCTGCGCAAGGCGCTCGGGGCGCGCCGGATGCGGATCCTGATGCAGTTCGTGATCGAGGCGGTCTTCCTGGCGGCCGTGGGCGGAGCCATCGGCGTCGCGCTCGGCTACTGCGCTTCGTGGATCGGCCAGTTCCTGACCTTCCCGGCCCAGGTGCCGCTCTGGGCGGTGGCGCTCGGCATCGGGGTCTCCAGCGGAGTTGGACTGATCGCCGGGATCTATCCGGCCTGGCGCGCCTCGCGGCTCGACCCCGCCGTGGCGCTGCGGGACGAGTAACTCGCCCCGGGGGGCGAGTCCCAAGACCAAGCCGTCCTGATCGGCCGGGGTGCGTCTGCACACCACATCCGGCGCAAACCGGGCTGCCGGTTTCTCGCGACCGAGGTCGGCCCGTGCGACAAGGGCCGGCAGCACTCGATGGGAGGAACCCGATGAAGGCAGCCGTCTGGTCCGTGGCTCTTTGGAGCGTCTGCGTGGCGGGCATGGCCCGCGCGCAGGACAAGGCAGAGCAAGCTCAGGCGGTGGAAGCGAAGACCGCCGCCCAGCTGCAAGCGCAGGCGAACGAGGCGACGCCGGCGGCGGCGGATGCGCCGAAGCAAGCGGACGAGGCGAAGTCCCAATCGGCCGGGTCGCAGAGCAGCGCGACGGCGGAGCAGACCGGTCAGCCTGGCGAGTCCCCCCAGCCGGCAGAGGCGCCGAAGTCGGCGCAAGCCCCCAAGGGGTCCGAAACCAGCGGCGCGGTCGACTCCGACACCGAGAAGCCGTCGGAGCCGGTGCGCGCGGCCACCGTGGAGAAGCCGGCCCCTGCGAAGGCGAGCTCCCCGGTCGCGTTCCAGACGGCGTGGGTGGACGCATCGGCAGACGAGAAGGCGCTGTTTCTCGAGGCCTTCGGCGAGAGCAGCAAGTCGCTGCAGGAGCGGTGGGACAAGGCGACGCCCGAAGAGCGCAGGAAGATCTTCCGGGCGCATCCGCTGCTGAGCGCGCGGCCGCTGAAGCACCGGTGGGCCTCGGCCACCCCGGAGGAGCGCGCGGCTTTTCTCGAGGCGACTCCCCGGATCGTCGGCAAGGTGAGGGAGGCCTGGGACAGCGCGAGCCCCGAGCAGCGGAAGATGCTCGCGCTCGAACACCCCTACTTCGCCCGGAAGGCGTTCCATCATGGCTGGATGGAGACCACGCCCCAGGAGAAGATCGCGTTCCTCTCGGCCCACCCGGCGTTGCATGCGGAGCTGAAGGCGCGCTGGACGGGCGCGAGCGCCGCGCAGAAGCAGTGGTACGCGCGGAATTACCCCGGGATCGATTCGCTCGCCAGCGGCGGGCACTGGGGAGACGCGTCCACCGAGGAACGGGCGCTGTTCCTGCAGGCCAATCCGGCCATCTCCGAGAAGGTGCGGGATGCGTGGCAGAAGACCCAGCCCGAGATGCGGGCTGCCATGGTCCGCAAGTGGCAGGGCTGGCCGCTGCGCGCCTACCAGGCGAAGCTCGAGAACGCCGGCGGGAAGACGATGGTCGCGAGCAAGGCGCGGCCGGCCCCGACAGGCAAGGCGACGGCGAGCGCCAAGCCCACGGCGGCCGTGAAGCCGACGGCCAAGACCGCCAGGAAGTAGCGTCGAGAAGCCGCACGATGCGCGGCCGAAGCCGGCGTCCGGTTCAGGGGTTCAAAGGTCGAGGGACTCCCAGGACCGGACGCTCACCGCGTGCTTGCGCGTGAAGTCCTCGAACGCCTCGGGATGGACGCAGGCGGCGAGGATCTCCAGCGACTCGACGATCCGCGGCCCGGGGCGGTTGAAGTACGCGTTTCCGTCGGCGAGGTAGATCCGCGCACGCCACGCCGGCGGCAGGGCCTCGCGCAGCGCCCCCAGCTCGGCCAGGGTCCGATCGAGGCTGAAGCCGCAGGGCTTGACCAGCACCACGTCGGGGTCGAGCGAGGCGAGTCGGTCCCGCTCGAGCGTTGGAGCGTGATCGCCGGGGCGCGTGACCAGCGGCTCTCCCCCGGCCAGCGCCACGAGCTCCGGCATCCACAGACCACCGATCAGGACTGGATCGATCCACTCGAGCGTCAGCACCCGGGGCCGGCTGCGGAGGCCGGTCGCCCGGCGCGCGGTCTCCGCGACGCGGCCGCGGAGGTCGGCGACGACCCGCTCTCCGGCCGGCACCCGGCCGGTCGCCTTGGCCACCCGGCCGATGTCCGTCCAGATGTCCTCCAGCCCGGTCGGACGCAGGTTCACGATCGCGACGTCCTGCCTGGCCAGCCGGGCCACCGCGCTGCGGACGTCGTCCAGCGAGACCGCGCAGACGTCGCAAAGATCCTGCGTGACGATCACCTCCGGAGCCGCCTGCCGCAGGCGCTCGAGGTCGATCTCGTAGATCGAGAGCGCGTCGCGCAGGATCTCCCGGACGGCGCGGTCGATGGCCCGGCTGGACGGCAAGGGACCCACCCGGGCCGAAGTCAGGACGGGCAGCCGCTCGACACCGGGCGGAAAGTCGCACTCGTGCGAGCGGCCGACCAGCTCCGCGCCGGCGCCGAGCGCGCAGACGATCTCGGTAGCCGACGGAAGGAGCGAGGCGATGCGCACGCCTCGAACCATAATCCAACCGCGAATACACTGCGCTCAGGAGCGTCTCACCCCCATGCGCTTCCTCTTTCTGCTGCTTGTAGCCGCCTGCGCCTCCTCCAACGCGTCCCGTGCTCCCGGCGCGGGAAGCATCGCCATCAAGTCCGTGGCCAACGCGTCCGCGCCCCCGGTGACCTATTCGGTGGGCAGCGGTCTGGTCTCGGGCTCGGACCTCGACCTCCGCCTCGACCAGGGATGCATCCGCGGCACCATGCGCAGGGCGCCCATCCAGCTCTGCAGCGACCCGGCGAACCCGAACCACTGGGCCGGCGCGAGCGGCGACTTCACCGCCGTCGCCAGCCCCGACGGAAAGAGCGTGAAGGTGGACGGCTATCTGCTTCTGGACTCGCTGCGGGAGCTCGACATCACGCAGATCATTCCGGTGGAGAACGGCCCCGGATGGGACGAGATGCGCAAGCAACCGGCTCTCCTGGCTCTCGCCACCACCGCCGCCGACTTCGCCGCCCTCCGGGGCCGCCACAGGCCCTGACGCTCCTCCACCGTGAGAAAGCGTCAGAGGTCGCAGTCCTCCGACCCCATGGCGGCGCTCTCCACCCGCGCCGCGGCCGCCGTCAGCGGAGCCGCGAGCGGCTGCACGTCGCTGAAGCCGAGCCGCTGCTTGATCTCGTGATTCACCAGCGGCGTGACACCGCGGGAATCGAGGTGATAGCCGTCGAAGTACTGGTGCTGGGGCATGAACTGAATCCCCTGCGCGTCGAGGAACGCCGCCAGCGTCGGGTCGTTGAACCTGAAGGGCAGGCCGGGCCAGAACGGATTGAAGAGCCCGTCCCAGTGGTTGGGGATGTAGACCTTCGGGTGGATGACCGGCACCACCAGCTGCGCCACCGAGGTTCCGCCCGTCCCGATCCAGACGTCCACGCTGCTGAGCCCCGCGTCGCGCATGGCCGCGGCCAGGTTCTCGAGCGGCGACCCGAAGCTGACGCCGTCCACGGTAACCGGCGCCGCCAGGTCGAACGCGCTCGCCGAGTTGTTGACGAAGAAGCTGATCCGGTCGCGCCCCTTGCCGATGGTGAAGAGGAACGCGCGTCCGCCGCCGCCGTTCGGGAAGTCCTCCGCCACGCCCGCCCGGAACCCGCCAGTGGCCGCGTCCGGCACCGGCGGCGCGCTCAGCTCGCGCCCGAAGTGCTGGAAGGGGTTCGACGCGTTCCCGCTGTGGTTGAACCGGACCACCCGCAGCGTCACGTCCTTGGCCAGCTCCAGGCGCTCGCCGTGGCCGGTCACCCAGCTGCCGCTGACCTCCAGGCACTGGCTCGTGGGCAGCCCCTGCGACTGCGCCTGCAGGCAGGTGGACTTGCCGCCGATGATCTGGGCCCCGGTGAGCGCCGCCCAGAGCGCCGTGTCGTACGTGTGATCGAAGTGGCTGTGCCCCGCCAGCACGAAGTCGAGCCTCGCTTCCTTCTGCATGGCGAACTTCACCTTCATCACGTCCGTCACGTTCGATGGCCAGGGCTGGCTGGTGAAGGCGAACTGGTCGGCGGGAAACTGCGTCGAGCGGACGAAGATGTTCTGCGGGACGCGCGTGATGTACCCGTCCATGACCATCCGCAGGTCGCCGGTCTTGAAGTGCCAGTTGGCGATCGACATCCAGGTGAGGTCGACGCTGGGGCGCTTCCCGTTCTCATGCTCATGCTCGTCCTCGTGCGCCGCGGCCGGCAAGGTGGAGAGGAGGAGTGCGGCAGTCATCGCTGTAGAGACACTGCGCATGTGGATCTCCAGGTCTTGCGAAGTGAGTGAAGTGAAGTGTGCGCTGCGAAGCCTTCCGCCGCGGGCTCCCCTCGCGGCCGGCGGACCAAACCGCGGGACGGGTCCGCATCGCAAGCCGCGACGCGTCAGCCGCTCGCCGGCGCCTCGCTCCGCGGCTTCGGCGCCGCCGCTTCCTTGCCGGCGTGCAGGTGCACCGGCCGGTGCACCTTCCGGAGGCGCATGTTGAGCAGCTCGACCGCCAGCGCGAACGCCATGGCGAAGTAGATGTAGCCCTTCGGGATGTGCTGCCCGAGGCCGTCCGCCACCAGCATCACGCCGATCAGCAGCAAGAACGCCAGGGCGAGGATCTTCACCGTCGGATGACGGTCCACGAACCCGCCGATCCTCCCGGCGGAGACCAACATCACGATCACGCTCAGCACCATCGCGGTGACCATCACCCAGAGCGAGCGGGCCATGCCCACGGCCGTGATCACCGAGTCGAGCGAGAACACCAGGTCGAGCAGCAGGATCTGCGTCAGCACCGACGCGACGGACGACAGCACCGGCCTGCTCGTTTCGTCCTCCGCGTCCGGCCCCTCCAGCTTCCCGTGCATCTCGTGCGAGGCCTTCCCCATCAGGAACAGCCCGCCCACCAGGAGGATCAGATCCCGCCCGGAGAGCTCGTTCCCCAGCACCGTGAAGAGCGGTTCGGTCAGGCCCATCAGCCACGACAAGGTGAAGAGCAGCCCGATCCGGATCGCCAGGGCGAGCGTGATCCCGATCCGCCGGATCCGCTCCCGCTCGTGCTCGGGCAGCCGCCCCACCAGGATGGCGATGAAGACGACGTTGTCGATGCCCAGCACGATCTCCATGGCGGTGAGCGTGAGCAGCGCTATCAACGGATTGGGGTCGGTCGCGGGGTTCATGGGCCCGGGAGACTTAAATTGTCCCGGAGCCGGCGGCAACGAGACCGGCACCCGGCCCGTGCTGCACGGCCCGGACGGCCCGTCCCGCCGCTCCCGGATCGAGCTCGAAGAGCCAGTAGCCCTCCTTGCCTCGCTCGGTCGAAGAGCCCGCGCAGATCACGTTCCCCTGCTGGAACCGCTCGTGGATGTGCCCGCAGAGGATCGCGGCCGCGTCGCGCGCCGCCTCGAGGAGCCCGCGCGCTCCGCGCAGCCGATGCCACGGCCAGTCCGGCACGCCGCCCGTTTTGAACGGCGCATGGTGGACCAGCACCACCTTGCCGCGCAGGTCCTGCGAAAGGTCCGCTTCCAGGATCCGCCCCTGCGTGATCACCGGCCAGCAGATCGCCCCACACGAGTCCAGCGCGGCGAATCCCTCCGGCAGCGCGCGCGGCGGGAAGTACTGCTCGAACAACCGGCTGGGCCGCCCGTGAACCGGATAGCGGTCGTGGTTCCCGGCGATGCAGACCAGCCGGTCGCCCAGCGGCGCGAGCGCTTCCCGCGCCAGCGCGAACTCCTCCTCCATCCCGAGCTGCGTCAGATCCCCCGTGCAGACCACCAGGTCGGCGCGCAGCGTGTCCGCATCCCGCGCGATCTGCCGCAGCTTCTGAAGCGCGCCGTCGTACTTCTTGCCGCGCCCCTTCCACAGCTCGGCGGTGGCGATGGCCCGCAGCGGACCCAGCTCGCGAAGGGGTCGCTCGCGCCAGCGCGGGAGCTGCACGTGGGGATCCGAGAAGTGCAGGATCCTCACGGCTTCTCCGCCACCGCCAGAAGCCCGAGCCCCCCGAGCGTCTCCTCGATCTTCAGCACCCGGAGCCCGGCGCGCTCGAGGCTGCTCCAGAGCGACTGCGCCGAGGGCCGCCCGTAGATCCCGCTCATCGCCCGCCAGAACGCGGCCGTCACCGCCCAGCGCGGCGCGGACAGCGCCCGCGCCAGCCCGAAGAGCGTCGCCCGCTTCCCGGCCCGCGGCTCCAGCAGCACCGCGCGCCCGCCCGGCCGCAGCACGCGCGCGGCCTCGCGCAGCGCAGCCGACTGATCGGGCAGCAGGTACAGCACGCTGTGGAAGGTCACGGCGTCCAGCGAGCCGGAGCGGACCGGGAGGACCCCCGCGTCCGCGCACACCAGAGGCAAGGGCCGCCCCTGTCGCGCCCGCCGGAGCATCGAGAGCGCCAGGTCTGCCCCGACCGCTCCCACCGGGAGCTGCCGCGTGGAGTTCCCCGGCCCGCACCCCACGTCCAGGATGAGCCGCGCGCCCACCGGGAGCTCCTCCGCCATCCGCGCGCAGTGCCGCTCCCAGACCGGATGCCGCGTGAGCAGCTCGTAGGGCAGGGCGACCTTGTCGAAGAACGTCGAGGAGCGGAGCATCGGCCCATCCTAGCCCCAGCCGCTCCAGGACAGGCGGCTCAGGACTGCGCCTTTCCGCGTTGCCGTGAAACCAGCTGCGAATTGCGCTACAACCTGGCCATGGGCCTTCTCGACAAGATCCAGCCGAAAAAGCCACAGCCCAAGCCGTCCGCTCTCGCCTTCGACGACGACGGCAACCTGCTCGTCCGCTGGGACGACGGCCGGGAGTCCAGGTTCCCGCCGCGCTGGCTGCGCGCGCGCTGCCCTTGTGCGGAGTGCGTCGAGGAGTGGAGCGGCCGGCGCATGGTGGGCGAGGAGCAGGTCAAGGCCGACGTGAAGCCGGGGGGCATGAACGAGATCGGCCGCTACGCGGTGCAGGTGGAGTGGTCCGACGGCCACTCGACCGGGATCTACTCCTGGGAGTACCTGCTCAAGATCCGCGATGAGGAGCCTTCAGCGAAGGGTTGACCTGGCGCGTCAAGGCCGTTATGACGCGCGCCTCTCCTGGAGGAATCCATGGCCACTCGCCCCGGCCGCCGCGTCGCCATCGTCGCCGGCCTTCGCACCCCCTTCGTCAAGGCGGGCACCTCCTTCAAGGACCTCTCCGCCCTGGAATTGGGGAAGCAGGTCGTCTCCGAGCTCGTGCAGCGGGCGGAAGTCCCGCCGAAGGCCATCGACCAGATCGTCTTCGGCACCGTGATCCCCTCGGTCCAGCTCTCCAACATCGCGCGCGAGGTGGGCCTCGCCGCGGGCCTGCCCAAGAACGTCGACGCGTACTCGGTGGTGCGGGCCTGCGCCACCAGCCTGCAGGCGATGACCAGCGCGGCCGACGCCATCGCGCTCGGCGAGATCGATCTGGCCGTGGTGGGCGGCGCGGAGGCGATGAGCGACGTCCCGATCAGCTACTCGCGCCCGGTCGCGCAGGCGGTGGTCGCGGCCAGCCGCGGGCGCTCGCTGGTGGAAAAGCTGCACGCCTTCCAGGGCGTGAGCGCCCGGGATCTGCTCCCGGTCCCGCCGGCCATCGCGGAGTACTCCACCGGCGAGACCATGGGCGAGTCCACCGAGAAGATGGCCAAGGAGAACGGCATCTCCCGCGAGGCGCAGGACGCCTGGGCCCACCGCTCGCACTTCCTCGCCGCGCAGGCCTGGGCGGCCGGCAAGTTCCGGCACGAGGTGATGCGGGTCCTGATCGGGAAGAACTTCGAGGTGGTGGTCTCCGAGGACAACATCGTCCGCAAGGACTCCAAGCTCGAGAGCTATGCCAAGCTCAAGCCGGTGTTCGACAAGCGCTACGGATCGATCACCGCGGGCAACTCCTCTCCGCTTACCGACGGCGCGGCGGCGCTGGTCGTCTGCGCGGAAGATCGCGCTCGCGAGCTCGGGCTGCGGCCGCTGGGCTTCCTGCGCGCCTACGCCTACGCCGCCGTCGATCCCTCCTGGCAGCTCCTGCAGGCGCCGGCGTTCTCCGCGCCCAAGGCGCTCCGGCGCGCGGGCATGCGCCTGGGCGACATCGATCTGGTCGAGATCCACGAGGCCTTCGCCGCCCAGGTGCTCTCGAACCTGCAGGCCTGGTCGTCGAAGAAGTTCGCCGCCGAGCACCTGGGCGGGGAGGAGCCCATCGGCGACGTCCCCGACGAGAAGATCAACCCGCGCGGCGGCAGCATCGCGCTGGGCCACCCCTTCGCGGCCACCGGCGCGCGCCTGGTCCACCAGGCGCTGCGCGAGCTGGAGGAGAAGGACAAGAACACCGCGCTGGTCTCGATCTGCGCCGCCGGCGGCCTGGGCGCGGCCTGCATCCTGGAGAGGACCTAGATGGGAGCCCTGCGGATCGAGACGGCGCCGGACGGCGTCGCGACCGTGCTGTACGACGTCCCCGGCGAGCAGATGAATACGCTGCGGGACTCCTTCGAGCGGGAGTTCGACGAAGCGTTCGGGAAGCTGGCCGAGGACGCGTCGGTGAAGGCGATCGTGCTCGCCTCCGGCAAGCCCGACAGCTTCGTGGTGGGCGCGGACGTGGAGATGCTCGCGCGACTCAAGATGGCCGCTGAAGCGACGGCATTGGCCCGAGGCGGCCAGCAGGCGATGCAGCGGCTGGAGGATCTGGGCAAGCGCAAGCCGGTGGTCGCGGCCATCCACGGCCCGGCGCTGGGCGGCGGCCTCGAGCTGGCGCTGGCCGCCACCTACCGGATCGCTTCCGACGACCGCAAGACGCAGCTCGGGCAGCCCGAGGTGCAGCTCGGGCTGATCCCCGGAGCGGGCGGGACGCAGCGGCTGCCGGCGCTGATCGGCATCGCGCAGGCGCTCGACCTGATCCTCTCCGGCAAGTCGGTGCGGGCGCAGAAGGCGCGCAAGCTCGGGCTCCTGGACGAGCTGGTCCCGAAGGCCATCCTGCTCGAGGTCGCGCGCCGGCGCGCCCGGGAGCTGGTGGCCGGCGAGCTGAAGATCGAGCGCAACAAGGTGGAGCTGACGCTGCCCAAGCTGCTGCGCACGGAGGTGCTGCAGCAGCTCGCGCTCGAGGACAACCCGGTGGGCCGCCGGATCCTCTTCCAGCAGGCGCGCAAGGCCCTTCTCGCGAAGACGCACGGCCACTACCCCGCGCCCGAACGCGCGCTGGAGGCGATCCGCATCGGCGTGGAGAAGGGTCCGGAGGAGGGTTACCGGGCGGAGGCGGCCTTCTTCGGCGAGCTGGTGGTGGGCGACGTCTCCCGCCGGCTGGTGGAGATCTTCTTCGCCACCCAGGCGCTGAAGAAGGACACCGGCGTGGACGACGCGTCGGTCAAGGCGCGCAAGGTGGAGAAGGTCGGCATGCTCGGCGCCGGGTTGATGGGCGCCGGGATCGCCTACGTCACGGCGGACGCCGGCATCCAGGTGCGGCTCAAGGACAAGGACGACGCGGCGCTCGGCCGCGGGCTCAAGCAGATTGCCTCGATCCTCGACGAGCGGGTCAAGCGCAAGCGCCTCTCCTGGCGGGAGCGCGAGGACAAGCTCGCGCTGATCACCGGCACCACCGACTACAGCGGCTTCAGGCGGGCTGGAGTCGTCATCGAGGCGGTGTTCGAGGACCTCAAGACGAAGCAGGCGATGGTCCGCGAGGTGGAGAAGGACGCGCCCGACGCCATCTTCGCCACCAACACGTCGTCGATCCCGATCGGGCTGATCGCCGAGGGCGCCGCGCGGCCGGACAGGGTGGTGGGCATGCACTTCTTCTCGCCGGTGCAGAAGATGCCGCTGCTCGAGGTCGTCCGCGGCCGCAGCACCGGCGCGGAGGCGGTGGCCACGGCGGTCGCGTTGGGGAAGAAGATCGGCAAGACCGTGATCGTGGTCAACGACGGGCCCGGCTTCTACACCTCGCGGATCCTCGCGCCGTACATCAACGAGGCGGCCTTCATCTTCAACGACGGCGCGGCGGTGGAAGACATCGACCGGGCGCTGGTCGAGTTCGGCTTCCCGGTGGGCCCGATGCAGCTGCTCGACGAGGTGGGCATCGACGTCGGCTCGAAGGTCGCGCACATCATGCACGAGGCCTTCGGCGCGCGCCTGGCCCCGCCCAAGGGGTTCGACAAGCTGGTGGAGAGCGGGCGGCTGGGTCGCAAGTCGAGGAAGGGCTTCTACACGTACGGCGAGTCGCGCGCCAAGGAGGTCGATCGGACCGTCTACGACCTCACCGCGCAGGGCCAGAAGCGGACCTCCCCTTCCGCCGGCGAGATCGCCGAGCGCTGCGTGCTGCAGATGGTCAACGAGGCCGCGCATTGTCTCGGCGAGGGAATCCTCCGCACGCCCCGCGACGGCGACGTCGGCGCCGTCTTCGGACTGGGATGGCCCCCGTTCCGCGGCGGTCCGTTCCGCTACGCGGACGTGCAGGGCGCGGCCCACGTGGTCGAGCGGCTGCGCGGCTACCAGGACAAGTTCGGGGCCCGCTTCACGCCCGCGCCGCGGCTGCTGCAGCTCGCGCAGTCGGGCGGGGGCTTCCACGACAACCGGTAAGAGGGGCGATGGGTCGCCTCCGCCGCACGGCCGCCCTGCTGGCAACGCTCGCGCTGGCGTCTTGCGCGTCGGCCACGCGGCCAGGCGGAGTGGGCGCGGCATCTCCGTCCGCCGGAGTCGAACGAGCGCGCGAGGCGCTGTCGCAGGCCCGTGCCAGGCCGGGTAACGGTTCAGGTGTTCATTCCTGAACTCGCCCCGGGGCGAGCGCTCCCCTGAGCACGCCCCGGGGCGTGCGCAATCTGGGACCCAGGGGTGCCCAGAATGAGACCGGGCTAGGCTAGCTCCAACGCCAGTCAGTCAAGCGACAGACGTTGACGCTGTCGTCCTCCGTTGTCGTGATGGTGGACGGCGACGGCGACGGCGACGTGGCCGTGGACGACTGCTCGGCATGTCAGATGCAGCTGCTACATGAATCCCGCACGTACCTACGCCATCGCTCGCGGGTCTGCGATGGAGTGCGCGGCTGTGCTGGACGCGTTGTTCGTGCTGAAGGCTGTCGATGCCACGACAAAGCAGCGCGGCGACGACCTCCTCGAAC
>Ga0137397_10001594_pt1 | contig 15879 bp, 7 predicted proteins | sample czorhiz116metaG_FD_106658 | JGI IMG/M metagenome (GOLD analysis project Ga0137397, IMG submission 106658) | Vadose zone soil microbial communities from Angelo Coast Range Reserve, California, USA - czorhiz1.16 metaG | ecosystem: Environmental > Terrestrial > Soil > Vadose zone | place: USA... | reverse complement strand
TGAGCGTTGTGCCTGCGGGAAGTCCGGCAGGTTTTACGCCCACCAGTTTGCCGCCGGCGAATTCGACGCGCGTGCCTTCGGGTTCGGCTGCGTCGCGCGTTTCGAGGAGCAGCCGCGAAACGGCGGCGATCGTGGGGAGTGCTTCGCCGCGAAAACCGAGCGTGCCGATGGAGAGAAGATCGTCGGCAGTGCGGAGCTTGCTGGTGGCGTGGCGTTCGAAGGCCAGGAGCGCGTCGTCGTGCGTCATGCCGTGACCGTCGTCAATGACGCGAATCATGCGCTTGCCGCCGACTTCGGTTTCGATGCGAATGGTTTTCGCGCCGGCATCGAGCGCATTTTCGAGAAGTTCTTTTACGACAGAAGCAGGGCGTTCAACAACCTCGCCTGCGGCGATCTTGTTGGCGACAGCTTCCGGGAGTATGCGAATGCGGCTCATTTATTTTTCAATGTTCTTGATGGCGATGCCGAGTTGGTCGAGTTGGACGGTGTCCACTTCGCTGGGCGATTCTGCCATTAAATCCTGGGCTTTGGTGGTTTTGGCGAAGGCTATGACTTCGCGGATGGACGTTTCGCCGGCGAGGAGCATGACGACGCGGTCGATGCCGAGCGCGATGCCGCCGTGCGGCGGCGTGCCATAGGTGAGCGCGTCGAGGAAAAAGCCGAAACGGCGGCGAAGTTGTTCTTCGCTGAGGCCGAGGGCTTTGAAAAGGCGCTCTTGAATGTCCTGGCGGTGGATTCGAATGCTGCCGGAACCGAGTTCGTAGCCGTTGAGCACGAGATCGTAGCCTTTCGAGCGCACTTCCCACGGCGCGGTTTCGAGTTTTTCGAGATCTTCGTCCACGATTCCGGTGAAGGGATGCTGCGCGCTGACCCAAGTTTTGTCTGCTTCGCTCCATTCGAAGAGGGGGAAGCCAGTGAGCCATAGAAATTTCCACTGCGTTTTGTCAATGACGCCGAGGGTCTCGCCGAGTTGCAGGCGGAGCTGGCCGGCGATGAGCGCGGCGGCCTCGGTGCCTTTGATTTGTTCTTTGGCGGAGACAGCGACGACGAGGTCGCCTGTTTTTGCACCACAGGTATCGGCCAGTTTCTCTACATTTTCTGCGCCGAGGAGTTTTTCGACGGTGGAAGTTGTGCTTTCCGGCGCGAGCTTCACGAAATACGCGCCGCGAGCGCCGAGCGATTTTGCTTTTTCGGTCAGTTCGTCGAGCTGCTTGCGCGAATAGCCAGCTGCACCAGGCGCGGCGAGCGCGAAAACATTACCTTCGATTTGCAGCTTGGCTTTCGCTTCGTCCGGGAAGCAATTCGTGACTTCGTGAAGTTCCATGCCGAAGCGCATGTCGGGCTTGTCGCTGCCGTATTTGCGGATGCAGTCCTTGTAAATCATGTGCGGGAACGGCGCAGTGGCTTTGATTCCGGCGACGGCGCAGGCATTCACCATCACTTTTTCGATTACGCCAAAAATATCTTCCTGGCGCGGGAAAGACATTTCGAGGTCGAGTTGCGTAAATTCGGGCTGGCGGTCGGCGCGCAAATCTTCGTCGCGGAAACATTTGACGATCTGGAAATAGCGGTCGAGCCCGCCAATCATCAGGATTTGCTTGAAGATTTGCGGCGATTGCGGCAGCGCGTAGAACTGGCCGTGATGCACGCGGCTCGGAACGAGATAGTCGCGCGCGCCTTCTGGCGTGGAGCGCGTGAGCATGGGCGTTTCGACTTCGATGAAGCCCATTTCGTCCATTGTGCGGCGAATTTCGAGCACGATTTTGTGGCGCAGCGCGAGATTCCGGTGCGGCTTCGGGCGGCGCAGGTCGAGATAGCGGTAACGCAGACGCGTTTCTTCGGCCGCGTTGATGTCGCCTTCAATCTGGAAGGGTGGCGTCTTCGCGTTATTCAGAATGTGCAATTTGCTTGCGATGATTTCCACTTCGCCGGTGGCGATTTCCGGATTCGCTTTCTGGCGCTTGACGACTTTGCCTTCGACGGCGACGACGAATTCGCTGCGCACGTGTTCGGCTTTGGAGTGCGCTTCGGGCTGCGTTTCCTTATTGAAAACAACCTGGACGATGCCGGTGCGGTCGCGCACGTCGAGGAAAAGGAGATTGCCTAGGTCGCGGCGGCGATGCACCCAGCCCATGACGATGGCGTCGCGGTCTGCGTCAGAGGCGCGTAACGCTCCGCAATAGTGTGTGCGTTTTAGATTGCCGAGAAAATCGAGCACTGTCCGGTTCCCTTTCGTTCCTGCTTTACAGAAAAGTCAAAAGAACGGGTCTAAAGACCCGCCACTACATTTTCTTCAGAAAGTCGAGCAGGTGCGGCTCGGTGAATTTTTGTTGCGTGCCGTCGGCGAGCGTCTTGAGCGTCCAGGTGCCTTCGGCTACTTCATTATCGCCGAGAATGAGGGCGTATTGCGCGCCGAGCTTGCTGGCGCGCTCGAGTGCTTTGCCGAATTTCGACTCGGTGGGGGGTAGCTCCACGCGAATGCCAGCGGCACGTAGATCTTTCGCGGCGCGGACGGCGGTGGCGTAAGCGTTTGCGCCCATCCAGGCGATGTAGACAAACGGTGGCCGGTGGCCGGTGGCCAGTGAAGCGCCTTGAGACTCCTGCAACGAGAGAATCAAGCGGTCTTCGCCGATCGCGAAGCCGATGCCTTTGGTTGGCGGGCCGCCGAGGAGTTCGACGAGACCGTCGTAGCGGCCGCCGCCGCAGACGGCGTTCTGTGAACCGAGGCCTTGCGCTGTGATTTCGAACGTGGTGCGCATGTAGTAGTCGAGACCGCGCACGAGGCGCCAGTTTTCTTTGTAAAAGACGCCGCGAAGTTCGAGTTCGCGCTTTACGGCGGCATAGTGCGTTTTGCAATCGTCGCAGAGGTAGTCGGCGATGTGCGGGAGTTTTTCGATGATGGACTGCTCGTGTTCGAGTTTTGAATCGAGCACGCGAAGCGGGTTCGTTTCGATGCGGCGTTGGGAATCGGCGCCGAGTTTGTCTTTTACCTTTTCGAGTTCGGATTTAAGCAGCGCGACGTAGCCGCGGCGGCAGTTGTCGGCAGCGTGGCCGATGGAATTGATTTCGAGATGGATGCCGGGGAGTTTCAGGCGGTCGAAGAAAGTCATCACCATTTCGATGACTTCGGCATCGATGGCGGGGGCATCTACGCCGCCGAGGACTTCCGCGCCGATCTGGTAGAACTGGCGATAGCGGCCTTTTTGTGGGCGCTCGCGGCGGAACATGGGGCCAATGTAATAGAGCTTCTGCGGTTGCGGAAGCTGCTGCATGTTGTGTTCGATGTAGGCGCGGCAGACGGAGGCGGTAGCTTCGGGGCGAAGCGAAATCTGTTCTCCGGGCCTGATCGATCCCGCCGCAATTGCAGCGTTCTCGACCTCTCTATCCAGTTCATCCAAATTTACTAGCCCGTTCGACCGTCGCCCTTCGATCAGTGCGGCCCCGACAAATGACATCGTTTTCTGGACTGCTGCTAGTGTCGTTCGAATTTGGTCGTCATCAGGCAGATGCCCATTTTTCACAAACTCCTGCACAAATCGGTGCAAGTACGACAAAGAGCGCTCGTAGATGTCCAACTCGTCAAGATCTCGAATTTTGTTTGTGTTGGAAACGAATTCTCGCCAAGCAATGAGGCGATCGAAATCGCCAACCACAAAGGTGTACATCTCTTTGGAAACGATATCGGTTTCGCCGCCAACGGCGCGTGCGAAGAGTTCGGTCGGCTCGAAGATGGGCGGGCGAATTTCGCCGAAGCCGAAGGTGGCAAAGACGGAATGCGCGGTTTCTTCGACGTGATTCCATAGCGCGGTTTCTGGCGGGAGAAGGTCGCGTGTGCCCCGGATGGCTTGGAACTTGGATTTACTCGCCATTTGAGATCCAAGAGAGATTTCTCACATCCGAAGGGCGATGCTTCGCAGGAGCGAAGCGGAAGAAAAAGCGTCGCTCTTCTCCGTTCGAAATGACGGTGAATGAGAATTTTGTGTGGGAGACAGAATTCACTGCGCCGACTCCGCGCGGTAGATATTCTTATAGTCGACGTAGCGCTTGGCGTAACGATCAATCGAGGCTTGATCTTCGTCGGTTAGAGGGCGTTTTACTTTGCCGGGTGAGCCCATGACCAAGCTGGCTGGCGGAATCACCGTGCGCTCCGGAATGAGCGTGCCTGCGGCGACGATACTGCCGGTGCCGACTACCGCGCCGTTCAAAATCGTGGCACGCATGCCGATGAGGCAGCGCGACTCGATGGTGCAGCCGTGCAGCACGACGGCGTGGCCGACGGTGATGTCATCGCCTAAAATCAACGGCCATTCGTCTTTCATCACGTGGAGCACGGAGCCATCCTGCACATTGGTGCGCGCGCCGATGCGAATGTAGTTCACGTCACCGCGCGCGACGACGAGCGGCCAAATGCTCGAGTCTTCGCCGATGACGATGTCGCCGACCAGCACCGACGACGCGTCAATATACGCCGAAGCGGCAATCTGCGGCCACTTCCCTTTGTAGGCTCGGATGTCCGGTTTCTTGCTCAAGAACGCGTTGCCGTCCCAGCCGGAGCGGCCGGCCGCGCCGCCCGTAAGTTATTGCAGGAGCACGATATATTGGCTTCTGCGGGAATAAATGCTTTAGCGAATCTTTGAAAGATTACACTGCGCGCGGCCCGCTGACAAGGAAGCCGGTAGCCGCATTCTTGCGCTCCGAGCAAGAGAGATTGCCAAGATTCGCCGGTTGGGATCCTTCGGGCCGCAAAGAACGCGGCCCTCAGGATGACAATTGTTAGAGTTGTGCGGCTTCGCGACGGAAAGGCGGTTCTCGAAAACACAGCTCAGTCGATTTGAACGGTTGGGGCACCGCCTGCGGCGCGAAGCTCTTCGACGCGTGCGGTGACGGCTCGCGCGACTTTGTAGAGGCTTTGCGCGGCGGGGCCAGCTTCGCCCGCGGCAGCGACGGGCTTGCCGGAATCGCCGCCGATGCGAATGCGCGGATCAATTTCAATTTCGCCGAGCACGGGCACGCCGTACGCGATGGCCGTTTTCGTTCCTTCGCCGTGTCCGAAAATATCCACGGGCTTGCCGCAGTGCGGGCAGGAAAACGTGCTCATATTTTCGACGACGCCGAGCACGTCCACATTCACCTGGCGAAACATTTCGATGGCTTTGCGCACGTCCGCGAGCGCGACGGTGGACGGCGTGGTGACGAGAACCGCGCCCGTGACCGCGACGGTTTGAATCAACGTGAGCTGCACATCGCCGGTGCCGGGCGGAAGATCGATGACGAGATAATCGAGCTCGCCCCATTCGACGCTGCGCAAGAATTGCGTGATGACGCTGTGCAGCATCGGGCCGCGCCAGATGACCGGCTTGTCGCCGGGATTCAGCAGGCCCATCGAAATCATTTTCACGCCCTGCGCCTGCACGGGAATGATGTGCTGATCCGCCGTCGCGCCAGGCTCTTCCTGCGAGCCGAGCATGATGGGCACGTTCGGGCCGTAAACGTCGGCATCAAGAAGACCGACTTTGTGGCCGAGTTTTGCCAATGCGAGCGCGAGATTCACGGCGACGGTGGTTTTGCCGACACCGCCTTTGCCGCTGGCCACGGCGATAAGATTTTTCACGCCGGGAATCGGATGGCGTTGCGGCATTTGTTGTGGTGCTGGACCTGGAGGCATGAGGGTTCCTATCTTAAATCGAAGAGAGATTCCTCTCTTCGCAAGCCGACCGATTCCTCAGAAGGAATCGGAAGAGCAAAAACATCGGCCTGCTCCGTTCGGAATGACACGTTTTGCAAGTCTTTTATCACACGGTCAATCACGCGTTGGCGCCGTGGCACTTTTTGTACTTTTTGCCGGAGCCACAGGGGCAAGGATCGTTGCGCCCGACTTTTGCGCCGGCGCGAACCGGCTTTGGCGCTTCGGCTTGCGCTGCGCCCGTCTGATACTGCAATTCCCTTTCCTGGCGCTGTTGCTTGCGTTCCATTTCACGCGCAAAGGAAGGCAATTGCGCTGGCGCTTGTTCTGCGGCGCGTGCGGCCGCGCTCGCTGCAGCCGCCATTGGGCGCGGAGCAGAAGGAGTCGGAGGCGGAGGCTGCAGCGTCCCTTCGCCGGAGTTGGTTGGCTGACCATCGATCTGGACTTGCACGTGGAAGAGATAGCGCACAGTTTCGTTGTCAATGCGCGCCATCATGTCTTCAAAAAGGACGAATGCTTCCTTTTTGAATTCGACGAGCGGATCTTTTTGCGCGTAACCGCGGAGACCGATCGCTTCTTTCAGGTGATCGAGCGAAAGCAGGTGGTCTTTCCACTGCGAATCCACCACGTCGAGAATAATGCGGCGCTCGAGCCAGCGCATCAGTTCCGGCGAAAGCTGCTTTTCCCGCTCTTCGTATTTGGCGCGCACGGCATCCGCGAGCGCGGCGGACAGCTGATCGTAGTTAAGCGAAGCAGGATCGGCTCCCGCAGCTTTTGCGTCCACACCGAACTGACTGTTCGCTTCCGCGAGAAGTTGCGTGACGTTCCATTCATCCGGATGAACATTTTTCGCGCAATACGTGTTCACAAGCTCAAGCGCGACATCTTCCGCGACGCCGAGAACGTAGTCGCGCTGGTCCTTGCCTTCGAGCGCGGAACGGCGAATGGCATAAATGGTTTCGCGCTGCTTGTTCATCACGTCGTCGTATTCAAGCAGGTGCTTGCGCGCATCAAAGTTCTGCGCCTCGACTGTTTTTTGCGCGCCTTCGATTTTGCGGGAGATCAAGCCGGACTCGATAGGAACGCCTTCGGTCATACCGAGACGATACATCAGCGCTTTGACGCGTTCGCCGCCGAAAATGCGCATCAAATCGTCCTCGAGCGAAAGAAAAAAGCGCGAAGAGCCGGGATCGCCCTGGCGGCCAGCGCGGCCGCGAAGCTGGTTGTCAATGCGGCGCGCCTCGTGGCGTTCCGTGCCCAGAATATGCAGGCCGCCGAGAGCGATGACTTCATCATGTTCGGCTTTGCACTGCTCGGCGAATTGATCGTAAACGGGCTTCCACTGATCCGCGGGAACCTGAAAAATCTTGCCTTCGTATTGGAACAGAACCATCGGCGCGGTGGACGCGGCAGTTGCGCCGTCGGCAGGTTCCGCGCCGATGACCGCGGGTGCTTGCGCGTAAGGCATCGCGAGCTTGTTCTTTAGGAAATGCTCGCGCGTCAAGAATTCTGGATTGCCGCCGAGCAAAATGTCCGTGCCGCGGCCCGCCATGTTCGTGGCAACAGTGATGGCGCCTTTGCGTCCTGCTTGTGATACGACGCGGGATTCTCGCTCGTGCTGCTTGGCGTTCAAAACCTGGTGCGGAATGCCGGATTTTTTCAGTAGATCGGCAATCGCTTCGGATTTTTCAATGGAGATTGTGCCGACGAGCACGGGCTGGCCGCGCTCGTGATAGTGGCGCAGGCCGTTCGCGTACGTATTGTCTTCCTGCAGGATTCCGTTGACGACCGCTTCGAATTTTTCTTTTTCCGTGCGGTAAACGACGTCCTGATGTTCCTTGCGGACGAGTGGTCGATTGGTGGGAATCGCGACGACGTCAAGATTATAAATTTTCGCGAATTCAGCGGCTTCAGTTTCCGCAGTACCGGTCATGCCGGAAAGTTTTTTGTACATGCGAAAATAATTCTGGAACGTGATGGTCGCGAGTGTCTGGTTTTCGCGCTCGATCTTTACGCCTTCTTTTGCTTCGACTGCTTGATGCAAACCGTCCGACCAACGGCGCCCCGGCATCTGACGGCCAGTGAATTCATCCACGATGATGACTTCGCCGTCTTTTACAACGTAGTCCACATCATTTCTATAAAGCGTGTGCGCCCGCAACGCCTGATAGACGTGGTGAATAATTTCCATATGCGCGGGGTCGTAGAGATTGCCGAGCCCAAGCAGACGTTCGCACTTGCTGACGCCTTCTTCCGTCAGCGTGGCCGTGCGGTGTTTTTCGTCCAGCGTGTAATCGATATCCTTGATCAGCTTCGGAATAATTTTGTCTATGCGGTAGTACTTGTCCGTAGACTCTTCGGCGGGGCCGGAAATGATGAGTGGCGTGCGCGCTTCGTCGATCAGAATGGAGTCCACTTCGTCCACGATGGCGAACTGGTGGCCGCGCTGGACGCAATGCGACAAATCGTACTTCATGTTGTCGCGCAGATAGTCGAAGCCGTATTCGTTGTTCGTGCCGTAGGTGATGTCCGCGCCGTAAGCCGCGCGGCGCTGAGCATCGTCAAGATCGTGCACGATGACGCCAACGGTGAGGCCGAGGCCGCGATAAAGCGCGCTCATCCACTCCGCGTCGCGGCGCGCCAGATAATCGTTTACGGTGACGATGTGGACACCGCGTTCTGCGAGCGAATTCAGCACGGCAGGCAATGTCGCAACGAGCGTTTTCCCTTCGCCCGTTTTCATTTCCGCGATTTTGCCGTCGTGCAGCACGAGGCCACCGATGAGTTGCACGTCAAAATGGCGCATGTTCAGGAAGCGGCGTCCCGCCTCACGCGCCAGCGCAAACGCCGGAACGATGACCGCGCCTAATGCTTGCCGCAATTCTTCTTTGTAGGATGGCTCGTCGGGGTCCGCGTCTTTCAGACGGTCTTGCACTTCGGTTTTGAGCGCCGCAAAACGCGATTTAAGATCATCATCGCTCAGCTGCTGCATTTCCGGTTCGAGCGTGTTGATTTGCGCCACGATGGGCTGAAGCTTCTTGATGTCGCGTTCGTGCTTCGTGCCAATAAATCTGGCAACGACGCTATCCATTATTTTGGCTGCATCCATTCGACGATTCGCCGTTTCTGCTGATTTAGATGCGTGACAGCCCGTTGCGTCAACGCGGCTCGGCGCCACGGGCACAAACTATTATTTTAGCTGTTTAGGAGGGGATGCGCCAACCGCACGGTGGGACAGTGCGGAATCCCTGGCAAAGCGAAGGTCTAACGCTTTACTGGAATTTCGACCGCGACCGGAGCCAGCTCGGCTTCGGCGGGCGTTGAAGAAAGACTGTCCGCGAGCAGACGACGGAATTTTACGCGCTCATCGAGCGCCATATCCACGAATTCGAACGCCATATCCTGCGCGCGATAATCGCGAAGCAGCGCAGTAGCCTGCAACGTGCGAAGTCCAAGCTGCAGTTTCAACTGCACGGGCGTGCCGGGATGCATGTGGCGGTCAATCGTGGCGATGCCACCGGAGAGGCTCGCGGTTTTGATTTCGAGCCGGCAATTTTCCTTGAGGTTCGTGCTTATCGCGGTCACAGGCTTGCGCAAACGGACACGCGTGTGACGGCGTTGGCGCACGAATCTACTGTTGTGAGGCACCTCGAGAGGAGCTAGCGTCAGGTCGGCCTGATCGAGGCCGCTACCCGGCCGGTATTGCGCGGCCAATTCCGGATTCAGCTTTTCAAGCGCCTGCAGCGCCGCGATACGCAACTCCTGTGGATGCTGCCAGCCAAAAACTTTGCGCGCTTCCAGAATGCGCATCAGGCTGCGCGCTGATTCCGGCGCATGAATCCTGCCAATGGCTTCGATCGCTTTCACCTGAAGGAATGGCCCGCTGCCCGTGGGCATATCGCCGTCAATGATATTTTGCAAGCGGCCGAGAGCATCGCGGTCACCGGTGACCCCGATTTCGTCGATCGCTAGCGGCATCAGAATCGGATCAATGTGGTCAATCAATTTCAGCAGGATGGCGCAACGGCTAGGCGCGCCGCTCGCGGAAATTTGGCGAATCGTGCGATCCTGCGCGGCGCGCGGAAAACTCTTCACGCGAGAGGGCAGAAAGACTTCCACGGCTTGGGGATCGAGCCGGCACAGGAGGCCGATCATTTCGACGGCTTCAACGACGGCACCGCCGCGCACCGTACTTCGCAAGAATTGCACGACTTCTTCGCCGAGGTCATGCGCAAGATTGGCGACGTGCTCGGCATCTTCACGCAACTGGCAGCGATTGAATCGCGAGGCGAGCTGCTCCATCGCGGCTTGCGGCAGAAGCCTCAAAACATTAGTCAGGCCAGCCGCGAGTTGTCGCGCGCGCAACGCTTCTTCCACAAATTCCGGGACGCGCTGCTCGATTCCCATTTTGCCACGGAGTTCGCGGGCAATCCCCGGCCGCTGCGATTCGACGCCCGCGAGAAGGTCAAGCGCTTGCTCCATCGCTGGAAAACAACGATTCGAAGCCGCTTCCTGGCTCAAGCGAACAAACGCCGCGCTCACAAGGCACTGCAGTTCGGCGTCTTGCTCAACGCTCAAACGCAAGCCTAGATGACGCAGCGCCTGCCCCAGCAACCGCGGATCGGCCTTCGCGTAGAGTTCAGCAAGTTCGGAAAGTCCCGCCGCGGTTCGCTTACGCGCGTCGGTCTCTTCGCTATCGGCGCAAGACGCATAATTCTGCAGGATACTGATGGCTTCCGCGATTTCGCCGCGCTCAATAAGGTCGGCAACATAAGACTGCACGTTGCGTGGAGGAATGCACCACGCTTCATCGGAAAGAAGAACCGCGCGCTTTCCGGTTTCCGGCACGGCGGCCCAGAATTGGAGGTCCAGAATTTCGCGGTGCGTCTGAACCATCAGGCCCGCTTCCGTCATTTTGTCTTCGTGCGCGCCAAGAATCTTGCGGAGATTTTCAATCTCCTGATTCATGCGATCGAGCATCTGCCGGACGGCGTTAACTTTGACTTCACCCTTTTCGTAGCGTTCGAGTGCGAACCGAATCGCAAGATGTTCGGCAAGTTGCACGAGCACGGATTCGTCCGGCTGGCCGTTCGGGGCTTGCGAGGCAATCGCTGCGAGCGCCTGGCGCAGTGTATCTTGAGCGCGGCCGGGCAGTTCCGAAACTTGCGTTTGAAACTGCGCGGCGGCGGTCACGCCGCCTTGCCCTGAACTCATATTTCCAAAACTTGTAAGTGCGCCAAGAATGCTGAGGATTTCTTCTTCGGAGGCTTCGCCTGGGCCCAGGGGAGTTCCCTGTCGCGAGCCGCTACCGCCTGCACCAGAGAAACCGCCCATTCCAGCAGCCGACGCAACACCACTTAGAATTGCGGAGCCAGGAGAAATAGGGGCGCCTGCTCCAGGACCGCCTGTTCCAGGACCGCCTGTTCCGAGGCCCCCCGGACCACCGCCGGCAGTTCCACCGCCGGCAGCTGCACCGGTGCCGGTGCCAGTACCCGAACCCGAATAGACGGAAGGCCCTGTTCCGGAATAAAAAGATCCGCTTCCATCCGTTCCTGGTCCGGTTCCTGTTCCTGTTCCCGTGCCCACGCCTGTTCCACTGCCTCCAGAGCCAGGCCCTGCTCCAGGACCGGCCCCGCCCGGGCCACCCTTTGTTCCTTCAGCCGCGGCGATCAACTCCAACAATTTGTGAGGGTCGTTCAGGAGTTGCTTGAATTGATCTTTGTCGTCGCCGATAGAAGCAGCAGCAAGTTGCGCCGCCATGCTGGTTGCATCCTTCAACCGCGAATCGGTTGCAACGAAGCAAATTTCATTGACGCGAATACGTCGCACTCCCTCAAGGGCGGTCTTCAGTTGCTGCGCGAGCTCGGAAGGCTTTGCCTTTCCCGTAGGAAATGCCCGCGCAAACTTTGAAATCTCTTCTTCAGTTATGGATGGGAAGAATTGCACGCTGGCAAGTCCTGCCGCGGAAAGAAGCTGCGCAAATTGTTTTTCGGCGGGAGAACCTTCGAGAGGAACACCGTCCAGCAAAAGCTGTGAACCTGTCGCACCGAGCAGGAGGCCCTGTTCGGCCCCGTCAGGAACGGCGGTTCTGAGCTCGTTCCAAGCCGTGGAGAGGTGTTCAGTTGTACGGGCGTGGTCATGACCGTACAAGCGGGCAAACTTCAGCAGAATATTGAGGCTTCTAACGAAAGCGCGGCCGGCCGCTAGTTTTGGGTCCGATTTCATTGTGCGCTGCAGGAGGCCGACATAGGACTCCTTCTCTAGTACGCTAGGTCTGGGCCAGGTGGCTCGCAATGGTACAGAGGTCCCATGGTGCGCTACGTTCCACCGCCAAAAGAACGGCTCACAAACCTGCACTCGTGGACAGGCCCGCTTTTTTCAGTACAGGAGGGAGAGGGGACAACCTGTTGAATTCAATTTCGAGCTTGCGAAAATTCTCGAAGCTAAGATTTGGACACGGCGATTCGTCCGCGGCGCCGAGTGCGATTCCCAGGATTCGCAATCTGCGGTAAACCGCCAAGTTCCAAAAGAATCTTGCGCAAGCGGCCGCGGTCTTCCAAATCCATGTCAACAAATTCGAACGCCATAGCCTGTGGACGCGCTCCGCGGACGATGGCCTGGGCTTTGATGGTGCGTACGCCAACCGTCATTTTCAGCGCGAGCAGTGAACCAGGCGCAAGATGACGATCCCCCGCGCCAATTCCGCCACCCAGATTGAGCTCTGGTACAACCAATTTGAAATTCTCGCGCAAGTTTGTCGTGAAAAAGGTCACGTTTCGCGACAACTTTAGCCGCGCGTACCGCCTTTGCCGTATGACGGAAACGTTGGATTCGGGGTCCGTGGGCTCCAATATCAGTTCCCTGCGATCAATACCGGCTGCGGAAATCTTCTCCATGGCAACGACGGGATCAATCCGCGAATACGACTGCGCCGCCGCAACGCGCAATTCGGCCGCATATTGCCAGCGCCATACTTGCCGCGCTTCCAGGAAGTGCTGCAATAGCGTACTGGCCGCACTCGCTTTCAACCTGCCAAGGGCTTCCACAGCTTTTATGCGAATGTATCCGGAGTTGGATTCGTTCTCGGCAACCTCAACAAGTTTAGGAATGCAATCAGGACTCCCGCTCATGCCCATTTCATCCATCGCCAGCGGACGGATGAGCATGTCCAGCGAATCGTAGAGCGAAACGAGAAGGTTCGCCCGCACATGGGCCGGAGCGGCGGAAAGTTGCCGGATGGCGCGGTCATGCACCGAACGCGGCCATTGTGAAAGCCGAACGGGAAGAATCCTGCTCACTTGCTCCGGTGCAATCTGACTCAGGATGCCAATCGCTTCCGCGGCTTCTGTGGCGGGTGCGGATTGCAGAACGTCCACCAATTGATTTGTTGCCTCCTCACCAAGGCCCTTGATGATCTCAACGAGCAGCTCGCAGTCTTCGCGGAATCCGGAATGCCCAAAACGGTTCATGACGTAATGAATCGTCGCCTTCGGCATCAGGCCGAGAATGTCCACGAGCCCATCGGGAATCTGGCCCGTGCGAACCGTTTCTTCGACGAATTCCGGAATGCGATCTTCCGCGCCGATTCTTGGCCGCAGGCTCTGCGTCGAACCGGGGCGTTGCGCTTCAACGCTGTCGAGTGAAGCCAGCGCCTGTTGCATGGCGGGGTAGCAGCGCTTCGAAGCAGCTTCCTGGCTCATACGAACGAACGCCGCACTGATTAATGTCTGCAACTCCGGTTCGCGTTCGACGGCCAGCTGGTTTCCAACGCGTCGAATCGCTTCGATCAACGCACTGCCATCACCGCTGCCGTAAATTTCCGCAAGTTCGCTGAGACCGATGGCAGTCGTACGTCGTGCTTCCGGAGCTTCAAGCCCGATGCATCCCGCGTACTTCATCAAAATTTCATTGACGGTCTTCAGTTCGCCACGACGTAACATCTCTTCCAGGTAGGCACGCACGTTTCTTGGCGGCACGCACCACGATTCATCCGAACAAAGCACTTCCTTCTTGTTTTCGTCGGGAACCTGCTGCCAAAACTCCTGGTCCAGTAATTCCGTATATGACTGCATGGAAATACCGGCGCTGGCCAGTTGATCCTGCTGCTGACCCAAAATTTTTCGCAACGCTTCAATTTCCGTGTTCATCCTATCAAGCAGTTGCTTGACTGCGTTCACGCGCAGTTCGCCGCGTTCGTAGCTATCCAGCGCAAAGCGAATCGCCACGTGTTCGGCGAGCTTCAGCAGCATTGGCTTGTCAGGCGCTTCCGTCGGAGCTTGGGCCGCTAGCCCTGCAAGCGCCTGCTGCAACGTATACTGCGCGCGTACAGGGAGCGCACTCAAACGCGATTGAAACGTGGGTGCATCCATCCGGGAATCGGGATCTTTTCTGGATTTGCCCAATTGCGCGAAGAGCGTGAGCATGGAGCGCACGTCTTCTTCTGCCACCGCGTACTGACCACCAGCACCACCTGCGCCGGGCAAACCCGGCCCGCTCATAGTCGCGCTTCGCAGCAATGCAGACGCCGAGAGCCACTTTCCACTGCCGCCTTCGCCCCCGCCCGCGCCAGCCGTGCCGGTTCCTCCAGGGCCGCCGCCGGTTCCAGAGCCGCCAACTCCAACACCTAGTCCACCCCCCGCGCCGCCTCCAGCTCCACTGCCAGTCCCACCGCCGGAACCACCTGCTCCGCCAGCTCCACCGCCTGTCCCACCGCCGGAACCACCTGCTCCGCCAGATCCACCGGCTGTCCCACCACCGCCGCCACCGGGACCGCTGCCACCGCCTGTTTCCCACAGGTTTCCGCCCGGGCCTGTGCCGGTCACCGCGGTCAAGCCGCTGCCGCCTCCCGTGGCACCGCCGGAACCTCCAGAGCCTCCGCCACCGGGAACTCCTCCAAATCCTGGACCACCACCACCACCACCGGGACCGCCGCCACCGCCACGATTACTTTCCGCGGCAAGAATCATTTGCAGAAGTTTGTTGGGATCTTCCAGAAAGTCCCTGAACCTATCGCCTTGCGCTCCAAGAACTTTTGCGGTCAATTGCGCCGCCACCTTTACGCCGGCGATAGAAGAATCCTCTGCAACGTAACGGATCTCATTCACCTTGATGCTGGTCTCCCCAGCCAGCGCGGACTTGAGCTGTTCGGCGAGTGAGGTGGGCTTTGCATTTCCCGTGGGAAACGCGCGAACAAATCGCGCGAACTGCGCCTGCGCGAGATTTGATCCAAAGTGGATGCTGGCGATGCCGGCGGAGGAAAGTAGCTGCGCGAAGCTGCGCTCCGCCGCCGCGGCACCGAGCGGAACACCGTCCAGCAGGATCTGTGAGCCTGAGGCTCCGAGCAGGAGACCTGAGTCAGCGCTCTCTTTCAGCGCGGTGTGGAGTTCCTTCCAGGTTGTCTCAAATTGCGCAGCAGTGCGCACGTGACCGAACTCGTACAGTCGCGCAAACTTCAGCAAAATGTTCAGGCTGCGCACGAACTGCCGCGCAGCTGCTCTTGTATCACCGCTCATATTGTTTGGCGAGGCGGTCCCTCACCTCGTCCTGGTCACTTACTACACTAGGCTCTGTTGTGGGCTCAGACAAGTTCCTCGACGGGGATTGTACCCTTCTCACTAATAGGAATTTACGGAAATTGAGAAAGGGCCGGGCAATGCCGTGCCCTTCTTAATTGTAAGAGAATCTTCGCCTCTCCCGTTGCTCCTGCAGGGTGGCGGTCATACAATGTGCTTTGTTGGCGCATAGCGTTTGCGGGATGCCGATTGGAAAGAATGGGCTTCCGTCTAGCGCGCCGCCTCGGAGCCTTATCGTATGACGGACCAACCCCCAGTCCAGGACGAACGATTCAAGGCCGAGATGCCGCAAATTCCGGGTATAGGCCCGGGCGGCAAGCGACCCGGCGGCTTGCCTGCTCCCGTTAAGGTCATTGGTGGTCTGGTGGCCGTTGTTTTGGTCGTTGTCGTGTTTGGCGGCTTGATCAGTAGGTCGCGAAAAAACGCTGCACCTCCGGCGGATCCCCTGCCGCAGGTGGAAGTTCCAGCTCCTGATCTTGGAAATCCGCCTCCTCAAACTCCTCCTCCGAATCGCGGCATTGCCAATGCAGACGCGTTGTCTAAAGCCTGGTCCTCTACTGAATTTGATTTCAGAGATCCCCTAAGCGGCCAAAGAACTCCCTCTTTGTTGCTTCGATTGCCGTC
>Ga0137397_10001593_pt1 | contig 15901 bp, 14 predicted proteins | sample czorhiz116metaG_FD_106658 | JGI IMG/M metagenome (GOLD analysis project Ga0137397, IMG submission 106658) | Vadose zone soil microbial communities from Angelo Coast Range Reserve, California, USA - czorhiz1.16 metaG | ecosystem: Environmental > Terrestrial > Soil > Vadose zone | place: USA... | reverse complement strand
GGCGGAAAACGGCGCTGCCCCTTGCGCCCCTGGTCCTGGCGGCGCCGCTCGGCCTCGGCCTCCTCGTACCCCTCCTCGTGCTCCGCCTGCAGCTCGGCGAGCCTGCGGCGGGCCTGCGCGTGGATCGGGCGCGGCTCGCGCTCCCGCGGCCGGTAGAGCGCCTCGCCGGAGTCGGCGGGCTGCATCGGCGGCGCGACCGCGTCGATCTGGACCTCCTGCGGGACCGCCCACTCGAGCAGGGCGAAGGTCCCCTCCGGCAGGATCGCCACCACCATGCGGTCGTCCTCGCGCTTCGCCATCGCGGCGAGGCGCTGGCCCATGGTGATCTCGGGATCCTGGCCCACGTGCGAGAGCAGGTTGTCCCGCAGCGCGGCCTCGGCGATGTCCTTGAAGTGGAGGGGCTTTCCAGTGCGCCGCAAGACCTCCACGGCCGCCTCGGTGAACGTCATGTGACACTCCGCGGAGTGCGGTCGGGACCGGATGGAGGCTACCCTTCCGCCGCTCCAGAAAAGTACAGTCAGCCTATTGAGTTGCATGGGTGGTGTCAACGAACTTAGCCTGCGCGGGTGATCCGGATCCGGCCCGGGCGCTCATGGCGCCTGAATCCCACCTACCTCGGCGAGCTGCGCTCGCTCAGCGGCGCGCGCGCGAAGGGATTCAACGGCGCCGAGATCCTGGACGTGCTCGGCATCGAAGTGGACGGCGTCGACATCGCGGCCGGCGTCGGCGAGGCGCGCGTGCTGCAGGCGGTGGACGAGCTCGCGCAGGCGTTGATCCGGCTCGGGGAGGGACAGCCGGCCGCGCAGGCCACCATCGGTCCGGGTCCCACCGAGCTGGTGCTGGAGGCGCGCGGGCACGATCTGTTGCTCACGCTGGTGACGCTGGCGCCACCGTCGCGGGTGCTGGCCTCGGGCCTGCTCGTGGACGCGCAGAAGATGCGGGGCGCCACCGTGCACGCCGCCCGGGGCTTGCTGCTCGATCTGCTCGCGATCAGCCCCGCGCTCTCCAGCGCGCGACTCGCGCTGCGGCTCGGCGCGGCTTCCGCCCAGCTTGCGCGGCGTGCGCAGGCGAGGCCGCGGACCTGGCCCGCGCTCGAATCCGAGCCGCAGTCGCTGCTCAGCCACGTTCACCGCAAGCCGGAGAAGCTCTCCATCCATCTGCCGCCGGAGACGATGGCCCGGCTGCGCGGAGCCGCGGAGGTTCCCTTCGCCCCGCTGGCGGCGCACCTGGGTCGCGGCTCGGCGACGCTGCTGCGCACCGGCGCGCCCGGGCTGACCTGGGAAGGCCCGGTGTTTCTGTTCCTGCGCAACTTGCTGGCCGATGCCGAGCGGCTGGTGGAATCCTGGGAGAGCGGCGAGCCGGCGATGGCGCTCCAGTTCGGCACGCACGAGCTGCGCTGGGACCTCACCTGCGACGAGGTGCGCGCGCAAGGCTGGAAGCGGCCGCTGAAGCTGCCGCCGCTCCGCTTCGCGAAGATCGCGGCGGGCGCGGCGGAGCTGTACGCCGACGAGGCGCCGCGCGAGGGCGGCGACGAGCTGGGAGCAGACCTCCGGGACCGGGCCCGCGCGCTCCTGCGCCATTGCACGGATCTGGAGACGGGCGACCTGCGCCGCGCTCCGGCGGCCGTGGCGGCCCCGCCGGCGCCCCAGGCGCGGGAGAAGCGCGCGCCGCTCGCGCGCGGCCGCATGCGCCGGTTGGTCTACCGCGAAGCCTGGCGGAAACCGGCCAGGGACGTCCTGCGCGTGCTGCCGCTTGCCCAGGGCCGGGTCGTGCTGGAGACCGGTGAGGACCTGTGCGGCCTCGACGCGGCCAGCGGCGCGGAGGTCTGGCGCGTGCGCTCATCGCCCGGAGCAGTGGTGCGCGGATCGGAGCTCTTCTACGCGGAACCCGGCGACGCCCTGGTGCGGCTGGATGCCGCGGGCGGCGAGGTGCGGTGGAAGCGGCGGCTGCGCGGCGCAGCGCGCGAGGGGCGGCTCTGGGCCCTCTCCTCCGCGGTGGTGCGGGCGATTCCCGAGGAGGGACTGGCACTCGTCACCGACGCGGGGACGCTGGCGTTCCGCGCGAAGCTGCCCGGCCATCCCGAGCAGCTTGCGTTCGCGTCCGGCGTACTGCTCGCGGCGCTGCCGGCCGGACTGCTCACGGGATTGGACGCCGACGGGAAGGTGATCTGGAAGCGCCGGCTGCGGGTCTCGGAGCTCCTGGCGTGCGGCGGGCGGGCGCTGGTCCTCTCCGCGCGCGGGCTCGCCTGCGTCGAGCCGGAGACCGGCAAGGCGGTCTGGGAACGGGAGGTCCCCGACGATGCGCGCGGGCTGACGCTGCACGAGGGCGCGGCAGTGCTGATCGGCGGAGGCAGCGTTCGTTCGTACGCGGCGGCGAACGGGGCGGAGCGGGCGCCCATCGAGGTGCCCTGGGCGGACACGCTGGTGGCCGAGGAGGAGGGGCCCCTGGTAGCGGCCGGGCCGGGTGGCGCGGCGATGCGGATCGACGGGCGGAAGCGGTGGATGATTCCGGCGAGCGGCGGGGGGGCCGCGACGTCGGCCGTGATGCGGCGCGGGGTGCTGCTGCTGCTGCGGGCGCAGGTCGAGCTCTACGACGCGGCGGAAGGCCTGCTCCTGGCGCAGCTTCCGGCGGCGCGGGCGGCGGCGCTGGGAGCGGACCTGTCGTGCGCGCTCATCGATGACGAATCGGTCAGCTTGCACCGGCTGACCACGCATCTCAGCTTGATCTAGGGAGGTGACGTGCTCGCGCTGGTGCTACCACTTCACGGGTGACAGGTCCTGCTCGGCGTACTCGTTGAAGGTCACCCGGCGTTGCTGGCCCAGGAGCGGCACCTGCACGTCGCGGGAGTAGGTCAGCCAGATGTGGATGTAGGCGGGGATCTGGGTGCGCTCGATGCGCAGGTCGCTGTCGTCCACGTCGATGCGCATCTCGGTGATCACGCGGCCGTGGTCCTCGACCTTCTGTTCGAAGAGATGGTGGAGCTCGCGGAAGACGTAGTTGCGCAGCTCCCGGTCGTCGGGCTGGCGATACGACATGTTCGCCGCTTCCCTGAGGACGCGCTTGACCTCGAAGTTCTCCCAGTAGGAGGGGCCGTAGGTGGCGAGCCAGAGCACCGCCGCGACGGCGGCAATGGCGAGCAGCACCGTGACGAAGGTGATCCCGCGGTCACCGCGACTGTGCATCGAGGGTCAGTTTACACGACCGAATCGGTCCAGCCGAATTCCCATCGGGCCACCGAACGAGATCCAGATCACGCTGGCGCGCCCCTTGATGTAGCTGAACGGAATCTGCCCGATGCCGCCCTCGACCCGGCTGTCCGCCGAGTTGTCGCGGTTGTCCCCCATCATGAACACCCGGCCCTCCTCCACCACGAACGAGCCGGAGCTCCGGAAGGACTCCCGGTCCTTCCGAAGGAGGATCGGATGCTTATGGCCAGCGAGATCCTCGAGGTACATCTTGGCGACCACCTCGATGTCGGTGTCGGTGTACTCGGAGTGGTCCTTGTAGGTGTAGTCGCCGACCTCCTGCCGCTTCTGCTCGGCCCCGTTCACGTAGAGCACGTTGTCGCGGATCTCGATGTGGTCGCCCGGCAGCCCCACCACGCGCTTGACGTAATCGATGTCGGGATGCTGCGGGTTGATGAAGACCACCACGTCGCCGCGCTTGGGCGGGCTCTCCCAGAGCTTGTGCACCTTGGCCGGGTCGGTGAACGGGATGCGCAGGCCGTAGCTCATCTTGTTGACGAAGATGAAGTCACCCACCAGCAGCGTGGGGATCATCGACCCGGACGGGATGTGGAACGGCTCGAAGAAGAAGGCGCGCAGGAGCAGGGCCACCAGGATGGCCCCGCCGATCGACTCGGTGTATTCGCGGACCGCGCCCTTGCGCGCGAACGCCAGGTGCTTGTCGAGCGTCGCGTCGAGCGCGTGGCGGGCGTTGACCGCGGGCATGCCCTGCGGCTTCTGCAGCGCCTCGTCCACCGCGGCCATCGCCGACTCCACCTCCGAGGCCGCGGCTTCCGGGATCTTCGCGCGGTGCCGGCGGAGCAGGCGCGCGGCGTTGCGGCGCAGCGACTTCGCCTCGGTGCGCGCCCGGCTGCGCACGCCCCAGGGCGTAGCGGAGCCGATGGTGGAGAGCATGAACACGGCCAGGAACACGCAGAGCGAGCCGAAGAGGAAGTCCTGCCGCCGCAGCAGGTGCTGCGCGATCAGGCCCAGCGCGATGGTGCCCGCGATGATGCCGGCCAGCTTGCCGTACCCGGCCGCGGCGTAGAACGGCCGGGCGCCCTTGTCGGCGGCGGAGACCAACTCGGCCTCGCGCTTCGCCTGGGCGGCGTTGCGGGTTTCCGCGGCGGCGGTCATTCCTCGGCTCGCAGCACCGCGAGGAATGCTTCCTGCGGGATCTCGATCTGTCCGACTGACTTCATGCGCTTCTTGCCTTCCTTCTGCTTCTCGAGCAGCTTCCGCTTGCGCGAGATGTCTCCACCGTAGCACTTCGCCAGCACGTTCTTGCGCAGCGCCTTCTGCGTCTCGCGGGCGATCACCCGCGACCCGATCGCCGCCTGGATGGCCACCTCGTACATCTGCTTGGGGATCTCCTCCTTCAACTTCTCGCAGATCACCCGCCCGCGCTGGTAGGCGCGGTCGCGGTGAACGATGGTCGAGAGGGCGTCCACGGGCTCCCCGTTGATCAGGATGTCGAGCTTCACCAGGTCGGCTTCCTGGTAGCCCAACGGCTCGTAGTCCAGGGAGGCGTAGCCGCGGGAGATGCTCTTGAGCTTGTCGAAGAAGTCGAACACCACCTCGGCGAGCGGGATCTCGTAGGTGATCTGCACGCGCTTGGTTCCGAGGTACTTGATGTCCTTCTGCACGCCGCGCCGGTCCTGGCAGAGTTTTAACACCGCCCCCACGTACTCGTTGGGCACGTAGATGTGCGCGAGCAGCATGGGTTCCATCAGCTTTTCGATGTCGCCCTCCGCCGGGAGCTTCGCCGGATTGTCCACCCGGATCTCGCTGCCGTCCCGCTTCACCACCTTGTAGACGACGGACGGCGCGGTGGTGATCAAAGCGAGGTTGTACTCGCGCTCCAGGCGCTCCTGCACGATCTCCATGTGCAGAAGGCCCAGGTATCCACAGCGGAATCCGAATCCCAGGGCCTGCGAGGTCTCCGGCTCGTAGGTGAAGGCGGAGTCGTTCAGGCGCAGCTTCTCGAGCGCGTCGCGGGTGTTCTCATAATCGGCCGAATCCACGGGGAAAATCCCCGAGAACACCATCGGCTTGATCTCCTTGAAGCCGGGGACGGGCTTGTCCGTCGGGTTGTCCGCGTCGGTCAGGGTGTCGCCGACCTTCGCGTCCTGGATGACCTTCACGTTGGCGACGACGAAGCCCACCTCGCCGGCGATCAGCTCGGCCTTGCCGCGCGCCTTGGGGGCGAAGACACCCACCTCGCTCACCTCGTAGGTGCGCTTGTTCGACATGAACTGGATCTTCTGGCGCGGCTTGACCGTCCCCTCGACGATCCGGACCAGCATGATCACGCCGCGGTAGGAGTCGTACCAGCTGTCGAAGATCAGCGCCTTGAGGGATGCCGTGGGGTCGCCTTTGGGCGGCGGCACGATCTCGACGATCTCCTCCAGCAGCTCGTCGATGCCGACGCCCTCCTTGGCGCTCACCGCCACCGCGCGGCTGGCGTCGAGGCCGATCACTTCCTCGATCTCCTTGCGCGTCCCCTCCACGTCGGCGCTGGGGAGGTCGATCTTGTTGATCACCGGAACCACCGCGAGGTCGTGCTCCAGGGCCAGATAGACGTTGGCGAGGGTCTGCGCCTCCACGCCCTGCGAGGCGTCGACCACCAGCACGGCGCCCTCGCAGGCAGAGAGGCTGCGCGAGACCTCGTACGCGAAATCCACGTGCCCTGGCGTGTCGATCAGGTCGAGGACGTAGTCCTTGCCGTCCCGCTTGCTGCGGAAGTTCATCCGGACCGACTGCGCCTTGATGGTGATCCCGCGCTCCCGCTCCAGCTCCATGTTGTCGAGGAACTGGTCCTGCGCTTCCCGCTCGCTCACCGTGCCGGTCTTCTCCAGCAGCCGATCGGACAGCGTGGACTTGCCATGATCGATGTGGGCGATGATGGAAAAATTGCGGAGATGCTGGTTCTGCTCGGGCATCAGGGGTGGTCCGGAAGCCGGGGGGGATAACACGCGAGGCTCGCTCGCACAATGGCGAGCATGGGCTGGGCGTGCTGGTTGCTCGTGCTGCTTTTGGTGCTGATGTCGCGCTGTGAGTCGTACTCGTGAGCGGGGTTTACAGCCCCAGCTCTTGCTTGAACCAGCGCACGGTCGGCACCAGCCCCTCCTCGAGCGAGACTCGGGGCTCCCAGTTCAGGAGAGCGCGGGCGCGGCTGATGTCCGGCCGGCGCTGCTTCGGGTCATTCTCGGGCAGCGGGCGGATCGAGCGCACGCGCCCGCCCTTGCCCACCACCTTGCGGATGGTCTCGGCGAACTCGATCAGCGTCATCTCGTCCGGGTTGCCCAGGTTCACGGGACGCGGATCGCCCCGTTCGGAGAGCGCGATCAGGCCGGCCACCAGGTCGTCCACGTAGCAAAAGCTGCGCGTCTGGGTTCCGTCCCCGAACAGGGTGAAGTCCTGCCCGCGCAACGCCTGCGTGACGAAGGCGGGCACCACCCGGCCGTCGTCGGCGCGCATCCGCGGGCCGTAGGTGTTGAAGATGCGCGCGATCCGGACGGGGAGACCGCGGACGCGGGCGTGCGTGCTGATCAGCGCCTCTGCGAACCGTTTGGCCTCGTCGTAGCAGGCGCGCGGTCCGACCGGGTTGACGTTGCCGAAGTAGTCCTCGCTCTGCGGGTGCTGCAGCGGATCGCCGTAGACCTCGGAGGTGCTGGCGTGGATCAGCTTCGCGCCGCAGTCCTCGGCGAGTTGGAGCGCGTTCCGCGTCCCCGACGAGCCCACCTCCAGCGTCTCCAGCGGCAGCCTGGCGTAGTCCGCCGGGGAGGCGGGCGAGGCGAGGTTGAACACCGCCTCGGCGCGGCCCAGCGCAGGCAGCGGCCGGCAGATGTCGTGCTCCAGAAATCTGTATCTCGGGTTGTCGCGGTAGCGCTCGGCGGTCTCGCGGCGCCCGGTGAGCAGGTTGTCCACCGCCACCACCTCGTCACCGCGCGCCAGCAGCCGATCGACCAGGTGGCTCCCGATGAACCCCGCCCCACCCAGGACGATCGAGCGCATCTACTTGACCCTGCCGTAGCGGTCCTCGAGCCGGACCACGTCGTCCAGCTCCGGGGTGGAGGCCTCGAGGATGTCGCAGTCCGACTGCGCGGTCATGCGGTGTCGCAAGAGAGGCGTGATGTGGAAGGAGTCGCCGGGCTTCAGCAGCGTCTCCACCAGCGGCTCGCCCTCCCCGCCGGTCTGGAAGAGCATCTCTCCCGAGAGCACGTGGACCGTCTCGTCCTTGCGCAGGTGGTACTGCAGGCTCAAGGCGTGACCCTTGTTGATGTGGAGGATCTTGCCCACGTATCGGCCGGTGTGGGCCCAGATCAGCTCGTATCCCCAGGGCTTCTCGACGCGGACTGGCTTGATGGCAGGCATGTCAGCGGGTGGGCATCACCACGGCAGCGGCACGAAGCTCGCGCTCGACGTCCGTGCGGAACCGGTTGGCGGAATCGCGGCCCGAAAAGGAGCCGACCCGGACGCGGTACCAGGTGCCCTTGGCGCCGAGGTTCGCCTCCACCACGTAGGGCTTGAGGCCGGCTCCGCGCGCGCGGGCCTCGATGCGCGCGGCCTCGGTCCGGTCCCGCGAAGCCCCCACCTGGACCGTGAATGCGCCCAGGTCGCGCGGCGGGGGCGTGAGCACGGCCGCAGGCGGAGGGATCTGCGTGGGCCGCGGAGGCGCGGGCACCACGGTGGGCTCGCGCGGCGGCGCGGGGACCAGCGACGCGACGCGCACCTGCTCGTCCCGCTGCGGGACCTCGAGCGGCCTGGCGGCGGGCGGCTGCGGACGCTGCTCCTTGCGGGCCTGCGCGTCGAGCGCCGCGAGATCTCCCTGGCTGGCCGGCGGCGCCGCGGCCGAGAGCCTCTTGCCGAGCAGGATTCCCACGGAGAAGACGCCGCCGAGCAGCAGCAGCGCGCAGGTCCCGAGCGCGATCACCTGCCGGTCATCGAGGGAAAGCTCGATTCTCTCGCGGAGCCGCCCTGCGTCGCGCACGCGCGCGGGTGTACCAGACACTCCCGGTGCCCGCTACTCTTCTTCCGCGGCCGGCGCATCCATGCGGTCGGGAGCGGACACCCCCAGCACCGCCAGCGCGTTGGCCAGGGTCTGCTTCACCGCCCACACCAGGAACAGCCGCGCGGTGGTCTTGCGCGGGTCGTCGGAGATCACCCGCTCCGTCTTCTTGAACTTCGTGTAGTACCCGTGGAACTGCGCGATGGTTTCCTGAAGATAGAAGACGACCTTGTGCGGCTCGAGCGCCGCCGCCGCATGGGCGATCAGCTCGGGGAACTGCAAGAGCCGCTTGATCAGCTCGATCTCCTCCGGAAGCTGGAGGGCGCCGATCGCTTCCGGGTCCCAGCGGGGGGCAAGCCCCCGCTCTTCGCGCGCCTTGCGCAGGATCGCGGCGCAGCGCGCGTGGCCGTATTGCACGTAGAAGACCGGGTTGGTGTTGTCGCGCTTCTGCGCCAGCCCCAGGTCGAAGTCGAGGGCCATGTCGCCGCGGCGCAACAGGAAGAAGACGCGCGTCGCGTCGGAACCGGCCGTCTCCAGCAGCTCGCGCAGGGTGACGAAGTTCGCCGCCCGCTTGCTCATCCGGTAGGGCTGGCCGTCCTTCATGAGGTTCACCAGCTGGAAGAGGATGATCTCCAGCTCGCCCCCCATGGCGGCGACCACCGCCTTCATCCGCTGCACGTAGCCGCCGTGGTCCGCTCCCCAGACGTTGATCAGCCGTAAGTAGCCGCGGGACAGCTTGTCGAAGTGGTAGGCCACGTCCGCGGCGAAGTAGGTGGGCTCGCCGTTGGTCTTGAAGAGCGGGCGGTTCCGATCATCGCCGAAGCGCGTTGTCTGCACGACCTTGAGGGGCGTGGGGACGTACTCGTCGTCGTGGGTGTCCACGCCCTTCGGCGGCGGGAGCGTCTCCATCGCCGTCAGGCCCTTCTCGTCCAGGACGCGGACGGCGCCGTGCAGGCGGTCCTGGTCGTGCAGTCTCTTCTCGCTGAAGAAGCTGTCGAACCGTACCCCGAAGAGCGCGAGGTCCGGCTTGATCATGAGATCGAGGATGTAAGCGGTGGCGAACCGGCGCAGCGGCTCGCGGATCTCTTCGAACGGACGCGAGGGGTCGCCGCCCGACTCCAGCCAGGCGCGGGCCACCTCCTTGACGTATTCGCCCTGGTAGTCCTCCGGATCGAGCGGCACCTGGGGAACGGAGGGCCGCAGCTCGGTGGCGCGGGCCAGCACGGCGTGCGCCAGGCGCCAGACCTGCCCGCCCGCGTCGTTGATGTAGAACTCGCGGGAGACGTCGTATCCGGCCCACTCGAGCAGGTTGGCCACCACGTCGCCGATCACCGCGCCGCGGCCGTGGCCCACGTGCATGGGTCCGGTCGGGTTGGCGCTGACGAACTCCACCATGGTGCGCTTGCGCTGCCCCGAGTCGCTGCGGCCGAACCGGTCGCGCTGCTCCCAGACGGCGCGGAGCGCCTTGTGCCAGACGTCCTGCGCCAGGCGCAGGTTGAGGAACCCGGGCCCGGCGATCTCCGGCTTTCCGGCCAGCAGGCCCTCCCGATCGTCGATCCGATCGACGATGGCCTGCGCCAGCGCGCGCGGATTCGGCTTCTGCGCCCCGGTGGCGGCGGCGTGCTGCTTCGCGAACGTCATCGCCGCGTTCGAGGCGAAGTCACCGTGCGAGGCTTGCCGGGGCGCGTCGAGCTGGACCGGGTAGTCGCCCGGCGGCAGAAGCCCGTCCTTCACGCATCGCTCGAGCGCGCCCTCGATCAGCGCCGCGACCCGCTCCTTCACCATGGCGGGCCCTGCGAGTACTCGCGGTCGAAGAGCGGCCGCAGCCGATCCCAGCTCGCGTGCAGGTGCTCGATCATCACTTTGGTGTCGCCGATCACGGGCATGAAGTTGGTGTCGCCGACCCAGCGCGGCACCACGTGCCAATGGAGGTGATCGGCGATCCCGGCGCCGGCCGCGCCGCCCAGGTTCATGCCCACGTTCTGCCCTTGCGCCCGGTACGCCTGGCCCACAAGCCGCATGGCGACGCGCAGCATCTCGGAGAGCTCCTGGTGCTCCTCGCGCCCGAGCAAGCCCAGGTCGGCGAGGTGCGTGCGCGGCACCACCATCAGGTGGCCGTTGTTGTAGGGGAACCGGTTGAGGATCGCGAAGGTGTGGGGCGTGCGCCCGAGGATCAGGTTCTCGCGGTCGTTCCGCTGGCGCGGCAGCTCGCAAAAGATGCATCCCTTGGTCGGGTTGCCCTTCTCGATCAGATCCATCCGCCACGGCGCCCAGAGCTGCTCCATCACCTCACCAGGCTGGGGGCCAAGAACATCACGCCGCCCCCGCCGCCGGCGGCGGCGGAGCGCACGCCTTCGGTGGCGCCTTGGAAGGCACCCTGGAACGCGCCGCGCATCAGATCCCGCAGGGAGATCTCGTGCTCGCGCGGCGGATATTGGATCCGGGGCTCGCCGGTCTGGCCTGACAGCGCCCAGGCGGCGCCGACGGCGTCGTCGAACCCGCCGAGCTCGTCCACCAGCTTCAGCTCCTTGGCGCGCTTGCCGGTGTAGATGCGGCCCTCCGCGATCTCCCGCACCCGCGCTTCGGGGAGGCCGCGGCCCTGGGCGACCGCGTCGATGAACTGGCCGTACACGTCGTCCGAGATGCCCTGGATCTCTTCCCGGTCGGTGTCGCGGATGGGCCGGAAGGGCGACAGGGTGTCCTTGTACTTGCCGGACTTCAGCGTGGTCTCCTCGATCCGCGCCCAATCGAGCAGCCCGCGGACGTTGAAGTGCATGAAGATCACGCCGATGGACCCGGTGAGCGTGCCGGGCTCGGCGAAGATCCGGTCGGCGGGAGCGGAGATGTAGTAGCCGCCGGAGGCGGCCAGCGAGCCCATCGAGACCACCACCCTCTTGCGCGCCTTGATCCGCTTGACCGCGTCGTGGATCTCCTGCGAGGGCGCGACCGACCCGCCGGGCGAGTCGACCCGGAGCACGATCGCCTTCACGTCCTCGTCGCGCTCGTACTTCTTGAGCAGCTTGACCACCTTGTCGGAGTCGACGCCGGTCTGCGCCTCGCCGATGGCCCCCTTCACCTCGACGATGCCGACCCGGGGGCCCGCGCTGGTCTCGGTCTCCAGGCTGAGGTTGGCCGCCGTGCCCTTCACCGCCGAGTACGCGAGCAGCATGAACCCGAACAGCACCAGGAAGAGGCCGCCGAAGATGACGCCGAGCACGATTGCCGCGCGCTTGTCCAACGTGGACGCTCCTTCTCAACAGAGGCCGCTTGCTACCACTCGGACCGTATGGGTACAAGCGCCTGCTGTGCCCTTCCGGCGCATCTTGACGACCCTGGTCGAGCGGTCACCGGGAGCGCGGGGGGCGATCTTCTGCGATTCCGAGGGCGAGTCGGTGGAGCTGGTGCTCCGCGACGCGCAGCTCTCCGAGTTCGATATGAAAGTGTTCGGGGCCCAGCTCGCGGCGGTGTGGATCGGCCTGACGACCACCGCCAAGGACCACGGAGCGGGCGCGCTGGTCGAGCTGCGCGTGGGCTGCGCCCAGGGCACCCTGCTCTGCCGCTCGCTGCCCGAGGGGTATTACGTGGTCCTTCTGGTCGGGCACGGCTCCCCGGCCGCGTCGGCCGCGTTCGCGCTTCGGGCGACCGCGAGGGAGATCGCGGCGGAGCTGTAGACTAGCCTTGGCCTAGGGCGAGGACTGCGACTTGGATGCCGCGGCCGTGGAGCGCAGTGCATACCGGACCAGCGCGCGCAGGTCGGGGCGATCGGGATCCAACTCCAGCCCGCCCTTCTGTCCCGGCCCGGTCACGATCCCGCCCCAGCGGGACGGCTCCTCCACGGGCAGCCCGTCGAAGTCCAGCAGCAGCGGATCGCGTGGGTCCAGGTCCTCCACCTGCCGGAGGAAGGCCAGCGCCGCCTTTTGCGAGGCGGGCCCGTTGACGGCCAAAACCGCGAGCCCCGCGAAGTTCAGCGCTGCGATGCGCTTGTCGAAGACGGAGCGGGCCGGCGCACCGGAGATCAGGACGGCGACCCGGGGCTTCCCTTCTTCCTTTGGCCGCCAGAGCCACCCCTGCAGCTCGCCTGTCTTCACCGGCATGGGCCGGGGGATGGCGTCGCGGGACAAGCCGGGCCGCGGGCTTCGCGTCAGGCGCGCCGCCGTCCCCCGGCCCAGACGGAGCTGCCAGACATCGGTGGTGTCGTCCGCGAGGCGCCAGCCGAACCAGAGGCGGTCTCCCGGGCGGTCCCAGACCATGCCGTCCGCGAGCGCGCCGGAGGGCGGCGCGGCCAGCGGCTGGGAGCGCAGCGAGGCTATGTCCAGGAGGGAGAAGACATCGAGCCCATTGGATTCCATCGCCACGGCGAGGCGGTGGCCGTCTTCGGTGATCGCGAAGGCATCGACGGAGGCGCTGGCGGAATACACCAGCGTCTTGCGCACATGGTTCTGCACGGTGATGGCGTCGACGCCGAACGCGTCCCGTCCGGCATCGGTCAGCACGTAGAGCGTCCGGCCGTCCGGGGAGAACCGGGGATTGCGGAAGCTCCCGCGGGTCTCCGCGGGCGTCAGTAGATCCCCGCGCGCCGACTCCAGATCGACCAGCGTCACCGCGTCTTTTCCCGACCGGCGCACGAGCGCCACGAGGCTGCGGCCGTCTGGCGAGACCGGCCCGAGCGAAACGAGGCCGGTGAGCGCGTCGGCCAGGGCCAGTGGCAGGAGCGGCCCGCCGACGCCACGGTGGGAACCCGCCGCCGGCGGCGGCGGCGCGACCTCCGAGATCTTCTTCGTGTCCAGCGCGATCGAGCGCAGGGAGATCTTGTTCCCGTCGCGGACTGCATAGAAGAGCGTCTTCCCGTCCCGGGAGAGGCCGCCGGAAAGCTGATCTCCCGGCGTGGGATCGAGGAGGAGCGGCGTCGCGCCCTCATCGTCGAGCAGGAGGAGCCGCTTGCGGCCCTCGCGGACGACCTGGACGAGCAGCTGCCTGGTCTCGGAGGGGAGGTAGCGGACCTCCAGCGCTCCGCCGGGCTCGTCGGTGAGCTGCGACGGATAGCCGCCGTCGGCGGACACCGAGGCGACCTGTGGCGTTCCGAACAGCGTAGTCAGGAATGCCACCCGGGCCCCGTCCGGCGAGGGTGCGGGCGCCCAGGCGGACGCCATCGACTCGAGGTGCCGCAGCCGCGCTTCCAGACTTTCGGCCGGGGCGGCGAGGAGGAGCGCGAGGGCGAGCATTGAATTTGGAGCCTCCCCCGGGCGTTCTACTCTGTAGCGTGGCCGAACGCGACCGCCGCGCGTCGCTGGTGGTGCGCGCTTGACGCGGCGGGCGCCCGCCCGCAAAAAGGAGTGCGCATGCACCGTCTCTCCCTCGCACTGCTGCTCGCCGCGGGGTGCATCCACAACGGGTCTCCCCGCACGGACGACGGCCTCGCGCTCACCATCGCCCAGCAGGAGCGCTGGGCGCAGGACGCGGTCAGCGCGCGTCAGGGGCGCAACCAGCTCGAGGCGATCCGATCCAGCGACTACCAGGCCGTCGGTCGGGGTCGGTCCGAGCTGAAGCGGCTGATCCAGGCCATCGACCGATCGACCTGGATCCGCAACACCACCGCCGAGCTGATGGTGGACGACATGGACCCGCGGTTGCCGGCGGCCTTCGACCGCGCCGGCCGGCTGCGACGCGAGGCGGTGCAGGGAGCGGACGAGCTGGCCTCGGCCCTGGGCCAGGCCAAGGGAGGTCTGAGCATCGGGGATTTGCGGCCCGGTTTCGAGGCGGTCCGCAAGGCGCAGGGGAGCGAGGACCGGCTGGCGCGGCTTCCGCCGCGGGCGGGCGGGCTCCGGCTGATGCCGGCGCCGCTGCCGGTTCCCCGCCCCTTCGTGGTTCCGGCCGCGCGGCTGGTGGCGGCCAACCCCGAGCTGACCCGCGAGCTCGACCGGCTGCCGCCGGATGACGCCGCGCAGGTCCGCGCGCGGCTCACCGACCTGGACCGGGGGCGCGAGGAGCAGAAGCGGGCCGAGCCACCGCCGGCCGTCCTGCCTCCGCCGGTGGCCAGCGGCGAGGAGCCGCCGCCGCCCGCCGAAGGCACCGAGGCGGAAGCTCCATCGCCGACGCTGCGGATCGCGAACGACGCCGCCGCGCTGCTGGCGAAGCGCGCGCCGCGCTCGATCACGCTGCGCGAGGACGGCCTCTTCGACCTGTCGTACGACGACGCCGACTACCTGGTCGATCCGAGCGGCAAGCTGGTGCGCAAGGAGAGCCCGCAGAGATAGGCGGCCGCTTCAATCAGCGCTGGAAATCGTAGACGCTTCCGAGGCGGAGGATTTTCGTCAGCTCGTCCAACGCTGCCATGGTCTCGCGGGCCAGAAGCGGATCGGAGAGATCGGGGCCCGTCAAGCGATCCCGGTAGTGTTTGCGCACCCACGCCTCGAGCTCGGCGCCGAGGGCGTCGTCCCACAAGACGCGCGCCTTCACCGCGCGGCGCTCGGCGTCCTCCAGGACGATGCGCTGGCGCAAGCAGGCCGGGCCGCCGCCGTTCTCCATCGACTGCCGCAGGTCGAGGTGATGGACGCTCTTCACGGGCCCACCGCCCTGCACGACGCGCTGCAGGAAGGATCGCGCGTGGCGATCCTCTCGCGCCTCCTCGGGAGCGACGATGGTCATGCTGCCGTCGGGGAGCGTGAGGAGCTGGGAATTGAACGGGTAGGCGGCGACCGCGGACGCGACCGGCAGCTCCGCGTCCGTGGCCAGCCAGGTCGCGATCCCTTCGCCGAGCAGCAGGCGCAGATCGTCGAACAGCGATTCCCGATCCACGAAGGCGTACTCGTGCAGCAGCAGCACGTTGCCGTTGCCGACCGCCAGCACGTCCGTGTGGAAGGCGCCGGCGTCGATCCCCTTGGGGTGCTGCTGGGGAAAGAGAGCGCGCGCCGAATCCACCTGGCCCAGGCGGGCCAGGGCGTGCGACGCCTCTCGCGTCTGCCGCGCAGGATAGCGCACCGGCTCGCCCGCGGCGGACGGCCCTCCGAAGGCCCGGCGGCCCCAGGCGAAGAGGTGCGCCGCCGGCCGTCCTTCCACGAAGAGGCGGGTGTGGTTCGCCGCGCCTTCGTCCGCGAACGGAGCGCCGCCGGGAAGCGGATCGTGCACCTCGAACCGCTTCGCGTCCGCGAAGATGGCCCGCAGCACGCGCGTGGTGGTGTCCGCCTCCAGCGAGCGGTGGAACATGGCGGTGAGGTTGGCGGGAACGAGGTGCAGCCGTCGGTCCTGCGCGTCGGCGGAGGGAATGCAAGTGGCCGCGTTCGCCGTCCACATCGCGGCGGCGCTGGAGCTGATCCGCAAGACCTGGTCCTTCAGCTCCGGATCGCGGGAGGCCTGCGCGATCACCTCCTCGTCGCTGCCGCGGAAGCCGAGCCGGCGCAGGGTGCGCAGCGAGGGACGCTCGTGCGGCGGCAGCACCCCCTGTCCGACGCCGAGGGAGGCGACGAACCGCATCTTCTCCAGGCCCTGGAGCGCAGCCGCCCGCGGGCTCGCGGGTTGGCCCGCGTGTGTCGTCGACGCGACGTTGCCACGCGAAAGCCCCGCATAATTGTGGGTCGGACCAACGAGTCCGTCGAAGTTGTACTCCCTTGCCGGCACGCGCGCGTTCTAGCACAGCAAGAGCGAGTGACATTGCCTCATACTCGAGTCG
>Ga0137397_10001592_pt1 | contig 15907 bp, 17 predicted proteins | sample czorhiz116metaG_FD_106658 | JGI IMG/M metagenome (GOLD analysis project Ga0137397, IMG submission 106658) | Vadose zone soil microbial communities from Angelo Coast Range Reserve, California, USA - czorhiz1.16 metaG | ecosystem: Environmental > Terrestrial > Soil > Vadose zone | place: USA... | reverse complement strand
GGGGATCTGGCGGTGGCCGTCATGCGGTCGCTGCCTCCACTTGCTCCCAGGCGTGATAGCTCGAGCGCACCAGCGGCCCGGATTCGACGTGCCGGAAGCCGAGCGACATGCCGTAGCGCTTCAGCTCGGCGAATTCGTCCGGGGTGTACCAGCGCGAGATGGGCAGGTGCTGATCGGACGGGCGCAGGTACTGGCCGATGGTGACGATGTCGACTCGGGCCGCACGCAGATCGCGCAACGCGACGAGTAGCTCGTCCCAGTCCTCGCCCAGTCCGCAAATGATGCCCGACTTCGTCAGCAGCTCGGCATTCATGTCCTTGGCACGATCCAGGAGCTCCAACGCGCGGGTGTAACGGCCGCCGGGTCGCGCGATGCGGTACAGGCGGGCGATCGTCTCGAGATTGTGATTGAGGATGTCGGGTCGAGCTTCGACGATGAGGCGCAGTGCTTCGGGACTGCCTTTGAAATCGGGGATCAGAACTTCGACTGATGTCTCGGGCAGGCGACGGCGAATCTCCGTGATACACGCCGCGAAGACCTCCGCACCTCCGTTCGGCAAATCGTCGCGATCCACGCTCGTGATGACGACATGCTTGAGTCCCATCTGCGCGACCGCATCGGCCAGGCGTTGTGGCTCACCGGCATCGAGCGGCGCGGGCGTCCCATGCGCGACCGCGCAGTACGCACAGTTGCGGGTGCACACGTCCCCCAGGATCATGAATGTCGCCGCCTTGTGCTCCCAGCACTCACCGATGTTGGGGCAGTGCGCTTCCTCGCAGACTGTATGGAGCTTGAGGTCGCGCATCATGTGCTTGAGCGCGACGTAGTTCGGGCCACCCGGAGCTTTCACCTTCAGCCACGAGGGTTTGCGCGACGGCTCAGCCGCAGGCGCGGGGGAAGGCTGGATTTGAACAAGGGGGGCGGCCATGGAAACTCGAAGATAGCACGGCCTACGGGGCAGGGTAGGTCATTTTTCAACCAGACGGTTGATCGCCGCCTCTGTTCTTGAGGCGTCGCAACTCGTTTTCGATCTCCGTCGACGTCCCGAGCGTCCCGTCCGCGATCTCCGCGATTTCCTCGGCCTCCTTCCATTGGCGCTCGAGCTCGTCGACCTCCGCCCGTTCATCCACGGCCATTTCAAGTGCGAGGCCACGCTCTGGTCGCAGCGAGCGCAGCGTCAGCTCGCGTTGGGCGATGTCGCGCACCAGGCGATCGGCGCCTCCCACCTGATCGACCTCGCGCGCGGCGTCCTCGGCCCGGCGTCGCCCGCCGCGGGCCACGTTCAAGTACGCGAGGCCCTGACGGAGCACTTGAATCGCGTCGGTGCCTGTGAGCTGCGTCCCCTCCTGCTTGCACTTCGGGCAACTCAACACCACCGCCATATCCGCGTGCCGATCGGGGACGATGCGCGCGTGCTGGACGTGTTTCGCGCGGAGTTGCATGAGGGTGCCGCAATGCGCGCAGATGGGTGGCTCGGTCAGCGCGACTTTGCGACGACCCATCATGCCCAGGTATATCCCGTCGACCAGCCGATGCACGTTCCACACGATCACGCCGAACCCGCCGCCCGCGGCCACGTTTGCGGCAATGCCGAGTCCGATCGCGGCGACCGTGAGAGGCACGACGACCTTCATGCGCTCGCGCTGGCGATTGCGCAGCCGCTCGCCGTAACGCCACGTCGCCAGCTCGACGCGCGGCGGCTTGCCGACGCGCACGAGGTCGTAGCGCTCCCAGCGGATCAGCGCGACTTGTTGCGTCGCTGCCGCGACCCGTCCCTGACTCGCGGCGCGAGCCACGGCCTCGATCTTTTCCAGCCGATCATCGAAGGGTGTGAGATTCCAGCGACTGCACCGCGGGCACACGACCCACAACCGCCCCTTCCATTCGTCGAAGGCGATTCGCCGTCCGACACCGAGGCCTGATGGGCCGCCATCACCGTCAAATGCCGCGTTACAGAACCCACAACTGCTGAACATCCTAGGAAGTAAATCGCTCCGGGGCGAGCGAGGCAATCTCTATCTCGGATTCCCCTGTGGCCACGAGGCTTGCGATGATCTCGCCGGTGAGACCAGCCAACAAAACGCCGTTCCGACCGTGACCCGTCGCGTACCACAACCCGCGCACGTCGGGATCGGGGCCGACGATGGGGCGTCCATCGGGTGTCAGGGGCCGCAGCCCCGCCCACGTCCGCGTTGGAACCGCAGGCAGGTTAGGCAGCAAGCGTTTTGCCGATGCAACGATCCCGGCTATTCCCGCCTGTGTGACGGCGCCGTCGAATCCCACGCGTTCCATGGTGCTGCCGAAGATTGCTTCGCCGCTGCGGGCGAGTACGTACCCGTGATCATAGTAGAGGACCGTCCGAGGCATGGCGGCCGGCCATGGTGCGGCCGCCATTTGCCCACGAACGGGCTCGACGGGTAGCCGGCGCGGCAGATGCTCGATCTGCGTCGACCACGCACCGGCAGCGATGATGACATGCTCTGCCTTGATCTTGCCGGCCGTCGTCTCGACGCCCGTGACGCGACCCAGAATCGTGTTGAGGCGGTTTACTCGCGCATTGATTGTGTGCGCGCCGCAGCGTTGGGCATCGACGCGCAGGGCGCGAGCCAGCGCGGGCGCGTCCACCGCGCCGTCCTCGGGGGCAAACATGGCGCCCAGGCAGGGGGCGGTGGCAGGGAAGCGCTCCGCGACCTCCGCAGGCTCGAGCCAATCGCAGCGGAGTCCCGCCTGGCGCTGGTTGGCGACGGTGTCGCGCAGCCGCTCTGCTTCGGTCTCTTCGAAGGCCAGGGATGCTATGCCCTCGCGCCACAGCCCGATATCGATGCCGGTGGTTTCGGATAGCGCCGCTGCCAGGGTGTCGTAGAGGTCACGGGCGCGCAGGCCGAGGGCCCGCAGGGCCTCATCGGTCCGTTCGATTTGCGGTCCCAGGATCCCCGCCGACGCTGCGGATGCGGCAGCCGGCTCTGGGCCTGGCTCACAGATCAGGACCCGCAGCCCGCGCAGTGCGAGGGCACGGGCGCAGGCGGCGCCGATGATGCCGCCGCCGGCGACCAACACTTCACAGGACGAAACTTTGTGCGACATTTAGGCGTACGCTGCAAACGCACCGGACACCACGGAGGTAATCATGTTCCGGAGCATTTTGGGTTTCGCCGTTCTCGCGATTCTCGCATGGCTGGGTCTCAAGTTGATCTTTGGAATTCTTGGGAGTCTCGTCGGCCTCGCGATGACAGTCCTGTGGCTCGCGTTCATTGGCTTCGTCGTCTATCTCGCGTTGCGGCTCGTCAGCCCGCGCACCGCGGATCGCATCCGTGACATGATCAAGGGACGTCCCGCAGACGCCTCTTAAGGCTCCCAGGGCAGGGGCTGGCTCGAGTGCGCGTGCACGATCTTCCAGCGCTCGCCCCCTCCCCGCTGCTCGCAAATCAATGTCGCCCGGCCGACTTCCGCACGCTGCTCGGCCGGGTTGAACCAGCGATAATCCACTAAGACCCAGGCCACCCGGCCTTCAACCGTCGCGTTCGCCGCCGAGATTGTGACTCGGCCGGCGCCGATCGTGATCCCCGCGAACCGAGGGGCCGCCAGACGTATTCGGGCGTTGCCCACCACGACCGCATCCGACGTGTACAGCGTGTCCGCGTGGCGGTCACCGGCTGCGTCGAGCGTCAGCGCGAGCTGCACCAGCGCCCGCACCTCGTCGGCGCCGCTGCCGCCGACCGCCGTGACCTCGCGCGGCCTGATCGTGCGTGTTGTGCATGAGGCCAGGACGCAAAGTACGGCGATACGACTATAGCGGCGCGGCATGCCGCGCCCCTACCGTTTTTCCAATCGAGACAACACCGCCCACGCAATCAACGGGACCAGGATCTCGTGATGTCCGGTGAGCTGAATGCCGCGGCCACCCGCGAGCGTCGGCCGCTCCACGACGTTGACCCGTGGTCGATAGTGACGCTGCATGTCGCAGTCGCACGCCGTGAAGTTCTTCGGGCGCCCGCCGTTCAGGTTGCGCGCGATCGTCAGGGCCTTGAGAAATACTTCAGGCATCACGACCGCGCTGCCGAGGTTCAGGACGACGCCGCCGTCGTCGAGATCCGGCAGGACGCCGGCCAGGCGCTTGAAGTCGCGATGACTCGTCGCGCCGATCGCCGCACCATCCGCGGTCGGATGCTGATGCACGATCTCCGCCCCGGTCGCCGCATGCACCGTGACCGGGATACCGAGCTCGGCGCAGGCGAGGAGCACCGAGACGTCCCGACCAGGGAGTTCTTTGCGCGCGCGCAGGTATTCCGCCAGCGCCTCACCCGCGCCCTGCTGCGTCTTGGCGCCGCGCGCCAGCGCGGCGTTCATCTCGCGCCCCGTCTCCTCCGCCATGCCGAACGTCCCGTCGCCGAGGCCGGCCGCGACGTCCTCGCTCGTACCCCCATACGCCGCCAGCTCGAAGTCGTGGATGGCCGCGCTGCCGTTCATCGCGACGGCGGTGAGGGCGCGCTGTCGCATCAGCGCGATCAGCAGCGGCCCCAGGCCCACCTTGATGACGTGCCCGCCCAGCATGGCGACGATCGCGCGACGCCCCGCGGCCGCCACGATCTGGTCGACGACGTAGCGGAAGTCCTGCGCGGCGAGAATTGCAGGCAGCGCGTCGATGAAGGCGGTGAACGAACGATCAGACGGGATCGGTGCGTGGGCGAGGAGCGAGGGGTCGACTTTGTTGGGGCGTTTGGCAATGGGAACGGTCTTGAGGCGTGAGAAGTCGGCTTCGCGGTAATCGGTCATGGCTGAGTAACCCCTGGGACGACGTAGTCCTTGAGCTTCAGCGTCACCTGGCCGAACGAGAAGTTGGACTGGATCGCGAGCACGATGCGCTGCGGATCGTCGGAGAGCCAGATGTGCGTCTCCGACTTCTCGGCGAAGATGCCCCGGCCCTGAGGAATTCTGGGACGTACGACGAGCGCCTGCCATTTCTTCCCCGCGACGCTCACACGCTCGCGCCTGAGAACCTCGATGATGACGGGATTGCGGTCGGGACGAAAGTACCGGGCGTACTCGTACTTCTTCCCGACCTCGAGCGGCACCGTCCGAATCCAATACAGGAAGGCCGCGTCGTCGAGCGGTTCGAGGACGGTGGCGAAGGTCGTGTCGCGCCCTTCCTCTCTATAGAAGCCTGAATCGGGAAAGATCTCGTAGCGGTGCTCGCGATGCGTGTCGCGCTCGTCCTGGACGGACGAGAAACGGCGTGAGCGGAAGTCGTACCGTCCCACCCATGATTCGATCGTCTGGTCGAGGTGGTACCAGAGGGCGCCCCCGGAAATGCGAAACCGAATGTGCACCGTCTCCACGTTGTGCACGGTATCGATCCCGATGACCTCCATCGTCGCGTTGCCCACGCTAAAGATCCCGTACTTCGCTTTGAACGAGAGCCGCTCGCCGACCGGGAACGGCACGGCCGGGGCCAAGCGCAAAACAGGACTCGAAGTTGAAGTGGTACCAACCGACGACGTGGAACCGGCAGACCCGAGGATTTTCCCGGTGCACACGGTGTCCTGGGCTCTGAGTGATCCTCCCCCGGTGAGCAGGGCGAGCACGACCATCGCAGAGCCTCCCCCCTTGCGCGCCGCACTGATCCGGTCGCGCGATCGCCAGGCGGCGAGCAGCTGCTGCCAGGGGTTGGATCGCGAGGGCCGCTGTTTGAGATCGTAGCGGGCGGCGCTGGACACGACCTCGATCCGGCGAGCGTGCGCGCCCAGACGCGCCAACAGCTCCGCGTTGGCGGCCCAGCCTTCGGTCGTCAGCAATGCGACATCGCCGCCCCGGGTTGCCTGCCGCAGCACGATCAGGCGCAACGCAATGAAGCCCGAGATCGAGTCCTTCACGGCGCCACCCACCCGCAGCAAACGCGGGGCCCACTGTCGTGCCCAGCGTTCCTGCCAGGGCCGGTCGCCGCGGGCACCATACTGCTCCGCCACGACCAGGTCGGCGCCGGACTCGAGCCGCTTGACCATCTCCTCCATCGTCTCCGGCGCGTGCACGAGGTCGGCATGCAGCGTGATCGCGCAGTCGCGCTTCGGCCGATCGGTGCGCTGCAGTGCGAGCCGCAGCAGCTCCTCGAGGCTGTGCGCGTAGCCCTGGCGCGCCTGATGTTTGATCACGGTCAGCGGCAATACACGCGCGTACGAGGTCAGGACGTCCGCGGTGCCGTCGGTCGAGGCATCGTCGCACGCGATGATCTGGTATTCCCGCTCGAACGCGGTGAATACCTGACGGACTTTCCAGAGCACGAGCCCGACCGTGCTCGCCTCATTGTGGACCGGCACGCAGACGTAGATCATGGCCCTGCAATCTAGAGAAGCGCCCTATAGACGTCCAAGACTCCCTGCGCCATGGCGCTTGCGGTGAACCTGGGAGGGAAGGGAAGTGGTGCAGGGTGAGGCGGGCGCAGCGTATCGACGACCTTGCGCGCCAGCGCATCAGCGGCGCCGACTGGCACTAGTACCTCCGCGGGAAGGATCTCCGGAATTCCGCCGGCTGCCGTCGCGACGACGGGGCGGCCCAGCGCCAGCGCGTTCAGAATCACGCTACCCAGGCCCTCCAGCTTGGATGACATCACGAACACGTCGGCCGCGGCAATGAGGGCATTGATCCGGTCCACAAAACCCACGAGATGGACGCGGTCCTGGAGCTCGAGCCGCGTGATTTCGGCGGCGAGCGACGGACGCAGAGTCCCATCACCGGCGATGATCCAGTGGAGCTGGGGCTCGAGCGAACGCGCGTACTCAGCGGCCCGGATCAGCGTGCGGTGGTCCTTGTGGTCCACAAGCGCCGCGGCATTCACCGCCAGCGGTACGCTCGCGGGTAGCCGCAGATCGCTGCGGATGTCGACTGGTGGCAGGGCGGAGCGGCGGATCTCATCGGCATCGATGCCGTCCGGCACGACGGTAATGGCATCGGCCGCGATGCCGTCGCGAATCAGGATCTGCTTGACCGCGCTGGACACCGCGACAATCCGGTCGGGTCGGCGCCACGCGCCAAACCGGCCGACGTGAAAGTCGACGCGCCGCGTTGCGACGAGCGATCGACCCGAGGCCACCGTGGCGGCGAGCGTGAGGGCGTGGCTGTCGTGCACGTGAATGATATCCGGCTGGAATGCGGCGATCGCGCGCCGGAGATGCCACCACGCCCGGGGGTCGAGCCCGATCTCCCACGCGACACCCTGCACCGTGATCCCGTCGGCCGCGGCCCGGCGCGCCAGCTCGCCCCCGTGCTTGGTGACGAGGACTTGTTCGACGGCGGCGTTGCGGCTGAACTCGCGGCACAGCAGCAAGACCTGTTGCTGGCCGCCACGCCATTCACGGCCCGAGTCGACCTGCAGTACCCGCATCAGTCCCCGCGCCTCCTTATGCGGGGACTTTCACGACTCCGGCGAGGACGCGGCGCAGTGCATCGAGTTTGAAGGGCTTCTGGAGGAATGGACGGCCCAGCTCTTCGAGGAATTGCAGCGTGTCGCCGCGGACCGTGTCGCCCGTGGCAAAGATGATGCGATCGGCCACGGTCGGGTGCATGCGCGCGAGCGTGTGGAACATCTCGCGCCCACCCAGCCGCGGCATGCGCAAATCGCAGATGATCAGATCGAATGGCTGCATCAGCGCGCGCTTCAACGCCTGACTCCCGTCGTGGGCCAACACCACTTCGTGACCCCAGCTTTCGAGCGTCGCCTGCATGTAGTGGAGAATGTGAGGCTCGTCATCAACCACGAGTACCCGGAGATTTTCGTGCCGTTCGGCAGGAGCCGGTTCGCTCTCCGCACCTCGTGCGAGAGGGCTTAGCTCCGCGCGCACACCTGTCGGCAGCTCGACCGTGAACGTCGCGCCGCGGCCGCTGCCGGCTCCCCCGGGATCCACCGAGATGTTACCGCCGTGTTCCTTGACGATGCCGAGGGAAATGGAGAGCCCGAGGCCCGTCCCTTCGCCTTCGGATTTGGTGCTGAAAAACGGCTCGAACACGCGCTGCGCCACGGCCTCGGGTATGCCGGGCCCGTTGTCGGAGACGTTGACGGAGAGTCCGTCCGGCTCGCACTTTGTGACGATTTCGATCCGTCCGCCGCGTTCCCGGGCGCGCGTGCTGGAGATTGCCTGGGCGGCGTTATTGATGATGTTCACGAACACCTGCTTGATCTGATTCGCGTGCACCTCGACTTCCGGGAGCCCCGGCTCGAAGGTGAGCGTGAGCTCGATGCGCGCCGCGAGCAGCTGGTTCTTCAGGAGCTGATGCGTGGACTCGAGAATGGGCCGGATCGATTGCAGCTGGCGCTCGCCCTCCTGGCGGCGCGCGAACGACAGCAGGTTGCGCACGATCGCCGAGGCGCGTTCGGCTTCCTGGCGAATTATCGCGAGCGGCTCGGCCAGGCGCGGCGGCACGTCCGCGGCCTCGCCGAGCAGGTCACTGAAGCCGACCACCGAGGCGAGGGGGTTGTTGAGGTCGTGCGCCACGCCCGCGATCAGCTGGCCGATCGCCGACATCTTCTCGGATTGCAGCAGCTGTTCCTGCAGGCGGCGCTTCTCGCTTTGATCCTCGAACAGGAGTACGGCGGCGCCGGGCTCACCCGCGGGAATGGCGGTCACCAGCAGCGTCCGTTCGCCCGCTCGCACCTCGACGGGAGTGGACGCGCCTTCGGGGGGGGGCGTGAGCAAGCGGGCGACGGGATCGACCCACGACGGCGGCAGCAGCGTCAGCCACGGTCTTCCCGGCAGCGCCGTGATGGGCAGCTTGATCAGCTCGGCGAACACGCGATTGGCGCGCCGCACGGCGCCGTGGGGATCCACATAGCAGATAGCCTGGTTGAACGCGTCCACCGTCTGCTCCCACTCGCGCTTGCCGCTCGACAACAGCTCCACCAGCCGTGCGTTCTCGAGCGCGATGCCCGCCTGGGCCAGGACAGCGCGCGTGAACATCAGCGCGGCGTCGTCCAGGGCATTCGGGCTCTCTCCTTCCATCGCCACCGCCCCGATCGTGCGCGATACCGCGACAATCGGGATGCCGAGCCAGCTCGCCGGCGCCGGCTGTTCCACCTTCACCTCGAGCTCGGCGGCACGCGCGGCGACTCGATCGGGAAAGACGAGCGGCCCGCGGCGCAATGCGAGCTGTAACAGCGGTTCGTCCGTGGTCGCGGGGCGGGGGCCGTTGTGATACGTCACGACGAGCCGGTTGGTATCGACGTCCAGCAGCATCACCGACAGCCGGCCCGGCGCCAGCTGTTCCGTCAACACGCGGGCCACGATCTCGACGATGGTCACCGGCCGGAACGCGCCCGCGAGCTCTTGCGACAGCCCGGTCAACCGGGTCAGGACCTCCGCGACCGAGCCCCTCTGCATTATTTACCTTCGTCCAGAAATCGCGTCGGCACCCGTGTGGCGGCGTCGACGAGCGCTTCCGCCGATTTGATGAAGCGGACCACGATTGGCAATGATCCCTGCAGCGCGACCTTCCGCTGCATGATGCCGGCGATCGGGCCGAGCTCCTTCTTAATGATCTGTTTCCAGTAACGGTACTCGGCCGTCAGGATGAACGGGGCTTGCTGGGCGTCCAGCCGGGTGACCAGGTTCGCCCTACGGCAGACGCCCCGGTCGAGATCGAGCAGGATCGCCACATCATCGGGCACACCAATGGCCGGTTGCGCGGGCAGGACCAGGGCGACGGAGCCGTGGGTCCACTCTGTGGACGCGGCGCGGTAGTCGTCGCTCGCATTGATCGCCGCACCGTACGCCGCGACCCACTCCGGCGAGGGGAAGGGGTGGAGTGCCGCGGTCACGCGACCGCCTGCGCGAATCCTTCGAACAGGGCTCGCTCCGTGAGATCCTCCGGATGCCATTGGACCGCGACGATCCACGCCTCATTCGCATTCGCCGGCTCGGCGCCCTCGATCAGGCCATCGTCGGCCCACGCGACCGCCTTGAGTCCCGGCGCGAGATCGCGGATCGCCTGATGGTGCCGGCTGTTCACCGTGGCCGAGCGCGTGCCGAGCGTTCGTTCGAGGAGCGATCCTGCCTCCACGCGCACGGCATGACGGCCCGTTGCGTCGCTGTGGGGCACCGAGCTCGGCCGCTCGCTATCCAGGTCCTGGTACAGCGTGCCGCCGAGGGCGACGTTGAGAATCTGAATCCCACGGCAGATCGCCAGAATCGGCAGCCGCCGCGCGCGCGCGGCCGTGATGAGCGCCAGTTCCGCGGCATCGCGCACGGGATCGACATCACCGAGGCGCGGATGCGGCACCGCGCCGTAGCGATCGGGAGCGACGTCCTCACCGCCGGTGAGCACGAGTCCGCGCACGGCTGCGAGCGCGGCGCCAGCCCGATCAGCCGCCAGTATCGTCGGAACGGCCAGGGGGACCAGGCCCGCGCTCTCGAGCGCGCGGACGTACGCCGTGTTCAGGGTGACGCGCTCGCGGCCATCGACGAGGCGGCGCGGCGCCGTCACGGCGACGGCTGGCGCCGTGCTCACGACGTTTGGGACGCGGGACCGCCAAACAAGGGACAGCGGGGATTGTTGACGCTCGCCCAGTCCACGCGAACCCCGTAGAGGTTCAGCGTAGCGCCCCCGCCGATGATCGTTCCGATCGACGGATGACCCGCCGGTTCCTCCTGGTCGAGGATCAGCACGCCGATCGCGCGCTGCGACGTGTCGTCCACGACCAGCAAGCCGTAGCCTCGCGACGGGAACGATGGTCCGCGGAATTGCATCGAGATCTTGCCTGCGGCATCGCGACCGACGATCACCGCACCGCGGTCATTCTTTTGCTGGATGACGAGGGCGGGGAGGGAATCGGGGACGCCACGCGGCGGATCGGTGAGGACGGCGCGGGCGTTCGCGAGCTGCGAGGTGATCAACGACGGACCGGCCAGCAGCGCGATGCCGCAGGTGGGCGAGCCGCTGGTGCCACGGTTGCAAGCAGCCGCCACGAGCAACAACAGAGGTACCAGTCGTTTCATGGGGTGCATGGGACTGCAAATCTAACGCTAATGCGTCCAAACCGCGGTCAGGGTGACCGTACGGACGGGCGCGAGCGTCTCCGGCACCAGGTTATAGATGTAATTGAGCACATTCGAGGCCAGCAGACGGACTTCGACAGGCCCGCCGGCCGGTTTCCAGGCGGCGCGCAGGTCGAGGACTTTCACGGTCACGCGGCGCGGATCGACGAATCCCTCCAACTCGATACGCTCGGGCCGGGTCGCGAAGCGGAAATCGGCCCCCACGCCGAGGGCCCCCAGGTTGTAGTCCGCGCCGAGCGTAAGGAGATGGCGTGGGCGAAACGCGAGCGGCCCTTCGATACTATCGCCGGCGAGACGCCGTCGCGTGTCGAGATAGGTGTAGCCGAGCGTGGCGATCAGCCGGTCGGGAATCGGTGCCGCAATCACGCTGGCGTCGAAGCCGGCGATGTGAGCACGCACCACGTTCTGGAGTTGAATCTTCACCGTGTCGGGCGGAATGAGCAGCACCTGAGGCTCGATAAGGTCGCGTGCTTCCGTCCAGAACAGGGCGGCGTCGAGCCGCATGAAGCGCAGCAGCGGCGCGCTCGTGTGGCCGATCTCGAACGACCACGCGGTCTCGGGACGCAGCGTGGGATTGGGAACGACGTCGAATCCCAGAGCGGTCGTATGCACGAATCGTTCGGCCATGGTCGGTGACCGGAACCCGCGGCCGACCGATGCGCGCCACATGCCGTTCAGCGTCGCTCCCACGCGGGGGCTCACGACTGCCGTCAGCGAGCCGCCGTCGACCGCCAGGAAATCGAGCCGCGCCCCACCGCTCACGCGCAGCGCGCCGATGCGCTGCTCGCTCTGGCCGTAGGCCGCAAGTTCCGACTGGGAATGAGTGCCGAAAATGTCGCTCGTGACCGCGGAGAACGTCGCCTCGGCGCCCACGATCACGGTGCGGGTGGAGTCGGGATGCGCCTCGATCTGTCCCGCCGCGCCCAATCGATCGCCCACGCCGTACTCGGTCGCGCTGCGCCGCAGATCCACGAAATGTGTGCGCAGCCACGATCCCCGCGCGGTCCAGGCGAATCGCGGCGAGACCGTCGTTCGAACGCGCGCCGCGAGATAGCCTTTGCGCGAATCGGTTCGCGCTCCGCGCTCCGTGGTGTCGACCTTGAACGGCTGGAAGACCTGACCCTGGTCGTCGCACTCGCCTCGGGCACACCAGCTCAGCGGAGCATCGTAGCGATCGACGGCCCACGCTCCGGAAACGTCGACGCGGGTGTTGGCGTGCTGCCAGCGGGCCCTTCCGGCGAAATGCAGATGGTCGTCCTGATCCTGCTGGCGGTAGCCGTCGGAATGGCGATCGCCCACCGAAATCCGGCCGCCCGCCACATCGGTCCCGTACGACGCCGCGACGTCGGCACCGCCCAGCATTCCGGGGCTGTCGCGGAAGCGCCAGATCGGGTACGGAGGGTCGCCGTACATCCCGCCGGTCAGGCGAACGCGCGTATGCAGTCCGGCCGGGACGTCGCGCGTGGTCACGTTTATCACCCCGCCGAACGCCGCGGATCCGTACAGCGATGAACCTGCGCCTTTGAGAATCTCGACTCTCTCGATCTCGTCCACCGCCAGCAGGTCCCAGTTGATGCCGCCGCGATCGCCCTGATTCATGGGGATCCCGTCGACGGTCATGAGGACGCGAGAGTTCAGGCCCTGCACGTAGCCCGTCGAGCCGCGCACGTTGGTCTGGCCGTTCACCATTTGCAGGCCCGACACGTGATCGAGGGCTTCATCCACCGTGTTGACGGCTCGGCGATCCAGGTCCCGGTCTGTCACCTGTGCCACGCTGGTGGCGGGGCGATCGCCGAAGTGCGGAACGCGATCGCTGACCACGTCCACCGGCGGGAGGGCGAGCGGCGCCGGCGAGAGGCTGAAGTCGAGCGTCGTCGAGTCGCCGCCCGTGAGTGCGACAACCGTATCGATGGGGCCGTATCCGAGTGCGGCGGCGTAGACGCGCACGCGACCGGGGGGGACGTCATCGATCCGGTACGCGCCCTGCGGATCGGACCGGGTCGACAGCGTCGTGCCGGGAATGGCGATGCTGGCGCCGCTGATCGGGCCGCGGTCCTTGTCGCGGACCGTGCCTCGCACCACGCCCTGAGCCGCCGCCGGAAGCGGTGCGACGACGATCAGCAGTGTGGCTATTGCGCGGTGCATGTGACGAAGTCCGTCGCCGGTCGCAGGCTGTCGAAGTTGACGACAAAGTCGATGTCGCCTGCCGCCGCGCCGCACGGCACGGTAACGACACCGGGCTGGCTAGATTCGCCGGGGGGGGGGCTGCGGTAGTAACCCGCGACGCGCAGGTATTGCGTATCTGCCGGGGTGAGAGTGAGCGTGCCCGGTTTTTTCCAGACCGCAAGCACCCAATCGTAGACACCGGGCGACAGCGGCACGCTGTAGAGTGCGATGGAGTCGGTGAAGGGCACGGAGCCGGGGATGACGGGCCGACGATTGTTGATGAGATCCGTGCAGGTCTGCGGAAACGTGAGGTAGGCGGCGATGAAGACATTCTCAGTATTGGCGGGAACCGTGCCGCGAAATCGCACCGTCCCGCACAGGCCCACCAGTGTGCGGGCGCAAATCGGTTCGGGCTCGAGGCCGCCGCCACATGCCGCGACCACCGCCACCAGCAGCAGAATCTTGCGCATCCCCAGCAATTTGCCGCCAGCGGGGGGTGCGTCAACTTGACCCCGGTTTTCTCTGGGAATAACGTTGCTCCATGCCACTGTACGAATACCGGTGCAAGGTGTGTGACGTGCGCTTCTCGCGCACCGAGGCGATGGCGGAGCATTCCGCGCGGCCGCGTCCCACCTGTCCGAAATGCGAGTCGCCCGCCGTGGAGCCCGTCTTCTCCGACTTTTTCGCCAAGACCGTTCGCAAGAGCTAGACACGTTCGAGCGCTTGCGGGACGCCTTCCGCGCCGCCCTCGATGCGGCGTCGACCCCGGACCTGCGATCGCTCGCACGCCAGATGCGTGAGGCGGTCGTCGACGCGAAGGTCGCCGTTGCCGAGGTTCAGGAGGCCGTCGTGCGCACCGAGCGCGAGATCACGGTCGAGCGGCAGCGACTCGCGGACGCCGAGCGCCGCGGCCGGCTGGCCGGCGAGATTCAGGACGCGGAGACCGTCGCCGTCGCCAGCCGCTTCGCGGCGAAACACCGCGAGCGGCTCGGTGTCCTGGAGCGCAAGCTCGCCAATCAAGGCGAAGAGCTGGCGCTCGCGCAGCGCGAGCTGGACGACATGCAGGCACAGCTCAAGACCGCGGAGCGGGACCGCCCGGCGGTGGAAGCTCGGCGCTCCGCGCAGGAGGCCGGGGACGCGGGTGCCGGCGTGGATCTCCAGGACGAGCTGCTCAAGTCCGACATGGACCGGGCGGCGCGCGAAGCAGCGGCGGCGCGCCAGCTCGAGGAGCTCAAGAAGAAAATGAGAAAGGAATAACGTATGCTCCTCCTCGCTCTGTTTCAGATCCTCCAGCAACCTCCCCAACCTCCACCATCTGACTTTCTTAAACGCGCTCACACCTACAGCATCGTCGCCTACGACTCCGTCACCGGAGATCTGGGGATCGCCGTGCAGTCGAAGTTCCCCAACGTCGGCGGGCTCGTGCCGTGGGCCCGGGCCGGCGTCGGTGCGGTCGCGACGCAGGCGCTGAGCAACACGGACTACGGGGAGAAGGGTCTGGACCTGTTGGCGCGGGGCGCGACGGCGCCGGAAGCGATGCGGATCGTCATGCGCACCGATCCGCAGCCATCGCAGCGCCAAGTCGGGATGGTAGACACCCACGGGAATTCGGCAAGCTGGACTGGAGACTCGACGTTCGAATGGGCAGGAGGTCGGACGGGCGGACGGCCGGACGGCCAGACGGGCGGTAAAGGCCAGCTCATCACCGGCCGCGGCTATGCCGCACAAGCGAACATCATGGTGTCGGACGCGACGGTCCGAAACATGGCGGAGACGTTCGAGCGCGCGCGCGGATCGCTCGCCGACCGGTTGATCGCGGCGCTGGTCGCGGGGCAGGCGGGAGGCGGGGACAAGCGGGGGATGCAGTCGGCGGCGCTGCTCGTCGTCCGGGCGCGCGGCGGCTACCTTGGCGGCACGGATCGATACATCGACATCCGCGTATACGACGCGCCCGATCCGATCAAGGAGCTGCAGCGACTGTACACGCTGCACAAGCTGTATTTCTTCACCACTGACTCGGCGGATCTACTCCCGATCACGCCGGCGCTGCAAAGGGAGCTCGAAGCAATCCTGCTCGCGGAGCCCGTGAATCAGCCGCAGAAATGGCTTGCGGCTCCGCAGCCGAGTCTGAATGAGACCTTCCTGACGGCGCTCGCGAACTTCATGTATTGGGAGAACTACGACGTGCGGGTGCGCATGGATGGGAAGATCGATCGCGTTGTGTTAGCAGACATTCGGAAGAACCGCAGCAGTGTGCGCGGTGCGCGGTAAGCGGGGGTTATCATGGACGTGAAACGCGGCCGGATGGTGTTCCTCGGGTATGGCAAGTATTGGCGCTCGGATCGCATTCTCGGATTGATGCCGATCGAAGAAGGCCGGGGCCCCGGACAGCGCACCAACGTCTTTATCGAGGGACGCCCGGAGCCTATCGTCGCGTCGCGGACCGAGCAGAGCATCCTCGAGGACATGGGTGCGACCGACGCGGGCTTCCAGCTCGAGGCGCTGCGGGAAGCGACGCGCGAGCTGCTCGAGGCATTTCACGAATTCTCGCCGGTGCTCAGGCGTGCCCTGCAGAACGAGCATCACTTCGACGTCGAGAAATGGGAAGGACGGCTCGGCACGTTGCTGCGACCGGCCGAGCATCCCGACTCCGCGGAGCAGGACGACCTGTTCGACTGAGAGGGTTCGCATGACGCAACCGG
>Ga0137397_10001591_pt1 | contig 15914 bp, 13 predicted proteins | sample czorhiz116metaG_FD_106658 | JGI IMG/M metagenome (GOLD analysis project Ga0137397, IMG submission 106658) | Vadose zone soil microbial communities from Angelo Coast Range Reserve, California, USA - czorhiz1.16 metaG | ecosystem: Environmental > Terrestrial > Soil > Vadose zone | place: USA... | reverse complement strand
CATCACGTTCTTCGAGCACACCGATCCCTGGCTGCGGCCACTGCGCGCCGTCGAGTACGGCGATCCGGTGAAGGACCACGATTTCCCCATTTCGATCTCGCCGATCACGAAGCTCGACGCGATCCGCGCGCCGCTGATGGTCATCCATGGCGCGAACGACCCCCGCGTGCCCATCGTCGAGACCGAGCAGACCGTCGCCGCGCTCCGCGCGAAGGGCCGCGAGGTCGAATACCTCCGCTACGAGGACGAGGGGCACGGTCTTGCGAAGACGAAGAACCGGGCCGACGCGTATCCCAAGGTGCTCGCCTTCTTCCAGCGCCACATGGGCGGGTAGGACCACTCGGCCCCGCATGGACGACGCCCTCCTCCGCTCGGTCGCCCTGAAGCGGGATGAGGTCGCGGACTTCGGCGCCTATCCCTTCGCGATCCCCGCCATCCGGGCGCTCGACGAGCTCGCGCTCGACCCGCACGTCACGCTCTTCTCCGGTGAGAACGGGAGCGGGAAATCGACGCTGATCGAGGCGATCGCCGTGGCCGCCGGCTTCAACGCAGAGGGTGGCAGCCGGCACGTCCGACTGAGCACGCGCGCATCGGAATCGGCGCTGCACCGGCACCTGCGGCTCGTTCGCGGGACGCGGAGGATCCGCGACGGCTATTTCCTGCGCGCGGAGAGCTTCTTCAACGTTGCGACCTACGTCGAGCAGCTACTGGATCCCGGCGGGTTGATCCCTTATGGCGGACGGTCGCTGCACGAGCAATCCCATGGCGAATCGTTCATCGCGCTCATCAAGAATCGGTTCGGCGCGAACGGCCTGTACATCCTGGACGAGCCTGAGGCCGCGCTGTCGCTACGTGGCGTGCTCGCGCTCATACGGCGGATGCACGACCTCGTGGCTGAGGGCTCGCAGTTCATCGTGTCGACGCACTCTCCGATCCTCCTGGGCTATCCCGGCGCGAAAATCTACGTCCTATCGGAGGATGGGATCGCCGAGCGACGATACGAGGACACCGACGTCGTCACGCTCACGCGCTCCTTCCTCGAGGATCGCGACGCGTTCCTCCGTCATCTGTTCGCCGACTAATACCAGGCGGCGAGCAGGCTGGTCGGGTCGGCGCGGAGCGGGATGACGTCGGCCGTCGCGAGCGTGAGCGCGTCCAGCACGGCGATCGCGCGATCCTGGCCCGCGAGCGCCACGTAGAGCTGGTCCGCGTTCGGCGAGATCGCGATGTCCACGACCGAGCCGAGGAACGAGGCCGTCGCGCGCGCGCGCTTCGTGCCGAGATCGATCGCCACGACGCCCTGGTTCGTCGCGACGTAGAGGACGTCCTCGCGCGGTGAGACCGCGAGCGCGCGCGCCTCGCTGGCGATGCGGATGCGCTCGACGACCGCGTACTGCTCGGTGTCGGCCACGTCGATGACCGCCAGGCCGCGGATGGCGGTGTAGATGCGAGTGCCCGAGCCGTTCATCGACATCGCGCCCGCCGGCCCGTCGAGCGGGATGGTGTACGGCGTGCGTCCGCCGAGGTTCAGGTAGAGGAGGTCGATCCCGCGCGGGGTCGCCACGAAGATGTGGTTGTGCTTGTAGCTCGGCGCGAGCTCGCCCGGTTGTGCTGAGTACGCGAAGAACTCCGCCTGGCCCGTCTCGATGTCGAGCTGCTCCGCGCCGCGCGGGCCGACGACCAGCACCGAGTGCCCGTCGCGATTCGCGGCGACGACGCCGCCATCGATCTGCACCGTGCGGCTGTCGCGCCCGCCGCCGAGGAGATCCATGACGGTGAGCCGCTTCGTGCCGGCGTCCAGCGCGAGGAGCGTGTGGCCGTCCGTTCCGAGCGCCACGGAGCTCGCGCTTACATCGGTGGCGGAGAGGCTCTGCCGTCCCGGCGTCGCGACCTGCACGCTGCCGCCGGACACGACGACGAGGCGCACCTCGCGCGGCGGGTGCGCCGCCGGTGGGCGGTAGTGGTCGATCGTCGAGCGCGTCTTGCGCTTCCAGCCGTCGCGTTCGACGAACGGGTACGCGTCGACGACCCCGCCCGGTCCGAGGATCGGGTAGGGCGTGTCGCCGATGAGATCGCCGTCAGCGTCGGTGCCCTTGTAGTCCTTCCACCAGTTGCCCTCTTTGGTCGCCGCGTCGTACCACGTGTTCGCGTCGGGCTGGTTATCGCTCACGGGCGGGTTGTTCCCGCCGATGTCGTTGTGGAAGAACGTGTTGCCCTTCGCCTCGCTGAACCAGACGCCCCAGTTGATGTTGTCCTCGATCTCGTTCTCGAAGATCCGGTTGCCGTCGCTGCGGTAGAGGTAGATGCCGTACCCGCCCGGGCTGTTGTAGGTCTGGCGCGCGAGACGGTTTCCCTGCACCACGTTGTTGCTCGATTCCTGGAGGTGCAGCCCGTAGATGTTCGCGAAGGCCGTCGAGCGACGGATCGCGATGCCCGTCGACGCTTGGATGTAGAAGCCGTAGCGGTTGTGCTGGCTGTAGATGCCCTCGATCGACGACCGGACCATGTCCACGAAGTACACGCCGGTCGAGAATCCATCGATCGTGCCGTTGCGCACCGTGACGTTGGCGTGGCCGCCGACGCGCACGCCGACGCTGTCGAGCTGCGGGTTCGGCCACGTCTGCGGACCCATCCCCGGGCCGTTCAGGGTGTGGCCGTTGAGGTCGAGCACCACGTTGTCGACCTTGATCACGAACGCATCGCCGGCGCACCTGAGGTCGTTCGCGAGGACGAAGTCGCCGGTGATCTCCGCTGCGCACTTCGCCTCGCGCGCCGCGATGGCCAGGCTCGGCGCGCTCGTCGGAACTGCAGTGACGATCGGGCCCGTCGACTGACAGGCCACCAGGGCGGCGAGCGCGGCGATGCACACGGCCCGGATGCGCATGTTCGAAGGCTATACAACCATGCGCCGGACCGGGTTCCGTCCGTCAGACTCGTGTGATGCGCGAAGAGCCGCGGCGCATCGCCGGCCGCCTCGAAGGGACGCTCCGCGTACCGGATGTGGATCCCCGGGGCATCGTCGTGGTCGCGCACCCGCTCCCGACGCATGGCGGGACGATGCGCAACCCACTCGTCGCCGCGCTCGCACGGGCGGTGGCCGCTGAGGGGTTCTACGCGCTGCGCTTCAACTTCCGCTCCGTCGGCCAGAGCGCGGGCGTGTGGACGGGTGGGGAGGAGGAGTGGCGTGACGTGGGCGACGCGGTGGCCGAGGCAAGGGTCATCGCTCCCGGCCTCCCGGTCGGCGTCGTCGGGTTCTCGTTCGGCGCGGTCATGATCCTGCGCTGGCTCGCGGAGGGCGGCCGCATCGACGGGCTCGCGCTGGTCGGGCTGCCGCTGCGATCGGTGAACCTCGATCGGCGGCCGCTTCCGCCCGTGCCCGACCGCACGTTCATCGTCGCCGCGGAGAACGACCAGTTCGGCACGACGGAAGAGCTGCGGGCCGAGTATCCCAAGGCGCGCATCGCGGGCGTGTCCGGCGTCGACCACTTCTTCGTCGGGAAGCGCGATGAGGCGGGCGCGCTTGTCGCGGGCGAGATGGTTCGGGCGCTAGCATCCAAAGTCCCATGACCGCCGAGATCACAACGCCACGACCCGCCGCGCCGGCGAAGCGGACGCGGAAGCGCATCCTGACGGGCGATCGCCCGACTGGTCCGCTCCACGTCGGCAACTACGTCGGCACGCTCGCGAACCGCGTGAAGCTGCAGGACGAGTACGAGACGTTCCTCCTCGTCGCCGATCACCACATGCTCACGACCAAGCTCGATGGCCTTTCGGTCATCGAGCAGAACATCCGCGACGACGTCCTCGACAACCTGGCCGTCGGCGTCGACCCGGACAAGGTCACGTACATCCTCCAGTCGCTGGTCCCGCAGATCCCGGAGCTGCACCTCTACTTCTCGATGCTCGTCTCCGTCCCCAGGGTCCAGCGCATCCCGACGCTGAAGGACCAGCTCCGCGACCACGGCCTGTCCGAGCCGACCTACGGCCTGCTCGGGTATCCGGTCCTTCAAGCGGCGGACATCCTCGTCGTGAAGGGCGACCTCGTCCCGGTGGGCAAGGATCAGGAGTCGCATATCGAGCTCACGCGCGAGATCGCCCGGCGCTTCAACCAGCTCTTCGCGCCGGTCTTCCCCGAGCCGCAATCCCTGCTCCAGCCGCTGCTGCCCGGGACCGACGGCCGCGAGAAGATGGGGAAGAGCCTCGACAACGCCATCTACCTGACCGACGACGCGAAGACGGTCGAGCGCAAGGTGATGGCGATGTACACGGATCCGAAGCGCATCCGTGTGACGGACCCCGGCACGGTCGAGGGCAACCCGGTCTTCGTGTATCACGACAACTTCAATCCGAACAAGGCGCAGGTCGACGATCTCAAAGCGCGCTACCGCGAGGGCAAGGTGGGCGACGTCGAGGTGAAGCGGACACTGCTGGCGGCGATCGAGGCGTTCCTTCGTCCGATCCGCGAACGACGTGCCGAGTACGCCGCGAAGCCGAGGCTCGTCGACGAGATCCTCGTCGCGGGCTCCGAGCGCGCCCGCAAAGAGGCCGCGCAGACGCTGCACGAAGTTCGCGCCGCCATGAAGCTCGACTACTTCGGGCGCTAGGTGCCGCGGCTTTACGCGCTCATCCTGAGCGGCGGCGCCGGCACGCGGCTCTGGCCGCTCTCGCGGAAGTCCAAGCCGAAGCAGTTCCTGCAGCTGGTGGGCGAGCGGACGCTGCTGCAGGACACCGTCGACCGGATCGCCGAGATCATCCCCGACGAGCGCATCTTCGCGGTCGCACCACCCGAGCACCGCGCGCTCATTCACGAGCAGCTGCCCGAGCTGCGGGCCGATCACGTCGTCGTCGAGCCGTACCCGCGCGGGAACGCCGCGGCGATCGGGCTGGCCATGGCCGCGCTCCACGCCTTCGATCCGGAGGCGGTCGTCGCGGTGCTGCCCTCGGACCACGTCGTCGAGAAGCGCGCGAAGTTCCGTGACGTCCTGCTCGCGGCGACCGCCGCGGCCGAGCAGGGTCATCTCGTGACACTGGGGATCGAGCCCGAGGGTCCCGACACCGGCTTCGGCTACATCGAAGCGGGTGATCAGCTCGATCTGCGGACGCCGGTGCCGGTGCACGCGGTGAAGCGCTTCGTCGAGAAGCCGAAGCGCGATGTGGCCGAGAAGATGATCGCGTCGGGGGGCCACTTCTGGAACGCCGGGATGTTCGTGTGGCGCGTGTCCGACGTCATCGCGGCCTTCCGCGCGCACCTGCCGAACACGGCGAGGGCCATCGACGCGCTGGCCGAAGCGGTGGGCTCGCCGCGCTACGAGTCGGTCCTCTCCGAGGTCTGGGAGGAGACCGACCGCACCACCATCGATTACGGGATCCTCGAGAAGGCCGAGCAGGTCGCGGTGGTGCCTGCCGACATCGGGTGGCACGACGTCGGGAGCTGGACGCGCCTGGCCGGGATCGTCCACCCCGGCGCGGCCGGGAACTGGTCCTCCGACGGCCATGTCGCCGTCGGCGCGGACGGCAACTACGCCTGGGCGCCCGGCAAGACCGTGGCGTTCGTAGGGGTGGAGGGTCTGGTCGTGGTCGACACCCCGGATGCCCTCCTGGTGACCTCGAAAGAGCGCTCTGAAGAGGTCAAGGAGGTCGTCGACAGCCTCCGCCGGGACGAAAAAGAGGAGCTTCTCTAAGGCTCGGTTTTGGCCTTCGGGCTGCCAAAGAGAGGCAAAAATGCCCCAAAAGACGCCAGATCCGCGCCGAATGTAGCCGGGAAGTCGCTCTAGTTTAAATAGAGTGCGTGGTTTATGCGTTTAGAGTGATAGGGAGTGGGGGGCCCGGAAGGGCCCTTTTTGCTGCCAAAAGAAAGGACGCCAGTGGCGGAAGCGAAACAGGATCTCGTGATCGTCGAATCGCCGACGAAGGCCAGAACGCTCGAACGGATGCTCGGTAGCGAGTACAAGGTCGAGGCGTCGTTCGGCCACATCCGGGATCTTCCGAAGTCGAAGATGGGCGTGGACCTCAAGACGTTCCTGCCCGAGTACGTCGTTCCCGACGACTCGGAGAAGCAGGTGCGCACCCTTCGCCGCGAGGCGAAGTCGGCGGCGCATGTCTGGCTCGCGACCGACCTCGACCGCGAGGGCGAGGCGATCGCGTGGCATCTGGCCGAGGTCATCAAGGTCCCGGCCTCGAAGCTCCGCCGCGTCACCTTCCACGAGATCACGCCCGCCGCGATCAAGGATTCGTTCAAGCACCCGCGCGACATCAACCAGGACCTGGTGAACGCGCAGCAGGCGCGCCGCGTCGTCGACCGCCTGGTGGGCTACACGATGTCGCCGCTGCTCTGGAAGAAGATCCGCTACGGCCTGTCGGCCGGCCGGGTCCAGTCCGTCGCGCTCCGGCTCATCGTCGATCGCGAGCGCGAGATCCAGGCGTTCACGGCGCAGGAGTACTGGAGCATCGAGGCGCTGCTGGCCAATCGGGCCGGCGAGTCGTTCACCGCCGAGGTCATCCAGCACAAGGGCAAGAAGCTCGAGATCCCGAACGCCGAGGCCGCGGAGAAGCATCGCGCCGCGCTGGAGAAGTCCGCGTACGCGGTGAAGAGCCTCGAGACCCGCGAGAGCTCGCGCAATGCCGCGCCGCCGTACACCACGTCGACGCTGCAGCAGGACGCTTCGCGCAAGCTCGGGTTCTCGGTGAAGAAGACGATGGTCGTCGCCCAGCAGCTCTACGAAGGCGTCTCGCTCGGCGACGCGCCCGTCGGACTCATCACCTATATGCGCACCGACTCGCTGCACGTGGCCGAGAGCGCGCTGCGCCAGGCCAAGGATGTCGTGACGAAGGAGTTCGGCGCGGAGTACGCGCTCGAGCACCCGCGTCACTACAAGACGCGGTCGAAGGGCGCACAGGAGGCGCACGAGGCGATCCGTCCGACCGACCTGTCGCGGACGCCGACGTATCTGCGCCGGCACCTGAAGCCGGATCAGCTCAAGCTCTACACGCTCATCTGGCAGCGCACGCTCGCGTCGCAGATGGCGCCGGCGAAGTTCGAGAACACGCGTCTCGACGTCGAGGCCGGCCAGTACGTGCTGCGCGCGAACGGCCGCCGCGTCGTCTTCGACGGATTCATCCGCGTGTACACCGAAGGCACCGACGAGCCGGAGAAGGAAGTCGCGCCTCTGCCCGCCGTCACCGTGGGCGAGGCGCTCAAGCTCGAGAAGCTCGACGCGAGCCAGCACTTCACGCAGCCGCCGCCGCGATTCACCGAGGCGTCGCTGGTGAAGGCGCTCGAGGAATTCGGCATCGGCCGGCCCTCCACCTACGCGCCGACGATCTCGACGCTCGTCGGCCGCCGCTATGTACGCAAGGAAGGGCGGGCGCTGATCCCCGAGGACGTCGGGTTCGTCGTCACCGACTTCCTAAAGGAGCACTTCGCCGACATCGTCGACACCGGATTCACCGCGCGCATGGAGCTCGACCTCGACAAGATCGCCGACGGCGAGGTCGAGTGGGTCCCGGTCGTCCGTGACTTCTTCGGCCCGTTCAGCAAGCTCGTCGCGGAGAAGACCAAGAGCGTGAAGAAGTCCGACGTCACCGAGCAGGCCACGGACAAGGTCTGCCCCAAGTGCGGCCGGCCGGTGGTCATCAAGCTCGGACGCTTCGGACGCTTCTACTCGTGCACCGGGTTCAAGAAGACCAAGAAGGGCGCGCCGCAGCCGCCGAGCGGTTGCGACTACTCCGAGCCGCTCGAGGGCCAGAGCGAGCCCCAGATCGAGATCATCGAGGGCGAGATGTGCCCCGACTGCGGCAAGCCGCTCGCGAAGCGGCGCGGTCGGTTCGGCCCGTTCATCGGCTGCACCGGCTACCCGGACTGCAAGTACGTGAAGAAGACCGTCATCCGTTCCGGCGTGACCTGCCCGGACTGCGGCAAGGGCGAGCTGGTGCAGCGCCGCGGCCGCGGCCGCTCGATCTTCTACGGGTGCGAGCGCTACCCGGAATGCACGTACACGGCTCGCGAGCTGCCCGGCGAAGGTCGTCCCAGCAAAGACGCCGCATAGTCCTCGGTGATGAGGGCCGTTCCCGCGACGGATGCGGAGGCGCAGGACTGGGATCAGCTGGTCGTCGCGACCGGCCGCCCGCACATCGTTCAGACGCGCGCCTGGGCCGAGCTCAAGGCCGAAACGGGTTGGGCGGCGCGACGCTTCATCCTCGACGACGGTGAACGCCGCGGGGTGACGCAGGTGCTCACGCGGCGTCTGCCGCTCGGCGTCACGGTCGCGTACGCGCCCCGCGGTCCCCTGGTCGCGCCCGCGCACCTCGGTGCCGCGATCACCGCGGTGCGTGACGCGCTCGCGAGCGAACGCTGCGCCAGCCTCCTCTGCGATCCGGAAGTGCCGGCCGATGAGGACCTGCGCCACGCGCTCGAGCGCGCCGGCATCCGGCGCTCGCCGGTCTACGTCCAGCCGGGCCGCACGCTGCTCATGGACCTCGGGCGCGAGCCGGAGGAGCTGCTCGGCGCGATGAAGAAGAAGACGCGGCAATACATCCACAAGGCCGAGCGCGCGGGCGTGGTCACCGAGGAGACGAAGGACCTCGACCGGTTCCTCGCGGTGCTGCGCGTCGTCGCCGAGCGCGACCGCTTTGCGCTCCATTCGCGCGCGTACTTCGAGCGCCTCCTCACTGCGTTCGGCGAGCGCGCGCAGATGCTGATGGCGTGCGTGGGCGACGACGATGCCGGCGCGATGATGCTCGCGCGTATGGGCGATCGCGCGTGGGAGCTCTACGGCGGTTGGAGCGGCGCGCACGGGGAGGTCCGACCGTTCTACCTGCTCAAATGGCGCGCGATGTTGCGCATGCGCGCTCAGGGCGCGCGCCGCTACGACATGTGGGGACTGACCGAGCGCAGCGGCAACGCCACCGACACGCGCTCGAGCAGCGATCCGCTCGCGGGCGTGGAGAACTTCAAGCTCGGCTTTGGCGGAGAGATCGCCGAGTGGATCGGCGCGCTCGAGATCCCCGTGCGTCCGATGCTCTATCCGCTGTGGCAGCTCGGGGCGCGACGCCGGCTCGCGCGCTCCGCGGCCTGAGCGCCGTGCAGGCGCCGACCGGCTGGGACGACGCGGCAGTGCTCTCGCCGGGCGGTCACACGCTGCAGTCCAGCGCCTGGGCCGACGTGCGCGCGTCACAGGGCTGGCGCCCCGAGTTCGTTCACATCGGCGACCCGCTGCCGCTCGCGCTGGTGCTCTGGCGTGACGCGCTTCCGGGACGGCCGATCGGATACGTTCCGCGCGGGCCGATCGTGCCGCCCGGCGACACGGCCGCGCTGCGCAGCGCGCTGGCCCGTCTCGCGGAGCTCGCCCGCGAGCGCCGCGCGGTCTTCTTGAAGATCGACCCCGAGATGCCCGCCGAGGTGGCCGCGGGTCTGCTCAAGGACACGGGCTTCACGCGCGGCGCGGACATCCAGCCCGTGCTCGCCACACTCGTGCTCGATCTCGGCGCCGATGAGGAGACGCTTCTCGCGGGCCTCGAGAAAGACACGCGCTGGAGCGTCCGCCAGGCGCCGAAGCGCGGCGTCACGACGCGCGAGGTGAGCGACGACGCCTCGTTGCGCGCGTTCTACGACCTCTACGCGACCACCGGGGGTCGCGCGGGATTCATCACGCGCACCTGGCCCTACTACCAGCGGACCTGGGGCACGCTCATCGGCGCGGGCTTCGCCTCCCTGCGCCTCGCGTACGCCGAAGGACAGGCGGTCGCGGGAGCGATGGTCTGGCGCTGCGGCGATCGGGCGCTCTATCAGACCGGTGCGACGAACGAGGCCGGCCGCAAGACTTACGCCGCGTATGCGCTGCTGTGGGAGTGCATCATCGAAGCGAAGCGCGCCGGCCGCCGCGCGTTCGACATGGGCGGCATCCCCCTCGACCTCGCGCGAAAGGACGATCCGATGTACGGACCGTATGCGTTCAAACGCGGCTTTGGCGGCGAGGTGCGCCGGTGGGTCGGCGCGCACGACGCCGTGCCGTCGGCGGCTCTGTACCGTGCCTACGGCGTCGCCGAGCCTGCGTACACGTTCGCGCTCCGCGCGATCGGGCGTCTCCGGCGGTGAAGCTCGCGGCGCTCTTCGGCGCGTGCGGCATCGTGGTCCCTGAGGGCGCGGGCGACATCGACATCCGGTCGGTGGTCTACGACTCGCGCGCGGCCGTACCCGGGGCGCTGTTCGTCGCCGTCGGCGGCTTCCATCGCGATGGCCACGAGTTCATCGCCGACGCCGTGAAGCGCGGCGCGGTCGCGGTCGTGTCCGAGCGCAGGGGCCGGATCCGGAGCGTGCCCGTCGCGGTCGTTCCCGACACGCGCGCGGCGCTCGCCGATCTCGCGGCCGAGCTCTTCGATCACCCGACGCGGAAGCTGAAGCTGGTCGGCGTTACGGGCACGGACGGGAAGACGACGACCGTGCACCTGGTGTCGGACGTCTTCGAGGCTGCCGGAGAGCGCACCGGCTACTCGACCACCGTCGACTTCAAGCTCGCCGGTCACGAGTGGCAGAACGAGACGCGGCAGAGCACGCAGGAGGCGGTCGAGATCCAGCAGTTCTTCGCCGAGCTCCTGGTCGCCGGTGGCACGTGGGGCGTCCTCGAGGCGACGTCGCACGCCCTCGCGCTGCGTAAGGTGCGTGGCTGCGAGGTCGACATCGCCGTCTTCACGAACCTCACGCCCGAGCACCTCGACTTCCACGGCACGCTGCAGGGGTACCTCGATGCGAAGGCCATCCTCTTCGAGATGCTCGGGAGCGGGACCGACAAGGGCGTGCCCAAGACCGCGGTCGTGAACGCCGACGATCCGCACTGGCGCTATCTCGCCGACAAGGCCGCGCCGGCTCGCGTCCTCACCTACGGCATCGACGCGCACGCCGACGTCCAGGGAACGATCGACTCCGCCGACGCGGCAGGCTCGCGGGTCCGCATCGCGACGGCGACCGACGCGGTCGAGGTCGCGCTTCCGCTCGTCGGCCGGTTCAACGTCCACAACGCGCTCGCCGCCGCGGCCGCGGGCGTCGCCGCGGGGATCCCGCTCGCGACGGCCAAGGCCGCGCTCGAGAAGGCCAGGCCCGTTCGAGGTCGCATGGAGCGCGTCGACGCGGGCCAGCCGTTCAGCGTGATCGTCGACTACGCGCACACCCCCGAGTCGCTGGACAAGGTCCTGTCGCTCCTGCGTCCGCTCACCAAGGGGAAGCTCATCGCCGTGTTCGGCAGCGCCGGCGAACGCGACCGCGCGAAACGTCCGCGGCTCGCGGAGGTCGCGGCGCGGTACGCCGACCTGTTCGTGATCACGCAGGAGGATCCGCGGCTCGAGGACCCCAAACAGATCCTGAACGAGATCGAGGCGGGGGCGGTCGCGGCGGGCAAGCGCGCCGGCGACGACTTCCTGGTGATCGACGACCGGCGCGAGGCGGTGCGGGAAGCGATCCGCCGGGCTGACGATGGCGACACCGTCCTGCTCGCGGGCAAGGGACACGAGGGCTCGATCATCGTCGGCGAGGAGAAGCTGCCCTGGGACGAGGCGGGCGCGGCATTGGCCGCGCTCCGCGAGCGCGGCTTCGCCGCATGACGCGACCGACGCGCCCGGTGCGGAACTCCGACTCGGCGACGCGCGCGCAGACGCGTTCGCTCGCGGCGCACCGCCGCGCCCTGGTGGCGCAGATGCGCGAGGAGATCGGCGTGCCCGCGATCGCCGCGGGACGCGCGGCGCTGGTGATGCTCATGGGGCTGCCCGGAGTGGGGAAGTCTTACTGCGGGCGGCTGCTCGCCGCCGACCTCGGGGCAGCTCACGTCGCGACCGATCACCTGCGCAGCCGGCTGTTCATCGCTCCGACCTACACGACCGAGGAGAACGCCGCGGTCTTCGGCATCGCGGAGGCCCTGGTGGACGAGCTGCTGGCGGACGAGCACATCGTGGTACTCGACGCGACCCATCTCATCGCGCGCTACCGCGCTCCATCGGAGGGCGTCGCGCGCGCGCGCGGCGCGCCGATCCATCACGTCCTCGTCACCGCCGACGAAGCCGCGGTCCGCGCGCGCCTCGAGGCGCGCACGCACGATCGCGCTGCCGACGACCACTCCGACGCGGACGTCCGCATCTACGAGCGGATGCGCTCGCGCGAGTTCGAGCCGCCCACGGACGGGTATCTCGAGATCCGGAACGGCCCGACCGTGGCCGACGAGGTCGCGCGCGTCGCGGCCGTGGTGCGTGGCGCATGAGACCGCGCGAGATCGTCTTCGGCACGATCGCGTTCGTGCTGGTCATCGCGTACGGCGTTCTCGGTGCGCGCGCGGCGCCCGTCCTCTTACCCGCGGGCACGCTCACGCCGACACCGCCGCGACCGTCGTCGGCCGTCCCCGCGCCGCGGGTCGCCGGGACGATCGCGTTCATGCTCCGCGGCGATGTCTACGTGCTCCGCAACAGCCAGTACGTGGGCGTCACATCGGAGGGCCGCAACCAGGAGCCGAACCTCTCGAGCGACGGCCGCACGCTGCTCTTCGCGCGGGTGGAACAGATCGACGGGAAGCGCAACGTCGACGGACAGGTCACCAACGCGCTGCTGCGCTACACGAACATCGTGCGCAAGGACTCCACCGGGGGCGCGGAGACGGTCGTGCTCAGCGGGCTGCGTCAGCGGTCGAGCGCGGGGTTCCACGACGTCGCGTGGCTGGACGCACCGGCGCTTTCGCCCGACGGTAAGCGGTTCGCCGTCGTGACCGACCCGGGGGACGGCTCGTCCGACCTCGAGATCTACGACCTCGCCTCCGGAAAGCGGCAGGCGCTGCTTTCGCAGGGCTCGAATCTCGCCGATCCGGCGTGGTCGCCTGACGGCAAGACCATCGCGGTCACGTCGTACACGCTCGGCGTGCCGCGGATCCTCCTCGTCGCGGCCGACGGGACGCGCGCCGATCCGCAGAAGATCACCGCGGACGGCGAGTACTACCGCCCCTCGTACTCACCCGACGGCGTGTGGATCGTTTACACGCTCCGCCATCTGGGCGGCGGCAACGACGTGCACGCGGTCGAGGTGAAGACGGGACGCGACGTCGCGCTCACGTCGGACGGCAAGAGCTGGAACGGTGTCTTCTCGGCGGACGGCGGCTCGGTCGCCTTCCTGCGCGAGAGCGCCGGCGCGATCGACCTCTACGCGATGGAGCTCGGCTCCGCGCTCACCGGTGGGGCGCCCAAGGCGCCGGTGAAGCTCACGCGCGGCGAGGGCATCGACGGGGAGAGTCGTCCTACTTGGGCCAAATGAGACTGGAGCGACCTGGTCTCAACGCGTGAGCGCTGCGTCCTAGATCAGCTTCTTCCTGACCTGGGCTGAGACGAAGTCCATCGTCGCCACGGTCACGACGATCATGAAGATGATCAGCCCCGCGGCCCCGTAGTGGAGCAGGTTGATCGACTGGAACAGCAGCAGTCCGATGCCACCGCCGCCCACCAGCCCCAGGATCGGCGCGAGGCGAACGTTGGCGTCGAGGCGGTAGATGGTGAACGAGACATAGGGGTTGTAGAGCTGCGGGAGCACGGCGGTCCAGATGACCTGGAAGCGATTCGCGCCCGTCGCCGTGATCGCCTCGATCGGACCGGGGTCGATACCCTCGATGGCCTCCGAGTACAGCTTGCCCAGCACCCCGATGTTGTGGAACGCGAGCGCGATGACGCCGGCGGCGTTCCCGATCCCGAGCAGGATCGCGGTGATGATCACCAGGATCAGCACGTCGATCGAGCGGATGATCGTGAAGAGGACGCGCACGAGCACGTAGATCACGGCCGTGACCGGATGGCCGCTCATGATGTTGCGCGCGCCGAGGAACGACAGCGGCAGCGCAAAGATGATCGCGAGCGCGGTCGCGATCACGCCGAGGAAGATCGTGATGACCATGAGGCCCTCGGCCGTGTCCCACCATGTCTCGTACTCGTTCTGCGGCGTGAGGATGCTGGTGTCCCACTGGAAGAGCTTCACGATCACGCGGGCGGCGAAGTCTGGGTTCGAGTGCGAGAGGTCGATATCGGTGATCCGCAGCCCGATGGCCACGACCGCGATCGCGCCGGCGAAGACGAGGAGCCTGCGCCAGCGCGTGAGCGGGTTCGCGCTCAGCTCCGGTGGCGTGGGCAGGCCGCGCGCGGCGAAGTACTCGGCCATCAGAAGCGCCGCCCGCCCTCGATGTCCTCGGCCTCGGCGCGCATCGCGGCCTCCGTCGCGCTCATCGGCTGCGCCTCGGAGCGTTCCGGGCCGATCTCGACCTCGATCGCGTCCTCGCCGTAGATCTCCTTGAACCGACGCTCGTCGATCGCGGCGGGCTTGCCGTCGAACGCGACCATGCCGTCCTTGAGCGCGATGACCCGCGTGCCGTAACGGCGCGCGAGCGAGAGGAAGTGCAGCGAGCAGATGACCGTGATCCCGTCCTTCTTGTTGAGCTCCTCGAGGTACTTCATCACCGAGTGGCTCGTCGCGGGATCGAGCGACGCGACGGGCTCGTCGGCGAGCATGAGGTCGGGCTCCTGCATGAGGGCGCGCGCGATGCCAACGCGCTGCTGCTGCCCGCCGGAGAGCGCGTCCGCTCGGGCATAGGCCTTATTGACGATCCCGACGCGCCCGAGGTTCTCGAACACCGCCTCGAGGTCATCGCGGGTCGGGCGGAAGAAGACCGTCCGCCATAGGGGACGAGACCCGAGCCGTCCGGCGAGGACGTTGCCGAACACCGACGCGCGCCGGACGAGATTGAACTGCTGGAAGATCATCCCGATGCGTCTGCGGATGCGCCGGAGCTCCGCGCCGCGCGCTCGCGTCACGTCGATCCCGTCGAAGATCACGGTGCCGCTGGTCGGATCGATCAGACGGTTGATGCAGCGCAGCAGCGTGGACTTGCCGGACCCCGACAGCCCGATGAGCACGATGAACTCGCCGCGCTGGATGTCGAGGGAAATTCCGTTGAGTGCTCGCGTCCCGCTCGGATAGACCTTGGTGATGTCCTTCAGCTGGAGGATCGGCGGCACGTGCGCGAGTGTATGGAAAAAAAGAGAGCCGCCGGTCTGTCCCGGCGACTCTCTCGCATGATGCGCATGTGGCGTACGACGCGCCGTGCGCGCGTCGTCCCTATTTCGTCGGTGACGGTGCCGGTGTCGCGGCCGGCTTCGGTGTGTTCTTTGCGAGACCTTCGACGTCGACGCCGCCGAGCGCGGCGGCCTCCTTGATCGCGTCGTAGAAGGAGGCGTTGACCTCGAGCATGCCGTCCCACGCGAAGAGCGCGCTCAGCACCTTCGCGCCCGCGGCATCCTTCGAGTAGGCGAGCAGCGCGTCCTTGACCTGCTTCGCGACATCGTCCGGGAAGCCCTTCCGGAGCGCCACGCCGTCGTTCGGAATGGGGCCGGCCGTGTCGATGACCTTCGTGGCCGTCTTGATGTCGGGGTTCGCGGACACGAGCGAGTCGCGGGCGTCGATGAACATCGCCGCACCGTCGACCTGCTTGTTGTAGACCGCGAGCGCCGCGTTCGGGTGGCTACCCGCGAACGTCGTCGCCGAGAAGAACGTCTTCGGCTCCTGGCCGGTCTTCTGCTTGATCACGAGCGATGGATACAGGTAGCCCGACGCTGACAGAGCGTCGACGAACGCGAACTTCTTGCCCTTGAGGTCCGCGATCGAGTTGATGCCGCTGTCGACGCGGACCAGGATCTGCGACTTGTACGTCGTCGCGAGCTGGCCGGTGTCGTCCTTGCGAAGCGCGCCGAGGATCGGCGAGCCGCACGTCTTGCTGATGAGCAGAGTCATCTGCAGTGGCGCGAAGAAGCCGACGTCGATCTGGCCGGAGCACATGCCCTCGACCTGCGCGGCGTAGCTGCTCATGACGGTGATCTTCCACTGCTTCGCGGTGGCCTTCTCGAGCGCT
>Ga0137397_10001590_pt1 | contig 15919 bp, 10 predicted proteins | sample czorhiz116metaG_FD_106658 | JGI IMG/M metagenome (GOLD analysis project Ga0137397, IMG submission 106658) | Vadose zone soil microbial communities from Angelo Coast Range Reserve, California, USA - czorhiz1.16 metaG | ecosystem: Environmental > Terrestrial > Soil > Vadose zone | place: USA... | reverse complement strand
TTCCGAGAAGGCAAGTTGCATCCTTCCAACCGCGCTCTCTTCGGATCTTACCCATTGAGACCAATGCTTCGAGTCTACAGGTACATGTTGGGTACACGAACGTAAAGAATAACCAAGCAGGCGTTCGTTTCTGGAAGGATGACTGAAGTTTAGGAAACTGCTGCTCTATCCATCTGAGCTACAGCCCCACAAGCACCCAGTTTACCATCACGTTTCGACCATAAGCAGCGCGGGCTCCGCAAACTTTTCCTGCGAGGCAGTTCGCCCGCTGCGGCTCACTCCCTGTGTTATTATCACTCTCGCCGCCTGAATCCCTTGCCATTTCGGACTCTTCCGGAGGTTTCTATGGGCAAAAAACTTCGCATCCTCGTCATCGTCGTCGCCGTTGTGGTCCTGCTTCTCCTTGTCGCGCCGTTCCTCATCCCGGTGAACAGTTTCCGCCCCACCATCGAAGCAAAGGCATCGGAGGCTCTGGGCCGCAAGGTTGAAGTTGGCGATTTGAGCCTTTCGCTCATCACTGGCTCGCTCGGCGCGAAAAATCTCTCCGTCGGCGATGATCCTAAATTTAGTTCCTCGCCGTTCCTCACGGCCAAATCGCTGAGCGTCGGCGTCGAAATTTTTCCTCTGATTTTTTCGAAAACCCTCAACGTCACCGGCATCACGATTGACGAGCCACAAGTAACTCTGCTGCGCAATCCCGCGGGTCAATGGAATTATTCTTCGATTGGCGGCTCCGCAAGCGGCCCAGCGAAACCGGCTGCGAAGAGTTCCGCTCCTGGCTCTGCCGAAGAAATCTCAGTGAAAAAGCTTGAACTGAAAGACGGGAAAATCATTCTGGGCGCGACCAATTCACAGAAGCGCAGTACCTACGATCACGTCAACGTGACGGCAAGCAACGTTTCCATGAATTCTCAATTTCCATTGACGGTTTCCGCAAGCCTTCCTGGCGGTGGCGAATTCAAGCTCGACGGCACTGCTGGCCCACTCGATAAGTCGGACACCGCGCTCACGCCACTGGATGCAAAGATTCATGTTGGTTCGCTGAATCTCGCCAGCGCCGGTTTCCTCGATCCATCGCTTGGCCTCGGTGGCCTCGTGGATTTGGACAGCACGATCGCCTCCAAGAATGGCAGCGTCGAATCCAAGGGCTCGCTCAAACTTTCGAAAGCCTTGCTCGTGCAAGGTGGTTCTCCGGCGGGAGTGCCTGCTGTGATTGACTACGGCACAAAATACGACCTGAAGAAGAATTCCGGCGTCATCATGCCTTCGACAGTGAAGATTGGCTCCGCCGTGGCTCACGTGAATGGCACCTACGACAGGCAAGGAGAAGAAACGGTCGTTAACGTCAAACTCGCCGGCGATTCGATGCCCGCAAAAGACCTGGAAGCGTTTCTGCCGGCCATCGGCGTGAATCTTCCCAAGGGTGCCTCGTTAAATGCAGGAACACTCAGCACGAATCTGAACATCAAAGGCCCGACGAACAAACTCGTCACGGACGGCACCATCGGCTTGTTCGCGGCGAAGCTGGAAGGATTTGATTTGGGCGCCAAGATGGCTCCAATCGCCGCTCTCACCGGACTCAAAACCGGCAAAGACCTCGAAATTGAGAAGCTCACAACGATTGTTCACATGGCACCCACCGGTTTGCGTGCGGAGGACTTCAACGCAATTTTGCCCGGGCTTGGCACTTTGAAGGGTGCCGGAACGCTCGACGCAAAAAACAATCTCGATTTCAAAATGGCTGCGATGCTGACGGGTGGCGTACTCGGTGGTTCGGGAAGTGTCAGCAACGGCATCGGCTCCGTGCTCGGCACGGCGACGGGTGCAGGGAAGAGCAGTAGCTGTAAGAATGGGACTACGATTCCGTTCATGATTCAAGGCACCGCATCCGATCCGAAATTTTTGCCTGATGTGGGCGGAGTCGCGGCGAGCCTTTTGAAGTCGGAGCTCGGATGCACCGGCGGAACGATGCTCGGCGCCGGTGAAAAGGGAGCCACAACGCCGGCAAACGCTGTTGAGACGCTCGGCGGGCTTTTTGGAAAGAAGAAGAAGCCCTAATTTTTTCTAGTGATGCTGGCTGATGGAAAGAATGTTTCCATCGGGATCCTTGAACCAGGCTACCTTGTCTCCGTTCGGAGTGGTCCAGATCCCCAGTTCCTTGTCCTGGACGAACGGATATTTTTCCAACGTTACGCCTTTTTCCGCGAGCCACGCGGCTGCGGACTGCACATCATTTACTTCCCAGCCTAAAATGGTTCCTTGCACCGGCGTAAACTTCGGCATCTTTACAATTCGGATCATGTGCGCTCCTGCGCGCATCACGAGCGCGAACTGATCCAGGCTTACGAACGTAAAGCCAAGCTTGCCTTCGTAAAACGCACGCGCCTTTTCGTAATCTGTTGTTTGAACAAATCCGATCAGCTTCGATTTCGCAAGCATCGTGACCTCCGATTTTACGTCTAAAGCTACACGAGCGAATTGGGCCGCGCCAGAGCCGCGCACAATTTCAACAGGGCTGCCTCGGATTTCCATCGTGATTCTTGACTCTTTTGGAACTTCCCAGTAGCCTCATGCGTTCATGTTTACGCTCCTGAAGGTACAAGTCCTGCCAGTTTTCCATCCGAGGTGGTCCGCATGAATTTCAAACTTTCTCGCTGGTGTGTTTCTTCACTTGTGGTTGCGCTCTTCCTGCTTGTGCAGGGCACAACTTCCCCGCGAGCCGCGGCGCAAGGCGGCGAACCGCAGTATTTCGCCATTCGGGGCGCAAAGGTGGTCCCGGTTTCCGGTCCGGTGATGGAAGACGCAACGGTGGTCGTTGCACGCGGCGTGATTCTGGCTGTTGGCGGAAAAGGCGTGCCGATTCCGGCAGACGCCTGGGTGATCGAGGGCAAGGGACTGACAGTCTATCCCGGACTTTTCGATGCTCTGACCGATGTTGGCATAACTCCCGCGCCTTCGGCGCCGACGGAAGGCGGCCCGCGTGGAGGAGGCGGAGGTCAGCCCGCGGCCCGCGGACCGGAAGACCGTCCTGGCTCCACGCCGTGGCGCACCGCTGCCAACGAAGTGAGCCTAAGCGACAAACGCGTCGAGACCTGGCGCAACACGGGATTCACGACCGTCGTTTCTGCACCCAAGGGCGGATTTTTTCCTGGGCAAGCAGCAGTTCTCGATCTCGCAGGCGAACGCAACGGGGACCTCGTGGTGAAGTCGCCGGTAGCGATTCCCATTTCGCTGAATCCGGCTGGCGGTTTTGGCAGTGGATTCCCCGATTCGAAAATGGGTGTTCTCGGCTACGTGCATCAGGTTTGGCTGGATGTGGATTGGAGCACAAAAACCGAAGCCGTTTATACAAAAAATCCGCGTGGCGTCGCGCGTCCGCGTTATGACCGCGTCGAAGCCGCACTTGCCGAGGCGCTGGAAGACCACGCTTTCGTTCTGATTCCTGCGAATAGCAGTCTCGAACTGCGCCGCGCTTTGGTTCTCATGGACCGTTGGAAAATCTCCGGCGCCATCGTCGGAGCGCAGATGGCATACGACATGCCGGATGAACTTGCAGCGAAGAAAGTGGCTGTTCTCGTCAATCTCAAATGGCCCGAAGCTGAAAAAGACGGCGATCCCGATAACGTACCCAGTCTGCGCACGCTTCGCTTCCGCGATCGCGCGCCCTCCTCGCCGGCGGCTCTGTCAAAAGCCGGAGTGAAATTCGCCTTCACCTCGGAAGGCATTTCCTCTCCCGCAGACATCGTGAAGGCAGTCAAGAAATCCGTGGAAGCCGGACTCGCGCCCGACGCCGCCGTTCGCGCTCTGACTCTTTCGCCCGCGGAAATTTTTGGCGTCGCTGATCGTACCGGATCCATCGAAAAAGGAAAAATCGCAAATCTTGTTGTGACCGACGGCGATCTCTTTGCCGAGAAGACAAAAATCAAAATGGTTTTTGTGGATGGAAAAAGATTCGAAATACGGGAGCCGGACCGGCCCAAAGATCCACCCAAGGGAGACATGACCGGAAAGTGGAAACTGAAATACACCACTCCCGAAGGCGATGAGGAAAGCACCGTGGACCTGACGATGTCCACAGACGGCACGCTCTCCGGAACCACAACCAGTACGCGCGGAACGGCCACCATCATCAGCGGCTATGCCAGCGCGGACAAATTCAGTTTCACTATCAACATGCCCATCCAGGGAAGCGCTACCGACGTAACTTTCTCCGGCACGTTTGAAAAAGACACCATGAAAGGCACGATTTCCGTCTTGTCCCTCTCGATTGATTTCACCGGCACGCGCCCGGGTGCTGTGTCTTCGTCCATTTCCATGGGAGGTTTCCAGTGAAGGCTCTTTCGACTTTGCGCTTGTTCCTATGTTCCTCAATTTTGTTGGGCGCAGTTTGCTTCGGTGCCTCCGCCGGAACCCCGCCGGACGCGCCGCCCGTCATCCTGATTCAGAACGCTACTGTCCTGACCGTGACGAAGGGCACCATCGAGCACGGTTCGGTGTTGATCAAGGACGGCAAGATTTCCGAAGTGGGCCCAAACGTCAAAGCTCCCAGCGGCGCGCAAATCATTGACGGCACCGGAATGTTCGTCACGCCCGGCATCATTGATTGCCACTCGCACATCGCCGTGGATGGCAGCGTCAACGAAGGCAGCATCTCCGTTTCTTCCATTGCGAATATTGCGGAAGTTCTCGATTCCGATGACATTTCTATCTATCGCGACCTCGCCGGCGGCGTTACCACCGCGAACATTCTTCACGGCAGCGCCAATTCCATCGGCGGCCAAACCATCGTGATTAAGCTGCGCTGGGGACAACCCGCTGCGAAGCTTCCGTTCGAAGGCGCGCTCCCGGGCATCAAGTTCGCCTTGGGTGAAAATCCCAAGCGTTCCAATTTTTCCATTCCCGGGCGCGAGCGTCGCTATCCCGCCTCCCGAATGGGAGTTGAAGAAACAATTCGCGCTGCGTTCACCGAAGCGCGCGATTACAAGAACGCGTGGGACAGCTACAACAAGAAGGTTGCTGCGGGAGAGAAGAATCTGATCCCGCCACGCCGCGATTTGCGGCTCGATCCACTCGTTGAGGTTCTCGAAGGCAAGCGCTACGTCCACTCACATTGCTACCGCGAAGATGAAATCCTGATGCTGCTGCGCGTGGCTAAGGAATTCGGATTCAAAGTGCGCACGTTTCAGCACGTTCTCGAAGGCTACAAAGTCGCCGACGAAATCGCCGCAGCCGGTGTCGGAGCATCCACGTTTTCCGATTGGTGGGCCTACAAAGTCGAAGCTTACGACGCGATTCCGTACAACGCGGCCTTGATGACGAAGCGCGGCGTGATCGTCTCCATCAACTCCGATGACGCTGAAGAAGCCACGCACTTGAATCAAGAAGCGGCGAAGTGCATCAAGTACGGCGGCCTTTCGCATGATGAAGCTCTCAAGCTAGTCACGATCAATCCGGCGATCCAACTCGGAATTGATAAGCGCGTTGGCTCCATCGAAGTAGGGAAAGACGCCGACCTCGTCATTTACAATCACGATCCGTTGAGCGCGTACGCCATCGTTCAGAAAACGCTGATTGATGGTCGCGTTCTCTTCGACCGGCAAAAAGATATCGCTGCGCGCGCCGATTTGGCCAAAGAAAAGAAAGCACTCCTCGATAAAGAGAAAGCTGCCGGAAAAAAGCCTGAAGAGAAAAAGCCCGAAGAAAAGAAAACTGAAAAGCCGAACGATGTAAAGAAACCGGAAGAAAAGAAACCCGAAGAGAAAAAGCCAGAAGAGAAGAAACCGGACGACAAGCCCAAACCACCGTCAGGCGCAAACGATGCAACGAATGCATCTACGGTCGCGGGAGGTGCCCAGTGAACCGAGCAATCGCAGTGACCGCTCAACGTCTTCTGGTCTTCATTTTCGGATGCCTTGCTTTTACGATCGCGGCATCTGCGCAAGCTCCTGCGGCTACAACGCCCCCCGTATACGCGATCACCCACGCCAAGCTCATCACGCTCGCTGGCGCTCCCGTTGAGGATGGCACCGTCGTAATCAAGGACGGCAAAATCGCCGCCATCGGCGCAGGCGTGGAAGTTCCCGCCGGCGCACAGGTCATTGACGCGAAGGGTCTGCAGGCATATCCCGGACTTTTCGATCCCATCACGCAAATGGGCCTCAGCGAAATCGGCGCCGTCGGCTCAACCGTGGACACCACGGAAACCGGCCCAATCAATCCTGATGTCGTCGCCGCCACAGCCGTATTTCCTTCCAGCGAACACATCCCGGTCACGCGCGCCTCGGGCATCACGGAAGTTCTTGCCGTTCCTGGCAGCGGTGGCTTCGATTCCGGCGGCAACCGCGGAATGCTCGCGGGCCAGGCTTCCGCCTTTCATCTCGCGGGCTGGACCATGGACGAAATGCAAATCAAGAAAAGCGTTGCGATGGTCATCAACTGGCCGACGATCAACACGTCCTCATTTGATTTCGCCACGTTCTCCCGCAAGCAAAAGCCTTTCGCGGAAGCGAAGCAGGACTACGAAAAACAGGTCACTCAACTTACCGACGTGCTCGACAGCGCGCGTCATTATGCACAGGCGATGGGACACGGCGGGCCCTCCGATTTCGAACGTGACGTAAAACTCGAGGCGCTCGTGCCCGTCGTTCGCGGGCAGCTTCCCGTGCTTGTCTTCGCGGACAAGGCGCGTGACATTCGCAACGCGGTCGAGTATTGCGAAAAACGAAAGTTGCGCATGATTCTCGCCGGCGGCGAAGAAGCCTACAAAGTAAAAGATCTATTGCGTTCGAAGGACGTTCCCGTGATTCTTCGCCCGATGCTCAGCGAAGTTGACGAAGAAGACGAGGCCTACGACCGCTTGCTCTCACAGCCCGCCGAGCTCACCGCGGCCGGGGTGAAAATCGCCATCGGCAGCTTTGATAATTCCTTCGCGCGCCGCCTTGGTCAGAACGCAGCGAATGCCATCGCCCACGGGCTTTCCCCGGAGGAAGGCCTCAAAGCCGTCACGCTCTATCCCGCGCAAATTTTGGGCCTTTCCGAACAGCTCGGATCGTTGCAAGTCGGAAAAGTCGCGAACATCATCGTCACCAATGGTGATCCACTCGAACTCACCACCGACGTCAAATACCTCTTCATTCGCGGACAGCTAACGTCCACCGAAAATCGCCATCACCGGTTATACGAAAAGTATCTGAATCGCCCGAAGTCCGAAGCCTGCGAATGCGCGGTGCCGGAAATGCCGAAGATGATAAAGGACAATGCAAAGCCTTCAGGACTGCTCTCTCCCGACCCAAAGCCAAACTAAATACTTAGCCCTAATAATTAACGAGGACGTGAAACTTTTCGCCTGCACCTGCGTTTCTATAAGGAACGCAGATGACCCCTCTCTTCCGCAATTTTCTGCTCGCTCTAGTGGCGCTATGCGCGCTGACCACCTCCGCGCCCGCTCAAGACGCCGACAAGGTCCTGGACGCCGCCGTCAAAGCTTCCGGCGGCTCAGGCAAACTGCGCAAGGTTCTAACGCTTTCACTAGAAGGCACACTTGGTCGCCAAAGCGACTCCAAGTCCGGCACATATACGCTCAACCTGAAATCACCAAATCGCTACTACGCGGAGTTTACCTTCGCCGGCCAGCCGGAAATCCTTGCGTATAACGGCAAATCGGCCTGGCGCGAGACTTCATCGGGCGAAATCGGCACGCTCCTCGGCCCAGAAGCCATCGAGATGGAAGCTGCCGCTCAGCTCTACAATTCGCACCTGCTCGACCGCAAAAAGAACAAAGTTGCCGCCGCCCTGGCAGGGAATTCGCAAATCAATGGCCGCGATGCGTTGGAAGTGCAACTGACCTCCCAGACCGGAGTCAAGCGCTCGCTATTCTTTGACGCGCAAACCCATCTGCTACTGAAAGAGTCGGGCAATCTCGGCGGCCAGCCTCAGGAGACGATTTACGAAGACTACAGCCCGGAGAGCGGCGTCCAAATCGCTCACAAACTGCAAATACACCGCGGCTCCGAATCCTATCAAGTAACGATCACTCGCGTTGTCGTCAATCAACCCATCGGCGAGCGCACGTTCGATTTTCCCAAAAAGTCGCAAGTACAGCTCCCGGATTTGAAGAAACTATTCGAAGAAATTGACGCCAATCAGAAGGCAATCGACAAAATCCGCGAAAATTACTCTGGACGCCGTTCCGAAGAAGAAATCGAAATGGACAAGAACGGCAGCGTTAAGAAGCGCGAGCTCCACGATTACACCTTCTTCTATTTGAATGGCGAGGAAGTCTCCACGCTCGTCGCCAAAGATAACAAGCCCTTGACGCAACAGGAACAGGACAGGGAAAACGAACACACGAAGAAACGCATTGAAGAAATTCAGAAACAACAGGCGAAAAAGGAAGCAAAAGAAGAAAAGAAAAAAGAAGAAGGCGCGAAAGGGAAGGACGAGGACGACCCAGGCATCGAGATCTTTCTGCGCGTTTGCCAGTTCGTGAATCCGCGGCGCGAACGCTTTCGGGGTCAGGACGTTCTCGTTTTTGATTTCGAACCGAACCCGGAATATAAAGCTCATTCCCTCGTCGAGGGAATCGTGCAAAAACTCGCTGGCGTTGTTTGGGTGGATGAAAAAGCCCAGCAAGTTGTGCGAATCGAGGGCTATTTTGTCGGTGACGCAAAAATCGGCGGCGGCCTTCTCGTGAATCTGCAAAAGGGCTCGAGCTTCATTGATGAGCAGGCGTTTGTGAACAACGAGGTTTGGCTGCCAACCTATACGGAAGCGCACATCGGCGCGCGATTTCTCCTCGTCAAAGGTATCAAGGTGAATGCAGTTACCCGCTATTCGGACTACAAGAAGTTCAATGTGGAAACCCTCAACACAATCTCAAAGCCAAAAGACGCGGACAAACCAGCCGATCTACAATAGGTTCGGGTTCTTACTGTGTTTTGCTGATTTGGAATTTTAGAACGAAGGCGGACTCACGCAGTATCCGCGGCAAAATCTTACGTTAGTTCGCAGCTTTCATGCAGGCATGCCACTGTTCGTCTTCGGCGTGAATGTCACAGAACCACAAATCACATTGAATGCAGTGAACGGTAGCGGCAAGATTGCACGCTGGTTCTCTTGCCGAAACTCCCTGGCATGCCCGGTCGGACGCTTCCTCGTTGTCGGAGGTTCCTAGCATCAATGCACCTCGTGCCGCGATTGTACCCTGATTTCCCTAATTCACGTTCCTGCCTCTCGTCTATCGAGCAGGCACGCCCGCATCCAGTACTTCCCGTACTTTTTGCGCCAGTGCCCGCGGCGTGAACGGTTTTTGCAAGAACGCAAGGCCTTCTTCCAAAACTCCACCTTGTGCGATCACGTTGTCCGTATAGCCGGACATGTACAAAACGCGCATCTTCGGATTCCGTGTGCCTAATTTCTTCACCAGCTCGCGTCCACTCATCGTTGGCATGATCACGTCGGTCAACACGAGGGCAATCTCTTGCGACCGCTCCGCTGCGATTTCCTCCGCGCGCTTCGGCCCGTTTGCGCAAATCACTTTATATCCCTGCGATGCCAAAATTACTTCCGCTAGCTCCCTCACCGCGTCATCGTCTTCCACAAGTAGAATCGTTTCCGTTCCTCGTTTCGCACTCGGATCGTGCGCTTTCCGCGAATCCTTATCTGCAAGTTCATCCACGCGCGGAAAATAGACCTTGAATGTCGAGCCTTTGTCCGGCTCGCTGTATACCCAAATGTAGCCGCCGCTCTGCTTCACGATGCCGTACACGGTTGCCAGCCCCAGCCCCGTGCCTTTTGTTCCACCCTTCGTCGTAAAAAACGGCTCAAAGATGTGCGCGATCGTCTCCGGACTCATGCCCGTGCCCGAATCGGAAACCGCCAGCATCACGTAGCTTCCCGGTTTCACGGAAATGTGTTCGCTCGCGTAGGTCCTGTCGAGATCCACGTTCGAAGTCTCAACAATCATCCGGCCACCCTTAGGCATCGCGTCGCGCGCGTTCACCACCAGATTCATCAGCACCTGCTCGACCTGCGCCGGGTCCGCCTTGATTGTTCCAAGTCCCGCGGACACCACGGTCTTCATTTCAATGTCTTCGCCAATCAGCCGTCGCAAAAGCTTTTCAAGTCCCAGCACGACCCCATTCAAGTCCAAATTTTTCGGTTGCAAAACCTGTTTCCGGCTGAACGCCAGCAACTGCCGCACAAGCCCAGCCGCGCGCTCGGATGCATCTTCGATATGCTCAATATCCGCGCGCACAGGTGCCGGCACCTCTTTTCTTTGCACTGCCAGCTCGGTGTATCCCTTGATAATCGTCAGCAAATTGTTGAAGTCGTGCGCGATTCCTCCGGCCAGACGGCCCACTGCCTCCATGCGCCGCGATTGCTGTAACTGTCCTTCCAGTTGTTTACGCTCCGTAATGTCAACGATAATTCCTTCCATCACCGGATAGCCTTCAGCTCCTTGCACCACGACCGCGCTGTCGCTCACCCAGATCACTCGCCCATCTTTTCGCGTGATGCGGTACTCCGCTTGAAACGCTAGTCCCTTGATGCACGCGTCTTCTGCATCCTGCACTGCCGCGTGATCGTCTGGATGCACAAAGCGGACCCAATTTTTCGAATCGGCGAGCCACTCTTCCTGCGTGTATCCCAGAATGCTTTCAATTTGCGGGCTTACGTAGCGCCACCGCCCTTTCATTCCAAGTTCGGCGATGTAGCTGATCGCCGCCACTCGTTCCACGATCATCTGATACTTGGACTCGGCTTCCGCCTGCGCCCGCTCGGCTCGCATGCGCTCCGTCAAATCGCGGCTGACCAGAACCACTCCTCCATCAGTCATCGCTGTAACGGCCATCTCGACAGGTAATCCTCTTCCATTACTGTCGTGAAGCGTCAATTCGCCAAACCATTTGCCGCGCCTGCGTAGCCCTTCGTGAATTTCTGCTTCAACGCGGCTTGCGTCCTCTGTGTTCGCCACGTCTCTCCAAGGCCTTCCCAGCATTTCTTCCGCGTTGACTCGTCCGCACATTCTCGCGTATTCCGAATTCACGTAAGCATACTTTCCTGCGGCGTCCACAATCGCCATTCCATCCACGGAAGAATTCATGGCCTGCATTTGCCGTTGCACCAACTCGGCATTCTTCGTTTGACGGTGTTCGTTGATGACCATGCGCATCGCATAGCAGAGGATCGAAATCGCCAGAACCGTGAGCCGCACCGGTTTCCCTCCGGGCCCGAGTTGCGAAGAAAGAAACATCACAATGAGCGGACCCAGCGCGAACATCGCGTTACGGAAAATCATTCCGCCAGTGGATTTGGCCCGCAGACTCTGAGCGCCCGTTTGCATTGTTGCCGGTTTCCAGCTTGCCGCCCAGAACGCGCCTCCCAGCAGCGGCAGACTCCACGCCAAATCTAGAAATGTTCCCGAGGGAGTCTCGCGCAGGTACTGCACGTATTCCGTCACTTGGGCTAGGCCGAAATAAGCAAACAGAAAAACGGAAAATCTTTTATATAGTTCTCGCGTTTCAGGCGATCGCGAAATCCCCGCGCGCACGACGCTCAGCGCGATCAGCGTCCCGTCCTGAAACAACATGATGATTTGCACGCGCAACATCGCCCCGTGGTGATCCATCGAAAGCGAAGGCACGTAATACATCCCCACGTAGATCAGGAAGTAGATGATTGCGATTTGCAGGAAATCCAGAACGGTTGCCAGATCCAGGCGCGTCGAATCTCGCTCGTCATCCAGGAAAAGCGCCATTGCGAAGAATGCGCCCTGGAGGTCGAACAGGAATCGTACGAACGAAAGTGCGGGCGGTTCTATTCCCAGAGCAACTTCATAGAACATCCAGCCCAGATTTGCGATTCCCCACGTTGCCCACCCGAAGCCGACCAGCAGCCACAAGGATCGGCTCAGCCCGCGCCCCCGGCGCGCCGCCGCAATCGCCATGGCGGCCGCAATTCCGCTCGCCGTAATTTGCAGCATGTTGCCGCAGAAAGAACCAGCCGTGGTGCCACCCAGTGTCAGCGCGACCAGGACGTGGAGCGCGACAACGCCGAACGCCAAAATGTAGAGTTTCCGGCCCAAAACGCCTCTGGCATCGCTGAGAGTGGTACTAGGACTGCATTCAGATTAGGCGAAATTGCCCACAAAATGTGCGTTTCGTGAGCGATCTGTTCCCAAACGAGAATAGGGCCGACTTTCACCCGACTCCTTACTTTTCCCACGAGCTTTGCAGGAATAAGTACCGCTCGCGCTGTAGGTCCTTTTCGGCTTTGGATTGCGTGTTCAGGTACATCACCTGCGCATCGGCTTGCGGCTTGTACTTCGGCCAGTTTGGAAGTCCCGGCCCGTTTGGATCACCGCTGCGCGCGAAGTTGGACCAATAGTTCCGCATCAATTCGCTCAGCGCGCGGTCTTCGCTTCTCCACAACGCAGGAATTCGCCACTCAAGCGTCCCGAACACATATTCAATCTCTGCCGAGTGGTACGCGCCCATTCCTTCGGGACCTTTCGGATCGCGTGGGGGCGCCAAATCAAAACGATAGCGATAGACAGGCTGCTTGCTCTTTATCGCTTGCGCTTCCAGCCACTTCCATGTGCCAAAGGAGATAAACCGGTCGCTCATGAAATCTTCCCACGAGCGAACGGCGGTCGTCTCGTTGTCCGCCGGATAAAGTTTGAAAAATTCCGTGGACTTGGCTCCAAACTCCTTCTCGACCGACTCCTTCACAGTCGCTGCCGTAACCGGAGGTTTTGCAAACACAATCGAAAAACTTCCTTCGTCATGATTCCATCCAGCTAGTAGCGGAACGTCGTTCTGTTGACCGGCGGCGAAAATTTCGGGCACAGGTTTAGGAAGAAAATATCCATCCACGTTCACGCCAAGCCCTTGCCGCCGCGCCTCAGGCTTGCTCACTTCTGCCAGCAACTTGTCTGCGGGAATCGCCCGCAGTTCCTTCAGCGAGTCAGTGCCCAGATTCTTTTTGGCATACTCCGCGTTTTCCCTGGCGCTATCGGCAAGCGTCACGAAGGCCACCGATTTGTTGGAAAAATTCGCACCGCTTTCCCCAATGGCTTTGTGAAAGAATCCTTTTGCCAGCGGCGAAGCCATCAGTTGGCTCACCGAAAAAGACCCCGCGCTTTCTCCAAAAATCGTTACGTTGCTCGGATCGCCTCCGAAAGCCGCAATGTTCCGCTTCACCCATTGCAACGCAGCCAGTTGATCCAGCAAGCCATAGTTGCCCGCGGAATTCTTCCCCGACTCCGCGATCAGCTCCGGCAGAGCAAAAAATCCAAAAATTCCAAGCCGGTAGTTCATCGAAACGACCGCGACGCCTTCCCGCGTCAAGGTCGCGCCATCCTGCCGCGGTTCCGAAGTTCCTCCCGCAGCGAACCCTCCGCCGTAAATCCAAACCATCACCGGCAGCTTCGCCTTTGCATCTTTTGCGGGAGTCCACACGTTGAGCGTCAGGCAGTCTTCGCTTGGCCCCGCGTCGCGGAACACCATATCGTCATACACTTTGCCCTGCATGCAACGCGCGCCAAACTCGGTCGCTTTCCGCACGCCGGTCCATGCGACGGCAGGCGCGGGGGCTTTCCAGCGAAGTTCGCCGACGGGAGGCGCTGCGTAAGGAATTCCGAGAAACGCCCGCGCTGAACCTTCCGTCTTGCCTTCAACTATTCCTGTTTCCGTTTTCACCTTCAACGGCACGCTCTTCTGCGCGAACGCAAAAGATGCACTAGCAAGAAAAAGAAGTGTGAGCTTGGCGAAATGTGTTCGCATGATTCTCCTCATCGGCGCAGGAGAATACCACGCCCAAATTTTCACTGCGAGTTTGAATTTGCCCTATTTAGAGTGTGGTGGCACGACGCCGCTTTTACGGCGTAAGCCCATGCAAAAAATCTCTTCACTTCGATTCAAAAGGATACCGGTCTTGCGCCTGCACCGCAGCAGCAACGTTGCGCCGCAAGGCAATCGTATCCGCGGCCGCGCGCTTGCCGAACCGCTTCAGCACCGCCATCTGGGTGGTGAGCATATCGCCTTCATTGACAGCCGCAATTGCGCGCTTTGCATCGTGCTCCACGCGTTCCGCCGCATCCGCGATGAACACTCGCGCCGCATCTTGCATGACGGCAGTCGCCGCTTCGCCCCGCGCCGCCGAGGCTTTCTGGGCGCGCAACAGGCAAGACTCCATCGCATAAATCTCCATCACCATATTCGAAAGAGCGCCGATCAATTCCTGCTCGTCCGCCAGCTTCTCGCGGAATTTCTGCACCGCACCGCCTGCTGCTTGCAGGAACATTTTCTTGGTGTTCGCCACGACGCGCGCTTCCTCGGCCAGCACACCTTCGGGCGCTTCTTCAAACGACGGCCCGGCAAGAATTTCGTCGGCCAGCTTCATCGCCGCTGGAATCAGCGGCAACTGGCCGCCTGTCGCGCGCTTCATCAGCATTTGTATGATCAGCATCCGGTTGATTTCGTTCGTGCCTTCGAAAATCCGGTTGATGCGCGAATCTCGGTACGCGCGGCACACCGGGTATTCCTCGTGGAAACCATATCCGCCGAAAATCTGCACGCCTTCATCCACCACGTAATCCAGCATTTCGCTTCCGTACACTTTCGCAATCGAACTTTCGATGGCGTACTCCTCCAGCACCTTCATCGAGTGTGCTACTTTATCCCCCGTCGCGGCGGACATCGCCGTTTCAATATTCCCCGCGCTGCGGTACACCATGGATTCCACCGCAAAAATTTGAATCGCCATCTCCGCCAGTTTTTCCTTCATCAACCCAAAATCGCCAATCTGCTTTCCAAACGCTTTGCGCTCTTTCGCGTACTTCGAAGCCGTCATCAACACGTGCTTCGACCCACCCACACATGAAGCTCCCAAAGTGAATCGCCCAGCGTTCAAAATATTGAACGCCACAATGTGCCCGCGCCCGATTTCATGCAGCAAATTTTCCTTCGGCACTCTGCAGTTTTCCAAAAACACCGGCGTCGTGGAACTTCCGTGAATCCCCATCTTGTGTTCTTCGTTGCCCGGCTTGCATCCCGCAAAATTCCGCTCCACGATAAACGCCGTAAATTTCTCTCCATCAATCTTCGCAAACACGATGTACAAATCCGCGAAGCCGCCGTTCGTAATCCACATCTTCTGGCCGTTCAGGACGTAGTGCGTTCCTTCAGCATTCAATTCCGCGCGCGTCAGCGAATTCTGCGCGTCCGAACCTGCCTGAGGCTCACTCAAACAATACGCGCCAATCAATTCGCCCGTCGCCAGCTTCGGCAAATATTTGTTCTTCTGTTCTTCTGTTCCAAAATAAACGATCGGCAGCGTTCCAATTCCGGCGTGCGCTCCATGCGTCACCGCAAATCCGCCATAAATCGAAAGTTTTTCCGTCAGCACCGTCGTCGAAATTTTGTCGAGTCCCGCGCCGCCGTACTGCTCCGGCACGCCACCGCCCATCAAGCCAACTTCGCCGCCCTTGCGCACGAGTTCTGCCATCAGTCCGGGTTTTTTGTTTTCCAAATCCTTAATCAGCGGAAAAACTTCCTTCAACACGAACTCTTCCGCCGTCTGCCCGATCAGTTTTTGATCGTCCGTCAAATCCGCCGGTGTAAAAACGTCCTGCGGGGCAGGGGACTCCAGCAAAAAGCTGCCGCCTTTCGCTGCCGTTTTCGTTGCGAAGCTCGTGGCCATGGTGCCTCCGGTCGATTCGATGTGTTGAGAGGATTTGCGCCCGCTCGAAGCAGCAGGCGGTCACTTAACACTGTTACGCACGAATTGTACTCCCGCCGCGGAACCGTCGCCAATGTGACTTCAGTCCTATTCCAACCTTTCCTTCATCCTTGTATTTGACCTTTGCTGTGGGGCACTTGCTGGAGACGGGCGGGCCGGGATAGGCTTTAGTAGAATT
>Ga0137397_10001589_pt1 | contig 15921 bp, 15 predicted proteins | sample czorhiz116metaG_FD_106658 | JGI IMG/M metagenome (GOLD analysis project Ga0137397, IMG submission 106658) | Vadose zone soil microbial communities from Angelo Coast Range Reserve, California, USA - czorhiz1.16 metaG | ecosystem: Environmental > Terrestrial > Soil > Vadose zone | place: USA... | reverse complement strand
GGTAATCAGGAGCCCACCGATTAACCCGTATATCAGCACTTGCCGTTTCATAAGTTCCGGAGGAAAGGATTCAGGCCAAGATTATCGCGCCCATGGTGCTGTCGATCATACTACTGCAGGGGATCATCAGCGCCTTGACCAATTTTGCCCTAGTGACGGGGAAACCGAAAGTTATTCCGAGTCATAAGTCCCGTTGAGGAAGTGTGATTTCCGCTGAATGCTGCTCGCCCCCATCTCCTAAAACGTCGTTTGGACCGTGAAGTCGGTCAGCCACTCGAGAGATAGGTCTTTACGATATCTTGATTGGCCCCCTGATTTCTCTGTCATAGAAATGTCATAGTAATTGTGACAAATCGCAGCAAAACCCCTGCTTAAAGAAAAAGGAGTAAGTAGTTTGTCGCCGTTAATCACAAGTTGCTGATTCTCCCTCGCTTTACGCTCGCTCCGGCAAGTTCTGATTAAAGTGGACAACTGACTTCTAAGCAGAGGGTTGGGGGTTCGAGTCCCTCCGGGCGCGCCATTCTAAAATGTCTCGAGTCGCTCATACAGACGGATATTTCTTCTTCTTTTTTTGGCAGCCCGCTGACTGTCACAAAAATCCAATACCTTGCGCCCTTCTCCGTTGTGCAGCGCGCGATGCGCGTCATTCCAGTCCTGAAACCAAGCGCCACTATCAACTGGGGATAGTAGAGCAGTTGCGGGAGAACCTCGAGAAGGCGAATGAGAAGGCGTACGGCAGAGGGAAACCGTTCCTAAAACGATCCTTGAGGGCTGAGCCTGGAGGATTGAAGTTTAAGAACGGCTACAACTGCAAGCAAGGCGAGAAGAAGTAGAGGTTTCTCCGTGTCGCAGCAATCCAATCTAGCTGGCAGTGAAAAGTCATCGTTATTTGCTCACGGAATATGCGCCGTCCGCCGCCGGGCGATAGTCGGAGTAAGTGAGAATTCTGTCCATGTCGAGATTCTTCAAGAAGAGGATTCTGGCGCTTGCCCGTACTTCGAGGCGTTTCGGCACCCAGACGCCGTCACCGACACAAGTCTGCTCCAGAATGATGTGCGAGCCACGCTGCACGCGGGCCACGAATAAACCCATCGAGAAGGACTGCGTTACCTGGCCGTCGACCTTGATCCAGCCAAAGTCCTGCTTGTCAACCCAAAGCTTGCCTTCCACCTTGGAGAACATCTTGCCGAACTTGCCGTGAGCGTGATAGCCCGGATGGGGCGTGGCCTGAAGCACGTAGGCCAGCCTGCCATCGACTACCTCTTCGCCGATGAGGTGGAAGTCGAAGGCCTCGAGCAGGTCGCGGAGAAAAGACTTGTTTTCCTGATCCTTCTCGAGCCGCACAATCTGTTCGGCAGGTGTTTCGTGCTTCAGCTTCTCAAGATCCTCGTTGCTTTTCCTCTGTTCCGTGGCCGATGGAAGCTGCCCGTTGTGCTCCATGAGCTGCTCGAAGCGAGCGCCGTTGACGAGAATCATTCTGGTAACGTCGACATTTTCCGATTTCACCTGCCCCAGAGAGTCAAGACGACGATCCTGATCACGCTCCAGGTAGACGTAATGGTTGCGCGCCTGCCAACTGCGCTCGGTGGCCGCGACCGATTGGCCCACGATCTGACGAGCGTCCAGGACGCTTGCATGACTTTGATGTTCACCCGGTCCACTATCTTGAGCGAAGACTGCGGATGAAGCCGCGATCGCGACCAAAAGCGTTCCGATTCGGGATTTAGCCAGGAATTCCATTTTGATTCGAGGAAAGCTGTAGATCCCGGTGAATCGGGATCCACGAATAGACTAACGCATCGAGAGGTGCGCGTCTGTGCGAAAGGGAACAGGTCAACATGTGTGCGTATTAAGACAGACCGGCGAACCCCGACCCTCGCAAACTTATTTCACTCGCAGGAGCATGGTTCCTCTCAAAGCGGGGGCCGGCCCCTTATTCTTCGGCGATAGCGAGAGGTATCTGGGGGCGGGCGGCGTCCGTTCCTGCACATCAGTGGTGAAGAGCAAGAATTTGATAGAATGGAAATCTAGTGATCCACAAACTGGCGTTGAACTCTATTGCTTCGGTCGCAATGTCATCAGGGAAGCACGATGAAGAAAAAAGTTAGGAAAGAATTCGGCGAAGCGACACGTGCCAGCGTCAAGAAGGAAATGGCGAAGCCGCGCATGGCCAAGTCCGCACGCGAAGTGAAATGAATTTGACTGCCGTTAGACTCGTTCCGGGTAAGCCATGAATGAAGGGACTGGCTTCTGCTCTGCTTCCAGTTCTGCAGAACGCAGGGTCGTGCACGGGGCTGGAGTTCGTTCGTTCCGCCATCTCCACGAACAGCTAGCTGCGGCCATTCTGCTGGCTACCTTCGGTTGCTTGCCGGCTCGTTGTCAAGACGCCGGCAGCTTTGCGATCCGACATGTAGCACAGGCTCCGAGTTCAGGCCTCAATCGGAATGTCCGTTTTCTGCCGCCCGGCGAATTGTCCTCCGGTCCAACATTTGCTGATCCACAAAGCTCGCGGAGCCGATCCTCAGATGGCCCATTCAAGAAGGTATTAGGGCGCTTCCGGAAGGATCAAGCGGAAATTTATTCGGCTCCGTTTCATCGTTCCAACCTGAAATGGGATGCATTGTTCCTCGCTGGTACGGGAGTGTTCATCGCGACGGATAGGCAAGCCAGCAGAGCGCTGCCGGGGAATCATCTCAATGTAAGCCGGAATATTTCCAGCGTGGGTCTCTATGGGACTTCGGCGGCCGCAGGAATTCTCTGGCTTTCCGGCATGGCAACGCACGATGACCATGCCCGTGAAACGGGCGTCCTGAGTGCCGAGGCTTTGGCCAACACCGTAACCGTCTATGTAGGTCTGCAGCTCATCGCTGGCAGGGAACGGCCAATTGAGGGCAGCGGCAACGGGCGTTTCTGGCACAATAACGCTCTCAGCAGCCCCTTTCCTTCCGGACACGCTCTATTCACGTGGTCGATGGCAAGCGTGATTGCGCACGAATACCCTCGGCCGTGGGTGAAATGGTTGGCTTACAGCACAGCCACCGCAGTTTCTGTGTCGCGATTCACCGGCCGAGAACATTTTCCGTCCGATGTGGCGGTGGGAAGTGTGATCGGCTATCTGATCGGCCGGCACATTTTCAAAGCGCATTGTAGACAGGGAATAAGCGAGGGTTGTCATTCTCGCAAGATCGCACAAGCGGACCAACCATAAACTTCTCTTATTTCACGCTCCCATTTCTCGCTTTCTTTTCAGATTTCCGCTGCCCAGCCGATTCTCCCTGCCGGCCCATCACGGTATTCAACATATCGAGTGCTTTTTACACGCTTTGTTAGCCCCGTTTTGGAACGTGGTTCGGCACGGACCGCAGCCAAGTGAATAAGCACTACTATCTGCTTCAAGCAATATACTGCCGAGCACTGGAGAATAATCCCTCTATCTTCCCCCCCTTCTTCTCATGTACCCAATAGGTTCGGTTGCAGCCTCGAGTACCCTTTTTCATGCGCCCATAAACTGAGCGGAATCGCCGCCAAATCATCGACCAGCGGGATAGCGTGGCCGTCTTTTGTCAGGTCGACCGTTCTCACATAAAACCTGCAGGTATCACATGCTTCCACACGAATGTGCGGCAACTGCTCAGCAACGTACACCGGCAGCTTGCCTTCCGCTTCTTCTCCGCACGTAGGGCAATGAATCCGCCGAAATTCCCATTCTTGCGAACAAAACGAACACAGCAAGAATCGTTTCCCGCTGTCGCCTTCCACTCGCAGCACACCCATGAGCGGCCGCGCCCCGCACAAGGGACAAACTCGCACGGTCATAACAACGGGAGCGCTGGGCGTCAGCGCTGCGCGAAACTCGGCATACGGTTGCAGGAACGCCCGAGCAAGGAACTGTGCCAACGCTCCGACTTGCTGGTCGTACCTGCCGGCATGTTCCCAGTACGCTTCCAGGCTCGCAACCCAGGAATCTGACGGCAGCAAGGACATGTGATGCGCGGATTTACCCAGCGCGGGCGGAGCGTGCTGTTCGACCGTGGAGAGAAAGCCCCGGAAGTGGGGAAGAAGGGCGGTGAGGTCGAGTGGATCTCGCAGCCCGGCCACGGGCGCGCCCGATTTCACTCCGCTTGAAGCTGCGATATTTGCGCGAAGTGTTTTTTGAAACGCCGCGACGTGCTTGTAGAAATCGAGAAATTCAGCGGCAAAGGAATGTTCAGAGGATAAGCGCTCGGCGCGCCGCATTCGCGCGTCGTACTCGGTCCCACCGGTCTGTGTTGTCCTCATTTGCGCGGCGCAGTGGACCTGCCGACAATCTCTTCGTACCAGCCGGGATGGTAGCGCTTGGCAAACTCAATCGAAACATCGCCGCGGATGACCGAACCAAATGCCCCGCGCTCCGCGAACACGCCCATGTAGATGTGGATCAGAAACAGGCCAATCGTGAAGAGCGCCGCCGCGGGATGAACGAGAACGGAAATGTATCTTAAAAAGCGAAGATTCCACGGGATGCGTTCCGGAAACCACAGCACAAGGCCAGTCGCAAGCAGTGCCACGGCGCTCCAGAAAAATCCCCAGAACAGAAACTTCTGCCCCGCGTTGTACCGTCCGGCCGGCGGCATCTTGTCATCTTGATTCGTGCTGTAATAGCGGACCGCTTTCCACCACTTCTTGTCCACGTCGGTATGGCGCATCTGCGGCGCCCACATCGCGTACATATTCCATACCGCCGCAAAAAAAATGAGCCCGGCCCACGGGTGCAGCATTCTTGAAACCGGCGCCCCGCCCAGAATCACCGCCACCCAGAACAACCAGGGCGACCAGAACGCCAGCCCGGTCAGTAGCAGGTAGATGTACGCCCCGGCCGCCACCCAGTGCGTCAATCTCTCTTTCAGCGTGTACCGGAGGACATGCCCGCGAGGAATGATCTGTTCGGATTGACTCACGATTTTGCTCCTCCCGGACGGATATCCTCATCCTCTCGATCCTTCGGTCCGAATCGCAGGTAGTGCACAAACAGGCCGATTAATCCGCCAACCATGGCGACGTTGCCAAGCCACTTCAGCGGGCCTTTCCAAAGCTTGACGGTCCACGGAATGTGCGGGTCCTTCGGCAGGCCGCCGTAGAGTTCCGGCTGGGTAGCGTCGTGCAGCACGTAAATCACGCCGGTGCCGCCCACGCCCGGTGGATCGTACACGCCGGCATTCGGGAAGTTGGAGTGATCGCGAAGTTGCTTCGCGCGTCCTTCAGCGAGGAACTTCATATCGTCCTTGCTGCCGAAGTGCAGGCATCCCGTCGGGCACGACTTAATGCACGCCGGTTCGAGCCCTTCGCTGACGCGATCCGTGCACAGCGTGCACTTGAAGACGCGATTGGTCTTCGGGTTCATCTTCGGAATGTCGAACGGGCATCCCGTGATGCAGTATCCGCAGCCGATGCAGTTGGCTTGCTGGAAATCGACGATGCCGTTCGTGTACTGTACGATGGCTCCGTCCGCGGGACATGCCGCCAGGCATCCAGGCTCCGCGCAGTGCATGCACTGGTTCTTGCGCATCAGCCACATCAGCGTGCCGTCTTCGCGTTCGTGCTCGTTGAAGAGAATCAGGTTCCAGTAATTCCACCGCGTCTCCGGCATGGTCTGATAGGTATTGTCGAAAACGGTTTCGCCGAACGGCAGGTCGTTCCACTCCATGCACGCCACTTCGCACGCTTTGCAGCCAATGCAGGTGGTGGTGTCGATGAGTTTGCAGACTTTATATTCGCGCTGCGTGTCCTCGCCGGGAACGGTCCCCGCGTGACCGGAAATTCTCTGGATGCGCAATATTTCCTGGCTCATGGCATCCTCTACGCTTTCTCGAGCTTCACCAGGAAGCCCTTGAATTCCGGTGTGTAAGCGTTGGGATCAAAGACTGTCGGGGTGAGCAGATTCGCCAGTGTCCTGGCGTCCTTGCCTTCGTCTTCGGCGATTCCCCGATAGCCTTGATGAATGGGGAAGCCGATCTGGTAGACTTTTTTGCCGTCGATCATCATCGGCTTGATGCGCTTGGTGACCATCGCTTTCGCAATGTAATCTCCACGGATGCTCGAGACTTTTATTTTTTCACCGCCGTGCAGCCCCATGTCGTTCGCCAACTCGGCGGGGATTTCCACAAAGGGTTCCGGGACCAACTGCACGTTCATCGGATTGTTCTTGGTCCAGTAGTGATAAAGTTCGGTCATGCGATAGGTTGTGCAGACGATCGTGTAACCGTCCCTGGGCGTGCCGTATTTATCCTCCGGCGTCTTGAAGCGCTTCACCACGGGGTTGTGCGTCTGCTGCGGATGGAGTGGATTGTCAATCGGACTCTCAATCGGTTCGTAGAATTCGGGGAGCGGTCCATCGGCAAAGGCGCTGAGCGGCCCAAAGATCCGCCCCACGCCTTCCGGGTTCATGATGAATGGGCCCATGTGATCTTTGGGCTTGGAATCAACTTTGAAGTCGGGCACGTCGTTGCCCACCCATTTTTGCGTGCTCTCGTTCCACCAGACTTGCTTTCTCGTCGGATCCCAGGGTTTGCCGTCCACGTCGCACGACGCGCGGTTGTAAAGTACGCGGCGATTCGCCGGCCAAGACCAGCCCCAACCTGGATGCAAACCCAGACCCGAAGGATCCGAGGGATCGCGTCGCGCCGTCTGATTGCCCGCTTCCGTGAAGGAGCCGGAGTAAATCCAGTTGCCGCACGAGGTCGTACCATCGTCTTTCAGCCACGCGAAGCCAGGAAGCTGCTGGCCGGCCTTGATTTGCTGCTTGGTAGCGGGATCCTCGAGATCCGCCAGCGCCTTGCCGTTGATTTCCTTCAATACCTCGGCTAGGGGCGGGCTCGATGGGACGCTGTAATTCCAAGTCAGGTTCAGGATGGGATCGGGGAACTTGCCGCCTTCCTTCTTGTACAGCTCGCGGATCTTCAAGAAAATTTGCGCCACGATAGCCTGGTCCAGCCGGGTGTCTCCGGGCGTTGGCAAGGCTGTATTCTTCCAGAGCACCCAGCGCGCGGAATTGGTGAACGAACCGTCTTTCTCGGCAAATCCCGCGCAAGGCAAGCGGTACACGGTCGTTTGAATCTGCTTCATCTCGTCCGTGGTGATCCCGGGCGACTTCCAAAACTCGCTGGTCTCATCCGGATAAATTTCCCCAACCACCAGGAAGTCCGCTTTTTTCAGCGCGTCGATATTTTTCTTGGAGTTGGGACCAATCGCTACGCCGTTCATCCCAAAGGCAAGCATGCCTTTCACACTCCCGCTGTACATGTCGTCCCACATCTGCACCCACGAATAGTTGCGATCCACTTTCGGCAGATAATCGAAGGCCCAGCCGTTTTGTTTCGTGGCCGCGTCCCCAAAAAGAGCTTTCAGATAGCTGACCGCGAATTTCGGCGTGTTGCCATAGTAGTTGAACGAATCCCACGGGGCGGGCTTGGAGGGTGTGGGGGTAATGCGTTTCATCCAGGAGTCGAAGGAAGTGTCCGCAGGCGTCGGAACTTTCAAATAGCCGGGCAAAGAATCGAAAAGGCCGGCCATGTCTGTGGCACCCTGAATGTTGGAGTGCCCGCGCAGCGCGTTGACGCCACCGCCCGCGCGGCCCACGTTGCCGAGAAGCAGTTGCAGTATCGCCGCGGTTCGTATGATTTGCGTGCCGAAGCTGTGCTGCGTCCATCCGACGGCGTAAATGATCGTCCCCGCCTTCTTCATGTCGCCGTCTTTGCGAATCGAAGTATAGAGTTCAGCGGCTTTGAGGAATTGTTCTTTAGGAATGCCCGTAATGCGCTCGACCATTTCAGGCGTGTACCGCGAGTAATGTTTCTTCAGCAGTTGGAATACGCAATTGGGATTCTGCAGCGATAGATCGAATTCGACCTTTTCCGGCAGCCGTGGAGCGGGCGGAGCGCCTCCGGTTGTCGGCTGCGCCGAGCTATTTCCTTCACCCCCGCTTGCGCCCGCATAATTCCACGTGGACTTGTCGTACGTCTGCGTCTTGGCGTCAAAGCCGGAGAAAACGCCGTCCATATCGCCCGGCAACTGAAAGCCGGGATTGACGATAAATGCTGCGTTCGTGAAGTTGGCCAGGTAATCTTTCGCGACGCGGTTGTTCTCGATGGCATAGTGAATGACGCCGCCGAGGAAGGCAATGTCCGTGCCGGCGCGAATCTGGCAGAAGAGATCGGCGACCGCGGATGTGCGCGTGAAGCGCGGGTCCACGGAGATTATTTTTGCGTTCCGCGCGCGCTTCGCTTCGATGGACCACTTGAATCCGCAGGGATGGTTCTCGGCAGGATTACCGCCCATGATGAGCATCATGTCGGTGTTCTTCATGTCGACCCAGCCGTTGGTCATTGCCCCGCGTCCGAACGTTGGTCCCAAACTTGAGACCGTGGGGCCGTGTCAAACCCTGGCCTGGTTTTCCAGATGCACGACCCCTAGGGCATGCATCGCTTTCACCACGAGATAGTTAAATTCATTGGTATCGGTACAGCCGCCGATCCACGCGACCGATTCCAGCCGGTTCACGGTGTGTCCCGCTGCATCCTTCTCGATGAAAGTCTCATCGCGCGTCTTTTTCACCCGCGCTGCGATTTCACTGATGGCATCGTCCCACGAAATGTCCTGCCATTCGGTGCCACCCGGCCGGCGCACCAGGGGCTTCAGCAGGCGCCGGTCGTTCATGATCTCTTGCTGCAGCGAGGAACCCTTGGGGCACAGCGTGCCGCGGTTGGTCGGATGATCGGGATCGCCCTCGACGTGCACCACCTGCGCGGTCACATTCTTCGCGCGGTCGCCAATCGTGTAGATGATGGTGCCGCAGCCCACCGCGCAATACGGGCAGGTCGAGCGTGTCTCGCTCGCCCTCGCAATCTTCAGCGTGCGCAACTGCGCGTACGCCGGCTTCAAATCGAAACCAAACACCGCGGCGGCCGCTCCACCAATTGCGGTTAGTTTGAAAAAATCACGGCGGGTAGGATTCATACTGGGACTCCCAACCGCGAGAGGTAAGGTGAGGTAGGGTGCGCCTCGCGGAATCTATGTAATAGAACTTGTCAGCAAGCGTGTCAAGCGGTGATTTCCGAAAATTCGCAGGGATTCCGAGGGCTCAAATTGCATGCGTCCATCGACTCGTCCCGCGCATCTAAGCCGGTTTGCAATGGGGCTCTCATAAGGAAACCCCCTAAACTTGACGTTGCACGCTACAATAGTCTTCCTGAGAGTCTGGGATTGGCCGGCGGTGAAATTTTTGGCCTAGTCCATCCGTAAGATCTTATACTAAGCGTTTTCCATCATTAGGAGCAGTGGTGTAGATGGCGACTCCAGCGAATTCACCAAGACACGACCTGGGCTCGTTGCGCATTGGGGAGGGCCAGCGCAAGGGCTCCGGCATGGGCAAACGCGTCCTGTACGCGGCAATACCCGTACTCATCTTTGCCGGCATCGTCGCGGGCGCCTATGCGTTGCGTAGTCAGAAGCCCGTGGTGGAGGTCGCCACCGCCGCGAAGCCCGAAGCGGGGGGCCGGCAGGCGCTGTTGAATGCCAGCGGCTACATCACGCCCCGTCGTCGCGCCACCATCGCCGCCAAGATTACCGGGCGCGTCACAGGCGTGTTCTTCGACGAAGGGACCCGTGTCGCCGCGGGCCAACTCCTGGCCACCCTCGACGACTCCGACGTCAAGCGCTCCCTCGATTCCGCTAAAGCCGACCGCGACGCCTCCCAAGCCGCGATCGCCGACTACGAGGTTCAGCTTAAGAACGCGCAGATTCTGCTTCATCGCGCCGAGCAACTGCAGAAAGCTGGCGTCCAGACGCAGGAAGCCCTCGACAACGCTTCGACGGCAGCAGACAGTCTTAAGGCCAAAATTGAGCTCGCCAAGCAGCAGGTGGCGGCCTCCGAGGCACGCATCGGCGTCGCGCAACAGGCCGTGGACAATTGCACCATTCGCGCACCGTTTGCGGGCATTGTCGTCTCCAAGGACGCGCAGGTGGGCGAGATGGTCTCGCCCAATTCCGCGGGTGGCGGCTTTACGCGCACGGGCATCGCCACGATTGTGGACATGAAATCCAACGAAATTGAAGTCGACGTCAGCGAGTCTTACATTGCGCGCGTCGAAAACGGCCAACAGGTTACAGCGACATTGGATGCCTATCCCGACAAGCCGATTCCCTCTAAAGTGCGGACGGTCATCCCCACCGCCGACCGCCAGAAGGCCACCGTCAAGGTGCGTATCACCATCCTGAATCTGGAAAAATACGATTTCATTTTGCCGGACATGGGCGTGAAGGTCGCTTTCCTGGAAAATGAGCGGCCCGCGGCAAAGGACAAAAGCAAAGACAAGGGGCCGCAGGCGGTGGCGTTCATCCCCAAGGGCGCGGTGCGCTCCGATGCGAATGCTTCTTTTGTCTTCCTGGTTCGCGATGGAAAAGTCGAGCGCCGGGCCGTGAGCCTCGGCATGGATCGCGGAACGGACGTCGCCATACTGGCGGGCGTCACCCCTGGCGACTCGCTGGTCGTCAAAGGGCCTGAAAGTTTGCATGATGGTGACAAAATTGAAATCCGTCAGTAGGAGCCAAGCATGATCCGAGTCGATGGACGAGACGATTCCGCGAGCCTAATACGAGTACGCGGTTTGAACAAGACCTACAGCCGCGGCGGCGAGAAAATCCAGGTCTTACAGGGTCTGAACCTCGACGTGGACAAGGGCGACTTTGTCGCCTTCATGGGCCCCAGCGGCTCCGGAAAGACCACTCTGCTCAATCTTCTCGGCGGTCTCGACGTACCCTCGGCGGGCAGTATCACCGTCGACGGCGACGAAATCACGCACATGTCGGGGAGCAAGCTGACCCAATGGCGGGCCCGCCACGTCGGTTTTATCTTTCAGATGTACAACCTCATCCCTGTGCTCACGGCGTTTCAAAACGTCGAGCTGCCGTTGCTCTTGACGAAACTTTCCAAGTCCGAGCGCCGCAAGCACGTGGAAACGGCTCTCGGCGTCGTCAATCTCGCGGACCGCATGCACCATTATCCGCGGCAGCTCTCCGGCGGTCAGGAACAGCGCGTCACCATTGCTCGCGCTATCGTCTCCGACCCCACTTTCCTTCTCTGCGACGAGCCCACCGGTGACCTAGATCGCAAGAGCGCCGATGAAATCATGGCCCTCATCGATGAGCTGGTCGGCAAGTATAACAAGACGATTCTGATGGTCACGCACGACCCGGTGGTTGCCGCACGCGCACACACGACACTGCATCTGGAAAAGGGCGTGCTCATCGAAGGCGGCAAATCCAAACAGGCCGTTCTGGCCGGAGGTGCCGCATGAAATTCAGCCGCTTGATTTTCGCCAATCTCTTCCGCAAAAAGATTCGGCTCATCCTCACCATCGGGTCTTTTGCCATCGCACTGGTTCTCTTCACGTTTCTTGCCGTGGTGAAGAGCGCCTTCAGCCGCGGCACGGAAATCGCCGGCGCGGACCGCCTGATCGTCGTCAGCCGCATCGGTCTAATGCAACTAATGCCGATCTCCCACCGCGACAAAATCCTTGCCATTCCCGGCGTCAAAGCGGTCACCCACAATCACTGGTTCGGCGGCGTCTATCAGGATGAAAAGAACTTCTTCCCACAGTTTGTCATTGACCCCGAAAATCAACGCCAGGTGATGACGGAGCTTGTGGTGCCTGACGACCAGTGGAACAATTTTCTGAAGGACCGCCAGGGCGCAATTGCCGGCGCCCGCACGGCCGCGCGCTTCCATTGGAAAATTGGCGATCGCATCCCCATCAAGACAACTCTGTACGGCGGCGGCTCTTCGGAGTTCAATCTCGACGGGATTTATCACAGCGACCGCCCGGGCGGCGACGAAAGCCAGTTCTGGCTGCAGTGGAAATATTTTGACGAGAACGCACCAGCTCCCGTCAAGAGCACGGCCGGATGGTACGTGGTCAAGTTGGACAGCCCCGATGATGCCGTGCGCGTCGCCAAGGCCATTGACGAAAAGTTTGCTAACTCGTCGTTTGAGACCAAGACCGAGACGGAATCCGCCTTCGCCGCGTATTTCGTCAAGCAGTTCGGAAACATCGAACTCTTAATCCTCACCATCGGCAGCGTCGTCTTCTTTACGCTGCTCTTGGTCACCGGCAACACCATGGCTATCTCTGTGCGGGAGCGCACCTCAGAACTGGCCGTCCTTAAAGCCATCGGCTTTTCCGGGCGCGCGGTCCTTTTCTTCGTTCTGGCAGAGTCCGTGGTCATCGCCCTCGTTGGCGGCTTCCTAGGCTTGACGCTGGCCTACTTGGCCATCCCTGTTATCGGTGTGGCTCTCACTGGCCTTCTGCCGCCTCTTATCCTTTCCAAGTCGCTCCTGACGCTTGGCCTTGGTTTCGCCCTCTTTGTTGGCGCTGCCAGCGGCCTGCTCCCTGGGATCGGCGCCATGCGCATGCGCGTGGTTAACGCGTTGAGGAGGGCCTGAAATGGCCATTCCACTCGTTTACAACGTTCGGAGCGTCAAAGCTCGCTGGACCTCCACAATCGTTGCGGTGGTGGGGATTGCCGGAACCGTGGGTGTCTTCGTTGCCATGTTGTCGCTCGCGCGCGGATTCAAGGCCACACTGGTTTCTTCCGGCTCCGCGGACAACGCGCTCATCACCCGCGCAGGGGCAACGTCCGAAATGACCAGTGGAGTGTCTCTCGATTCGGTCAAAATTATCCAGGATGCTCCGGGCATCGCTCGTGGGGCCGACGGCCCGTTGCTGACACCGGAGGCTGTTCTGATGGCGCCGATTCCATTGCGATCCACGGGCACGGATGCCAACGTTGAGCTTCGCGGTGTCGCGCCAAACGTTTTTGCTATTCGAAGCAATGTCAAAATCATCGAGGGCCGCATGTTTCGGCCCGGTCTGTCCGAACTCATCGTCGGAAAAAACGCCAAGGCGACCTATTCGGGCTTGACTCTGGGAAGCACAATTGGGCTCGGTAGCGTGCGTTGGCAAGTGGTGGGCATCTTTGACGCCGGCGGAAGCGCCTTCGATTCCGAGGTTTGGGGCGACGCCCACCTCCTGAACGGCGCCTACAAGCGTCCCGACACTTTTTCTCAGTCCGTCACGGTGCACCTCGCTTCGCCTGCCGCACTTCAACAGTTGAGGGACACTCTCACCGCCGATCCGCGTTTGAATGTGGACGTAACCCGCGAAATCGACTACTACGCTAAGCAGTCCACGCGCATGACCCAGCTCATCACCATACTTGGCGGGTTTGTCGCGTTGATCATGGCCATCGGCGCGGTCTTTGGCGCCCTCAACACCATGTACTCCGCCGTCGCCGAACGCGGCCGTGAAATTGCCACCATGCGCGCGCTCGGCTTCAACTCCGGGAACGTCGTCCTCTCCTTTCTCTTTGAAGCCCTCTTGATTTCTTTCGTTGGCGGCCTCGTTGGCTGCCTCGCCGTTCTGCCTCTCAACGGCCTGACCACGAGCACCATGAATTTTCAGACTTTTTCCAACCTGGCCTTCGCCTTCAAGATCACCTTTGATCTTCTTTGGATGGGCGTTCTTTTCGCTCTGGTCATGGGGGTGCTCGGCGGCATGCCCCCGGCCATTCGCGCTGCGAGCCGTCCCGTGGCCACAGCCCTCCGCGAGCTGTAGGCGCCGGAAGGAAACTCATTGGCGAGGCGCTTGCAGCGCTCCGGAGGCGCTTCGAGAAAACAAAGAGGCCCGGGAGCGGGCCTGTGTTCGCCTCACAAGCTTAACCGGTGGGGCTAGTCGGCCAGCTTCAATTTTTCCCAGTACGCCTTATAGGTGGCCTTTACCTTGGCAGGATTCGGTGCTTTGCCCTTCGCGTTGGTGATCGGAGAGATAAAATCGTCCATGGCCTTGTCGATCTGTTCGAACAGGCCCTGATTCGTCTTCGAAAGCGCCGTATCTCCGCCATAGTCTTCCGCCTTGTCCCATACTCTTTCGAGCACCTTCGCCATTAGCGCGGCCGCTGCCAAGTCGCCTTTCTGGAAGTCCGCATAGAGGTGTTGCGCCAGGGCGCGGTACGCTCCCATTTCGAGTTATCCACGCCATTCTGTTGTGCCACCTTCTTCTCTTGCGCCAAAGCCGGCGCGCTGGCCGCGCAGGCCGTAAGGAATGCAAGAAGCAAGGCAAGGAGGTGCCGGCCCGTTTTGTAGGAAGGGAATTTCATTGCCGGTCCTTAGCTCACGAATTGGTTTGTCTCGCGAGCGCCTGAATGCACATGAACTTTCGCCTGCAATATTTTTGTAGCACGATTCGAAAGAATGTGAACCCTGCTCGTGAGCCCGTCTGTTAGCAAAAGGGCACGTATACGCTCCGAGCGCTTTGACGGTCTAAGCTGGTATTGCGAATTCTTGGCAGAAGAGTGGAGCACCCACAAGCTCGCCGGGCAGCAGAACCCATATCCAATCTTTTACTGCCGCTTTTGAATCCGTGCTTACTCTTGCTCATCATGTCCCTTGACGATTCAAGGACTGCGACCCTAGCCTAAGAAGGAAGGATCCCGGCAATCGCATGAACCCTCTTGGAAAACAGGCCGCGGACACGCAACGCTGCGTATTTTGCGGCAAGTACATGGCGGCGCGTCTGAAGCAGTGCCCCTTTTGCCGCGAGGCGGTTCCGCAGGTGCAATTGTCTCGTCGCACAGGTCCCGACGGTCGTCGTCAAATCCGGCGCGGACTTCTCTACATGCTTCTCGCGGGTGTGATTCATTACTTCGCGGGCGGCTACAGCATGCCGATCCAGCTTCCCATCCTCATCCTGCCGCTGGTGACAGATTACCTCTCGCCGCTGCTTTTCTTGGGTGGTCTGGGAATGACGATCTACGGCCTCTTTCTCCGAATTAAATCCTGATCTATTTCCGCCCGTTTGGCTTTGCCATTCGAACCAGCGAAGCTTTCCGAAAGCCAGGCAGGAAATGCCGGGCGGACAAAAAACCTGTTCGTAAGGCCAGCTTGACCGATTGGAGTAGTACCCTGCATTCGAATGCTCTCCCCGGCGCGGCGCGTGGCCTACTAGAAGTGAGGCCGGGTCTGGCAGCCTCCAAAATTGTCGCAATACATTCAACAGAGGAGTGACCATGAAAAGATCATTGTTGGCTGTTGCATTTGTGGCGCTGGGTGTTTCCCTGTACATGACGATTGGTGCGGAACGCGCCGGGGCGCAAGGTCCCGCGGGCGCGGGCGCATCCACCGCGGCGAAGGGAAGTTCGAGCTCCTCGGCCTCGCATAGCTCGCGTTCCCTTAATCCCATCAAGTGGGTGAAGAAAGACAAGGCTTCCAAGAATTCCCCCGATTCGAACGGCAGCAGGAGCGACGTCGAAAAAAAGTTGACGCCGAAGCTGCAGGCCCAGGGTGTTTTGCCGGCCAATTCGAACGCCACCGATGCTTGCGCGCCTTTCACCGCGCTGAATGAATGTCTCGCCGCGCTCCACGCCAGCTACAATCTTGCGTTGGAGTTCACTTGCCTGCGCGCGAATGTGACGGGCGTGCACACCAACGCCGATCTGTCCGGGTGCAAAGGCGCAATCGCCGACCAGGCACAGAGCCTGAAAAAGGCCATACATGAGTTGAGTCCTAGTGCCGACGCAAAGGGAGCAGCCAAGAACGCCGAGCAACAAGCCAAGGACGATCTGAAGGATCTCGGCGCGTAAGGCCGAAGCCGGAGAAAAATCTCAAACGGTTGAACGGATTTTTCGGCGAAGGCAGAGAAAACCCTACACGAAGTCGAAACGGGGCGGGGCCGTTGAAGGCACCCGCCCTGTTTTATTTGAAATTCAAAACCGTTGCGGCCTCGGCCCTTTGCTTCTTGAATTCCAGAGCCATCCAGAATCAATCTTGCGACGAGCGCATCACGATCGCGCGTAGCCAGACCCTGCCTAAGCGGAGGGACTGGAGTGCTGCGC
>Ga0137397_10001587_pt1 | contig 15930 bp, 15 predicted proteins | sample czorhiz116metaG_FD_106658 | JGI IMG/M metagenome (GOLD analysis project Ga0137397, IMG submission 106658) | Vadose zone soil microbial communities from Angelo Coast Range Reserve, California, USA - czorhiz1.16 metaG | ecosystem: Environmental > Terrestrial > Soil > Vadose zone | place: USA... | reverse complement strand
CTAGGTCAGCTGAAAGATGCGTACCGCGTGGCGCAGGAAGCCGGCAGTACCGGGCCCGCGCTCAACAAGCTGTTCCAAGCGGCCTTTTCCGCGGCCAAGCGCGTGCGCTCGGAGACTCGCATCGGCGAGAACGCGGTATCGATCGCTTCCGCGACGGTCAGTCTGGCACGGCGGGTGTATTCGAACCTGAGCGCTCATACCGCCCTCATGGTCGGCGCCGGCGAGATGAACGCCCTCGCGGCACGCCATTTCATGAGCGCCGGGGTCAAACGCATGGTCATCGCCAACCGTACCTTAGGAAGGGCACAGACCCTGGCGGCGGAACTCAAGGCCTATGCCGTGGGGCTCGAGGATCTCGACAAGGAACTGGCTCAGGCCGACATCGTCATCACCTGCACGGCGAGCGCCGCGCCGCTCATCACCAAGAGTGCAGCCGAAGCGGCCATTCGCGCGCGGCGCCGGCGCCCGATTTTCATGGTGGATTTGGCGGTGCCGCGCGATATCGATCCGGACGTGGCCGACCTGGAAGACGTGTATTTGTTCTCCATCGACGATCTGCAGCAGCTGATCGACGAAAATCGGCAGCAGCGCGCAGTGGCGGCGGGCGGTGCGCGGCTGCTCATCGACGAGGAAGTCGCGCGATTTCTCACCGAATCGCGCGCCCACGACGCTGGCCCGGCCATCCGTGCGCTGCGCCAGCAGGGGGACGGGATCCGCTTGCAGACCCTGGAACAAGCGCACCGCCTGCTGGCCGCGGGCAAATCCACTGATGAGGTGATCGAGTTTCTCGCCAGCACCCTGACGAATCGGCTGTTGCACGCCCCGACACAGGCCTTGCGCCAGGCCGCCGAATTGGCCGATTCTGCCCTGGCCGAGGCCATTACTCGGCTATTGATCGAAGAACGCGACCGGCATTAGGAGCTTGTCGGACTTAGGTCCATCTGCTGCGACGATGCCCCTAAGTCCGACAAGCTCCTGGGTTCCGGGGCCGCTATAATCCGCGCCCATGAAAGACTCCATCCGGCGCAAGCTCGAAAAATTGGACGAGCGATTCGAGGAAATCAGCCGCCTGCTCTCGGACGCGGGCGTGATTGCGCGTCAAAACCAATTCCGTGAACTGTCGATGGAGTACTCGAGATTGGGCCCGCTCGTCGAACGCTATCGACGCTTCATCGCGCTCGAGCGCGACTTCGGCTTCGCCCGCGAGCTCGCGTCGGGCGCGGACGCGGAAACCAGGGCCATGGGCGAGGAAGAGCTCGCCGACCTCGCGCCTCGGATCGCGGCCGAGGAACTCGAGCTGCAGCGCCTGCTGGTGCCGAAGGATCCGCAAGACGACAGCAATATCTTCCTGGAAGTCCGCGCCGGCACCGGCGGCGACGAGGCCGCCATCTTTGCCGGCGACCTGTTCCGCATGTACACGCGTTATGCCGAATCCAAGGGTTGGGGCGTCGAGGTTTTGAGCGAAAGTCCGGGCGAGCATGGCGGCTACAAGGAAATCATCAGCCGCATCATCGGCCGCGGGGCGTATTCGCTGCTCAAATTCGAATCCGGAACGCACCGCGTGCAGCGCGTGCCCGCCACCGAGGCGCAGGGACGCATTCATACCTCGGCCTGCACAGTGGCCATCCTGCCGGAGTTGGAAGAAGTCGAGGCGATCGAGTTGAATCCGGCGGATCTGCGCATCGACACGTTTCGCTCCTCGGGCGCGGGCGGTCAGCATGTCAATAAAACCGACTCGGCCATTCGTATCACCCACCTGCCCACCGGCCTCGTGGTCGAATGCCAGGACGAGCGCTCACAGCACAAGAACCGCTCGCGGGCCATGTCCTTGTTGAAAGCCCGGCTGCTGGCCGCCGAGCGCGAGAAGCAGCAGAGTCAGCAAGCGCAATCGCGTAAATTGCAGGTGGGCTCGGGCGACCGTTCCGAACGCATCCGCACCTATAATTTCCCCCAAGGCCGGGTCACCGACCATCGCATCAATCTCACGCTGTACAAGCTCGACGATGTCATGAACGGCAATCTCGACGAATTGATCCGTGCATTGAATCAGGAGCACCAGGCCGAAGAGCTGGCGCAGCAAGTCGAATGAGCACGGTCTCGGTCTCCCAGCTCTTGCAGCGCGGCGCTCGCTCGCTCGAGAGCCACAGCGACTCGCCGCGGCTCGACGCAGAGTTGCTGCTCGGCAAAACCTTGAGGCTGTCGCGCTCGGCGTTGATCGCGCGCAGCAACGACCCGGTCTCGAGCGAACGCGAGCAAGGCTACGCGAGTCTGATCGAACAACGCCTGAAGGGCGCGCCCGTCGCCCATCTGACGGGCACCCGGGAATTCTGGTCGCTGGCACTCCGCGTCACGCCGGCCGTGCTCGTGCCTCGGCCGGAAACCGAGCTCTTGGTTGAACTGGCGTTGCAACGCTTGCCCGGGCAGCAAGCCGGCCCCGCTGTCGATCGTGCGTGCTCCGTTCTCGACCTGGGCACCGGCAGCGGCGCGATCGCGCTCGCCATCGCCTCCGAAAGGCCGGGAGCGCGGGTCACGGGCGTCGATATCTCGCCGTCGGCGCTCGAAGTCGCCGTTCAGAACTCGCGCGACCTCGGGCTTGCACGCATCGATTGGCGCTTGGGATCCTGGTTCGAGCCCGTGCCCGGCGAACGATTCGACGTGATCGTCGCCAATCCTCCCTATGTCGCCGCGGCCGATCCCGCTCTTGAACACTTGAGGGCGGAGCCCGCGATTGCGCTCTGCGGTGGACCCACCGGGCTGGAAGCCTTGTCCGCGATAGCCGGCGCCGCGGTGCCGCATCTTCACACTCACGGCTGGTTGATACTGGAGCACGGCAGCGATCAGGCCCCGGACGTCGCACGATTGCTCGAGCGCCACGGCTTCGCCGAAGTCCGCTCGCATCTCGATTTTTCCGGCAAACCCCGCGTTACGCTGGGAACCGTCCACTCATCACATCAGGAAACGACATGATCCGCTTCGAAACCACACTGGGCGATTTCACCATCGAGCTCCATGAGAAGGACGCGCCTCTATCGGTCGCCAATTTCCTGCGCTACGTCGACGATGGCTTCTTCGACGGCACGATCTTCCATCGGATCGTTCCCGGCTTCGTCATCCAAGGCGGCGGCTTCACCGAGGACATGACGCAAAAGCGCACGCAGCCACCCGTGAAGAACGAGGCGGATAACGGGCTCAAGAATGGACGCGGCACGCTCTCCATGGCGCGCACCAACGACATTAACAGCGCGACCTCGCAGTTTTTCGTCAACTTGAAGGACAACGACTTTCTCGATCACTCGCGCGGCAACTTCGGTTACGCCGTTTTTGCGCGCGTCACCGAAGGCATGGACGTGATCGACAAGATCGCCGCGGTCGAGACCGGCCGGCGGCGCGGTTTCGACGATGTCCCGGTCGACGCGGTCATCATGAAGAGCGTACGGCGAATACCCGCTTAAGCGCGGCGTGGCGCAGAAGAGATCATTCGCAGGCCGGCTGCTTCGGGCAATCGTGTGGCTGGTCGTGGCTTGTATCGCGGCCAGCATCATCGCGGCGGCATCGCTGCGCTGGATCAATCCGCCCGTCACTGCCTTCATGGCCGAATCCCAGGTCTCGGCTTGGTTGAGCCGCGACGCCAACTATGTATGCCGCCACACCTGGATCGATTTGGATCGGATCTCGCCCAATCTACCGCTCGCGGTCGTGGCGTCGGAAGATCAAAAGTTTCCGGAACATTGGGGCTTCGATGTCCCGGCCATCGAAAAAGCCTATGCCCTCAACCAGCATAGCCACCGGGTGCACGGCGCCAGCACCATCAGCCAGCAAGTCGCCAAGAATCTCTTCCTGTGGTCCGGACGCAGTTATATTCGCAAGGGGCTCGAGGCCTATTTCACGGTCTTGATCGAGGCCTTGTGGCCGAAGCGGCGCATACTGGAGGTGTATTTGAATATCGCGGAATTCGGCTACGGCACATACGGCGCCGAAGCCGCCGCGCAACGCTTCTTCCACAAACCCGCAAGCCGGCTCAGCCGCGATGATTCCGCCGTGCTCGCCGCCGTATTGCCGAACCCAGAGCGCTATTCAGCGGCAGCGCCGTCCAGGTACGTTCAGCTGCGACGCGAATGGATCTTAAGCCAGATGCAGGCACTGGGCGGCCCGGAAATGCTGGATGAAATCGATGCCTACCCGAGTTCGCATCGCTGAGACGTAATATACCCTCGAGGATGGCCGGTATTTCGAATATCGCACGATTCTGCATGCGCGCGACGCTGGCTCGATACTCGTCGAGACGGCTCGTTATCGCCGCTACGCCGCTGCCGATGGCCTTGAAGGAGTCCAGCACGATTCCGGCATTGTGTTCTTCTACCCAATCGGCGTTGTAGCGCTCCTGCAGCATGGTCCACGCGTTGCGCACCACGATGACGGGCAGATGCTGTTGAATGGCTTCGCTGATGCTGCCGGGACCCGGCTTGCCGATGAAGAAGTCGGAGAGCTGCATGAAATAGCGGATTTGCGAGGAAAAACCGATGACGGCTCGGGGCGCTCCCGAACTCACCGCCCGCAGTTCATCCACCAGCGCGGAATTGTGGCCGCAGACCAGGATGAGCTGCGTATCGTCGAGACGCTTGACGATACGCCGCATCACCTTCGATCCATGCCCGCCGAACATGACGATGCCCGTCGGCCGGTCCGGATCGAGCTGCAGCTTGCGCCTCTCGGCGCGTCGATCGATATTCAAAGGCCGGTAGAAATCGGGACGAATGATCATTCCCGAGGTCGCATGGATGCTCGCGTCGTCGTAACCGGCGGCCCGGGCCTGTTCGAGCGCCTTGACCGTCCCGCAAATCAAGTGTTGCGCCTGATGGGGCTCGATCCAGAAATGCGGCGGAGAATCGGCGAAGTCCGTCAAGATGGTCACATAAGGCACGTTCGGCCGCACCGCCATCAGGGCGTGATACATGGCGCGATTGAAATTCGGCACCAGTGATACCACCATGTCCGGCTTGGTCTTCTGCCAATGACGCTGCAGCTGGGCGGTCAAGGATTTGTGGCTCAATCGAATGAGCGCCTGCAGTATCTTCAGCTCCTGGCCCAACCCTAAGGTCCAGCCGCGAGCCAGACGCGCATTGTAGTATTGCTCGGGCTTCATGCCGGTGGTCTTGCCGAACACATCCCGCGGATCGAGTACTTCGAACAGATTGACGAGCCGCACCTGCCACGGCAGCGCCAATTCGCGGATCATCGTATCGAGCGCCACGGCCGCGGAGCGATGTCCTCCCCCCGCGTTGAAATACACTAGGTCGATGGATTTCATTGTCGGCATCATTGTGCGTACGGAGAATGACAGAACGATGAATTTGGCACGGCCGGCCTTTGGCCCCCTTCACCGAGGTACATCCATGAGAGTTTCGCGCGTCTTTCGACACCCTTGGCCGCTGGCCGCGAGCCGCCTGTTGCTGGCCGCGAGCCGCCTGTTGCTGGCCGCGAGCCTGTTGCCGGCCGCAAGCCTGTTGCCGGGTACGGGCCTCCTGACGGCCGCCGCCGAGGTCCAGGCTTCCGGCGCGGTTCGCGCGCCGAGCCCGCCGGAATCCGCCGGAGGCAATCCGACGCATCTCAGTCACGGCCGCTTCAAGGACTTTCTCGTTTACAAGCCCTCAAGCTCACCCACCAGTTTCGTGCTGCTTTTGTCCGGCGATGAGGGCTGGAATTCGACCGCGGACGCGTTGGCACGGCGGCTCGCGCAGCAAGGCGCGATGGTCGCCGGCATCGATTGGATGAAGTTCAAGGCGAACCTCGAAGCCGATGGCGATCAATGCGTGTTCCCCGACGGAGATTTGGAAAATCTGAGTCACTTCGTGCAGGCCTACTTCCACACCTCCACCTATCTGTCTCCGATCTTGGTGGGCGTTTCTTCCGGTGCCGCCATGGCCTACGCCATGCTGGCGCAAGCGCCGCGCAATACCTTTGCGGCCGCGTTGACGCTGGGATTCTGCCCCAGTCTCGACATGCAAAAACCGCTGTGCAAGGGCTCGGGGCTCGAGTCCGTACGCGGCGCCCGCGGTCACGGCGTGGAATTTCTGCCGATCAAGAATCTCGGCGATCCCTGGGTGAACTTGCAAGGCGCAAGCGACCGGGTCTGCCCCGCGGGAGCGACGCGAGACTTCATCTCCCAGGTTCGCGGGGCGGCAGGCGTGACACTGCCCAAGGTGGGCCATGATTTCGCCTCGCTGCCCGACTGGCTGCCTCAATTCACCGCCGGCTACAACAAGCTGGCGACCCACAATCCCACGCGCGTAGCGCCTCCGCCCGCAGGTTTGAGCGACCTACCGGTTGTGGAAGTCCCCGCGCAGCCCGTCGCCGCACAGCCTGGCGTGGCGCCGACCGATACCTTTGCGATCGTCATGTCCGGTGACGGCGGCTGGGCGGGACTCGACCAGGACGTTGCCGCCGCGCTCGGCGCCAAGGGCATACCGGTGGTCGGTCTGGATTCGCTGCGCTATTACTGGACCGCGCGAACGCCGGAGGGCCTCGCGGCGGATACCGACCGCATGATTCGCTACTATCTTCCCCACTTCGGGAAACAGCGCGTATTGCTGATCGGCTATTCGCAAGGCGCCGACGTGCTGCCCTTCGCGGTTAACCGGCTGCCCGAGGCAACGCGCGCGCGCGTCGCCCTGGTGGCAGTCATGGGCATGTCCGAGCACGCACTATTTGAATTTCACTTGAGCAGCTGGATCTCGGACAGCAGCGCGGGACCCGAGACACTGCCGGAGATCAACCGAATTACCGGCGCACCGGTGCTGTGCATCTACGGCGCTGACGAGAGCGACTCGTTATGCCCGAAATTGGACTCCAAGAAATTCAACATCGTGAAGCTCAAGGGTGGCCATCATTTCGACGGCGACTATGCCAACCTGGCGCGGCAAATCCTCGCGGCGGCGAATCGGTGAATCGCCGCCGCGAGACAGAGAGGCTCAATTAGCCTTGATGCCTTCCACCTGAATGCGGAGCAGTACGTCCTGCTTGAATCCGTACTGCTGGCCGTAGTTCACACCGAAGTCCGCACGATTGAAGTTGCCGCTCGCGTCGGCGCCGCAGACCTGCTTCTTGAGCATGGGATGATCGATGCATTTGAACGAATTGATGGTGAGCGTCACCGGCTTGGTCACGCCGTGGAGCGTCAGTTGGCCGCTGATCGTCTTGGGGGCTCCGTTCGCGAAGTCCACGAACTTGCCCTTGTATTCAGCCGTGGGATACTTGGCCACGTCCAGCACCTCGGGGCCCGATACATGCGCATTGAGCTTGTCGTGCGCGAAATCGATGCTTGCGGCGTCGACGATGACCTCAACCGTTCCGGTTTTCGCCGCGGCATCGAGTTCGACACTGCCGGTGGTCTTCTTGAACGTCCCGCGCCAGGTGGAAAGCCCGCCGAAATGATCGACCTCGAAGCTCGGATGCGTATGGTCAGGATCAATCGTGTAGGAAGTCGGCGCGCCGAACGCGGAGACGCTGACCAGCGCCAGGATCGAGGCAAGCTGCAGTTTCATCATAAGCTCCCTAGTGACAGATGCGTTGAGAGTACACATGTCACGTTTGCACCGGTAGATGGATGAATTGGCGCGCTCTAAGCCAATATTGGAAGTAATCCGGCGAATCGCCGGCCAGGACCATCGACATTTATCACGCTGTTGATCCCCAGGGCCGCCGTGCGCTGAGCTTGCCGGCGCCACCACAGGCGCCACTACAGGCGCCGCCGCTGCCGCCGCGACGCGCCGTCAGGCACGGACTCGCTTCGTGCAACTACGGTGCGGAGGCCGGTGCGGACGTCTTCCTGAACGCGGTCCATGCAGCTGCGGAAAACACCAGCACGTTGGCCACTATGACCGGTGATGCGTTGATCAGCACGCCATAGGTCACCCAGAGCAGCGCCCCAAGCATCTGCACGCCGCGCAGCAGTGATGGGCGGCCGAAGAAATACGATCCTACAAAAACCGCGGTTGCCGCCCATCCCAAACACTCGATCCCGACATTGCTCATACCGCCTCGGCCTCCGCCCGCGAATTGAGGGACAGTACTTCGCTGATTTTCACCCGATCCGTCCGGTCCTTTTCCCACTCGCTCAGCGTCAAGCCGTAGGACTCGAACAATTCCCGAATGTCCCCCGTCCGCCAGTGGAGCAGTTGATCGAGAATCGGCACCATGATGCTGAAAGCGTTCTCGCTCAGCACCGTGCTTCTGGCGATCCGCGCGAGCTGCTTGTTTTCAGAAACGGCAATCGTGAACCCGTCATGGTTGTTGACATGCAGCATCACATGAACGTCGGAACTACCGTCGCCGACATAGATCACGCGATCGGGCGTGACGCCCAATCGATGCTCGAGCTCCTCGATTACCGCAACCTTGCCGTAGCCGGCGGGCACGCGCTTGATCGCACGAACTTCCTCCGAATGGGCGTCAAATTCCAGCTCGGTGCCGTAGATATGTTCGGGAGGTATTATTCCGGCAAGCGCAGAGATGACGATTTCGCGCGGAGCTGCCGATATTACAAAAAAAGAGAACCGATACCCTTCCGTGCCGCGCTTCATGAAGTCGGCGAGCGCCGGAATCGCGCTCTTGAGGCGGACACGACGGCCAGCCTCGACAAGATGTTCACGCCGGACGCCGCGAAATTCCGGATCGTGACGGATCAAATAGGCCAGCTCGCCGCCCTGCTGCACGAGATTGCTCCGGGCAAGGCCTGCAACACGATCCTCAAATCCAGATATGCCCAGCAACTCGCTCAACACGAGTCCCGAATCGTTGAAACTCAGAGTTTGGTCAAAGTCTGAGGCCAGCAGGTAATGTTTGAGCGCGATTGCGGACATTGGCAGCGATCTCCCGTCTGTCTCTCACCGTGAATTCTCCGACACTATCATCAGGCAACCGACGACGGATGTCAGACGATAATAACTCTCGTCCTCTGCAATTCTTCTCATCCACTGACGAAGAGGAAACTGTGACGCGTGCACCGCCACCGGATGGAAACACCATGTAGTGGAGCCGACCCCTCTATCGCCGTACCAGCAGCGTCGGCGCGACGTGCCGGCGCACGCCGGCTCGCTATTGCAGATGAAACCCCGCCCCGGTACCGCGAAACCAAGGAGTAACAGCCGAGCAGGACCCTGATGTCGAACCGTCAGTAATCCGTACCGGCGGCTCCATCAGGAGAAGCAACATGACTCATCGGATTCGGGAAATGGCACTGCCGGCCTTATTGGTTTCCGGCTCCCTCCTATTGGCATCCGCGCAAGTCGGGTGCGCATCCCAGGCACCTCGAGCCGACACACAGCCGGCGGCCGAGGCCGCGTCGCCGTCCTCGCAGGCAGCGGAGGCCGCATGGTCGCCCGACGAGCTGAACCAGCTGGTTGCGCCGATCGCGTTGTATCCGGACGCGCTGGTCGCGCAGATCCTTGCGGCCGCAAGCGACCCCGGTGAAATTGATGATGCAGATCACTGGATCCAACAACGTTCTGATCTGAAGGGAGAGGAACTGGCCAAAGCGGCAGATTCGCAATCCTGGGATCCCAGCGTGAAGGCCCTCACGCAGTTTCCATCGGTGCTTGCGATGATGAACAAGAACCTCTCCTGGACCTCGGCGCTCGGAGACGCGTATGTAAGCCAGCCTCAGAACGTCCTCGATGCCGTTCAGGCGATGCGTCAGCGAGCGCAGCAGTCAGGAAACTTGACGAGCACGCCACAGGAGGCCGTGACCACGGAAGGTCAGACGATCACGATCCAACCAGCGGACCCCGACGTGGTTTACGTGCCGGAATACGATCCTTGGGATGTCTACGGGGAACCTGTCGACTACTATCCGGGTTGGGTTGGTGATCCCGAAGCATTCGCCGGACCCGGGATCGCCTTCGGTTTGGGGATCGGCGTCGGCGTTTTCGGCGGCTTCGGCTGGGGCTGGCACCACTGGGGAGCCGACTGGCACGGCCACGGAGTGGTGTACAACCACAATGGCTACGTCCCCCACGATCGACCCTATGGCGATCACGATCATTTCGATCACGGTCATTTCGATCACAATCATTTCGATCACGGACCAGCGGGCGGATTTGCGGGCCACGCACCCCTCGGCGGTCATTCCAGCGGCTTCAATCATGGCGGCGTCCCAGGCGCATATTCGTCACGCGGCCAGGCTGGCGGCGGTTTCCATGGTGGCGGGGATTCCCACGGGGGCGGCGGCTTTCATGGGGGTGGAGGCGGCTCCCATGGCGGAGGTCACCGTTGAACGACCGGCACTCATGGCACGCGCGCCCCGGCGTCACTGCCGGGGCGCGTGTCGTGATGCACCGCTATTCGGCGGTCGCAGGATCGATGATGGTCGTCACGCGTGAAATCTTGTTGGCCGGGAATCCACCCAGTTCGGCGTGCCTCCTCACCAGCGATTCGTCGACGGCGTGGTAAATACAGTAGATTTTGTCGGCGGTTACGTAGCTGTGGACCCACTGCACGCTGGGCCCGAGGCTGCTGAGCACCCCGCACGACTTCAGCGAGATGTTCTTGAGTTCGGCGGGGCTCAATTTACCCGCGCCGGGAATTTCCCGTTCAATGACGAATTTCGGCATGCTGTCTCCTTGGCTGATTTGTTTGTTTGGACGGAGCAGGCGTAGTCTCACGCAAAGCGGCGTTCGCGTCTTGAATCGCCGGTGAAATTATTCTGAAATTCTGCAAACCGACCGCATGGACCTGATACGCATCGGAGCCTTCGAGCTCTACCCCTCGGAACGCATGCTCTGCACGGCGGGTAAGCCGGTGGACGTAGGCGCCCGCGCCTTCGACCTGCTCCTCGTTCTCGCCGAACATCAGGGACGATTGGTGACCAAAACCGTGCTGCTCGACCGTGTGTGGCCCCGGCTTGTCGTCGATGAGAACAATCTCCCGGCTCAGATCGCCGGCTTAAGACGGGTCCTCGGCGCCGGCGCGATTCGTACCATTCCGGGGTTCGGCTACCGGCTCGAACTACCGGTCTCCAATGGGAAGGCCGGGGAACAAGCACCCGAACCTGTTGCATCCCCGCGCGAGCGCGAGCCGGCGCAGTTATTGGTGCCTCGACGTGCCTGGCCGAACCGCCTTGGATCACTGGTCGGTCGCAACGGCGACCTGGGCGAGCTTCAGAAGGCTCTCGGCCAATCCTGCCTCGTGACCCTGGTCGGCATCGCCGGAGTCGGCAAGACGCGCATCGCCCAGGAGATCCTGGCGCGCGAAGCCGATAAACCGGGCAACGGCGTAGCATGGGTATCGCTGCAGCCGCTCAATGAAGCGCAGCACATTCCTTCGGCGATTGCATTGGCGCTCGGTCTGGCACTTCCCGAGGGTCCCGACGGATTTGCGGCATTGCGCCAGGCGCTCGAGCGAACGCCGGTACTGCTGATCCTGGACGGCGCGGAGCAATTCGGCGATACGCTCGCCACACAGTTGACCCAACTCGTATCGCGGACGCAGGGCGTGCGCGCTCTGGTGACCAGCCAAGTCCCTCTCGGGGTTCCCGGTGAAACCGTGTACCGCTTGGCCCCATTGCCCGTTCCAGAGCGCGGCATGGCCCAGACCGAAGCTGCGCGTTTCGCGGCAGTTGAATTGTTCGCCGAGCGCGCGGCGGCGGCGGACCGGCGATTCGAGCTATCGGCCATCAATACGTCGACAGTGGCTGAAATCTGCCGCCGGCTCGACGGAAATCCGCTCGCACTGGAACTCGCTGCGGCACGCGTACCGGCACTGGGACTCGACGCCCTTCTCGAGAGGCTCGAGGATCGGTTTCGGTTATTGAGACTACCCGCCCGCCCGTCCAATCCGCATCATGGCGCCCTGCAAGCCGCCTTCGATTGGAGCTACGGACTGCTCACCGCCTCTGAGCAGAAGGTATTCAATCGACTCGGTACGTTCGCCGGCAGTTTTTCGCTCAACTCGGCCGCGCGCTGCGTCGCGGACGAGACCATCGACGCCGTCGAGGCGATCGATCTGGTCGGGCGCCTGGTCGACCGTTCTCTCGTGACCGCCCTGCCCGTCGATCCACCGCGCTACGCCTTGTTCGAAACCGCGCGCTACTTCGCGGTTGGCAGGCTCGCGGCCATCGGTGAGCTTGAATCGGCGCGGCAGCACATGGCGAACACCGTGCTGAATCTGCTCGACGCCGGGTACCAAGAATATTGGTCGCTCGACGAAGCGATCTGGCTGCACCGTTACGAACCCGAACTCGACAATGTGCGTGCGGCCATGGATTGGGCCGGAGCCCACGATCGCTCGCTAGGAGTCGCACTGTATGGGTCGGCTTGGCCTCTATTCGTCGAGACTGACCTCTCTGCCGAAGGGCGCAATCGGTTCGCGCAGGCGGTGACGCTGCTGTCCGACACTCAGCCCAATTTGCGCGTCGGCCGCTTCTGGGAGGCGGTGGCCACGTACGACTCTACGCGGCAATGCGACCGGGCGCGGTACGCCGCGGAGCTTGCGGCAAAGATGCATGCCGCCACCGGCGACGTTCGATCGCATTACTACGCGCTGACTCTATTGGCCTTCAACTGGCGCGGCGACGACTCGGCTGCGCGGGCGGCCTTCGACGCCGCTCGTCGCCTCGAAGATCCCGCATGGCCGGCGCGTCTGTTGACCCATGGCGCTTTGACCGAAGGCGCACTGCTGATGAGCGGCGGCCAGTTCATAGAGGCGCGTGCCGCTTACCGGCGCGCGGTGCGGCTTGCACTGACCATCAGTGAGCGGCAGGCGCTGGCGGCGACGGTGAACATCGTCGAACTCGATACTGCCTGCGGCGACACCGCGTCCGCCCTGCAGCTCGGCCGGCCGCTTGCACTCAGCCTGCGGCATTCGGGGCGCCGAGAAACGCGGTTTGAACTCTTGGGTGCGATATTCGACGCGCTGCTGATCGCCGGCGACATCGCCGAGGCGCGCGCCACCGGCGCGGAGCTCTTCGACCTCGCCCATCGGTTCGACTCCAGCCAGCTCTACTCGGTGCTCGACGCCATGGCTTACCTAGCCTGTGCGGACGGTCGATGCGAAGTCGCGGCGCGAATCATCACGGTCGCCGACGTCGCCCATGAGACGCACGGTCAGGCGCGCCGTCGGCCCACGGAGGAACAGATGCGGACCATGGTCACCAAGATCCTGGATCAAAACCTGGGCGCGGCTTGGCGCATCTCCGCGACCGACGCCCGAGAACATTTAAACGAGGTCGAAGCCTGTTCGCTTGCGCTGGGGCTTCGCGCATGAGTCCATTCGATCCGGCCATGCCGCACAGACATGCGCCTGCGCGGCATTTAGCTCGATTACTCACCCTCAATTGGCGTTTGCGAGCTGCGCGAGGCCGACCCTATCATCATGGATGCGCAACCTATGATATTGCGATAGGAGCGGGCGATTGACGCTCGCAACGGCATCAGCGACGGCCTTGTTCATGCAGGCTCGCTGCTTTTCGGCAGCCCACATCTCTCGACTCTCGAACGGGTCGCAGACCCTACGCGCCGCGTAGCGGAGCCGGGAATATAGCGTAGTAACGCCCTCAATTGTCGACAGATCGAGATAGCGGAATCGTACGACATACTTGAGCAACCCGTCCGTGGCTGACGGGGCATTTGAAAGGCTGCCGGCGGAGGCATCGGCCGAGTTGAAACTCAGAATTGCTGCGAAGCAGATCGTCATCGCGCAAGCGGCGGCGGTGGTCTTGTTCATTTCTGTCTCCTTGATCGGTGATGTTTGGCTATCGGCACGTGGGCCGACATTGTCGACGGCGCTAGCGTGATCCACCGACCGCACACCTTGGAATCGCCGGAAATGAGTAGCGATCAATCGAGCGGGTAGTGAGTCCGCGTCATTGGAAATGATTAGTCAGGAACGCACGTACGTGCGTGTTCCAAGGCCCGGTATATACTCATTGGATGCACCGCAGGTTGCTCAACTCGTGAAGTTGATTCGTCGGGCGAAGGCCCCCTGAGCCCGTCGCATGGCCACCTGGGTGGGAACATCGGGCTACAACTATCCGGAATGGAAGGGGAGCTTCTATCCGGAGAAGCTGCCTGCAACGAAGATGCTGCCGTACTACGCGGAACGCTTCCCGACCGTCGAGATCAACTACACCTTCTATCGCACGCCCAACGCGAAGATTCTCGAAGGCTGGAACCGCGCGACGCCGGAGCGGTTCAAGCTGACCCTGAAGGCGCCGAAACGGATTACTCATGATGCGCGCCTTCGAGACTGTGCAGATCGCGTGCGCTACTTCTGCGAGACGGCGGCGACGCTTGGCCCCAAGTGCGGTGCTCTCCTGTTCCAGCTGCCGCCATACCTCAGAAAAGATCTCGCTCTGCTCGATGCGTTTCTGGACACGTTTCCGCAAAATACCTGCTCGGCTTTCGAGTTCCGCCACGCCTCGTGGCTGGATGATGCGGTATATGAGCGTCTGAAGGCCCGCAACCTGGCGCTCTGCGTGGCCGACAGCGAGAAGCTGAAAGTGCCCGCCATCATCACGGCGGACTATGCCTACTTCAGATTGCGGGACGAGGGATATACGCCGCAGGACATCGCGCGATGGGCGGATACGATTCGCGACAAGACATCCGGGTGCAGGGACGTGTTTGTGTATTTCAAGCACGAGGAGGCAGGGAAGGGACCCGAGTTTGCTCGCATCCTGCTGGACGCCTTGGGGGTGAAATGACGAGCGCTCGCTCGTTTCCACGAGCTGACCCGTTCACCCATATTCGGCCCATCTCTCATTCACTCGCGGCGAGGCAGTGCTGACTCGCGTTCGGACTCCTTGGCTATTTCGCGGCGCCTTCCGGTGCCGTCGCCGGCCCGGGGGCAACAAAGATCGCGCGCGCTTCGGCGGTTTTCTTGAAGATACCCAGCGATGCGCCCGCCCCGACGCCCACGGCCGAGTTGCTCGAATAAGAGGTAGAGCCGCTGCCGCCCCCGAGCGATCCCGTTTGGCGATCGGACATGCCCTCCAAGATGACTCCGTTCGCACCCAGTTTCGCGGCCTGCTCTTTCAGGCGTTGGATGACCTTGTCGACGGTGCCTTGTCCACCGGTGCCGAACATGCTGTTGGCGGACGCGTTCAAAATCGCGATTTGCTCGAAACTAGGCGGCGGCTGTAGGTAGATCTTGACGTCCGACGGTGAGATGGGCGGGCGGGCCGTACCGACCAAGATGTGCGATGACGGTGCGCAGGCCGCGAGGCCCATGGCGAGGAGTGCAAGGGCAGTGGAGCGGATCATGGCTTTGTCGTCCACATTTTGCAGCTGGCCCCGAGGCTATGACACAGGATCGCAATCGCTATTCTACCATCGAGGCGGCGCCGCAGATTGTGAGCCTGCTCGCGGTTGCGCGGCTAGGCCGCATCCGCGGCGTCGCCCGCCTCCGGGTCATATCCCAGATTCGGCGCTAGCCAGCGCTCTGCTTCGGCAAGAGTCCACCCCTTGCGCTGCGCGTAGCTCGCCACTTGATCGCGGTCGATCTGGCCCACTCCGAAATAATGAGCCTGAGGGTGCGAAAAATAGAATCCGCTGACGGCGGCCGTCGGAAACATCGCAAAGGATTCGGTCAACCGGATGCCCGCGTTCCGTTCCGGATCGAGCAACTGCCAGAGGGTCGCCTTCTCGGTGTGCTCGGGACAGGCCGGATATCCCGGGGCGGGACGAATCCCCTGGTACTCCTCACTGATCAGGGCGGCGCCGTCGAGTTGTTCGTGGGGGGCATAGCCCCAGAGGTCGCGCCGCACCCGCTCATGCATGCGCTCGGCCAACGCCTCCGCCAAGCGATCGGCCAGCGCCTTGAGCATGATGCTGCTGTAGTCATCGTGCGCGGCTTCGAATCGCGCCACGTGTTCATCGATACCGATACCCGCGGTGACGGCGAATGCTCCTATGTTTTCGACTGATTCGGTGACCACCG